>WNEV01000642.1_pt1 | contig 15014 bp, 20 predicted proteins | sample 5399861 | NCBI WGS metagenome assembly WNEV01 (sample SAMN13153335, study PRJNA577476) | soil metagenome | isolation source: 40 cm grassland meadow soil 2 days after 3rd rain plot 2 | place: USA:California | collected 2015-11-11 | reverse complement strand
GAGGAGGAGCCGATGCCGGGCGTGCGGGTGAAGTGGTCCGCCGACGCGCGCGACGCGCTCCGCGAGGTGACGGACGCCTATCTGCGCCGGCGCGCCAAGGCGCGGATCGAGAAGTACGCGCGCTCGCGGAAGATCCCCGTCATCACCTGCCAGTGGGCACTCCCGATGATCGAGGAGACCGTGGGCCGCGAGAAGCTCGGGGCCGGCTGGGACACGCTTCTCGCCAGGACCAGGTTCGAGCCCGCCCAGGCGCCCGCGACGGGGGGGAGCGGCAACGGCTTCGTCTGGACCGAGGAGGCGACCGCGCGGCTCAACCGCGTGCCCGCCGGGTTCATGCGCGACATGACGCGCGAGGAGGTCGAGCGCGTCGCGACCGACAAGGGCGTGACCGCGATCGACGTCGCGGTCTGCGAAGAAGGCATTGGCCATGCGCGCGAGACCATGAACGAGGTGATCGCGGGATACGTCTCGAACAAGAAGCCGCGGTAAGCGCGGGGGCGTGAGGGGAGGCTCCGAAATCCGACTGCGGCAAGGCGCGTTACGACCCGTCAGCGACGCTGTGTGAGGTCAACCCTGACTACAACGGATTTCGGAGCCTTCCCCCCCGCCCCCGCGCCCCGCGATCATTCTGGCGGGGCCCCCCACACCCCCAGCCGCACGCCGTACACGGCGTACAGCGTGTCGTGGAACGTGACGCAGCGGTGCAACCTCGAGTGCGCGCACTGCTACATGTCGGCGTTCGGGGGCGCCGACACGCGGGGCGAGCTCACCACCGCCGAGTGCCGGCGCGTGATGGACGAGATCGCCCAGATCAACCCGAACGTGTTCCTGATCCTCACCGGCGGTGAGCCCCTCCTGCGGCGCGACATCTGGGACCTCGCCGCCTACGCCGCCGAGCGGCGCTTCACCACGGTGCTCGGCACCAACGGCGTGCTGCTGCGCGAGCGCGAGGCGAAGCTCATGCGCGCGCACGGCGTCCTCGGCGCGTCGATCAGCCTCGACTCCACCGACCGCGTCAAGCACGACACGTTCCGCCACCTCCCGGGCGCCTGGGACGGCGCCGTGCGCGCCGCGCGGGTGCTGAGCGACGCGGCCCTCGACTTCTCCCTGCACATGTCGGTGACCGACTGGAACGTCGGCGAGGTTCCCGCGATGATCGACCTCGCGAAGGCGCTCGGGGCGAAGGTCTTGAACTTCTTCTTCCTCGTCCGGACGGGGCGGGGGAAGGACCTCACCGACATCGACGCCGCCGCCTACGAGGAGATCCTGACGTACCTGGCGAGGGTTCAGGCGGTTGGTCACGCGGCGACGGAAAAGTTCGAAGATCCGTGGTCGACGCCGGTGGGTCGCGCGGACGGGCTCCTCATCCGCGCCAAGTGCGCCCCGCACTTCCGACGGATCCTGTGGGAGCTGGACCCGTCGTCGCCGCTGCTCCAGAACTACGCCCACGGCTCGTGTCCCGCGGGCAAGCACTACTGTCGCATCACGCCCGAGGGCGACGTGACGCCGTGCCCCTACATGCCGGTGTCGGCGGGGAACCTCAGGGCTGCGAGCTTCGCCGAGCTCTGGCGCGGGGCACGGGTCTTCGACGCCCTGCGCGACCCGAAGCTCGGCGGGCGTTGCGGGGCGTGCGAGTTCTCGAAAATCTGCGGCGGCTGCCGATGCCGCGCCTACGCGACATACGGCGACTACCTCGCCGAGGATCCCGCGTGCGGTTACCAGCCTGGCGCCCACGGCGGCGCGGTCGTCGAGCTGCCGGCGACGCTGACGTTCGGATTGCCGGTGGCCTGCGAGCTCGTGTGGGACGAGGCCGCGCGCGAGCGGCTCCGGGCGATCCCGTCCTTCGCCCGCGGGATGGTGGTCAAGGCGGTCGAGGCGTACGCGCGGGGACGCGGCGACACTGTCGTGACCCGGGAGCTGCTGGCCGAGGTCAGAAGGACGTGGGGCGGTCGCTTCCGGCCGTCGGGTCCGTGACCGCGGGCGAGTCGCGATTCCGGCAGGCCGCGTGGACGTACCTCGGGTACGGCATCGTGTACTGGTTCACCGCCCTCTATCTCCAACTCGCGGTCTTCCCGGTGCGTGGCGCGCCGCTGTTCTGGTTCGGCGCGGGCGCGCTGATCGCCGTGGGCGTCCCGTGGCTCCTCTACCGCCCGCGCCGGTGGTTCGAGCGCTGGGTGCTCTCCCGGCGCGACCTCACGCGGATCCTCGCGGTGCTCGTCGCGGTCCGGGCCGTGTACGTCGCGCGCCTGGCGCTCGTGGGCGCCGAGTCGATGCGCATGCCGGGCTTCGGCGGCGGGGTGCCACCGAGCCCGGCCGGCGCCTGGCCGATGGCGCTCGTCGCCGCGGTGACCGCCGCCATGCTGGCGCGCGCCGCGTGGATGTGCGAGCCGAGCGCCGCCGCGGCGCGAGGCGAGCGATGATAGGTGAGTCGTGCGAGCCGAGTCGACGTAGCGGCGCGAGGCGAGCGATGATAGGTGAGTCGGGCGAGCCCAATCGCCGCCGCGACGCGAGGCGAGCGGTGACCAACGCCGCCGAAGGCGCCGCATGAAAAAGTACAAGGACATCGCGGGCGACGGCGGCTCGAACATCGTCGGCCAGGTCGAGGCTCAGCAGGCCAGGCTCAGCGAGCGCCTGGCCGCCGTCCACGCCGTCGTCGCGATCGTCTCGGGCAAGGGCGGAGTCGGCAAGTCGTCGCTGACCGCGAACCTGGCTTGCTGCCTGGCGCTCGGTGGCTTCCGGGTCGGCGTCCTCGACGCGGATCTCAACGGGCCCACGATGGCGAAGATGCTCGGCGTGCGCGGCCAGCGCCTCGTCTTCGCATCGGGCGGCGTCGAGCCGCCCCGGACGTCGCTCGGCGTCAAGGTGATGTCGATGGACCTGCTGCTGCCGTCGGACTCGGCGCCGCTCACGTGGGACGCGGAGACCCAGGCCGAGGCTCATACCTGGCGCGGCTCGATGGAGGCGAGCGCGCTCCGCGAGTTCCTCGCGGACACGAACTGGGGCGAGCTCGACGCGCTGCTGCTCGACCTGCCGCCGGGCACCGACCGGCTCGTCACCATCGCGTCGCTGGTGGAGCGGCTGACGGGGACTGTCGTCGTCACGATCCCGTCGGACGTCTCGCACCTCGTCGTGAGGAAGTCCATCACGGTGGCGAGCCAGGTCAAGGCCCCCGTCCTCGGCCTCGTCGAGAACATGACCGGGCTCTTTCCCGGCCCCGACGCCGCCCTTCTCGCCCGCGACGCCGGCATCCCGTTCCTCGGCCGCGTGCCCTTCGACCCCGCGCTCGCCGCCGCGGCGGATCGCGGCGAGCCCTTCGTGGCGCGGGCACCGGAGAGCGCCGCCGCCCGCGCGCTCACCGCCGTTGCCGAGAAGATCCGGGCGGCGATCGCAGCGCCCGCGTCGTGATGGCCGTGGCCGAACCCTCAAGCCGACGGCGGTGACCTCGGCCCCGAAGTTCTGCATCCAGTGCGGGAGCCGGCTCGTGGCCGTGCGCGAGGAGGGCCGCACGCGGCGGCGCTGCCCACGGTGTGGCTGGACCTTCTACGGCAACCCAGTGCCGGCGGCCGTGGCGCTCGTCACGCGGGGCGGGCGCCTCCTCTTGACGCGCCGAGCGCGGCCGCCCTACGCGGCGACCTGGGACCTGCCCGGCGGATTCCTCGAGGCGGGGGAGCACCCCGAGGCGTGCTTACGTCGAGAGCTGCGGGAGGAGCTGGGGATGAGGGCGCGGCAGGCCCGGTTCGTCGATTTCGCCCTCGACCGCTACGGGCCGAAAGGGTTCCCGCTGCTCACGCTCGTGTACCGGGTGATGCCGGGGCCCGGTCGCCTCAGGCCGGGGGACGACGTGAGCGAAGCGCGTTGGTTCCGACGGCGGGCGATACCGTATCGTGAGATCGCGTTTCCCGGGCTGCGGCGGCTCCTGCGGCGCTGGGTCAGCGGCAGATAACGCCCGGCTCGGGTTTGTAGTTGGCGATCTGGAAGGTCTTGAGGAAGTTGTCCTCCCACGCCTGGATCTTGAGCCGCCCGAGCGGCGTCTCGCCGTCGTAGCCGAGCACCACCGCGCGCCCCGCGAGGTCGCGGATGCTCGCGCGTCCCGCGACGTAGTCGGCGATGGTCGGCCGGTCCGCGAAGACCGCGATCGTCTCGTGCACCGGCCGCTCCCCGGGCTGGCTCGTGGGCTTGACCCAGCCGAGGATCACGGAGAAGCCGTCGAGGAGCGGCTCGGTGACCAGCTCCGCCCGCTCCGTCATGCGCCGCAGCATGGCCCCGACGTAGCGCGAGAACATCGCTGAGGCGCGCTCCTTGAGGCCGAGAGCGGCGAACTGCGGCGACGTTTCCTGCTCTATGTAGATCCGGAGCGAGAGGTAGCGGTAGTCCTGCGGCTGGGCGAGGTGCTTTGGCCGGAAGAAGCCGATCGACTGCTTGGGGACGTCCAGCCAGGGTAGGCAGTGATAGATCCCCGCGTTGAGGGCGCGGAGCGCGGGCGCGTACTTCTGCGCGAGCGTGCGTGCCTTCTGCGACGTGTACTGGTCGACCGGCAGGATCCGGTCCTCGGAGGGCGCTGCGAGAGCGCTCCCCACGATCATGAGACTGAGCGCCAGGGCTGCGGTGAGCAGCCTAGCGCTCAAGAAGCTCTTCCTGCCTCACCGTGATGGGCCGACCCCACCAGTTCTGCGCACGCGCCGCCTCCAGGTCTTCCCGCGACACCCGCGGGCTTGAGCCCGGGGCGTTCTTCATCGAGAACTTGAAGTGGTCGCCGGACGCGAAGTGGGCGGGGTTCTGCTTCCAGGTTGCCCACTCCTCGCTCGTCGCGCAGCCAGCCATCAGCAGGAGCGCCGCCCCGGCCAGGGGCAGACGCCCACCCGTGCCTCGCATGTGTCAGCCTCCTCAGCGTCCAGATACCGCTATGCTACTGGCGTCGCGGCGCCTGGTCAATTCTGGGTTCGTGCTAGACTCACCGGTGAGTTCGTCGAGGAGATTCGCCATGCTCACGATCCACGCGTTGCCCGCCGGCCTGCGGCGGCCCATCCTCGTCATGGCGTTCAGCGGCTGGAACGACGCGGCCGAGGCCGCGACGACCGCCGCGCGCTACCTGGCCACCGCCTTCCGCGCCACGAAGTTCGCCGAGATCGATCCCGAGGAGTTCTATCACTTCGGCCTCTCCCGTCCGTACGTCCGCTTCAAGGCGGGTTCCGAGACGGAGCGGGAGATCATCTGGCCCTCGACCGAGTTCTCGATCACCCAGTCGCCTGAGCTCGCGCGCGACCTCGTCGTCGGCGTCGCAGCCGAGCCGCACCTCAAGTGGAAAACCTACTGCGCGAACGCGCTCGATCTCGCGCGCCGGTGCGAGGTGACGCTGGTGCTGACGCTCGGCGCGCTCCTCGCCGAGGTGCCCCACACGCGCCCGGTCCGCCTGGTCGGCGGCGCCACCGATGCCGAGCTGGCCGCTCGGCTCGGTGTCCGGCCGACCAAGTACGAGGGACCCACGGGCATCGTCGGTGTGCTGAACACGATCTGCCGCGAGCAGGGGTTCACGACGGCGAGTCTCTGGGCGAACGTGCCCCACTACATCTCGGGGATCGAGAATCCCAAGGCGACGCTCGCGCTCGTGCGGCGCGTGCTCCCGCTGCTCGGCGCCACGCTCGACCTCACCGACCTCGAAGACGCGGTGAAGCAGTTCGACCGGAATCTGACCGAGATCGTCCGGCAGAACGCCAAGATTGCGAGCTACATCAAGAAGCTCGAGTCGAGCGACGCGGAAGAGCCGGCCGCGGAGCCGCGCCAGGGGAGCGACCTGCCGCCCGCCGCCGAGCTCGTCGCCGAGATCGAGCAGTTCCTGCGGCAGCAACGGCCGGAGTGAGCCGGGTCGCCCGCGCCGGTATCCTCGCTGGCTGGACTCTCGTTATCACGCTGGTTGGAGGCACTGCGCGCGCGGCGGAGACGGCCGACGTCGCCTGGCACCCGGCGCGTCCGCGCGTCGGCGACGTCGCCTGGCTCCACGTCAGGAACGTGCCCGAGGCCGCGACGGTCGAGGGTTCCGTCGATGGGCGCTCGCTGACCTTCTTCCCCTATGCCGGCGGTCAGGCCGCGCTCGTGGGGATCGACCTCGAGGCCAAACCCGGCGTTCGTCCGTGGAGGATCGCCGTCGTCGAGCGCGGCCGGGAGCCGCGGACGGCGCGGGGCGCGGTCAGGTTCGAGCCGCGCCGGTTCCCCGTCGAGCACCTCACGCTCCCACGCGCGGTGGTGGACCTCGACCCCGAGGCTGAACGGCGCGCGCTGGCCGAGGCGCAGCGGCTCACGACGTTGTTCAAAGCCATCACCGCCGAACGCCTCTGGCGCGGCCGGTTCACGCGCCCCGTCGCGGGAACGGAGCCCGGCACAGGCTTCGGCGCCCGCCGGATCATCAACGGCAGCCCGCGCTCGCCGCACGGGGGCATCGACTACTCTGCGCCTCTCGGCACCCCGGTCGTCGCGGCCAACACGGGCCGCGCGGCCCTCGTCGGCGAGTTCTTCTTCCCCGGCCGCCTGGTCGTACTCGACCACGGCCTCGGCCTATACACCCTCTACTTCCACCTCGACTCGGTGGCGGTCAGCGAGGGCGAGCGCGTCGAGCGCGGCCAGACGATCGGGGGCGTGGGGGCCAGCGGTCGGGCGACCGGGCCCCACCTGCACTTCGGGGCCCAGGTCGGCGCCGCGCGGGTGGATCCGACAGCCCTCCTGGGTCTGACCCTCGGCGACTAGCGACGCCGCCGCGCCTTCGCGCTCTTCGCCTTCGCCTTGCCCTTGGCCTTCGGCCGCGCGGGCGCCCTCTTCTTCGCCTTGCGTTTGGGCTCCGCCTTCGCCTTGGGCTTGGCTACCTCCCCGGCTGGCCTCGGGGCCGCGGGCATCCTGGGCCCGGACGGCGCCATCGGCGGCATCGGGGACGGGGGGGGAGCGGACGTGGGCATCCAGGGCTGGGGCTCACCGTACGTGCGTTCCATCGTCTCCTCCATGTGGGGCAAGGTTGGATCGCCTGCCCTACCCTGCCGCCCGTACCCCTGCCTGCGCAAGAGAGAAGTTAGAGGGCGATGCGCCCCCTGAGGCGTGCGGCGTCGGCGGCGAGCGCGGCGTCGGACCAGACGGTGAGCACCGAGCGGGCGAGGAGCGCGCGCACGGCACGCCGAGGGATCTTGATCGGGATCGTGGCCGCCAGGGGATCGGGTCTCGCGGCGAGCGCGACGAGCGTCGCGAGGCCGATCAAGAGGGGCCACGCGCACGCGAGCCGCATCCGCCACTCGAGACGCGGGATCGCCAGCGTGTAGCGCCACGCGACATCATAGTGGTCGAGCGTGGTCGCGAGGAGGCGCCGGTAGAGTGGGCGCACGCGCGCGGCGGCCCCAGGCTCGAGGAGGTCCTTCGGGACGAGGCCCAGCGCCGCCAGCTCGGCCGCGGGCAGGTAGCAGCGGCCGTTTCGGAGATCGCTCGGGACGTCGCGGAGCACGTTGGTCATCTGGAGCGCCTTGCCGAAGCTCACGCCCTTCTCGCTCATGTCGCGGAGGTCCCAGTGCCGGAGCCGTGGGCGGTGGGCGACGTGCAGCGCCGTCCAGAAGGGGCCGACACAGCCGGCGACGAGATACGTGTAACGGTCGAGCTCGTCGAGCGTGTCGAGCGCGGTCAGGCTCGCGGCGTCCTCGCCGGGGAAGCGCGTGAGATCGAAGACCATGCCAGTCGTGAGCGTGGCGACGACGGCCCGAACTTCTGCGCGATCCGCGGCCGGGAGCGCTTCGAGGCGCGCGAGCGCCTCGTCGACGTGCTCGAGGAGCCGCCGTTCGGCGGCGTGGGCCTGGCGTGGCGCGCACGCGCGCGCCACTCCGGCGACGTCGTCGGCGGCGCCGCCAGACGCGCGCCGGAGCGTCTCGACATGCCGCACGCGGTCCTCCCGCACGATCAGGCGCGTGTCGGCGACGGTGTCGGCCGCGCGCGCGAGCAGGTACGCGAGGCCGATCGGCTCGCGAAGCGGGCGGGGGAGGATCGCGAGCGAGAGATAGAAGCTCCGGCTGACCTGCCGCAGGAGGTCGCCCAGCAGGTCGTCGGCCATCTACTCGTAGTCGAACGGACGCTTCGGCGGGTCGGGCGAGTCCTTCGCCTTCTTCAGGCCCTCCTGGAACTTGCGGTCGAGGAGCTTGCCCTTCTTCCCTTCCGCCTCGACGCCCTGGCGGAAGCGCTCCTCGATCTGAGCGGAGCGCGAGCGCAGCTTGTCGAGCGCCGCCCCGAGATCTTCGACCGTCCGTGTCGGAGGCGGCGGCTCGTGCGCGATCACGGCCCGGAGCTCGGGGTCCAGCGTGAGCTTGGCCCGGCAAGCGGGGCACTCGACCGTGAAGGACTTTTTCGCCACGAGCCCAACGTAGCAGCGGGCGCGAGGAGCGTCAAGCGCGGCGCGGCGCCCCAGGTCGTGCGACAATGCCGGCGAAATGGCGGAGCTCACCAACGAGTTCTCCTGGTCGCGGAGCCGCGACAACGCCTTCCAGGAGTGCAAGCGCAAATACTTCTACCATTATTATGGGGCCTGGGGAGGCTGGGACGCCGCGGCGCCCCAGGAGGTGCGTCGCCTCTACATCCTGAAGCAGCTCGCGTCGCGGCAGCAGTGGGCCGGGCGCGCCGTGCACGATGCGATCGAGATGGCCCTCCACGCCTTCGCCCACGGCCGCGACATTCCCGTCGAGCCCTTCATCGCCGACGTGATCGAGCGGATGCGGGGCGAGTGGCGCTCCTCCAAGGCGGGTCGCTACCGCGAAAATCCAAAATCGACGGCGCTCTTCGAGCACGAGTACCGGGTCGAGCTGGCGCCCGAGGCGTGGCAGGCGCTCAGCCGCAACGTCGGCGCCTGTCTCCGGAACTTCTTCCGCCTGCCGCTGCTCGCCGAAATCCGCAAGACGACGCCAGAGCACTGGTCGATCGAGCACTGGTCGAAGGTCTTCGACTTCGAGAGCACGGCGGTGTGGGTCGCGCCCGACTTCGGTTTCTGGACGGGGCAGGGGCGCCTGGCGCTCGTGGACTGGAAGACGGGCGGTACCTCCCCAAACGGCGCGGCCTTCCAGCTCGGCTGCTACGCGCTCTACGCTCACGACGTCCTCGGCGTCGAGCCGGCGCGCGTGGACCTCTTCGAGGCGAACCTGCGCGAGCCCGAGGTGACGCGGATCCACTGGAGCGACGAGCGGCTCGAGGCGATTCGCGAGCAGCTCCGCCTCTCGATCCGGTCGATGAAGGCCTATCTGGCGGATCCGGCGGCGAACGTCGCGGCCGTCGCCGACTTCGAGAAGACCGAGGACCTTCGGATTTGTCGCTGGTGCAACTTCCGCGCGGTCTGCCGGCCCGAGCTCGGCGCCTGACCGGGAGGAGGGTGACGTGAGAGAGAACACGCTGAGGACGATCTGGGCGCGGGGCGAGGCGGTCGTGAACGGGTGGCTGTCGATCCCGAGCGCATTCTCCGCCGAGGTCATGGCCCACCAGGGATTCGACTCCCTCACCGTGGACATGCAGCACGGTGTCGTCGACTACCAGGTCGCCGTCACGATGCTCCAGGCGGTCTCGACCACGCCGGTGATCCCGCTCGCCCGGGTACCCTGGAACGATCCGGCGCGACTCATGAAGATCCTCGACGCGGGCGTCTACGGCGTCATCTGCCCGATGATCTCGACGCGCGCCCAGGCCGAGGCGCTCGTCGCCGCGTGCAAGTATCCGCCGCGCGGCTACCGGAGCTTTGGCCCCGTGCGCGCGTCGCTCTACGCCGGAAGCGACTACGGCGATCGCGCCGACGACGACATCGTCGTCATGCCGATGATCGAGACCGCGGAGGCGCTGAAGAATCTGGACGCGATTCTCAGTGTGCCGGGAGTCGCCGCAATCTACGTGGGCCCCGCGGACCTCTCGCTCGCCCTCGGGTGCAAGCCGCGCCTCGATCAAACCGACCCGCCGGTCGTGGAGGCGCAGCAGATGATCGCGGAGGCCTGCAAGCGGCACGGCGTGGTCGCGGGAATCCACAACGCGACCGCCGCCTACGCCTTGAGGATGATCACCGCGGGTTACCAGTTCGTCACGCTCGCCAGCGACAGCCGCTTCCTCGCCGCCAGGGCCGCCGAGGAGGTCGCCGCCGTGCGGAAGACCGGCGTGAAAGCTGGGAAGCTGCCCGCGTACTGAGCCGCGCGGGCGCCCCGCCGGGCGCCCCGTAGGGAGGGAAGGTCATGGCCGAGCTCGGATTCACGGTGATCGACGACGGCCGCGCGGTCGAGGTGGCCTCTGCCGAGGGCGTCGAGCGCGCCAGGCACGCGCAAGGAGCCGGGCGCCCCGTCGCCATCGACCTGGACGAGCGCGCCGCGTACCTGGGCGTGGCGGCGAGCGTGCGCGCGCGAGCGCTCGCGTCGCTCGAGGCGCCGGACTTCACGCTGCCCGACCTCGACGGACGCCTTCACACGCTCTCGAACCACCGCGGGAAGAAGGTGCTCCTGGTGGCGTACGCGTCCTGGTGAGGGTGCCGTCTCGACCTGCCCGTGTGGCAGGCGACCCACGAGGAGCTCCGTGGCTTCGGCTTCACGATCGTCACCGTTGCGCTCGACAAGAGTCCCGAGGCCGCGCGCCCCTGGATCGAGGCGGCCAAGCCCGCCCACCCGTCACTGATCGACACGCGACACGTCGTCGCCGACCTCTACAACATGGTCAACGTGCCGACGATCGTCTGGATCGACGCGCGCGGCCGGATCGTCCGACCGAACGATGTCGCCTTCGGCACCGATACCTTCAAGCACATCACGGGGCTCGAGGCCGCGAAGCACCTCGGGGCGCTCCGGGCGTGGGTGAGGGGCGAGGCGGCGCCGCTCTCCGAGGGGCGGACGCGGGAGCTCCAGGCCCTGCCCACCGAGGCGCACCAACAGGCGCGGGCGGAGTTCGGCCTCGGTCAGTGGCTCTTCGAGCGCGGGCGTGCCGAGGCCGCCGCGCGCCACTTCGAGCGGGCCGGCGAGCTGGCCCCGCACGACTTCACGATCCGCCGCGGCACGATGCCGATGCGCGGGATCGACCCGATGGGGCCCGAGTTCCGCGAGATGCTCGGCGCGTGGACCAAGGCGGGCAACCCGTATTACCGACCTCTTCCGGAGTGACCATGGGCATGCTCGACGGCAAGACGGCGCTGGTGACGGGAGCGGGGCGGGGGATCGGCCGTGGGATCGCGATCGCGCTCGCCAAGGCAGGGGCGAAGGTCGTCGTCAACGATCTCGGCGCGAGCCTCTCGGGCGAGGGGGGCGACCCGCGCCCGGCCGTGCAGGTCGTCCGCGCCTGGGGCCGGATCGACATCCTCGTCCACGTCGCCGGCATCCTGCGCGACCGGATGATCTTCAACATGACCGAGGCCGAGTGGGACGCGGTGATCGCGGTCCACCTCGACGGCATGTTCAACTGCACGCGCGCGGCCTCGGTGGCGATGCGCGAGCAGCGCGGCGGGCGGATCATCGGCATGTCCTCCGTCTCCGCCCTCGGCGCACCGGGCCAGCCCAACTACGCGGCGGCGAAGGCCGGGATCCTCGGCCTCACGTGGTCCACCGCCAACGCGCTCGCCAAATACGGCGTGACCGCGAACGCGATTTTCCCGAGCGGCGCCACGCGGATGATCGACTCCACGCCGCGCGGCCGCGAGGTCTTCGAGCAGACCGGCAAGTGGCCGAGCGAGCTGGCGGCCGGAACCGAGCGCGACCCCGACAACGTCGCGCCGCTCGTCGTCTTCCTGGCGAGTGACGCCGCCCAGCACGTCACCGGGCAGGTGTTCCACTCCTTCGGCTACGGCTACACGCTGCTCGCCCAGCCCCAGGCGGTCCGCCGGCTCGAGGCCGACCGGCGCCTCACGCCGGACGAGCTCGCGGCGCTCTTTCCCGCGACGCTCGGCCGAGGCCTCAGGCCGCCACCGGGCACGCTCTTCGGCAAGAGCCTCCAGGAGCGCCCGCTCGACGAATGGAAGGACCTGGGGGACGGGGTGCGGTTCTGGCAGTCGCCGTGGGAGGAGCCGTGAAGACCGTCCTCATCGTCTGCCACGCCAACACGTGCCGGAGCGTGATGGCCCAGGCCATCCTCGAACGCCTGCTCGCGGAGCGGAATGGGGACCCGCCCATCCGGGTCCGGTCGGGAGGCGTCGGCCGAACCGCGCGCGACGGCATGATCCCGTCGCTCGACGCGCGCCTCGTCCTCCGCGAGGAGGGGATCGAACTCTCGGAGACCGCGATCCTCTCCACCGACCTCCGCCAGCACCCGGACCTCGTCGCCTCCGCCGACCTCATCCTGACGATGACCGCGCGACAGAAGCTCGAGCTGGCCGCCCTCGCCGAGGCGGATGGGCGGCCGGTCTTCACGCTCAAGGAGTTCGTCGGCGAGGACGGTGACATCGCGGACCCCGTCGGCCAAGGCGAGGACGTGTACCGCGCCTGTCGCGACGAGATCAAGCGCTGCCTGGAGAAGTCGCTCGACCGGCTGCCCGGCGCGCCTCAGCGGCCGGCGTAGACCCTGACGCCCGTGTAGAGGTGGCAGGCGACGAGGCGACCCGTCTCGGGGAGGAGCGCGGGCTCCTCGCTCACGCAGCGAGCCATCGCGTGTGGGCAGCGCGGGTGGAAGCGGCAGCCGGACGGGGGCGCCAGTGGGCTCGGAACCTCCCCCGTGACGACGACCTCTTCCCGCTTCTCGTCGGGGTGCGAGGGCAGCGCCGCCGAGAAGAGCGCCTGCGTGTAGGGATGCTTGGGGGCCTTGGCGACCGTCTCGGCTTCGCCGATCTCCACGATCTTGCCCAGGTACATCACCGCGATCGTGTGGCTCATGTGCGCCACCGCGGCCAGGTCGTGGGCGATGAAGAGGTACGACAGGTCGAGCCGGGCCTGCAGGTCGCGCAGGAGATTCAGGATCTGGGCGCGGATCGACACGTCGAGCGCCGAGACCGGCTCGTCGAGCACGATGAGCTTCGGCGAGAGCGAGAGCGCCCGTGCGATCGCGATCCGCTGGCGCTGGCCGCCCGAGAACTCGTGGGGGAAGAGATCGGCGGAGCGCTCCGGGAGCCCGACCAGCTCGAGCAGACGCAGGATGCGCTTCCGCACTTCTGCCGACGGCAGCGGCTCGTTGGTGACGAGCGGCTCGGCGATGATCGAGCCGACGCGCATCCGCGGATTGAGCGACGCGTAGGGGTCCTGGAAGACGGCCTGCACGGAGCGCCGGTAGTGGCGCAGGCTCCCGCGCTCGAGCGTCTGGAGGTCCTGCCCCTCGAAGCGCATGAGGCCAGCCGTCGGCTGCTCGAGGAGCAGCACGAGCTTCGCCGTGGTCGTCTTGCCGCAGCCGGACTCGCCCACGAGGCCGAGCGTCCTGCCCGGCTCGATGGTGAACGAGATGTCGTCGACCGCCCGCACGACGGCCGTCGCCCGCGCGAAGAGCCCGCGGCGCACGGGGAAGTGCTTGGTGAGGTTCTTCGCCTCGAGGACGGGTCCGGCCATGCTAGCCGGAAAGCCAGCAGCGGCTGGTATGAGCGTTGGCCACGCTGAACTCGGGCGGTGCCTCCGCGCGGCACCGGTCCATGACTTTCGGGCAGCGCGGGTGGAACGCGCAGCCGCCCGGGAGCGCGGCGGGGTCTGGCGGCTGGCCGTCGATCGCGGTGAGCCGCGTGCGGCTGTCGCCGAGGCGCGGGATGGACTCGAGGAGCGCCCGGGTGTACGGATGCGCCGGCGCGTTGTAGATCCGCGCCACGGGGCCGGACTCGACGAGGCGGCCCCCGTACATCACCGCGACCTGGTCGCACATCTTGGCCACGATGCCGAGGTTGTGGGTGATGAAGATGAGCGCGAGGTGGTGCGCGCGCTGGAGGTCTCGCAGGAGGTTCAGGTACTGCGCCTGGATCGTGAGGTCGAGGCTGGTCGTCGGCTCGTCGGCGATGAGCAGGCGCGGCTCGCACGAGATCGCGATCGCCCCGACGATGCGCTGGCGCATCCCGCCAGAGAGCTGATGGGGATACTCGCGCACGCGCGTCTCGGGCGCCGCGATGCGGACCGCCTTCAACAGCTCCTGCGCCCGGCTCCAGGCGCTGCGCCGGCTCGCGCCATCGTGGACCCGGATCGGCTCGGCGATCTGGTCGCCCACCGTGAAGAGCGGGTTCAGCGACGCCATCGGGTCCTGCAGGATCATGGCGATGCGCTTGCCGCGGATCCGGCGCATCTCGGCGTTGGATTTCCGGAGCAGGTCCTCGCCCTCGAAGCTAATCTCGCCCGAGACGATCCGGCCCGCCGGCGGGAGCACCCGCAGCAGCGAGAGCGCCAGGGTCGTCTTGCCCGAGCCAGACTCGCCGACGATGCCGAGCGTCGCGCCCGCTTCGAGTGTCAGGGTGACGTCGTCCACCGCGCGGGTCACGCGTGTGCCGCGCGCGCTGACGTAGTGCGTCGACAGGTTCCGGACCTCGAGGAGCGGACCGCTCACAGCTGGCGGAGCTGGGGATCGAACTTGACCCGAAGCCAGTCGCCCAGGAGGTTCGCGGAGAGGACCATCAGCATGATGCAGGAGCCCGGCAGCACCGTCAGCCACCAGTAGCCCGCCATGAGGCCTTTCTTGCCGTCGGCCAGCATCAACCCCCACGCCGGCTGGGGCGGAGGCACGCCGACGCCGAGGAAGGAGAGCGCGGCCTCGGTGATGATCACCACGCCGAGCTGCAGCGTCCCCAGCACGATGGCGGAGTTGACGACGTTGGGCAGGATGTGGCGACGCATGATCGTCCACTTCGAGCAGCCGGCCACGACGGCCAGGCGCACGAAATCCCGCTCCTTCACGGAGAGCACCTCCCCGCGAATGACGCGCGCGTAGCGTGTCCAGTAGACGGCGGCCAGAATGATGATGATGTTGTTGACGCTCGGCCCCACGATGGCGGCCAGGAAGATCGCGAAGGTGAGTGCGGGCAGGGCGAGCCAGGTATCGGTGAGCCGCATGATGACCTGATCGACCCAGCGGCCGAGATAGCCGGAGATGATGCCGAG
>WNEV01001657.1_pt1 | contig 15159 bp, 18 predicted proteins | sample 5399861 | NCBI WGS metagenome assembly WNEV01 (sample SAMN13153335, study PRJNA577476) | soil metagenome | isolation source: 40 cm grassland meadow soil 2 days after 3rd rain plot 2 | place: USA:California | collected 2015-11-11 | reverse complement strand
CACCGATCACCGCGACCCGCCGCGCCGTCATGCGCCCGCGCCGTCCACGGCCCGCCGCACGACATCCGGGAAGTTGCTGCAGAGCCCATCGACTTGGAGGGCGAGCAGGCGCCGCATGTCGTCGGGGTCGTTCACCGTCCAGGCGTAGATGCGGAACCCCGCGCGATGCAGCGAGTCCACGAGCGGGGCGTCGATCAGGCTCTGCTCCTGCCACAGCGCGGTGGCGCCGGTGTCCTCCAGCGCGTCCAAGGGGCGCAGCGGGTAGGACGCGAGCAGCACGCCCCGCGGGAGCGTGGGCCGGGCGAGCCCGAGCCGCTTCACGATGCGGTGGTCGAAGCCATGAACGGCGCTCCGGCCGCGGTGGGAGCCGCCCTCGAGCACGGCGAGCAGCCGGTCGTCGAACCGCTCCGGGAGCGACTTCACCTCGACGAACACCTCGAGTGCCGGATCGATCGCCGCCAGCGCATCTTCGAGCGTTGGCACGGATTCGCCGTTCGGGAGCCGCAGGGCCCGCACTTGGGCGGCGCTCGAGCGCGTGATGTGCGTCCCGCTCACGACCTCGTCGTGATGGACGAAGAGGGCGCCGTCGGCGGCGGCGTGCACGTCCAGCTCCACCCCGTCTGCGCCGCGCGCGCGGGCCGCCCGGAAAGCCGCCCGCGAGTTTTCGTATTCGTAGCCCGACGCGCCCCGGTGCGCGATGACCAGCGCCTTGCTCACTGCAGCAAGCTGTCCGCCTTTTTCGGCTCGATCCAGCCCGGCTCTTTCTCGATGGCGTGCACGATCGCGTAGTGCTCCGGCTGGGGCAGCACCGTCTTCAGGTACTCCTGGTGCCGCGCCGGGTCGTCCAGCGGCTGGCCGTCCACCGTGTACATCTGGTGGGCGTACACACCGATCTTCCGGTTGAATTTCGTGTCCGGAACTCTGAGCTGCCGCTCGCGCTCCGGGATGAACAGATTCAGCCGCTCGACCAGCTTGCTGATCTCCTGCCGATACAGCTCGCGACTGTACTCGTTGAGCTTTGACTTCTCGGGCTCGGTATGGTTGTCCCGCTCGTCGTAGCGCCCCTTCAACCCCCACACGTACGCCCAGTGCGCCGACGAAGAGTTGTCCGTGCCGAACAGATCGAAGGCGGTGGGAATCCACTTGTAGAAGAAGCGCTGGATCACTTCGGGCGGCATCGCCCCGGCCTTCACGATCCGCAGCAGGCCGTTGTTCCCCGTGCCCAGGTGGTACGACTCCTCCTTGAGCATGGGGATCATTGAGCGCGACAACGGATCGAACGCCGATGTGGAGAGCATCGTGAGCTGGAACTTGCCGTCGCGATCGATGAACTGCGTGTAGGTGAAGAAGTCGAGCCAGTTGTCCACCAGCTCGTTGAAAGAGCCGAGTAGCCGCTCGCCTTCGTCCGCACGGCGCTCCAGCAGCTTTGCCGCCTCGCGCTTGCCCTCGTCCCCGAAGTAGGCGCACAGGAGGTAGGACATCTGCCAGCCGTGGCGCATCTCCTCGGTCATCACCCGCATGAGCGACAGCAGGTCGTAGTCCGAGGGCGCGTGCTGCAGCAGCGTCCGTTGCTGCTCGACCGACGCGAACTCGGTGTCACCCTGGTAGACGATCAGGTTGAGCAAGGCGTCCCGGATCCGCTGGTCGGGGATGTGCATCACGCTGGGCCACTTGCGCTGGCCTTTGTAGTGCCCGAACTCGATGTGCGGCACTTCCTGGTCTCCGAACTTCGCCTCGAACTTGAAGTTGCGGAGCTCTCCCTGGGGAAGACCGATCGAATCCTGCCAATAGCGGAAGTAGTCGATCCACTCATCGAAGTTGTTGAGCTTGCGAACCATCAGTGACTCCTCTTGGACAGCGCCGCCCCGATGCGCTGGCGCGCCTCGGCAGTGGCGAACAATTCCTGCTGCTGAGCGATCTCGAGATCGAGCATAGCCGCGAGCGAACTGGCCTCGCTCGCGTACAGCGCTTCCTTGGCCCGGCGGACCGCCGCCACCGGCTGGGCCGCCCACAGCTCCGCGAGGCGGCGGGCCTCCGTCCCGAGCTCCCCGTGGGGGACCACCCGGTCGAATAGCCCGAGCGCGAGCGCCTCGCCGGCGGGGACCATCCGCGCGCTCCACACCAGCTCGAGCGCGCGCGACGTGCCGACGAGGCGGGGCAGGAAGAAGCTCCCGCCCCAATCGGGCACGAGGCCGAGCTTATGAAACACCTGTCCGATCGATGCCTGATCGGACGCGATGCGGTAATCGCAGGCGAGCGCGAGATTCGCACCGCCCCCGGCCGCGGGCCCATTCACAGCCGCCAGTACCGGCTGCGGCGCGGAGCGGATCGTCAACGCCACGTCCTTGCCTGCTGCCACGAGGGAGGCGCCATCCGCCCCGAGAACGCTCAGGTCCGCGCCGGCGCAGAAGGCCCGGCCCGCACCCGTGATGACGATTACCCGCACGGCTTCGCTGCCGGCGAGCATCCGCAGCGCTTCGTGCAGCTCCCGGCACTGCGCTCCGTCGAACGCATTGAGCTTCTCGGGCCGGTTCAGTGTGACCGTCCCGATCCCGCCCGCGATCTCCACCAGGACGCGGTCGTACCCTGGCATTTAGCACCGCTCCACGATCATCGCGATCCCCTGGCCGACTCCGATGCACATCGTCGCTAAGCCATAGCGCGACTTCGTCCGGCGTAAGGCGTGAACCAGGGTCGTCAGGATGCGCGCTCCAGTCGCTCCCAACGGGTGCCCCAGCGCGATCGCGCCCCCGTAGATATTGACCCGCGCGGAATCGAGCCGGAGCTCGCGGATGCACGCAATCGCCTGCGCCGCAAACGCCTCGTTGAGCTCGATCAGATCGATCTGGTCGATCGTCAGCCCGGCGCGCTTCAGCGCCTTGTGCGTCGCCGGAATGGGCCCCAACCCCATGCAGCTCGGATCCACTCCGGCGACGGCGCTCGAGACGATGCGGGCCAGGGGTTTCAGTCCGACCGTCCGACTGTCCGGCCGTCCGACGACCAGCAGCGCCGCCGCGCCGTCGTTGATCCCGCTCGAGGTCGCCGCGGTGACCGTACCGTCCTGCTGGAAGGCGGGCTTCAGCTTCGCAACCGCCTCGAGCGTCGTCCCGGCCCGCGGGTACTCGTCCTTCGCGAACGTGGTGCCGTCGGGGAGGGGAACCGCTACCAGCTCGTCGGTGAAGACGCACTCCCGCAGCGCTCGCTCGGCCCGCCGCTGGCTCTCCACGGCAAACGCATCCTGCTCGGCACGCCCGATCTGGTAGCGCGCGGCCACGACCTCGGCCGTCTCGCCCAGAGAGATCGTCCATTCCTGCTTGAGACGGGGATTGGTGAAACGCCAGCCCACCGTCGTGTCGGCGATTGCGGGGGGTTTGCGGCTCCAGGCGTCGCCTGACTTGAGCAGCACGTACGGGGCGCGCGTCATGTTTTCCACGCCGCCGGCGACGAACACCTCGCCCTCCCCTGCCTTCACCGCCTGGGCCGCGCTCGCCGCCGCTTGCAGCCCGGAGCCGCACAGCCGGTTCACCGTCTGCCCGGGCACCTCGATCGGCAGGCCGGCGAGCAGCAACGCCATGCGCGCGACGTTGCGGTTGTCCTCGCCCGCCTGGTTGGTGCAGCCGAGGATCACGTCGTCGATCGTGGCCGGATCGATTCCAGAGCGCTCGACCACGGCTTTGATCGGGATCGCGGCGAGGTCATCGGCCCGAACCGATCCCAGGGCCCCACCGTGTTTGCCGACGGGTGTCCGCAGCGCCGCACAGATGTAGGCGTCGTTCACAGGCCGACCCAGACGGTCTTCGTCTCGGTGTAGTTGTCGAGCGCCTCTCTGCCAAGATCGCGGCCGAAGCCGGAGAACTTATAGCCCCCGAACGGAGCGGCCGGGTCGTAGAAGTTGTACGTGTTGACCCACACCGTTCCGGCCCTGATGGCGCGGGCCACCCGATGCGCCTTCTGGACGTCCTTGGTCCAGATCCCCGCCGCGAGCCCGTACATCGAGTGGTTCGCCAGCCGGACTCCCTCCTCCTCGTTGTCGAATGTCAGGACCGCCAGCACGGGACCGAAGATCTCTTCGTCCACGATCTTCATCCCCGGCCGCGCCTCGTCGAACACTGTCGCTTCGACGTAATAGCCCTTGCCGTTCACCTTGGCCGCCTTGCCGCCTGCGACCAGCCGCGCACCCTCCTTCTGCCCGGCGGCGATGTAGGAGAGGACCGCCTCCTGCTGGCGTTTCGACACGAGGGCGCCAAGCCGGGTGTTCTTGTCGAACGGGTCGCCGGGGGTGAGCTTCTTGGCCCGCTCGGCGAGCTGCTCGACGACCTGGTCGTGCACCGCTTGCTCCACGAGCAGTCGGGAGCCTGCGGCGCACACCTCGCCCTTGCCGTAAAAGATCCCCGTCTGCGCGCCGCGCACGGCGGCCGCCAGATCGGCGTCGGCGAAGATGATGTTGGGGCTCTTCCCGCCAAGTTCGAGGCTGACGCGCTTCACCGTCGCCGCCGCCTCGCGCATGATCCATTGGCCGACTTCGGTCGAGCCCGTGAAGGCGATCTTGTCGACGAGCCGGTGCCGCACCAGGGCCGCGCCCGCCGTCGCCCCGGGACCGGGGACCACGTTCAAGGCGCCCGCGGGCAGTCCCGCTGCGACGGCCAGCTCGCCCAGCATCAGGGCGGTGAGCGGTGTCTCGTGCGCCGGCTTGAGCACCACCGTGCATCCGACGGCGAGGGCCGGGGCGACCTTCCAGGTGGCGAGGTTGAGCGGGAAATTCCACGGCACGATCGCGCCCACCACACCGACCGGCTCCCGCAGGGTGTAGGTGAAGAAGTTGCCGCTCACCGGCAGCGTGTCGCCGGTGAGCTTGTCGGCCCAGCCGGCGTAGTAGCGGAGCGTCTCGATCGCCATGGCGACGTCGATCTTCGACTCGAACAGTGGCTTGCCGTTGTTCTTCGTCTCGAGATCGGCGATCTCCTTGGAGTGCTGCTCGAGCAGGTCGGCGAGACGGAACAGCAGGGCGCCGCGTTTGCGCGCGGGGAGCTCGCGCCATTCTTTGGACTCGAGGCAGGCGCGCGCGGCCCGCACAGCGGCGTCGATCTCCGCTTCGCCCGCTTCGGCCACTTCGGCGAGCGGCTCCTCGGTGGCAGGGTTGGTGAGGCAGTAGCGTTTCGCCGCCGCCCGCCATTCGTTGCCGATCAGCAGGTCGGTCTTCACCGGCCCTTGAACTCCGCGACCCGCTTCTCGACGTACGCAGCGATGCCTTCCTTCGCGTCGTCCGACTGGAACAGCTGCTGCTGCAGCTCCCGCTCGAGCGTCAGCCCCGATTCGAACGGCACCTCGGCACCGGATTGGACCGACCGCTTGATCAGGCCGACCGCCTTGGACGCCTTGTGGGGCGGGCAGAACTGCTTGGCGTACAGCATCACCTGCTCCCAATAGTCGTCGGCGGGAAAGACTTCGTTCACGAGGCCCAGCTCCTTCGCCTTGTCGAACGAGAACGTCTCCCCCTTCACCATCATCTCGATGGCCCGCGTCTTGCCAACGATGCGCGCGAGGCGTTGCGTGCCGCCCGTGCCGGGCAGCACACCGAGATTCACCTCCGGGAGCCCGATCTTCCCGGCATTCTCCTTCGCGAGCCGGAGATCGCACGCCATGGCGATCTCGAGCCCGCCCCCGACTGTGTGCCCGTTCAGCGCGGCGATGGTGAGCTTGGGCGTGTGCTCGAGGCGGTTGAGGGTCTCGTTGGCGTGCAGGCAAAAGAAGTACTTGTAGCGGGGCGTAATGCTGTTCAGATACGCGATGTTCGCGCCGGCCGAGAAGAACTTGTCGCCGTGGCCGCGCAGCACCAGCACGTGAGCGGTGTCGTCGAAGCGCGCCTGCAGGATCGCGTCGTCCAGCTGGCGCATCATCTCGTGGGTGTATGTGTTGGCCGGCGGATCGTCCAGCTCGATGATCGCCACGCCGCCTTCCACCAGGTAGTGCACGAGCGTCTTCTTGTCGGCCTTGGGTTCCGTCATCGTGGTCATGATGCGTCAGCCTCCCTGTACCGTGGAACGCGCCTCCGCGAAGCCGCCGACGAAGATGCGCGCGATCAGCCCCGCCAGGCGATCGGGGTCGATCTCGCCGGCGGGGTCGTACCAGTTGTAGATCCAGTTCATCATGCCGAACAACGCGTAGGCGGCCGCGCTGCGGTCCACCTGCGGCTCATCAGGCGCCACGTCCTTGAGCAGGCTCTCCAGCAAGTCCACGTAGCGCCGCTTGATCACGTTCACCTTGCGCTGCCGCTCGCCTGTGAGCGAGCTCGCCTCGTGCGACAGCACCTTCATCTCCGCCAGGTTTGCCGCGAAGAACGTCACATGGTGGCGGATGAAGAGCTGGAGTCGCTCCACCGGCTCGGTGGCGCCGGCGACCGCCTGCTCGGCGCCGGCAAGAACCCGGGTGAAGCACCGCTCCTGCACCAGCGCGAGCAGCTCTGCTTTGCCGCGGACATAGTAGTACATCCCGGCGAGCGACATGCCGCTCGCCGCCGCGAGATCGCGCATCGTGGTGGAGTGGTAGCCCTTCTCGGCGAACACCTTCGCCGCCCGGGCCAGGAGATGCTCCAGCCGCTCGTCGTAAGGGCGCATCGGGTTCGAACGCTTGTTCGAACTTTGAAGCTAAGGGCTGGCGCGGGTGAGTTCAAGGGTGGTGGAGGTCGCGAAGGTTGTGGAGGATGGTGGAGGTGGGGAACGGCTGGACGGACCTCCACAACCTCCACAACCTCCACAACCTCCACCACTTAATATTTGCATCATTCCCCCGTCCACCCTCCGGAGCGCCATGCCTCAAGCCGAGCCCGTCGCCGCGGTTCCCCGACCGATGCGGCGCTGATTGCCGCCTGGCAGGGCGGTGACGAGCAGGCCGCGGCCGAACTGGTCCGTCGCCACGCCCGTGCGCTGGCACGTTTTCTCGCCAGCGCGGGCGCGCCCGAGGCGGACCTCGACGATTTGGTGCAGGAGACGTTCATTCGAGCCTTCCGCGCCGTGGGCCGGTTCCGGGGCCAGTGCCGGTTTCGCACCTGGCTCCTGACGATCGGGGGCAACGTCCTCAAGGACGCCGGGCGACGGGCGAAGCGCGCCAAGGTAGTGCCCCTCGGGGAGGACGTCCGCGCGACCGATGGAGATCCGCACGAGCGGGCCGTGGCGGGCGAAGCCGAGGGGAGACTGTTGGAGGGCCTGCGGCGACTGCCGCGGATGCAGCGCGAGGTGTTCCTGCTGCGGGCGCAGCAGGGGTTCGAGTATGAAGAGATTGCGGCGGCCCTGGGGACATCACCGGGCGCCGCGCGTGTGCATTACCACCACGCCGTCAAACGGTTGAAGGAGCATCTGCAGTGAGACACGACGAATTGCACGACGCCAAGTTACACGACCTCGCGAAGCGGCTCGGCGCCGGCGCCGCCGAGCGGTTGGACGTGGAGCGTACCGCGCAGATGGTGCTCGCCCGCTTGCGGGCGGAGCCGCGCGTGAGCGTGGTGGCGCGACTGTGGATGCAGCCGGCGTGGCTCAAGATCGCGGCGCTGCTGGTCCTGCTGCTCGGCAGCGGGGTGGTGGCGCGCAGACCATGGCGCGCGGGAGCGCCGGGCACGGCAACCGTCATCCCCGTGGGGGAGGACTTGACCGGTCTCTCGGCGGATCAGTTGCGCGAGGCGATCCATTCCCTCGATCAACCGCTCGCCGAAGAGGGTGCGGGGAGCGTCGACGCCGGTCTCGAAGGTCTGAGTGCGGACGAGTTACGGGCGCTGCTGCACGCGCTGGAGAGCTGACCGATGAAGTGGTTCGCCTGGCTCGTGCTGCTCGCCGCAGCGGTCCCTGCGCTGGCGGCGCAGCAGCCGGCCGATACCAGCGAGGACGCCGAGGTGCAGCAGCTGCAGCGCCAGTTGCGGCAACGCTGGAACGAGCGCGTTCGCCATGACCTGAACCTGTCGGACGAACAGGCCGCCAAGCTTCAGGGGACGGAGGGGAAGTACCAGCAGCAGCGGCGGGACATCGCCCAGCGCCAACAGGCCGTCAACGAGGCGCTGCGCGGGCAGCTCCAACCGGGCGTCGCGGCGAACGGCGACAGCGTGCGGAGACTCATGGACGCTCGGGAGCACAATCGCACGGCGTTGGCGCAGCTCGAGCGGGACGAAGACAAGGAGATCGCGGGCTATCTCAACCCCGTCCAGCACGCGCGCTATCAGATGATGCGCGAGCAGCTGCGGCGGCGCATCCAGGACATCCGCGAGCAGCGGCGAGCGCGGGGGCAGGGCCTAGGACCGCGCGGCGGGGCGGGGCGGCCGCGGCCAGGCAAGCCACCGCGGCGCCGCCCCTAGCCTTTCAGCACCCTCAGCGCTGCGTCGCGCGCCTTCACGATCACCTGCACGGTAGGACTGCGTGACAGGAGGTCGAACACCCGCCAATGCGCGTCGGACCAGCCGATCACGAACGCCATTTGACACGCGGGGCACCGCAGGCTCGTCGCTCGGTCGGACAGCGGCGCTCGCGCGGCGCAATGTGGGCAGACCCCGTAACGAACACCCCAGCCCTGGGGGGGGCTGACGCTGCCGCGAGGCCGCGGCACCACCGACCACATACGGGGTCGAATCGGTAGGACCTGGACAAACGCTTTCGGGACGGACAGCGGCCGCCGGTTGACGTTGAGGATCACTTCGGTGGGAGTCGACTCCACGACGCGGTACCACGCGCCGCGCCGCAGGGGCGAGAACGGCCGGGCCCGGATTCTAGCCCACTGCTCGGGTTGTGGCATGCGCGCCCTCCGGAGTGCTGGGACGATCGAGAACGTGGGCGCCGCCGGGCGTCGGTGCGCTGCAAGGACAACTACATGTTCTCAGCAAGTGAGCTCCGGGGCTGTGATGCGCGACACGGTGGATGCTTCACCCACACGGATGATCACCCTGGGCCGCCGGAGTCGGCTCGTCGCTCGGGCCCTTGCTGCGATGAACGGTCGGGGATTCGCTCCGGAGTCCAGTCGCCGGGGAGGTACGACTCCTCCCGCGCGAGCCGGAACACCCCTTTGCACCGCGGGCAACGCATCGTCTGAGGGGCGGCATTCAGCGCGGACCGGTGTTTGCAGCTCGGGCACACTGCATACCACCAGCCCCAATGCGCGGGCACCCGCACCGCATTCACGGGTCGCGGCACGATCGTCCAGAGACGGGGTGGTCCGCCCACGAGCTCCACGAGCGACCGCGGCACCGTCACCGGCCTCCGGTTGACGTCGAAGACGACAGTCTCGGAAGTCTCGTCCGTGACGCGATACCATGCGCCGCGGCGCAACGGGTAGGGACCCTCGATCTTTAGACGCGCAAACTGAAATCCCGTCATGGGTGAGCCGGAGCTCCCGAGTTCTCAGAAAGTCGATTGCCGTGGTGCCCATGCAACGTCACCTGTGGCGCCGAAGCGACCACTGACGCGGGGGTCAACCGCCCCGCCGCTTCAGTGCTCGCCCGGTCGTGGGGGCGTCGCTCGTTCGTTGCTTCCGAGTAGCAGCCGGAGCGCCGCGTCCCGAACCTTCGCCATCGCCGTCAGCGCTGGTCGGTCGGACAGGACTTCGAAGACCCGCCAAGGCGAGTCCGACCACGCGATCGGGAACACGGAGCCGCACGCGGGGCAGGGCATGCCACCCGATGGTCCGCGAAGGGCAGCGCGGGCACTGCAGTCGGGACATACTGCATATCGCGGGCCCCAGCTATCGGGGAGGGTTACGGCGTCGCGCGGACGCGGTACCACAGACCACATGCGGGGACGTAGGGGCAAGACTTGCAGGAAGGCGCGCGGCACGCGCACCGGTCGTTGATTGACCTCGAGGACGGCTTCGAGCGGGGTGAGGCGCGTGACCCGATACCACGCCCCGCGGCGGAGCGGGCAATTGGTCCGAGCCCTGACCCTGGCCCATTGCTGGATGTGAGGCATCGGCGCCCTCCGGAGCGCGAGAGGTGGGCTGTGACGGTTCGGGCGCCGCGTGCTGCTGGGCCACAACATTCCTGCCGGCGCGCTGGGATACTGTGACGCGTCGCACCACGGCGCCGCTCACGTGCGAGCGGACGCGAAGCACACAACTTGCGGCCATCCTGCGCCTTGTGAAAGCCGGCCGGGGGACAGTGTGTTGCGTCGACGGGTAGGCGTGCTCCTGGCAGGTCTCGCCGCACTCACATGCCAGCTCGACCAGAGCGAAAGCACCGATGTGCCCCCCACTGTCGCGAGCACCGGCACGCCGGGCGACGTCACCGACCTGGCGGTGGCGGCGGCGACCGCGAACTCCGTGACGCTGTCCTTCACCGAAGTGGACGACGGCGCTGGTCAGCCGGCCAGCTATGACGTCCGCTATGCGGTAGCCCCGATCTCGTGGGGCTCGGCGCATAGCGTCACCCAAGGGAGTTGCGCGACGCCGCTGCGCGGCACGAGCGTCGGCGCGCGGCGGACCTGCACGGTGCTGGGGCTCGTACCCATGACGACGTATCAGTTTCAACTCGTGGCCTTTCACGGCACCTTGAATCAGGATGCCGTGTTCGGTGGTCTTTCCAACGTGGCACCTTGATGGAGGACCGCACGCGCAGAGGCTGCCGCCCGACCGGCTCGGCCGCTAAGTTAGGTCGCGATCGCACTCGCCCGAGTGGCGGAATGGCAGACGCAGGGGACTCAAAATCCCCCGGGGGCAACCCCGTGAGAGTTCGACTCTCTCCTCGGGCACCTGATCAGCGAGGACCGACGTCCCACCAGACGCCGGGATCCACACCCCATTGTGGCGCGTGCACGGCGTGGCGCCCTCTGCGCGGAAGAGAGGGCCTGCCCGGCCCGGTGTGAGCCGGGCCACGGCGCCCCCACGGCTGACCGCCTATGGTCCGTTCGCCAACTAGGATGCGCCAAGAGCCCGAGGTACTGCGATGCAAACGTTCCAGTGGGCCCGCTTGAATGAAAACGTGAAGACGCAGCTGCGCCGCGGTGCATGGTACCGGATCCTCAAGCTCACGTCGAGCGAGGCGACGGTGGACGTGAAAGGGAAACCAGTCTCCCTGCCACGAGGAGAGCTGCAGCTCTCACCCACACAGGCACAGCGCTGGACCGTCGTGCCGGCGCCCAAAAACGCCCCGCGCTTCCCCGCAACATGGGGCGCGCAGTACGCCGTGTGTCCCAATTGCCGGGACCGCGCGCGCCTCGAAGGCCAGGCGCCGAGCATGCGGTGCCACCGGTGCAACGGATTGTTCGAGATCGCCTGGAACGAGCCTTACCTCGCCAGCGCGTAAGACCCGCGTAAGACCGCCGCCCCGCTATCTCGCGGGGGCGCTCCCAGTGGCTGCGCTAACGTTGAATGAGGCGCTGGTCGCGCCCGTCGCCCCCGGCGCCGTCGCGCTCAGCGTGTAGCCGGTCCCGGCTCTGTCGATGCTGAGATCCCCGAACAGCGCGACGCCGTTGACCGGCGTCACGGACGTCGTGCCGGAGAGCCTCCCGCCGACCGGATTGGTGCCGATCGCAACCGTCACGCTGGCGGTGAAGCTCGTGTCGACATTGCCCAGGGTGTCTTGTACCTGGACCTGGATCGCCGGGGTGATCACGTTGCCCGGCGTGGCAGTGCTGGGCTGGACCCTGAAGACGAGGACCTCGGTCGCCGTACCGCCGGTCGTGCCGATGGCGAACCCGCGGGTGAGCGGCTCGGTGCCCGGGAAACAGCCGGCTGCGGCGACGGCGACCAGGGCAACGGCGAGAGGCGCGAGTTTCATATCTATTAGACGCTTATCCTGCCAAGAATGTTCACGTCTTCGCACCGCGATAGAACGTCCCGTACGCGAGCAGGGCGCGCGCTACGCCCTTGTCCAGCTGCCCGGCCATATACGCCGGGAGCGCCCCGACGCGGTCCTTGAGCGCAGCGGCACCAGCCGGTGTGCTCCCCGGCTTGAGCCCCTTGTAGCCATCGACCAGGCCCGCCCGCAACGCTTCGAGCACCCACGGTTTCGTTTCCACGGTCGCCTTGGTAACGACCACGCCGCCGATGGCGCCGGCCGGCGTAAACCCCACGGCGACCTCGACCGGGCCGTGCGGCGTGTCGACGCGCACAAACACCAGCGCGCCCGCCACGCGGTCGGCCGTCTTGCCGGTATAGAAAGTGAGGACGCCGTCTTCGGGGCTCCAGTCCACGGCCTCGTGGAGGCGGTGAGCATCGGTATTGCTCAAATGCACCTCGCGCGCAAAGAACGCCTCGGCGCCCGGAAGCAGAGCCTTCACCGCATCGGGACGCTGCACGAGCACAACCGTCGGGGTGATGTGGAGCACGGCGGCCACAGCCATGGCCGCCAGAAACTTCGAGATCATCCGGCAACTCCTTTCTTCGGTGTCCACATCTGCCACATGGCGAGGGCAGTGACGATTCCGTAGCCGAGCCCCATCGCCCAGCCGCCGGCGAGCGTCACCAGCGCGAATCCGGGGGCCACGAGCTTCGTGAGCCACATACCCGCGAAATCGAGCCACGGCGCGGCGAACAGCAGCGTGATGAGCCCGAAGCCGGCCCAGGACGGCAGCGCCAGCCCGAGCACGACCGCCGACAGCGCCGCCGCGATCACTCCGTACATCGGGATGTGCACGTGCGTATCCTGCACCAGCAGATCCCGGTCCACGGTGTGCGCCGGCTCGGCGAGCTCCCCGAGCGTTACGGCGTGCTCGACGACCACGGTAGTCTCCGGCGGCATGTGCATCGGCATCTTCGGCCCGCGATACGTCGCTGCCACCGAGCGCGGTGTGAACCCCGCGTACAGCCCGACCATCCAGGCGCCGAACAGGTACGCCACGCCGAACGTGCCGAGCAGGCACGTGACGAGCCATCGGAGCCTCGTGTCCGCGTGCCGCAGGTCGTATACCATCCGTCCTCCCTAGAAGAGGTAGAGGAACTCCACGACAGCACGCGTGTCGGTGCGCTCCTGCCCAGCGCTCGTGGTCTCGAAGAACGGCTGGGTCGAGTAATCGACCCGCAACGCCGCTCGGAGCGCGATCTGGGGCAGGTGAAAGGTCGTGTGTTCGATGTTGGAGAAGATCCCTTCCTGCGCCTGGCTGTAGAACCACATTGGGCCGACCGTAACCGAACGCAGCACCTGCGGCGTGCCGGTCAACGCACCGCCTGAGTCGGACAGGTGATCATAACGCGCGGCGAGGCCGATCCGGTGGCCCAACCGCAAGAACGCGGTGGCAGCTGCTCCGCCCCAGGTGAGATTGCCGCCCGCGTCGCGCTCGCGACCGAGGTTCAGCTCGGTGCCCACGATCAGGCGCCCGAGATCGAGGGTGACGTCGGGGGCGAGCAGGCTGCGCTGATGCGCGTCGGTGCCGTCCTGCTCCGGGCCGTACACGCCGCTCGCGCCGATGGTGAGCCCGTCGACCGGGATCCACTGGATGCGCAGCATCCCGGTCTTGCCGCGATTGTTGTCCACGTCGACGTTCCAGCCGTTCGCCACTGCCCCGGCCAGCTCCACCCGTGGGGACGCGGTGAGCCGCACGATCGCCCCGGTGAACTTCGCCGGCCTCGCGAGCGCGAAGTTGAAGGAGTTGGTGGGGATCAGGTTGAGCGGCTCGTCGTCGCGCTCGAAACCCACCGGCGCGTCGAATTTCCCGAAAGCGACCGTCCACTGGCTCCTGGTGTGCGGCGTCCAGCTGACGATGAGGTTGTCGATTTCCGTGGCGGACGCGCCGTCTTCCAGGGCAGTCGTGAGCTGCCCGAACAGGTAGAAGTCGCCGGCGGGCTTGAACAGGCTCAGCGCCAGCTTCCCGGCCGTGAAGCTGTTCGCCGTCTGGACACGATCGTAGCCCGCCGACCCGACTGCGAAGCCCGTCACGGTCACCTGCGGCGCTTCCTCGAATGTCACTTCCCGCTCCTGCGCCGCGGCTCGAACCCCGATGCCGCAAAGCAGAACGCCGCACAGCGCGCTGCGCATAAGACCCCCCCGAGTTGTAGGAATGACCGACGCGTCAGCTCAGAGCGAAGGCGTTGGGAGGAGGCGATTCCGGAGCGAAGGACGGGGAAGGAGGAAGCGGGAAGGGGGAAGGAGGCGCGTCGACCCGACGGGCGACCGTGACGACCAGCTGCGTTGCGAGGGGCGTCGCCATCGCGGGAGAGATGGCCACGTCCGAACCGCCGGTCATCTCACCACAGAAGCATGGGCCGTCGCTAGGCGCGCCCGCGTGGCCGGCGTGTGCGTGGTGAGTCAGGTGGTGCCGACAAGCAATGAGCGCGTCGAGCGTCGCGCCCCCGGGACCGCCGGCGAGCCAGCACGCGGCAGCGAGGGCGTAGCAGGTGAACGCGGCGGCGCGTCGCATGATTGTGAAGTCTAGGTGCGCTCGTTCGGCTGGCGCAACCCCGGCTGGGCCGTGTAGACTGGTGCCTCTATGGGCGATCGCATCGACTTCCGGGACGGCCACTGGGTGGTGCCCGACCGGCCGGTGATCCCGTATATCGAGGGCGACGGCACGGGCCCCGACATCTGGCGCGCGGCGCAGCGCGTGTTTGACGCCGTAGTCGCAAGGGTCTCCGGCGGGAAGCGCCGGGTCGAGTGGCTGGAGGTGCTCGCGGGGGAGAAGGCGTTCAAGCAGACGGGGAACTGGCTGCCGGAGGAGACCCTCGAAGCGATCCGCCGCCACCGCGTCGCGATCAAGGGGCCGCTCACGACCCCGGTCGGGGGCGGGATCCGCTCGCTCAACGTCGCGCTGCGCCAGCTGCTGGACCTGTACGCCTGTATCCGGCCGGTGCGGTACTTCGCCGGCGTCCCGAGCCCGATGCGGGAGCCCCAGAAGCTCGACGTCGTGATCTATCGCGAGAACACCGAAGACGTGTACACCGGCGTCGAGTACGCGGCGGAGAGCCCGGAGGCGAGCCGGCTGCTCGCGTTCCTGCGCGATCAATTCGGCGCCAAAATCCGCGATGGCAGCGCGTTGGGCATCAAGCCGATGTCCCGATTCGGCACGCAGCGCCTCGTCGCGAAGGCGATCGAGTACGCCATCAGGACACGCCGCCCCTCAGTCACGCTGGTGCATAAGGGCAACATCATGAAGTTCACGGAGGGCGCCTTCCGGGAATGGGGGTACGAAGTCGCGCGGGAGAAATTCAGCGGCAACACGATCCCCGAGACGGAGGCGGGCCAGGGGAAAGGGGACACGC
>WNEV01000612.1_pt1 | contig 15497 bp, 20 predicted proteins | sample 5399861 | NCBI WGS metagenome assembly WNEV01 (sample SAMN13153335, study PRJNA577476) | soil metagenome | isolation source: 40 cm grassland meadow soil 2 days after 3rd rain plot 2 | place: USA:California | collected 2015-11-11 | reverse complement strand
CCGGAAACCGCCTCATCCCGCATCAGGTCGATGAGTATGTTGAGACGAGCGAACTGATTGAAGCTGCGCGTATTTACACGGCAACGGCACTCAAGTTCCTCGAGGGCTGATGGAGACGCCGAAGCTCCGCGGGATCGAAGCCTTTCCAATGACGCAAGGAGGCCAGCGCTTCATCGCGCTGCGCGACCCCGCCGGCTACACGGAATCGATCCTGCTCCTGCCTCAGGCGCTGGTCGATGTGGTCGCCCTCTTCGACGGCGAGCACTCCATCGGCCAGATCCAGGCCGACCTCAGTCGCCGGTACGAGGGCGAAAACGTCACGCGAGCGGACATCGACAAGATCGTCTCCATGCTCGACGAGCACGGATTTCTCGAGTCTCCGAGCTTCGCGAAGCGCCGGGCGAAGGTCGACGGCGCGTTCCTCGGCGCGACGACCCGGCCGGCGTCTCATGCCGGCGGGGCCTATCCCGGGAAAGCTGATGAGCTTCGAGCGTCGATGGACGCCTTCTTCACTCACCAGGAAGGCCCCGGAGTCATCGCGTGGCCGCCGAAGCCCAGCGCCCCGGCGGTCGAGGCGATCATCGCGCCCCACATCGACTTCCATCGCGGTGGGCCCGCATACGCCTGGGCCTATCGCGACCTCGCCGAGAGGTGCGCGGCCGACCTCTTCGTCATCGTGGGAACCTGCCACGTCGGCATGCGCCATCCGTTCGCGCTCACCCGCAAGGACTACGACACGCCGCTCGGGCCCGCCCGCGCTGATCGCGATTTCGTCGAGGCCCTTGCCGCGCGTGCTGCGCAGGACTGCTTCGGCTCCGAGCTGGCGCACCGGAGCGAGCACTCGATCGAGTTCCAGGCGGTGTTCCTCCAGTACCTCTACGCCGGACGCAGGGACATCACGGTCGTGCCGGTGCTGGCCAGCTTCGCTCACGAGGCGCTGGCACGCCGGCGCCGTCCCACCGCCGACGCGCGCGTTGCCCGGTTCCTGGACGCGCTCGGAGAGACCATCGCAACGAGCGGCCGGCGCGTCGCATTGATCGCGGGCGCCGATCTCGCCCACATGGGCCCACGCTTCGGCGATCCGCGCCCGATCGCAAAGGCCGAGCGCGCCCGGATCGAGGCCGAGGATCGGAAGATGCTGGAGACGGTCGAACGGGGCGACGCCGAGGCGTTCTTCGACAGTGTCGCTGCTGACGGGGATCGCCGCCGCATCTGCGGCCTGTCGCCGATCTACGCCGTCCTTCACGCTTTCGGCGGCCGGCGTGGCGCGCTGAAGCGATACGGGATGTGGCCGGACCCCGAGGGCATCGTCAGCTACGCGAGCGTGGTGTTCGATGGCAGTGCGAGCTGAGGCGCGCCGCGCGCCGAGGCGAGCGGTGAAATGATCGAACAGCAGTGCGAGCTGAGGCGCGCCGCGTGTGGCAGTGTGAGGTGAGGCCGTCCGACGGCCAAGCCGAGCGTTGACATGGTCCCGAGTGGCGAGCGGTGAAATGATCGAACAGCAGTGCGAGCTGAGGGCCCGCCGAGCGTTGCAATGACCGAAAATCTGCCCGAGGGCTGGACGCTGCCCAACCTCCGCATCGATCGGGACGGAGACTGGTACGACGACGACGTGCAGGTCACCCATCCCGGCATTCTGGCCAACCTGCGCGGTAACCTGCGCAAGGATGGGCAGGGCTATTTCCTGCAGACTCGTGTCCGCATTCCGGTCGTCGTCGAGGACGCTCCCTGGGTGGTCACGCGAGTGGAGCCACGGGCCGAACGGTTGCACGTCGTGCTCAACGACGGCAGCGAAGCGGACGTCGAGGCGACAACGGTGAGACTCGGCCGTGGCGACGTGCCGTACTGCCGGATCGAGGGTGATGTCGACGCGCGCTTCAACCGGGCCGCGACCTTTCAGCTCCTGGCGCTCGCCGAGTACGACGAGGCGACCGGGCGCGGGACGCTCCGGCTCGGCGACCGCCGCATCCCGCTCAGGCGCAGCGCATGAATCCATCGAGGTGTGACGCGTGAGTGGCCGCGTGCTCGTCGTCGCGCTCGTGATCATCGGCACGGCGCTCGGGCTCGGCGCCTGGTGGCTCCGCGACGGCGAGAGCCAGGGTGCCGTGACGGTCGACGAGATCGGGGACAAGGTCCAGACGGTGCGTCGCGGTCAACTTCCGTCGTTCGCGACGGGCGGCGACGTGTCCGCGCTCTATCGTTTCGCGGCGGATCATCCGGAGAAGCTGACCGGAGCCGTGTGCACGTGCGGGTGCGTGAACGTCGGCCACGTGAACAATCGCTTCTGCTACGTCAAGGCCGAGCGCGGCGACATGCAGACGTTCACGAGCCACGCGGCGACCTGAAGCGTGTGCCTCGACATCACGCGGGACGTGATGCGGAGAACGCCAACCAGCAAGCCGTAGTATCCTCGCCCGCATGAACGCTGCCGCCGCGTTGATCGCCGCGCTCCGGTCAGCCGGCGTGCGCCACCTCTTCGGGAACCCCGGCACCACGGAGCTGCCGTTCCTCGATGCGCTCGACGGCTCGGAGCTCCACTACGTCGTCGGGCTCCAGGAGGCCACGGTCGTGGCCGCCGCCGACGGGTACGCCCAGGCCACGGGTGAGGTCGGCGTCGCCAACGTCCACGTCGCGCCCGGCCTGGCCAACGCGCTCTCGATCCTGCACAATGCCGCGCGCGCGAAGCCCCGTGCTCCTCACGGCCGGTCAGCAGGACACGCGCCTGCTCGTCCACGAGCCGATCCTGGCCGGCGACCTCGTGAAGATGGCCGAGCCGTTCACCAAGTGGGCGTACGAGATCCGCAGCGCCGACGAGGCGGTCAGCGTGCTGGGGCGCGCGGTCACGATCGCGCTCACGCCTCCGACCGGGCCGGTGTTCCTCTCGCTGCCGATGGATCTCATGACGGACGAGACCGACGCACCGGCGCCGCGTACGCAGGGTCCCTCGGCCCAGCGGCCGGGCATTCCGGGAATGGCGGACGTCACGCGAGCGTGCGGCCTGCTCGCGGGCGCGCGGGCGCCGCTCATCATCGCCGGGGACGGTGTCGGACGGGCTCCCGACGGCGTCGCCGCGCTGACGCGGCTGGCCGAAGCGCTCGGCGCGCGAGTCTACGGGGAGCCGATCTATCGGCGCACGAACTTCCCCGGAGACCATTCGCTCTGGCGCGGCGGCCTTTACCCGAGCGTCCCGGTGGTGAGAAAGACGCTCGACGACGCCGACGTCATTCTCATCGTCGGCGCCGACGTTTTCACGTGGTTCCTTCACGGGCCCGGCGCGCCCTTCCGCCCGGGCGTTCCGGTGATCCAGCTCGCCGACGATTCGCGACAGATCGGACGAAGCTATCCGGTCGATCTGGCGTTCGCGGCCGCGATCACTCCGACGCTCCGGCTCATCGCCGACGAGCTGGCCGAGCGGTTGTCGGACGCCCAGCGTGCCGCCGCGGCCGACCGCCGCGCCCAACTCGAGCGCGTGCGCGTCGACTTCGTGGCGCGAACGCGCGCGGCCGCGGAGGCCGAGGCGGAGCGCGCGCCCATCTCGCCCGCGCATCTGATGCACACGCTGGCGGGCCTGCTGCCCGACGATGTCGTCATCGTGGACGAGTCGGCGTCGTCGCTGCCTCACGTCCTCCGCCATCTGCCGTTCAGGCGGCCAGGCTCGTTCTACGGCTCGAAGACGGGGACGCTCGGCTGGGCGATGGGCGCGGCGATCGGCGTGCAGCTCGCCGATCCGCGGCGCAAGGTCGTCGTGACGATCGGCGACGGATCGGTGATGTACGCGCCGCAGGCCTTGTGGACGGCCGCTCACGAGGGCTTGCCGATCACCTACGTCGTGGCGAACAACACGTCCTACGCGATCCTCAAGGCGGGCATGGCAACGCTCGGCCTGGCTGGAGCCAAGACGGGTTTTTACCCGGGCATGGACCTCACCGCGCCCGAGGTGGACTACGTGCGCCTCGCCGAATCGCTGGGCGTCCGGGCCGTACGCGTCGAGAAGCCGGGTGAGCTGAGCGACGCTCTTGCCGATGGCCTCGCCCATCGAGGCCCGAGTCTCGTGGACGTGTCGATCGATCGCACGGTCAGGGGAGGCGTGTGATGACGACGCTCGTCGGGGGCGACTGGGTGGTCGAAGCGCTGCGCGCCGAGGGCGTCAGCCACGTCTTCGGCATTCCCGGCGTCCACAACCTCGCCATCTACGACGCCCTGCTGCGGCGGCCGGGCATCACGCACATCCTCGCGCGCCACGAACAGGGTGCGGCCTTCATGGCCGATGGGTACGCGCGCTCGTCGGGCCGCCCCGGTGTCGTGGTCGTCACCACCGGCCCCGGCGCAACGAACGCGCTCACGCCGCTGGTCGAGTCGTACGCGGGCTCGATCCCGGTCGTGATCATCATGTCCGACGTCGCGTCACATCTCGTCGGCCGCGACCTCGGCGCGCTCCACGAGGTTCCGAACCAGATCGATTGCTTCCGTCCCGTGTGCCGGATGGCCGAGACGCTGACGTCGGCCGCCGACATTCCGGCGACGATCGCCGGGGCCTTCGATCTCCTCCGCACGGGGCGGCCGGGGCCGATCGCGATCTCGATCCCGAACGATTTCCTGGGGACGAGCGTCGAAGCGGAGACGCGCCGCGGTGATGGCCGCCGGCCGCCGTGCCACGTCGCCGAGATCGCCGACGCCGCGCGGCGTCTCGAGCGCGCCCGGCGTCCACTCATCATCGCGGGCGGCGGTGTGATCGCCTCGGGAGCCGAGCGCGAGCTCCTGGCGCTGGCACGACGGCTCGACGCTCCCGTCCTCACGACCGTCATGGGGCGGGGGAGCGTGCCCGAGGACGATCCCGTCTGGCACGCCGTGCTCCCGAACAAGCGCGCGGCCGAAGGCGTGATCAGCGAGGCCGACGTCGTGTTCGCCGTCGGCTGTCGGTTCGCGGCGCGCTCGACGCAGGGCCTGCTGCTAAACCTGTCCTTCACACCCGATCAGACCCTCATCCACCTCGATCTCGACGCGACCGTGATCGGACGGATGTTCAAACCGCAGCTTGGCATCGTCGGCGATGCGCGCGATGGCCTCGCGCGCCTCGTGGAGACGCTCGGCGTGGGCCGCGCCACGAGCGCGTGGGACCGGGCGCGCCTGGCGGAGCTCAAGACGGCGGCGAGCCCTCGGTATACGCGTGAGGTCGCCGGCCTCATCTCGACGCTGCGCCGCGCGCTGCCGCGCGAGGCGATCGTCGTGAACGATCAGACCGGGATCAATTACTGGATGGAGTGGAGGTACCCCGTTCTGGCGCCGCGCACCTTCCTCTATCCGGTCGGCTCGGCCACGCTCGGTTACGCGGTGCCGGCGGCGATCGGCGCCAAGATCGCGAATCCGGATCGTCCCGTCGTGGCCGTCGTCGGCGACGGCGGCTTCATGTTCTCGGTGAACGAATTGGCGACGGCGGTGAAGTATCGACTGCCGATTCCCTTCATCGTGATGAACGACGACCGCTACGGCGCGATCAAGTGGCTGCAAGAGGAGATCTTCCAGCGCTGGGGCGAGGCCGATCTCGCCAATCCCGATTTCCCGGCCCTGGCCCGCGCGTTCGGCGCGCGGGGTGAGCGCCTGGCCAGCGTGGACGCGTTGCCGGCCGCCCTCGACGCGGCATTCAAGGCCGGCGGCCCGACCCTGTTCGAGCTCAACGTGACGGTCGAGCCGCCCTGGGAGCTCAAGTAAGGCACGGCCCGTGTCAGGCTGGCCTCGACGCCAGCTCCTCGAAGAACGCAAGCACGCGATTTTCAAGAGAACCGGCCCCACGGCGGGCTCGGCATCCACCGTGCAATTTTCCTCCTCCTTTTGTTTTCGGGCCGGTCTGCGATGACGCCGGCACAAGCCAAAGGAGGAGCCATGAGCGGACGGGGATGGCAGGCGATGGTGACGTTGTTGGCTGCGGTGGCGCTTATCCTCTCCGGTTGCGCGTCTCAATCGGGCTCGGCGCAGGCCGGCGTCTCGAGCGAGTCGGCGTACGGCGGCAGTGGTGGGGCCGCCATGGGAATGGGCCCGGATTCCCGGTCGGGGCGTGGAGGCCCCGGGATGGGGCGGGGCCCGTCCCCGCGTGAGTTCGTTGCGGCGGTCGAGTTGAAGGACATCCACTTTGCGTTCGATCGCGCCGAGATCGGCTCGGAAGCTGTGACGGTGCTCGACACCAATGCGCAGTGGCTCAAGGCCAACCCCAACCATCTGGTCCTGATCGAGGGTCACGCCGACGAGCGTGGCACCAGCGAATACAACCTGGCCCTCGGCGATCGCCGGGCCAAGGCCTCGATGAACTACCTCATCGCCCACGGCGTGCGGGCCAACCGCATCTCGATCATCAGCTACGGCGAGGAGCAGCCGATGTGCCGTGAGCACACCGAGGAGTGCTGGACCCAGAACCGCCGCGCCCACTTCGGCATCAAGGCGCGCTGATCGCAGAGACCTCAGGAGGGGGCCGCAACGGCCCCCTCCTGATCACACCGGAGCGGGTCCCGGCTCGACGTTCAGGTCTCGCGCCACCGCAGGATGGATGATCCGGCCCGCATGGACGTTGAGCCCCGGGCGGAGGTGAGCATCGGCGGCGAGCGCCTGGCGCCATCCCTTGTCGGCCAGGGCGAGCACGAACGGAAGCGTCGCGTTGTTGAGGGCGAGCGTCGAGGTCCTGGCCACCGCGCTCGGCATGTTGGTGACGCAATAGTGGATGATGCCCTCTTCGGAGTAGGACGGCTCGGCCAGCGTCGTGGGCCGGCTGGTGGCGAAGCAGCCCCCCTGGTCGATCGCAATGTCGACGAGGACCGAGCCCGGCCTCATCGCCCGCACCATCTCGCGGCTGACCAGCTTGGGCGCCGAGGCTCCGGGGATCAGCACGGCCCCGATGACGAGATCGGCGGCCACCACCTCGCGCTCGATGTTCTCGACCGTCGCGTACAGCGTGTGGAGCTGGCTGCCGAACTGGAGGTCGAGCTCGTAAAGACGGGGCAGTGACCGGTCGATCACGGTGACGTAGGCCTCCATCCCCATCGCCATCCGCGCCGCGTTCGTTCCGGCGACGCCGCCGCCGAGGATGACGACCTTCGCCGCCGGCACGCCCGGCACGCCCGCGAGCAGGATGCCCTGGCCGCCCTGGCCCTTCTCGAGATAGTGAGCACCCACGTGGACGGCCATGCGCCCGGCAACCTCGCTCATCGGCGCCAGGAGCGGCAGACCGCCGCGCGCGTCGGTGACCGTCTCGTACGCGATGGCCGTCGAGCCCGAGCGCATGAGCCCCTCGGCCTGCGGCCTGTCGGCGGCCAGGTGGAGATACGTGAAGAGCACCTGCCCGGGACGGAGCCGCGCGGTTTCGATCGGCTGCGGCTCCTTGACCTTGACGATCAGCTCCGTCTGGGCGAAGACCTCCTCGGCGTTCTTCGCCACGCGCGCTCCGGCGGCCCGGTACGCGTCGTCGGTGAAGCCGCTGCCGGCGCCGGCGCCCGTCTCGACGAGGACGTCGTGGCCGTGATGGGTCAGCTCACGCGCGCTGCCGGGGACGAGGCCGACTCGATTTTCGAAGGTCTTGATCTCTTTCGGAACGCCCACGCGCACGGTCGGATCCTCCCCGCTCGGGCATATTTTATGTCGCTCGACCCGACTGTTGCTGATACGTGATCTGACCGCAACTGTTTGACACCGTGAAATGACCGGCTCGGGAAAGGATGGGCCATCAGGCGGCCTGCAGCGGGCGGCCGCGGTTGTCGTAGCGGCCGAGGCAGCGGGTGCCATACCAGAGCGAGTGATGGCCGTTGAGGTGACGCCGCACGAGGACGCGCAGGCCGGCGCAGGTGCGCCGCCCGGGCTGCTTGGCGACTTGCCGCGGCACGCCATCGGCCGTCACGACGTTGTCGCGGCCGACGACGCGCTCGTCCTCCACGCAGAGGATCTGATCGAGCTCGACGCGCCCGAGCGGCACGAAGGCCGAGCTCGGGTCTGCGGGCGGCCGGCCGAATTCGGCATTGAAGCCGGGCAGGAACTGCTCGCACAGATAGCGCGATTGGCGGCGGCCACGGTGGTGACGCCCGCCAGCCGGAGTTCGTTGACGAGACGGTCTTGCCGCGTGCGGTTGACCCGCTCGCTGCGGCCGCGCGCCTGGGGCGAGTAGCCGAGGATGTGCTCGATCCCGAGCCGGGCGAGGGCCCGGCCAACCTGGGTGGGATGGCGGCGATCCGGCGCGCTGCCGGACGTGGGAGTGTGGACGGCCCAGTGCGCGCGGTCGGTATAGAGCGCCAGGGGCAGGCCGTAGCGCTCGAGCCCAGTGCGCAGCGCGGTCATGATGGCGGCGACGCTTTCGCCGCCATCGTGGAGTTGGGCGTAGAGCACGTGCTTGGTGGCGTCGTCGACGACGGCGAGCAGCGTGAACCAGCGGTCCGGCACCAAGGCCAGCCAGCGATGCCGACTGCCGTCGAGGTGGAGCAGTTCGCCGAAACACGGGCGCGGCTCGCGGCGCCGGCGGTGCCGGCCGCGCGGCTGCTGCCGGGGGACCAGGCCCGCCATCGGCAGCGCCTTCTTGACGAAGGCGTAGCAGAAGCGCACGCCGTGCTCGCGCCGGGCCAGCTGATGGAAGTGACGGACGTTGAAGCCCTGGTAGCGGTCGCGGTAGAGGGCGAGCACCCGCTGGACCTCCGCCACGGGCGCGCGCTTGGGCGAGGGGGTCTGCTGCCGGCGGTCGAACAGCCCCTCGTACCCCTCATGCTCGAGCGTCCAGCGCAGACGCCGGATGCTGCGCGGACTGCGCCCGAGGATGTCGGCGGCTTGCAGCCAGGTGAGTTGACCGGCGATCGCGCGAAGGATGACCTCCTGGATCGTCATGGCGCGCTCCACAACGCCACGGGCATAGGGCATGGCCACCTCCTCGGTGGCTATTCCTTCCACGCGGCGCGCTTGGCGCGGTCATTTCACGTTTCACTTCCCGGCGGCCATTTCACGTATCCGCAACAATGTCGCTCGACCCGACTTGACGCGCAAACGCTTTGGCCGGATTCTTCCCGCGGCATTCAACGCTGAAGCGAGGAGGCAGGCGTGAATCTCGACACCCGGGACGACTGGGGGCTCGTGGGGAAGGTCGCGATCGTGACGGGGGGCGGGGCGGCCGGCGACGGCATCGGCAACGGCCGCGCGTCCGCCATCCTGCTGGCCAAGGCGGGCGCGCGCGTCGTCGTGGTGGACCGGGACCTCGCGCTCGCCGAGCACACTGTGAAGACCATCGCGGGACTTCCCGGCGAGGCCATCGCCGTCCAGGCGGATCTCACGCGAGCGCGCGATTGTGCGGCCATGGTCGAGGCCGCCCTCGATCGTTTCGGCCGGCTCGACCTCCTCGACAACAACGTGGGGATCCCCAGCCGCGGAACCGTCCTCGACGAGACCGAGGAAAACTGGCGACACGTCATGCAGGTCAACGTTGACACGATGTTCCTGGCCGCCAAGCACGCGATCCCCGCGATGAAGCGCGCCGGCGGCGGGGCCATCGTCAACGTCTCGTCGATCTCCGCGCTGCGCCCGCGCGGGCTGACGGTATATTCGGTGTCGAAGGGCGCGGTCATCGCGTTGACGCGCGCGATGGCGGTGGATCACGGCCCCGATGGCATCCGCGTCAACTGCGTGGCGCCGGGGCCCGTGTACACGCCAATGGTCTATCAGAAGGGCATGAGTGCCGCCGCCCGCGATCAGCGGCGGAAGGCCTCCGTCCTCGGCATCGAAGGGACGGGCTGGGACATCGGTCACGCCGTCCGCTTCCTGCTCTCCGACCTGGCGCGCTACGTGACGGGCCACGTCCTCGTGGTGGACGGCGGGGCGACGCTGCGCGGACCCGAGCGTGACTACCGCTAGCGGCCGAACGGCCGCTAGCGGCCCACGCGGCGTGCGTTCTGGCTAGACCTTGCGGACGTTCGCGGCCTGCAGCCCCTTCGGACCCCGGTTGACGTCGAACTCGACCTGATCACCTTCGGCGAGGCTCTTGAAGCCTTGTCCCTGCACGGCGGAATAGTGCACGAACACATCCTCGCCGCCCTCTTGGGTGATGAAGCCGAAGCCCTTCGCGTCGTTGAACCACTTCACTCGTCCGGTTGCCATGATTGAACCTTTCCTCCGGGGCGCTGCCCCGTCGTCGCTTCCGCCGTGATGGCGGAGTATCCGCCGGCCATCGGCGGACAAACAAAAACGCCGCGCGAACTGGATCTCGCACGGCGTGTATTTCGAATCTCGAAACACTGTACCGATGATGGCCAGAACGAGATAAGAATGCCAGAGTCCGGTCGGGCCGTCAACAGCATTCCTTCTCGCCGGCAGCCCGACCGTGCCACCATGGTTCGTACGTGGCTTTCCCTCTCCACGGCGGTGACCCCCGCAGGAGCTCGACCGAAACCACCCCCCTGCTGACCGAGGGGCTGGGCCGCGCGCTGAAGTTCGGCGGCCAGAGTGCCTTCTACGCGGAGCTGCGGCGACGGGTCGACGAGTACTTCAGGACCAGCGGCCGGCGGCAACGCGACTGCTGGCAAATGTACCTGAAGACGACGATTCTGGTGGCCTGCCTCATCGCCTCCTATGTGTTGCTGGTCGTCGTCGCCCAGACCTGGCTCCAGGCCCTGGGGCTGGCCATCGTGGTCGGGTTGTCGGCGGCCGGCATCGGATTCAACACGCAGCACGACGGCGGGCATCAGGCGTACTCGAACCACGTCTGGATCAACAAGCTGATGGCGATGACCATGGATCTGCTCGGTGGCAGCTCCTACCTCTGGCACTGGAAGCACGCCGTGTTCCATCATTCCTACGTCAACATCGCGGGCCACGACACGGACATCGACCTCGGCATGGTCGCCCGGCTGGCGCCGCATCAAAAGCGGCGCGTGTTCCACCGGTGGCAACACCTCTACCTGTGGCCGCTGTACGGATTGCTGGCCATCAAATGGCAGCTGCTCGACGATTTTCGCAAGCTCCTCACCGGCCGGATCGGCGCCCATCGAGTGCCTCGCCCCAAGAACTGGGACCTGGTCGTGCTCCTCGGCGGTAAAGCATTCTTCCTCACCGCGGCCTTCGGCATTCCGCTGCTGTTCCACTCGCCGGACGTCGTGCTCGTCTACTATCTGGTGGTCGCGCTCGTGCTCGGGACCGTGTTGAGCGTCGTGTTCCAGCTCGCCCACTGCGTGGAGGAAGCGTCGTTCCCCCTGCCGGGCAAGGTCAGTGGGCGCGTCGACAACGCGTGGGCGGTCCATCAGGCCGAGACGACCGTGGACTTCGCCCGCTGCAGCCGAGTCGCCGCGTGGTTTCTCGGCGGATTGAACTTTCAGATCGAGCATCACCTGTTCCCGCGGATCAGCCACGTCAACTACCCGGCAATCTCGAGGGTGGTGGAAGAGACCTGTCGAGACTTCGGTGTTAGGTACACGCTGTACACGTCGTTCCGAGCCGGAATGGCCTCGCACTTCCGGTGGTTGCGACGGATGGGAAGGTAGCTCGCACTCCACGCCGGCGTCGTGCGACGGGAATGTCCAGCAGGTGGCGCCGACTTCGTGTACAGTATTCGGGCTGGAGTACCGCCGCTTTTCCCTGCTAGCCGGCGGCGCGGCCAGGACGTGTCCCCCCGATTGTGGTCACCCAGTCCGGCTTCGAGAGGAGCCGCCCGTTCCAGGAATGGAGAGCGTCTGGATGGATGTCGTCGCCATTTCCGCCGAGAAGGGATGGCGCTGGCGCATCGTCGGCCACGCCGGTGAGGTAGTGGAGCAGTCGCGTGAGATCTTCGCGACGATCGCAGCGGCGTTGGTGTCCGGCGCCGGGCGCCGCCAGGCCATCGACGTCGCGCCGCCCACGGTCGTTCGAGGTTGGAAGCGGTGGATGCCTCGCCGCGAACGGTTGTCGGCCTGATGGTCGTCGCCACCAAGATCGTCGTCGTCGACAATCAGATCGAGCCGGCCCTCAAGGCGCTGAAAAAGCAGATGCAGAAGGACGGCCTGTTCCAGGAGATGAAGCGGCGCGTGGCCTACGACAAGCCGTCGGTCAAGCGGAAGCGAAAGCAGGCCGCCGCCCGCAAGAAGCGACGCAAGGCGATGCGGCGGGCCGAAGGCGACCATGACTAGCACGTCGACGAAGGTCATTCGGATGGCCGACTATGGCCGTCGGATGCGCAAGAGCGTCCACGCACAGGTCGTCCACGACCGGATCGCCCAGGCGTTGAAGGGTTCCCAGCGCGTGTGCCTCGACTTCGCCGACGTCGAGTCGATCGGCGCCACGTTCCTCGATCGAAGCCTCGGCGCGCTCGTCGCGTGGCACGGCGCCACGATCCTTCAATTGCTGGAGTTCGAGCACTGCAGTCGAAGTGTCGCGCTGAGCATCGGCAAAGTGCTGCCCCGCACCGGTCCGGTTCGCGGGCTCGTCGACGTGGGCGCCGCGCCCGGGAGCCTGAGCCTCGCCCAGAGCGATTCCACCGCGCCGGAAGCGGACCGCAAGCTGGCGGCGCGCCGGAAGCCGGCCCCCAGGAAGATCTAGCGATCGTCGCTACTTGAGTTTTTCGAGCTCCGCCAGCAGATCGTCGTTGGCGATCAGCTCCCGGGGATTGTCCAGGACCTTCACGTAACGCACGACACCGTTCTTGTCGATGATCAGGTACGCCCGCTTGGCGTAGCGGTAGAGGCGGCTGTTGGGGTCGGTGTCGAGGATTCCGTAGGCTTCGAGCGTCTTCCGCCCGAGGTCACTGACGAGCGGGAAGGTGACGCCCAGCTTCTCGCTCCACGCGCTGCTGGCCATCGGGAAGTCCGTGCTGATGCCCACGACCTGGGCCTGGCGGCTTTCGAACTTGGCGAGGTCAAGCTGGAAAGCCGCGACCTCTCGCGTTCAGGTCGGCGTGAAGGCCCCGATGAATCCGAACAGCACGACGTTGCTCTTGCCCTGGAACTGGCTCAACGAGAGCTTCTCCGCCGTCGTCGCGGGCAGGGTGAAATCCGGAGCCTTGTCCCCCACCTGGAGGGCGGCCGCGGGGGCGGCGACGCTGATCACGACGAGCGCGGCGATCAGGAGCGCCGCGACGAGGCTTCTCCGCCACATGGTCGAACCTCCTTCAGGGTACCGGGCGGTCATCGCTTCACGAACGATTGCACGAGGTCGATGGCCTCCTTGCCGTCCCACTCCCGAGGGCCGATCGCCCGTCCGACCAGCGTGCCCTGGCGGTCGACGATCACCGTGACCGGAATCCAGCGGATACCGTGCTCGCGGGCGATCGCCATCTTGGGATCGAGCAGGGTGGGCAGGCGGTGGCCGTACTTGTCCATGTATGGCTTGACGTCCTTCTCGCCGCGGCCGTCGAGGGCGACGAAGTACACGAGCAGGTCGTCGGGAAAGCGGCCTTGCAAGTTCTCGAGGCTCTTGAGCTCGGACGTGCAGGTGGTGCACCACGTAGCGCCGAAGCTCAGGACGGTGACCTTGCCGCTGAATGCGGTCGAGTTGACGCGCCGCCCGGAGAGGTCGGGAAGGGTGAACGACGGCGCGGGCGTGCGCTCCGGGATGAAGAAGATCGGCGAGTCCTGCGCGGCGCAGAACGGCGCGATCAGCGTCAGGAGGCACGCGAGGACAACCACGGCTCGCCCCATCATGGAACGCGCGAAGTCTGCAAGAAGAGGGGGTGGGTGTCAAGCGCCCAGCCCGACGCGAGCGCGACGGTCGAGTACGAGGATGAAGGGGATTTGACACTTGCGCCCGCCGGTCTGTCGGCGCACATTTGGCGGCCAGGAGGGACGCCGTGAGAGCCATCGTCTTCAGGGAGCTCGGTGGTCCGGAGGTGTTGTCGATCGCCGATGTGCCCAGGCTCGATGTGCGGCCGGGGACGGTGCTCGTCAAGAACCACGCGATCGGTGTGAACTTCGCGGACACGCGCTTCCGTCAGGGCACGTACGCCGTGCAGCCCAGGCTCCCGGACACGCCGGGGCTCGAGGCCGCGGGCGTGATCGAGGCGGTGGGCGAGGGCGTGACGAATCTCCAGCCGGGTGCCCGGGTGGCCGTGTTCGCCAGCAAGACGTATGCGGACTACTGCCTCGCCCCGGCTGGGATGGTCATCCCGCTTCCGGACTCCGTGAGCTTCACCCACGGCGCCGCGTTCCCGATCCAGGTCCTGACCGCGTATCACCTGCTTCACACGGCCGGCTCGACGGGGCCGGGGACGAGCGTGCTCGTCCATTCGGCGGCCGGCGGGGTGGGGCTCGTGGCGGTGCAGCTCGCCAAGGTCGCCGGCGCCCGCGTCTTCGGGACGGTATCGAGCGCCGCGAAGGCCGGCCTGGTGAAGGAGTGCGGCGCCGACGCGATCATCAACTCCACGACGGACAAGTTCGCCGACGAGGTGCTGCGGCTGACCGACGGCCGCGGCGCCGACCTCATCCTGGACGCGGTGGGGAAGCCCACGTTCGAGGAGGACCTGCGCTGCCTGGCGCCCTTCGGGCATCTCATCCTCTACGGGCGCGCCGGAGGATCTCCCGATCCGCTCAACGTCTCCACGCTGTCCGCGAAGTCGCAGAAGGTGAGCGGGTTCATGTTGCCCGCGGTGACGCGCGGCTTGCCGGACAAGACGCGCGAGAGCGTGGCGCTCTGCTTTGGCCTGATGCGCGATGGCCGGCTCAAGCTCCACATCGGCCGGACGTTCTCGCTGGCCGAGGCCGCCGAGGCACATCGCTACATCGAATCGCGCCAATCGACGGGCAAGTTGGTACTGCTGCCGTGATGCTCGCGAAGAGGCATCGAGCAACCAACCGGTTGTTCGTGACTTCACCTGGAATCGGCCGGACGAATCTGGCGGAGGACACTCGATGAGCAAGCCTTGGACGCGTCGACAGGTGCTGGCACAGATGGGGATCGCGGCGGCCGCCGTCCACACCCTCGATCCGCACGAGCTCTGTTGCGCCACGCCGGCATGGGCCCAGACGGCCGACAAGGAGCTCTTCGAGCTCCAGAAGGTCGGCGACGGCGTCTACGCGGCGATCGCGGCGCCGAGATACAAGACCAACTGCAATGCCGCCGTGATCGTGACGAACGACGGGGTCGTGGTGGTCGACTCCCACTCGAAGCCCTCGGCGGCCCGGGCTCTCTACAAGGAGATCCAGGGGATCACGAACAAGCCGGTGCGCAAGCTCGTCAACACCCATTTCCATTTCGATCACTGGCAGGGCAACCAGATCTACGCGGAAGGCAATCCGGGCCTCGAAGTCGTCGCCACCCAGCGCACGCGGGAGAACCTGACCCGTCCGGACGCGGGCCTGGGCGGGATTCCCTTCGTCGAGAAGCAGGTCACCACGCTGCTCCCGGCCGAGATCCAGAAGCTGAAGGACGATGTCATGCGCGCCAGCAATCCGGAGATGAAGGCCCGCCTCGAGTCGAACCTCCAGCAGGCCGAGGCGTACTTCCAGGAGCTCAAGAGCTTCAAGCCGACGCTGCCGACGCGAACGGTGTCCTCGACGACCACGCTCCAGGAGGGCGGACGTGAG
>WNEV01000608.1_pt1 | contig 15554 bp, 10 predicted proteins | sample 5399861 | NCBI WGS metagenome assembly WNEV01 (sample SAMN13153335, study PRJNA577476) | soil metagenome | isolation source: 40 cm grassland meadow soil 2 days after 3rd rain plot 2 | place: USA:California | collected 2015-11-11 | reverse complement strand
ACCACCAGCGGCATCCGAAAGAGCTTCATGCCCGGCGCCCGCATGTTGATGATCGTCGTGATGTAGTTGATCGCGCCCATCATCGACGAGATGCCGAGGACGAAGAGGCTGATGCACCAGAGGTTCTGTCCCCAGTTCACTCCCGTGTACTCCGGCACCGCGGACAGCGGCGCGTAGGAGGTCCACCCCGCGGCGGCGTGGCCGCCCGGCACGAAGAAGCCGGCGAGCATGAGCACGCCGGCGAGCGCGGCGACCCAGAACGACAGCATGTTGAGGAACGGGAACGCCATGTCCCGGGCGCCGATCATCAGCGGAATGCAGAAGTTCCCGAAGGCGCCCGCCAGGATCGGCATGATCACGAAGAAGATCATGATCGTGGCATGCATGGTGAACGCCATGTTGTACTGCGAGGGCTCGAGGATCCCCCCCGTTTCCGTGAGGATCCGCCCCAGCCCCGGCACCGGCGTCTCGGGCCACGCGAGCTCCCAGCGGACGACGAGCGCCAGCAGGCCCCCGAGGATCATCATCAAGAGCCCGAGGAACAGGAACTGCCGGGCGATCATCTTATGGTCCGTGGAAAAGACGTAGGTCCGGATGAAGCCGAGCTCGTGGTGTCCGGCGTGCTCGACGTGCGCATGCGCGCTCGCGCTGGTGACGCTCATTTCTTGCCCTTTCCCTCCAGGTTCTCGGCCGCCCACTGGGCGTACTCCTCGGGCGTGTGCACGTAGATCCAGCCGCGCATCCCGGAGTGGCCGAACCCGCACAGCTCGGCGCACGGCCACTCGTACTTGCCCGGCTTCATCACCTCGAACCACTGGACGATCTCGCGGCCCGGCACCGCGTCCTGCTTCATGCGGAACTGCGGGACGAAGAAGCTGTGGATCACGTCCTGCGACCTGAGGTGCACCCGGACCACCTTGTTGACCGGCACGTGCATCTCGTCGAGGAAGACCTTGTCGCTCCCCGGGTAGCCGACCTGCCAGTTGAACTGCTTTGCCGTCACGTTGACGTCGAAGTCGGTCGGGGGCACGTGCATCTTGATCTTCGACCACGCCGGCACGCTGAGGAACGTCAGGATGACGAGGATCAACGCCGGCACGATCGTCCACGCGATCTCGAGCGGGGTGTTGCCGTGCGTGTACCGCGCCCTCCGCCCGGGCCGGTCCCGGTACATCACGATGAACGCGAGCATCGTGACGAAGACGAGGACGAACGTCGCGCCGGTGATGTAGTAGATGAGATGGAACAGCCAGTCGATCTCCTGCCCGTACGTCGACACGTTTTCCGGCAGCCACCAGTCGAGCATGCTCGCGAGCCTCCCCGCCCTACTTCTTCATCTCAAAGCTGACCTTCGCCACCTGGCCCGCCTTGACGTCGACTTCCTTCGTCTGCTTGCCGAGGGTCTCGTGCCACACCTCGACCGTCTGCTTGCCCGCCGGTACGCTCTCGATCTTCGCGGCGCCGCCGGCATCCGTGACGGCGAAGAACGGGGTTGGCAGGACCGCCACCCACCCGAGCATCCAGCTGTGCACGTCGCAGGTCAGCTTGATGATCTCGGGCTTCTCGAACTTCTCCATCATCAGCTTCTTGAACTTCGGCTGGGCCTTGTTGATGGACGGGTTCGCCGTCGAGTACGTGTGGATGTTGTGCAGGATGTCGTCGGAGTTCTTGAGGTCGAGCTCGCCCGGCATCATTGCCGTCACGTGCGGGACGAACTTGCACCCGTGCTGGTCGACCGTCACCTTCGCCATCCTCGGCGCGCCCTTGGCGCTGGGAACGGAGACGACGGCATTGGCCAGGCCCTTGTTGGAGCCGACCACGACCTTCTCGATCACGGCCTCGGTCCCGCACTTCTCGGTGTCCTTGTTGACCTTGAGCTTCTCGACGACGGGCGCGCCGTTGTACGTGACCGTGACCTCGACCGTGCCCCCGCCTTGCGCGTCCACCGGGCCGGGACGCTGGACGAACAGGAGGACGCCCGCCACGACCGCCGCCGCCAGGACAGCTCCGAGTGCTCTCCGCATTGCTCTTTACTCCTCCACCCGCGAGGTTACGCGCGTTTGTTCGCGACGCGAACCACGAGCAGCATCGCCGCCAACGTGAGGATCGCCACGACCGGAGGAACGACGAAACGGCGGTTCGATTGAGGCTCCTCCAGCCGCAGATAGTACCATGAGGTCAGGGACATCTTCGTCCCGGTCTCCCCGGCGCCGCCGTCCCACGCCTGGAACGCGATCGGCAGGAAGACCGCCGGTTGGAACGTGGGCCGGTCGGGGCCCTTCGACGCGAGCGGGCGCTTGAGGACGAGTCGGTACTGGCCGTTCGCGTACACGGCCGTACCCGTCGCCTCGCTGCCCGCGAGCGGCGTGATCCTGGTCGGCCCGTTCGCGGTCGCTTCGGTCGCGCCCTTGCCCGTCTCCCATCGCAGCAGGTACACGGCGTCCGCGTCTCCGCCCATGAGGAAGTACGGGCGCTCCGCGCCCTCGGCGACCTTCCGGGGAAACTGGAGCGAGACGGCGTCGGGCAACGCCTTCCTCGCGGCGTCCACCGCCGACTGCGTCGGGTCGTCCCAGACCACGTGGAAGGCGATCTCCTTGTCGTTCCACGCGGCTCGCAGGACCACCATGTCGATGGAGGGATTGAAGTTCCTCGGGTCGATGGTCACCTGGCCCACCAGGGGAATGTTCTGGGGGGCGATCCGCCGCCAGAACTCCGCGTCGGGGTCGTTCGGGATGTCGCCCTTCGCCGCCTGGGCCGACAGGAGCGTCGCGTAGTTGGGCGCCTCGGGCCCGAGGGACGCGATGTAGTTCGCCAGGTGCCAGAGGTCCTCGGGCTTCTCGACCGAGTCGACGAACGACGGCATGGGCGTGCCGAGCACGCCGGTCGCGAGCCGCATCGCGATCTCGGCGCGGCCGCCGCCGCCGCGGAAGTTCCACCGCTTCGTCAGATTCGCGGGCCGGATCGGATGGCCCCATTCGTCCTTGAGCTCGGCGCGCGAGGGACCGTCGGCCCGGCCCTCGGCGCCGTGACACTTGTTGCACTCGATCGCCTCGTACATCTCCTTGCCCCGCTTGATCGACTCCGGCGACGAGGCGACCTCCTTCGGCAGCTCCTGCTTCTTCGGCGTCTCCTTGAACTTGTCCGGCGCGAACGTCTTGAGATCGGCGACCAGGTTCCACCGGTCCTTTTCTGGCAGGATGTCCCACGCCGGCATGAACGTGCCCGGCATGCCGCGGGTGATCACGTCGAAGAGGTCCCGGTCCGTCGGCGCCTTGTTCAGCGTGGTGCGGATCTTGTAAATCCCCGTGGTGAAATCGCGCGGCCGCGGATCGAGGAGGTCGGCGGCCGGCCCCTTGCCGTCGCCCTTCTCCCCGTGGCACAGCGCGCACTTTTTCTCGTAGACCGCCTTCCCGGCCTGGGCATCACCCTGCTGCGCTCCCGCCGGCGAAGCCACCGCGAGAAGGGCGACTGCCACGAGGCACGCGCTCGCGAAGAGGGTGCGGGCGGCGCGGTGCGGCCGTCCGAGGCCCGTGGAGTCAGGACGCATCAGTGCGCCGTCTCCCAGCGCCGCGGCTCCTGGCCGGTCGCGTCGTACAGGTACAGGATGACCTGCCAGATCTGCTCCTCGGTCAGGCGGTCTTCCCACGCCGGCATCGCCGAGCTCCACGGCGTCGATTCCCTGGGCAGGCCCGGCCCACCCTTCGCGATCCGCCAGAAGAGGTACGACTCCTGCAGCATCGCGATCGTCCCGGGATCCTCGAAGTTGGCCGGTGGGGGGTTCAGCGCCGCGGCGAAGCGTCCGTGCCCGTCGAGATTGTCGCCGTGGCAATACATGCAGTTCCGGACGTAGATCTCGCCCCCCGCCGCGACGTGCTTCTTCACGTTCGCCGCGTCCTTGCGGAGCGGGTTGTCGACGCCCGAGATGTTGATCTCCTTGGACCGGAACTGGATGGAGCTCGGCGGCGCCGGATGCACCGCCCGCAGCTCCGCGGGCGCCTCCGGGCCCGCCGCCGCCTGCGTGTAGGCGTAGTAGCCGAGCAGGATCGGCAGGAGGACCGCGAGCACGAGGCGCACCGGCCGCCGGCCCGGATCGACGAGCGTCGCGCGGATCGGGTCGACGAAGGAGCGCCACGAGTCCGTGTCCGACGAGACGTAGATGAGCACCGCCAGGACCACCACGGCCATATAGATCTGGATCACGCTCCAGGGCGCGGGCGGACGGATGCCGAAGCGCAGCACCACGAACGCGCCGACGAGGATCACGACGGCCTGGACGAAGCGCGAGCGGAGGAAGCTCATGCGGACGTCATTTGAGCGTCAGCAGGAAGGCGACGAGGTCGACGTACTCCTTCGCCGTCAGCGTCTGGCCGAACATCGGCGGCATGACGCCCTTCGGATAGCCCGCCACGGTCCCCATGGCCGCCGGGTTCAGGATCTTGCCCATGATGTACTCGGGTGTCTGGATCTTGGCGATCTGCGAGAGGTCGGGCCCGACGGGCGAGGCACCGATCTTCCCCGCCTTGTGACAGGCGATGCAGGCCCCCTTTCCAGCGAACACCGCTTCGCCCGCCCTCGGGTCGCCCGGCAGCTTGAGCTCGGCCGCCGCCCCTCCGGCCGCCGCGGCGCCGGCCGTCTTTGGAATGTCGTCGAGCGTCACGTCGACGGCGCCCCCGAGCGACTCGAGGAAGGCCACGATCGCCCACAGCTCGGACCGGTTGAGCCCGATGGGCGGCTTGTCGACGCGCGGCATGATGTTCGGGTACCCCTCGACGAGGTAGGCGCCGGGATCGAGGAGCGCTTCGATCAGGTACTGCTTGGCGGTGACGCCTGGCTTGCGCTTGGCGGCGCGGGCGCCGACCCCGGCCAGGTCAGGGGCGCGCGTGCCCTTCTCGCCGATCTTGTGGCAGACCTCGCACGTGCCTTTCGTGTGGAAGATCTGCTCCCCCGCCTTCACCAGCTGCACCGGCGTGACGTTGCCGCCCTCGAGGGAGAGCTCCTCCGGGGGCTTCGACTCGATCTGGGGAATCGAGTTCGCGAAGTACGTGTACGCGCCCATCACGGCGAGCGAGAAGACGCTGAGCTTGAGCCCGACCGGAACACGCATCGCTACCGCGGGTCCTCGCTTCCGCCGGCGATCACCGGCATCGCCGCCGCGCCGTGCGCCCCCGCCTTGCCCTTCTCGGAGAGGCCGCCGAGCCAGAAGATGAACATCACGAGGGCGAAGAAGACGACGGTGACGGTCGTGATCATGTTGGCCGCATAGCCGAGCGCCGGCGTCACCGCATCGACCGACGTGTCGCGCAGGATGCCGTAGACGTGCCAATACTGTCGGATGCCCGACCGCGCGAAGCCCATGAGTCCCATGAGCCAGGTGAAGGTGACGGCGAGCAGGATCAGGACGTACTGCGAGCGTGCCGGGATGCGGCCCCACCGGATCGTCCCGGTGGACTTGGCGCCGCGGAACATCGGGATGTCGATCGTCATCACCAGGACGATCGCGCCGAGCACCGCGCCCACCTGGTAGACGGAGAACCCGATCCGAACGATCGACTCGACGAAGTAGCCGTACACCCCGTAGAAGACCACGATCGCCGCGGCGACGCAGAAGGCGGCCCACTGGATCGCCATACCGGTCACCACCCAGGGCCGGATCGAGAGCCGGTTGGCGCGGCGGTACAGGACGTACGAGAGGAACGTCGTGAGGATCATGAGGTTCACGGCCGTGTTCTTGGCCGACATGACGCCGAAGAAGCCGAGGAAGGGGTGGTGCGTGCCTCCCATCGCCCGGGCCTCCTCGAGGGTCACGATCAGGCTGTGCGGTGTCGCCCACACCATGAAGCCGATCGCGAGGATCGTCAGCATGTAGGGCACGTACTTCCGGTAGCGCTCGGAGCCGGGGATCCGTTCCATGCCGAGCCAGAGGTAGTAGTTCGAGCCGAGGAAGAGGACGCCGATCAGGATGGCCTGGATGATCCAGAGCCACGACATGAATCCGCCCATCATCGTGATGCCCATCGTCTGGTTGAAGGCGTAGATCTCGCGGCCGAGCCAGTAGCCGGCGAAGGGCAGGACGATGAACGCGGAGAGCGCGACGAAGTTGCCGATGTAGCCCATCCAGTCGTAGCGCGCGCGCTCCTCGTCGGTCGTCGCGTTGAGGAAGCGGAAGGCGGCGTACGCCGCGGCGATCGTGCCGCCGAAGACGATGTTGGCGATCAGCCGGTGGATGTTGATCGGCATCCACGTGTAGTTGTTGATCGCGGCCCAGACGGATCCCTTGAGCGCGCCGGTCTCGGTGACGCCGGCGGGCGACATCATGAACGTGACCCAGGAGTTCCCGATGAGGAGGATCGCTGTGCCGAACAGGTTCGAGAGGACGCCCAGGCCCACGTGGATCCACTTTCGCGGTCCGCTGAGCCACTCCCAGCCGTAGTACCAGAGGTAGACCGTGAACGTCTCGGCGAAGAAGAGCAGCGCGTAGATCCAGTAGGTCGGGAAGAAAATCGAGGTCATGTACGTCCAAAACTTCGGGTAGTAGCCGACGAACAGGAACAGGAGAAACGCGCCCAGGAGGGCGGTCGTGGAGAAGGCGGCGAAGATGAGCTTCACGAACTCGTGGGAGAGCCAATCGTACTGCTCCTGACGCGTGCGCCAGCCGATGATCTCGATGATGACCGCGAAGATCGGAACGCCCAGGATGAACGCCGCGAAGTTCAGGTGGAGCTGCGCGACCGCCCAGACGGCGAGCCGGGAGCCGATCAAGGGGAAGGCGCGGTACGCGGGCTCCTTGGCGGCCTCCTGGGCTGCCGCTGGCAGCGCGGTCACCGTGAGGAGCAGCGCCGCGACCGGCACGGCCGCCCAGACGGCCTGCCGGACCACGCGGAGATCCCGCACCCTGGCTCCCGGATTAGAGCTCAACGGCGACGTTGGCCGACCCTACACTCGCGACACGCTTGTTCGCTAATTCACAGGCCCGATCAGCGCCAACTTTTAGGTCAAAGGGCTTGGAGTGTCAAGGAGAAAAGCACCCCCGCGCGTTTGACACACTGCATCCCGGAGGCTAGCATCACTCCTGAGGCCCTCGATGAAGCCGCAGCTGTCCCAGCGCTTCCAGTTCACACTCGCGTACCTGCTCGTCACGATGGTCGTGCTGTCGTTCCTACAGTCCTGGCTCCTGGCGCCCCGGACTGTGGAGCTGCCGATGTCGCAGTTCCTCGGGCTGCTGCGAGCCGACAAGATCGAGCGCGTCGCGATCACCGATCGCGAGATCCGGGGTGTCGCCAAGCCCGACGCCCTGCCGACCGCGCCCGGCGGCGCCGGGGACCGGTTGCGCGAGCTGCTCGGCTCGAGCTCCGAGGTCCGCGTCTTCACCGTCACCCGCATCCCCGGCATCGACGATGCGCGCCTCGTCACCGAGCTCGAGGCGCACCGGGTCGAGTTTACGGGCAAGATCGAGTCGACCTTCGTGCGCGACCTCTTCTTCGGCTGGGTCCTCCCGCTCGGCATCATGGTCGGGATCTGGATGTTCCTGATGCGCCGGGTCGGCGGCGGGCCGACGCAGGCGTTGTCGTTTGGCCGGTCCAAGCACAAGATCTACGACCGGAAGGAGCTGAAGACGACCTTCGCCGACGTGGCGGGCGTCGACGAGGCGAAGGCCGAGCTGGTCGAGGTCGTCGACTTCCTCCGGAACCCCAAGAAATACCAGCGGCTCGGCGGCCGGATCCCGAAGGGCGCGCTCCTCGTCGGCCCGCCTGGCACGGGGAAGACGCTCCTGGCGCGCGCGGTGGCGGGTGAGGCCGACGTGCCGTTCTTCACCCTCTCCGGCTCGGAGTTCGTCGAGATGTTCGTCGGCGTCGGCGCCGCCCGCGTGCGTGACCTGTTCGAGCAGGCGAAGGACAAGGCGCCGTGCATCGTCTTCATCGACGAGCTGGACGCGATCGGCAAGTCGCGGGCGGGGGTGACCGGGTTCGTGGGCGGCCACGATGAGCGCGAGCAAACCCTGAACCAGCTGCTCGCGGAGATGGACGGCTTCGACTCGTCCAAGGGCGTCATCATCATGGCCGCGACGAACCGGCCCGAGGTCCTCGACCAGGCGCTCCTGCGCCCGGGCCGCTTCGACCGTCAGGTGGTCGTGGACAAGCCGGACATCCGCGGCCGGGAGGCGATCTTGAGATTGCACGCCCGGAACGTCGTCCTGGCGCCGAGCGTCGACCTGGGTGTGATCGCCGCCCGGACGCCCGGCTTCGCGGGCGCGGACCTTGCGAACATCGTCAACGAGGCGGCGCTGCTCGCGGCGCGGAAGGAGCAGGACGCCGTGGGCATGGCCGACTTCGAAGAAGCGATCGATCGCGTCGTCGCGGGCCTCGAGAAGAAGAGCCGAGTGCTCTCGGAGAAAGAGCGCGACATCGTCGCCCACCACGAGATGGGCCACGCGCTCGTGGCCTCATCGGTCGTCAACGCCGACCCGGTGCACAAGGTGACGATCATCCCGCGCGGGGTTGCCGCGCTCGGGATGACCTATCAGCTGCCCACCGGGGACCGCTTCCTCATGACGCGTCGAGAGCTTGAGGACCGGATCGCGGTGCTCCTGGGTGGCCGCGTGGCCGAGGAGCTGGTCTACGGCGAGGTTTCCACGGGCGCGCACAACGACCTCGAGCGCGCGACGGAGATCGCGCGCCTCATGGTCACGAAGTACGGCATGTCCGAGCGCGTGGGGCTGGCGACGTTCGGCGAGCGCACGCCGCTCTTCCTCAGGGGCACGGGGATGGGCGGCGAGCGAGACTACAGCGAGGAGACCGCGCGAACGATCGACGCGGAGATCCGCGCGATCCTCGACCGGACCCACGATCGGGTGCGCGGGATCCTCACGACCAAGAAGGCCATCCTCGTGGCGGCGGCGCAGGAGCTCAAGCGCCTGGAGACGCTGGAGGGCGAACCGCTCCGGCGTGCCCTGGCCGGCGACGGCGTGGGTTCACAGGAGGAGTGGAGCCGATGATGCAGTTCAGGCGGAACACGTTCCTGGGTGTAGTCGCGGTCGCCCTGCTGATCGGCGTCACGCTGGGCGCCGTCGCCAAGAGCCGGATCGAGCTCGGACAGTCACCGGGGCCAGCCGCGACGGCCCAGGCCCAGCCGCCCATCGTGCCGGTCCAGATGCCCCTGCCGACCGTGTCGTTCGCCGCGGTGGCGGAGACGATCAAGCCGTCCGTCATCAACATCAACACGGTGTCGCGGGGCGCCGGCCTCCAGGGGCGCACGCCGTTCGAGGAGTTCTTCGGCGAGGAGTTCTACCGCCGCTTCTTCGGGGAGCTGCCCGAGCGCATCCCGCTGCGGAGCCTCGGCTCCGGCGTCATCGTGGACCCCAAGGGGATCGCCCTGACCAACGCGCATGTCGTCGAGCGCGCGACGGACATCGAGGTGATCACGCTCGACGGCAACAAGCACAAGGCGAAGATCGTCGGGCTCGACCGGAAGACCGACCTCGCGACGCTCCGGCTCGACGACGGCAAGGGCACGTTCCGGGCCGCGAAGGTCGGCGACTCCGACCGTGTCCAGGTCGGCGATTGGGTGCTCGCCGTCGGCTCGCCGTTCGGTCTGCAGGCGACGGTGACGGCGGGGATCATCAGCGCCAAGGCGCGCCAGATCGGCCAGGGGCCGTTCGACGATTTCCTCCAGACCGACGCCGCGATCAATCCGGGCAACTCCGGCGGGCCCCTGGTGAACATGCAGGGCGAGGTGATCGGCATCAACACGGCGATCGTCGCCGGCGGCTCGGGCATCGGGTTCGCGATCCCGTCGAACATGGCACGCAAGATCTACACGGAGCTGCTCGATAAGGGACGCGTGACTCGCGGATGGCTCGGCGTCCAGATCCAGCAGTTGACGCCCGAGTTGGCGCGTGAGTTCGGCGTCAAGGACGCCCAGGGCGTGCTCGTCAGCGACATCGTGCCCGACAGCCCGGCCGCGAAGGCCGGAATCCAGCGCGGCGACGTGCTCACCGAGTTCGACGGTAAGAGGCTCGAGGGGCCGGTGGACCTGCAGCGCGCGGTCGGCCTGTTCTCACCCGGCCAGTCTGCCAAGGTGAAAGTCTGGCGGGGCCAGGGCGAGAAGACCATCGAGATCAAGGTCGGCGAGGCGCCCGACGAGCGCGAGGCGCGCGAGCGCCCGACCGGGCGGCCGCGGTCACTGCTCGGGCTCGAGGTGCGACCGATCACGTCCGAGCTCGCACAGCGGTTCAACTTGAAGTCGACCGATGGCGTGCTCGTCACACGCGTCGAGGAGGGCAGCGCCGCTGCCGAGGCAGGAGTCCAGCGCGGCGACATCGTCAAACAGATCAAGCGCCAGAACGTCCTCACCAACGTTCGAAGCCTTGCCGACTTCGAGCGCGCCACCCGCGACGTCAAGGAAGGCGACCAGGTCGCCTTCCTCCTCCAGCGTGGCCAGATGTCACTTTACGTGGCCTTCACGGTCAGTCGGGGATGACGCCTGACGGGATCTGTCTCCTAACTGAATAGAAATACTTTGTTTTTCGATGCCTTACATGCGTTAGTCCTTTCCTATTTTGGGAGCCACTGAGCGAGAGACACTAAAATCATCTGCTATACTCTTTGTAGGGTCTGGCGATGAGCGTCAAATTCAAGGACTACTATCGGATCCTCGGTGTCGACAGGAACGCCGACGACAAGACCCTCAAATCTGCCTACCGAAGACTCGCCCGCAAGCATCACCCCGACGTCGCCAAGACGAAGGACGCCGGCGAGCGGTTCAAGGAGATCAGCGAAGCGTACGAAGTCCTCTCGGATCCCGAGAAGCGCCAGCGCTATGACGCGCTCGGCCCGGACTGGCAGCGCCACGCCCAAGCCCAACCCGGCGCCCCAGGCGACTTCAGGGTCCAATACGGCGGCGATCTCGGGGACTTCTCCGAGTTCTTCCGCGCCGTGTTCGGCGATCTCGGCGGTCGGCGCGCCGGTTGGGGCGTGGGCGCGGACGCCGAGGACCTGTTCGGGGAGCGCCGGGCCCGTCCCGGGCAGGACGTCCAGGCGAACGTCGAGATCACGCTCGAGGAAGCCTTCAACGGCACGCGCCGGACGTTCGCGCTCGACCTCGACGAGCCATGCCCGACCTGCCGGGGCGCCGGCAACGTCAAGGGCCAGGCGTGCGCGACCTGCCACGGCGCGGGCTGGCAGCGCGCGCGCCGGCAGGTCGACGTCAAGATCCCGGCGGGCGTCAAGAGCGACCAGCGGGTCCGCGTCTCCGGCGAGGGCGCCCAGGGCGTCGGGGCCCGCGGCGACCTCTACCTCACCGTGACGGTCTCACCGCATCCGCTCTTCGAGCGCCGGGGCGACGACCTCCACGTGTCGGTGCCGATCACGGCGCCCGAGGCCGCGCTCGGCACGACCATCGACGTCCCCACGCTCAGGGGCCGCGTGTCGATGAAGATCCCGCCGGCCACGTCGAGCGGCCGCGCGTTCCGGCTCCCGGGCTACGGGATGCCGCGCCTCAGGGGCGGCGGGGCGGGAGACGAGATCGTCACGGTGAAGATCGTGATGCCCAACGACCTGACGCCGGCCGAACGCGACCTCTACGAAAAGCTCAAGGCGCAGCGCGGAGACAACCCGCGCGCCTACCAGGAGTAGTGCGAGCCGCAGGCCGTCGCAGGGGCTGGGGCCCCGCCGGCCGAGGCGAGCCTAGGAAGGGTACCCGAGGATGAGACTGGACAAGTTCACGATCAAGGCGCAGGAAGCGCTGCAGGCCGCCCAGTCGCTGGCGGAGCAGCAGAACCACCAGGCGATCGAGCCCGAGCACCTGCTCGCCGCCCTCATCGAGCAGCGCGAGGGGATCGTCGGCCCCCTCCTTGCCAAGCTCGGGGCCCGTCCCGACACGATCCAGCAGACGCTCGGGGCCGAGCTTGCCAAGCTCCCCGCGGTCCGCGGCGGAAGCGGCCAGTACCTGGGCGAGCGCACGAGGCAGGGCCTCGAGCGCGCGCAGGCGGAGGCCCTCCGCCTCAAGGACGACTACGTCTCGACCGAGCACCTCCTGATCGCGCTCGCGCAGGATCGCGACGGCGCCGCCGGCCGCGTGCTCGCGCAGAACGGCGTGACGGCGGAAGCCGTCTACAAGGCGCTCGCGGAGGTGCGCGGGACGCAGCGGGTCACCGACCCCAGTCCCGAGGAGAAGTACCAGGCGCTCCAGCGTTACTCGCGCGACCTCACCGACCTGGCGAGCCGGGGCAAGCTCGATCCCGTGATCGGGCGCGACGAGGAAATCCGCCGGGTCATCCAGGTGCTCTCGCGACGGACCAAGAACAATCCCGTGCTCATCGGCGAGCCGGGCGTCGGCAAGACCGCCATCGTCGAAGGGCTCGCGCAGCGCATCGTCGCCGGCGATGTCCCCGAGGGGCTGCGTGGCAAGCGGCTCGTCGCGCTCGACATCGGCGCGCTCGTCGCGGGCTCGAAGTACCGGGGCGAGTTCGAGGACCGGCTGAAGGCGGTTCTCAAGGAGATCACCGAGGCCGAGGGCCGCATCATCTGCTTCATCGACGAGCTGCACTCGCTCGTGGGAGCGGGTGCGGCCGAGGGCGCGGTGGACGCGGCGAACATGCTCAAGCCCGCGCTCGCGCGCGGTGAGCTGCGCTGTGTCGGGGCGACGACGCTGGACGAATACCGGAAACACGTCGAGAAGGATCCGGCGCTGGAGCGACGCTTCCAGCCGGTGATGGTGCGCGAGCCCTCCGTGGAGGACACGATCGCGATTCTCCGGGGCCTCAAGGACAAGTACGAGGTGCACCACAAGGTGAAGATCAAGGACACGGCGCTCGTCGCCGCGACCGTGCTCTCGCACCGCTACATCACCGACCGCTTCCTGCCCGACAAGGCGATCGACCTCGTGGACGAGGCGGCCGCGCGCATCCGGATGCAGATCGACTCGATGCCCCAGGACATCGACGAGATCGAGCGCCGTATCATGCAGCTCCAGATCGAGCGCGTCTCGGTCGCCCGCGACGACGACCCGGTCTCGCGCGAGCGGCTCGCGAAGATCGACGCCGAGTTGGCCGAGCTCCAGGAGAAGAGCGCTGGCCTCAAGGCGCGCTGGCAGGCGGAGAAGGCAGGGATCACCCGGATCGGTAAGATCAAGGAGGAGATCGAGGCCGCCCGGCACGCGATGGCCGACGCCGAGCGCCGCGGCGACCTGAACCGCGCGGCCGAGCTCCGCTACGGCACGCTCCTCACCCTCGAGAAGCGGCTCGCCGAGCTCGAGGCGCAGCTCCACGACCAGCACGCCCAGGGCCGCATGCTGCGCGAGGAGGTGGACGAAGAGGACATCGCCACCACCGTCGCCAAGTGGACCGGGATCCCCGTGACCCGGCTGCTCGAGGGCGAGATCCAGAAGCTCGTCCGCATGGAGGAGCGGCTCGCGCAGCGGGTGGTCGGCCAGGACGACGCGATCCGCGCCGTCTCCAACGCCGTCCGGCGGGCCCGCTCGGGGCTGTCCGATCCCAATCGTCCGATCGGGTCCTTCCTGTTCCTCGGGCCCACGGGCGTGGGCAAGACCGAGCTGGCCCGGGCGCTCGCCGAGTTCCTCTTCGACGACGAGCGGGCGATGATCCGGATCGACATGTCCGAGTACATGGAGAAGCACACCGTCGCGCGCCTGATCGGCGCGCCGCCCGGCTACGTCGGCTACGAGGAGGGGGGGCAGCTCACCGAGGCGGTGCGGCGGCGGCCGTACGCGGTCGTGCTGTTCGACGAGATCGAAAAGGCGCACGCCGACGTGTTCAACGTGCTCCTCCAGGTGCTGGACGAGGGCCGGCTCACGGACGGGCACGGTCGGACGGTCGACTTCCGCAACACCGTGCTGATCATGACGTCGAACCTGGGCAGCCACATCTTCCGCGAGTACGAGCGCCCCGAGAAGGTGCGGCCGCTGATCATGCAGGAGCTCGGGAACGCCCTGCGGCCGGAGTTCCTCAACCGGATCGACGAGGTGGTGATCTTCAACGCCCTCGGGCGTGAGGAGATCGCGCGGATCGTCGAGATCCAGCTCGGCCACCTCCAGCGCCGTCTCGAGGCCAAGCGCCTCCAGCTCGAGGTCACCGACGCCGCCAAGGCGCTCCTCGGCCGGGAAGGCTACGATCCGACGTTCGGCGCGCGGCCGCTCAAGCGAACCATCCAGCGCCTGATCCAGGACCCGCTCGCGCTCCGGCTGCTCGAGCACGAGTTCGTCGACGGCGACACGGTCGTCGTCGACGCCGAGGGCGACGCGCTCACCTTCAGGCGCGCGGTGACGGCCCGGGTCGCGGACTGACGCGCGCGAGCCCCGGTGAATCGCCGGGGCCGGGTGCTGGCATCATAAGCGCATGCCCTCTCCCCGGCGGATCCATCCGGCGTGGGTCGTCCTCGGCGCGGTCACCCTCTGCATGATGGCCGGCTCCGGGCTGCGGTCGGTCTTCGGCGTCTACATCAAGCCCATGGAAGCGGAGTTCGGCTGGGGTCGGGGGGCCCTCTCCGGCGCCGCCGCCATCTCGCTCCTCCTCCTCGGCGCGGCCGGGCCGGTCGTCGGCCGGCTCGCCGACCGCTGGGGACCGCGCCGCGTGGTCACCGTCGCGCTCGTGCTGCTGGGCGCCGGCGCGATCGGCGCGGCGTTCGTGCAGCGGCTCTGGCACGTCTACCTCACGACCGGGCTCCTCATGGCGCTCGGCGCCGGCGGCCTCGCCTTGACGACCGCGTCGACCGTCGCCGCGCGCTGGTTCGAGGCGCGCCGCGGCGTCGCGATCGGGATCGCCGCCGGCGGCATGTCCGCCGGCCAGCTCATCGTCATCCCGCTCGCGACCGGGCTGACGCTCGCGTTCGGCTGGCGGATGAGCTTCCTCTGGCAGGGCGTCGGCCTGCTCGTGCTCGTGCTCCCGATCGCCGTCTGGCTCGTGGGCGACGATCCCGCCGAGCGCGGGCTCCGGCCCTACGGCGCGACCGGGCCCCTCGAGACCGCGGCGCAGGCCGCGGCTGCCCAGAAGGCGCAGCGGGTGTCGGTCCTCGACGCGCTCGGGGTACCGCAGTTCTGGCTCCTGATGGCGACCTTCTTCGTCTGCGGCTACACGTCCAACGGCATGGTGCTCACTCACTTCATGCCGCACGCGCTCGAGCACAACTTCAGCGAGCTTCAGGCGGGGACCGCGCTGGGCGTGATGGGCGCGATGAACGTGCTGGGGACGGTCGGCTCGGGCTGGATCTGCGACCGGTTCGGGCGCCGCGGCCCGCTCGCCTTCTACTACTTCGTGCGCGGCCTGTCCCTCCTGTTCCTGCTCTACGTCTGGAACGCGCCGTCGCTCCACCTCTGGGCGGCGATCTTCGGCCTCAACTACATCTCGACGGTGCCGCCGACGACGACGCTGATCGCCAACATCTTCGGCCGCTACTCGGTCGGCGAGCTCAGCGGCTGGATCTTCTTCTCGCACCAGGTCGGTGCCGCGCTCGGCGCGGCGCTCGCGGGCTGGATCTACGAGTTGACCGGCGAGTACACGATCGCGTTCGTCTCCGCGGCGCTCATGGCGCTCCTCGCCGCCG
>WNEV01000607.1_pt1 | contig 15570 bp, 11 predicted proteins | sample 5399861 | NCBI WGS metagenome assembly WNEV01 (sample SAMN13153335, study PRJNA577476) | soil metagenome | isolation source: 40 cm grassland meadow soil 2 days after 3rd rain plot 2 | place: USA:California | collected 2015-11-11 | reverse complement strand
CTGATCGATTGCCACACGCACGTCACCTCCGACCCGGGCGATTACTACCAGCAGCTGTTCCGCCAGAGCCCGATCGACCAGGCGGTCGTCGCCCATGTGTTCGCGAAGCGCACGCTGGAAGCGGGGTTCACCACGATTCGGAACGTCGGGGCGGACGAGTTCGTCGACGTGGCGCTGCGCAACGCGATCAACTCAGGCGTCGTCGCAGGGCCGCGGATGCAGGTGTCGACCATGCCGTTGTCCGCGACGGGAGGGCACGGCGACGTGAACGGCTTCTCCCCCTACCTCCGGTTCGAGCAGGCCTCCGGAATCGCGAACGGCGTGGATGAGATCCGCAGCAAGATCCGCTGGGAGATCAAGTACGGCGCGGACTTGATCAAGGTGCTCGCGAGCGCCGGCGTCCTGTCGGAGGAGGAGTCGGTGGGCGCGCCGCAGTACTCGCAGGAAGAGCTGAACGCCGTGGTGCAGGAGGCAGCGATGTGGGGGAAGAAGGTAGCGGCGCACGCGCACGGGGCCGAGGCGATCAAGCGTGCGGTGCGCGCCGGCGTGGCGTCGGTCGAGCACGGCAGCCTGCTCGACGACGAGGGGATCCGCCTGATGAAGGAGCGCGGCACGTATCTCGTCGCCGATATCTACAATGACGACTACATCCTCGCCGAGTACACCCGGCTGGGCTACCCGCAGAAAATCATCGACAAGGAGCGCCAGGTCGGGCGGCTCCAGCGCGAGAACTTCAAGAAAGCGGTGCAAGCGGGCGTGAAGATCGCGTTCGGCACGGACGCGGGTGTGTATCCGCATGGCTGGAACGCGAAGCAGTTCGCCCACATGGTGCGGTGGGGGCTGACGCCGATGCAGGCGATCCAGGCGGCCACCGTGAACGCGGCGGATCTGCTGGGGTGGGCGGACCGCGTGGGCGCGGTCGAGCCCGGGAAGTTCGCGGACGTCATCGCCGTGGCGGGCGACCCGCTCCAGGACGTGACCGTGCTCGAGCACGTCGGCTTCGTGATGAAGGGGGGGGCCGTCGTGAAGGACAGCCTCACCGCGGGCGGGACGCACGCGCGGTAGTGCCGGCGTCTTGCCGGCCGGGGCAGCGGGCGTTCTCTTAAGGGTTGACCGCCCAATCTGGAGGTTCTTCCATGCGTCCCGCGATCCTCATGGCGTGCCTGCTCGTCCCCCTCCCCCTCCCCCTGACGGCGCAGGAAACGGCGTCCGACACCCTGCTCACAGTCCAGCACTACCTCGATTGGGAGCAAGTGAGCGACCCGCAGATTGCCCCGGATGGCGCGCAGATCGTCTACACCCGCCGCTGGGTCAACAAGCTCGAGGACAAATGGGAGTCAGCGCTGTGGATCATGAACGCCGACGGCTCGCATCAACGCTTCCTCGTCAAGGGGTCGAATGCCCGCTGGTCGCCCGACGGGATGCGGATCGCCTTCCTCGCTGACGGCGAGCCCAAGGGCACGCAACTCTTTGTGCGCTGGATGGACGCCGAGGGCGCGGTCACGCAGATCACCCGGGTGGAGGAGACGCCGGCCGATCCCCGCTGGTCCCCGGACGGCAAGGCCATCTCGTTCGCCATGCTGGTCCCGGACTCGACCGTGTGGAAGATCTCGTTGCCGCAGCCGCCGCAGGGAGCGAAGTGGACCCCCGCGCCCCGAGTGGTCGACGAGCTCCACTACCGGCAGGATCGCGTCGGATTCATGAAGCAAGGCTTCACGCATCTCTTCCTCGTGCCAGCCGAGGGCGGCACGCCGCGCCAGCTGACGTCGGGGCACTGGAATGTGGGAGCGCGCTTCGACGGCCTTTCGGCCCGGGTGGGCTACGATTGGACGGCGGACGGCAAGACGCTCGTCTTCGACGGGCTGCGCGACACGACGTGGGACGGCCAGTACCGGGTCTCCCGCATCTACGCGCTCGACGTGGCGAGCGGGGCGATCCGCACGCTCGTGTCGCGTCCCGGCTACTGGGCCGACCCGACCGTGTCACCCGACGGCCGGATGGTGGCGTTCACGGGATACGATTCCAGCGAGCATACCCATCGGACCTCAGATTTGTACGCGATCGCCATCGACGGCTCCGGGATGCGCGATCTGTCGAAGAGCCTCGACCGGGATCCCGGCGATCTCACGTGGGCGCCGGACGGCAAGGCGATCTACTTCACCGCCCCCGACCGCGGCTCGATCAACGTTCATGTGACGGACCTCGGGGGTGGGGTACGCGACGTGACCCAGGGCGTGCAGGTGGTCTCGCTCTCGTCCGTGGCGCGCACTCTCATGGCGGTCGGGGTTGGGAGCGACCCGGCCCATCCCGCGGACGTGGTACGGCTCGACCTGCGCAAGCCCGGTTCCCAGGGGCTCAGCCGGCTCACGAACGTGAACGAGGACGTGCTGGCGAACAAGCGATTGGCGCGGACGGAGGAGATCTGGTACACCTCGACCGGCGGGACGAAGGTGCAGGGATGGGTCGTCAAGCCGCCGTCGCTCGGTCCAGGGAAGCGGTCTCCGTTGATCCTCGAGATCCACGGCGGCCCGTTCGCGATGTACAACGTGGGGTTCAGCTACATGTTCCAGAACTTCGCGGCGAATGGCTACGTCGTGCTGTTCGTCAACCCGCGCGGCAGCACCGGCTATGGGGACGGATTCTCCAACGGCATCGACCACAACTATCCCGGCCCCGATTTCGACGACCTCATGGCGGGCGTGGATGCCGTGATCGCGCGCGGTCTCGTCGACTCGACGCGGATGTACGTGTCAGGCTGCTCGGGTGGCGGGGTGCTCTCGAGCTGGGTGATCGGCCACACGACGCGCTTCGCCGCTGCCGCGGTGCGCTGTCCCGTGATCGACTGGATCGCGATGGCCGGCGAGACCGACATTCCGCTGTTCACCTACAGCTTCTTCCACCAGCCGTTCTGGGAAAAAGCCGACGAGTGGCTGGCGCATTCGTCGCTCATGTTCGTGGGCCGCGTGACGACGCCGACGCTGCTTATGACGGGGGAGCTGGACCGCCGCACCCCGATTCCGCAGACCGAAGAGTACTACGCGGCGCTCAAGATGCGGCACGTCCCGGCGGTCATGCTGCGATTCAATGAGGAGTTTCACGGCACGGGATCGAAGCCGTCCAACTTCATGCGGACCCAGCTGTACATGATGAGCTGGTTCGAGAAGCACAAAGCGGGTGGGGAAGCCGCGGCCAGCAGTCAGGGTAACCGGTAATCAGCGGCTCAGCGGTCTGCGAACGTCAGGCCGAGCCGGTGCTGGCTGCCCAGCAGCTCCGAGCCGGCATAGGCGTAATCGAGCGCCACCTGCCGGAACCTGAGGCCCACGCCCAGGGTCACCGGCCGGGTGGCGAAGTCGCCACCAGCGCGCGACGCGACCCCCAACCGGGCCACCACGAGCAGCTGAGTGGCGGGATCCGCGAGCCCGACCTCGACGCCGCCGCCTACCCGACCGGGCGCGCCCCGCACGGCGGCGTAGTCGGCAGCGAGGAGCAGATGGAGCCGCTCGTGGCTCAGACCGAGCGGTCGCAGCTCCGCCCCGGCACGCACGGTGCGCGGGAGCGGCGCCCCGAACCCTCCCACATCCACGTCGCCGCCCACGTACTGCAGGCTCGCCCCGACCGCCAGCCTCTCGGAGAGCCGGCCGCGGACGCCGGCCGAAAAGCTGGCCGCGCCGCCCGACGCTTCGGCAAGCGTTGTCGAGTAGTAGTTGACGGCCGCTCCTACGCTCGCGTGGCCAAGCTCCACGGCGGCGGCCAGTGCGAATGCCTGCTCGTTCGCCGAGAGCTGCTGTCCCGTGGGCGTGCCGCTGCCGCCGCAGCCGTTGCACACCACCTCGTCCACGCTGCCGAGATCGAGATACCGGATGCCGAGGGCGAGCCCGACCGAGCGCGTCCGGATACCGACCGCCATCGAGCCGGCCTTCGATCCCTCGAACAGCGTCTGGCCGCCCAGCTGCACCTCGAGATGCCGGACCGTGATCGCGCCCGCGGGATTGGCGAAGATGCTCGTCACACCCCCGGCTGCCGTGAGCGCGCCGCCGAGGGCGGCGGCGCGCGGCGCGGTCGTGAGCTGCAGGATCGGCGCGCCGGCCTCGCCGTTGGAGCGATCGATCGTTTGCGCTGCGGTCACTCCGGGCAGGGCAGCGAGGCCGACGGCGGCGAGCGCGTCACGCAGTCTCATGGTGGCCGCCTCAGCGTGCAGGGCTCAGGATCATCAGGCGCTGGCGCAGCAGCTCTGCGCCGGTCTTGACGACCAGGATGTACATGCCGTTCGGCAGCCCCGGCGACTCGCCCCGCACATCCCACTCGAACCGGTTCGCGGGCAGCGCGCTGAAGTCCCGGACCCGGAGCCCGGCGAAGTTGTAGAGCGCCATCGAGCGGGGCGTCGAATCGTAGCTGAAGATGACTCGACCGCTCCGCACCGGGTTCTCCGAGATGAGAAAGATCTGGCCGCCCTGCAGCAGCTCCGCGCGGCCGAGGCGGCTGGTCACCGGCACCGGGATGTAGGCAACCGCCCGGCGCGTCGAGGGCGTGCCGGTGCCGAACACCGCGGCCACCCGTAGCCCCAGGGTGTCACCCTGACGCAAGTGGTCGTTGAGCCGCACGGCGAGCAGGTAGGTGACCTGGCCGCCCGGCGCGACGTTCGCGCCGAGATCGACGAAGCGTGCGGTGGAGCCGCCGGCGAAGGGTGTGGGCAGGGAGACGAGCGGCGCCCCGTTCGGGATAACCCCCGTCCCGGCCGAGTCGCGATACAAGTCGAGCGCCGTCACGAAGTCGGCGAGGGTGTGGTTGCTCGCGCCCGCCACGGTGACCGTGTCCAGCCGGTCGCCCTCGGCCGTCGAGGCCGTCACCACGAATTGCAGCGCCGCGTTGGCGCCGATGCGGACCCGGCTGCTGGGTGAATTCACTCCCGCCGCGGCCGTCAGCGCGGGCGGCGCCTGCGCCAGCGCTGCCTGCACGTCGAGCTTGCCGTACCCCCACGAGGGGTTGGGCGAGCCGCCGGCGAACCCCGTGGCGTACGATCTCCCGGTGAAGCCGTCACTGCGCGCCGTGCTGGTGAGGATGGTGCGAACTTGCTCGGGCGTCAGATCGGGCCTGCGCTCGAACAGCAGCGCCACCGAGCCCGTCACCATCGGCGTCGCCATCGACGTCCCACTGAACAGCACGTGCCGGCCGTCCGTCGCGATGAGCGCCGCGGGCGCCGCGGGATTGCTCGCGCTCGAATAGACGGAGAACACCCCCTTGCCGGGAGCCGACAGCTCGGGCTTCTGCCGGGAAGGGAGGCTGTCGCGCACCGAGCGCGTGGGACCGGGCGAGGAGAATGTGGCGAGGTCGCCCACTTGCTCCCGCACGGTGAACTGGAACGTGCCACCCTGCGCCACCCAATTCACGCGGTTGACGTAGGCGGCGACGGTGATCGCGCGGGCGGCGTTCCCCGGAGAGCCCACGAGGTACGCGTTATCGCCGCCCCCGCTGATCTGGGTGTCGCCGAGGGTGCTGCTCGTCGCGTACTCCCAAAGGTCGAACCGGCCTGAGCCGCCGAGATGGTCGACACGGATCGTGATCACCCACGTCCCCGCTGCGGGCGCATGGGTGGGGTCCGCGTCGTACATCTCGATTTCACTCTGTCCATCGCCGTTCTGTGCCGCGGGGCCGTTCGACGCGTTGTCGAGGAAGACGTGGCCCTGGACGGTTTCCGTGTCCGCTGGAGCATCGCCTCTCCGCCGGGAAACGGTCGTGCCGTCCGGGCGCCGCACCGTGACCGTGAGCGAATCGCGCGCGTCGTACCACAGGGTGAACAGCATGAAATCGTTCACGGTCCCGGCAGCGGGCGCATAGCCGGGCACGGTCACAGCCAGCTGCGCCGTATCGCCGGCCGCGAGCGTGCGGGCGGCGTGCACGAGGAAGATCGGCGTGTTCCCGGGAGGAATCGGCGGGTTCCCGGTCGTCGCGGTGGGGTTACTGCCGTCGTTCCCGGCGGCGATGACGACGAGGTGACCGGCCCCTGAGAGCGAGTCAATCGCCTGTTCGGCGGCCTCGGTGCCGTCGTGCGGTCCGAACAGCGTGCCGAGGCTCAGGTTCACCACCGCGGGACGTCCGAGCAGGTCGGCGCGCTTGAAGATGTACTCGACCCCCGTGACCACATCGAGGAGCGAGAAACTGACGTCGCCGCCCTTCACCGCGATGATGTCCGCGTTGGGCGCCACGCCGGCGTATTGATTGGCGCTGCCGGCCGAGCCATTCCCCGCCGCAATGCCCGCGACGTGCGAGCCGTGTGCCGCGATGTCGCGCTCCGAGCAGCCGCCTGCATTGATCAACGCGGCGCTACATTCGTTGCCGTCGCTGAAGTTCTGCCCGCCCACGTTCCCGGGTGGCGTGCCGATGGTGGTGAGGTCCCAGAGGTACAGGATCCGGGTGGACCCATCGGCGTGCTTGAAGTCGGCGTGCGACCAGTCGATGCAGGTGTCGAAGATGCCGACGATCACGCCACTGCCGGTCGCTCCCGTGAACGTCCCGCCGCTGGCGGTCCGCACCAGGCTGGCGCGGATGTCCTGCATGGCTAGGTCGTTGCTCAATCGCGCGCGACGGGCGGCCTGCACGTACCGTACCCGGGCATCTGCCAGCAACGCGCGCAGGGCCGACAACGGGACACGCGCGCCGAACAACGCTCCGGCATGCACCGTCACGAGGCCGCCCAACGCCTCGATCACCGCGGGCGACCGGTCGCTCAGCGACACGAACACGTCGACGAACGTCTCGGCGCGGCCGGGCTCGCGGCGCAGCATCACGACGCCGGCCAACGGCCGACGCAGCGCCGCACCCAACGCCGCGCCGCGCGGCGTTGCCTCGATGCGTGCGACGGCAGCGGGGTCGAGCAGCGGTCGTAGCAGGGGGTCGAGCTTGTTGGCTGGAGCCTGCGCGCGCGCGCCGGACGGCAATGCCGCCGCAGCGAGCACGCTGAGCGCGACGGCCGATGAGAGTACGGGGGATTGCGGCACGGGGCTCGTAACATGGCGCAACGCGGCCGGTGCGGGCAAGTGGGGGGCGCGGCTAGCGGGCGCCGGTCAACGCCTTCGTTACCCGCTGCTGCAGCGTCCGCAGATGCTCCGTCAGCCACCCCTCCTCACGCAGCCCCTCCGCCCGCGTCGCCGCGACCCACGCGGCCATTATCCCTGCGCGCTCGACGTACCCGACCACGCGGGTAGGGTCCTCGCGGCTTACGACGGGAAGCAGCTCGGCCTCGTGTTCGAGCAGCTTGATCAGGGCGTCCTCGAGCAGTTCGTCGGGGTACGAGGTGGCAGGCGCCTGCTCTGCGACCCGCAGCACCGGGGGCTCCATCACGTCCCGGACCTGGAGGAGATGCAGCGGATTCACGACGTATTCGCGGGTCAGGTGATACCCGCGGCGCGCGACCTTCTCGGTGAGGATGGAGCGCTTCATGAGGATCACGGTCACGGCGTGGGCGGCGACGCAGGCGACCAACAGCCCGGCCAGCACGTTGACGTCGTGCGTGAGCTCCAGGACGAACGGCACGGCCGTGAACGGCGAGCGCATCGTGCCACCCATCGTCGCCCCCATGCTGATCGCGGCCCAGAGGCCGGGATCGCCCGCCGGAATCCAGGAGGCCGCGAGGGCGCCGAGCGAGCCCCCCATGATGAGGAGGGGGGCGAGCACGCCCCCGGAGGTACCCGAGCCCAGGGCCGCGGCCCAGATCACGGCCTTCGTCAGCATGAGCCCGAGCAGCGCGACGCCGACGAGCCGTCCGGCGAGCAGATCGTCGATCGTGTCGTATCCGACGCCCAGCGCGCGGGGGTAGAGAAATCCGCCCAGTCCCACTACCGCCCCGCCCAGCACGGGCCACCACATCCAATGGATCGGCAGCTTGCGGAACAGGTCCTCAGAGGGCGGTCCGCTGCCGAGCAGCGGCACCCGCAACGCGCCCGCCACCGCCGCCGCGCAGGCGACCGGAATAAAGCTGCGGGGCTTCCATTCAAAGAGCAGCAGCTCCACCGCGAGCAGGGCCGCGGCCACCGGTGTGCCGAACACCGCCGCCATCCCGCCGGCCGCGCCCGCCACCAGCAGCGTCTTCCGCTCGGCGGGCGACAGATGGAACGCCTGGGCGAACAACGAGCCGAACGCGCCGCCCGTCATGATGATCGGCCCCTCGGCGCCGAACGGTCCACCCGTGCCGATCGAGATCGCGGAAGACAGCGGCTTGAGGATAGCGACCTTCGCGGACATGCGGCTCTGGCCGATGAGAATCGCTTCCAGCGCCTCCGGGATGCCGTGGCCGCGGATCTTCTCGGAGCCGTACCGCGCCATCACACCCACGATCACCCCGCCCACGACGGGAACGCCGACGGCCCACAGCCCGAGCGCGTTTGCACTCGGTGCTGTGAAGCTCGTGTCGAAACCCTGGAAGTAGGCGAGGTTCGTGAATAAGCCGATGAGGCGCACCAGCGCGAGGGCGACGAACGCGCTGATCACGCCCACCAGCGCCGCCATGGCGGCGAGAGTGACGACGCGGGTGTCGGCGGTGAAGTCGCCGAGCGGGTCTTCGAACGATGGAGCTCGAGTCATGCAGGCAGACGCAAAAAGAACGTAATCGGATCATGCGTGGCAGACAGTATCGCTTTGGAACCGCTGCCGCCCCACCTAGAAACAGTTGCCCCTGGCACGCCGCGTGCTCGTTACCTGCTAATTTGGTTCGCCCTCTTCACAGCGGACACGCATCACGCCAATCTCAGGAGGCGCCCTATGCCCATATCGCTTCGGCCTCTTCCGGGGGCGGCGCTCGGGGCAGCGGCAACCGTGCTGTTCACCCTGCTGCCCGCGGGCTGCGACCAAGGCTCGACCGGTCCCCAGCTCGGCAACCCCGCTCAGTTCTCCCGCGTTATCAGTCTTCCCGACCTGCGCACCCATCTCACCACCGGCCCCGCCCGAGTGGAAGTGAGAGTCATTCCGGGTGGGCTCACCGCCCGGAGCGTGGAGATAAAGGGGCCGGACGAGGTCACGCGACGCGACGAGATTCGCAGTCGAGTCACCGCGATCAGCGCCACGGGCAGTCAGGGCACCGTCACCCTCGCTTTGGGAAACCTGCAGGTCGGCTTCAACTCGTCCACCATGTTCCGTCCCGACGACGGCAACGATCCCGACGCGGGGACCACGGCGCTCGCCAACTTTGTGGCGCGGGTACAGGCGGAGCTGGCAGCCGGCAGCCACCCGGCAGTGCAGGTGCGCCGCAGTGCGCCCGCCCAGCCGCAGGCGCCCGGCGACGCGAGCTTCACGGCCGATGAGTTGAGGCTGGACGACGAGGCCGATCACCCCGTCATCAAGCTGAACATCACGGCCGCCAACCTCAGCGACAACACGACGCCGCCGCCGGACGGCTGGCTCACCGTGCTCGGTTTGAAGATCGAGCTCCGCGTCACCGAGGGCACCACGACACTTCGGGCCGAGATGCCTGATATCGAGGGGGAGCACGAGTTCGAAGGCGTGGTGCAGTCGGTAGATGCCACCGCCGGGACCGTGACTCTGAAGAGCGGCACGATCATCCGGATCGTCGCGGGGACCGAGATCGAAGCCAAAGAAAGGGAAGAGGACGCAGACCAGCACCTCGCTTCGCTCGCCGACGTCCAGGCCGCGCTCACGGCCGGGAAGACCGTCAAGTCGGAGGGCGAAGGGCTCGTTGACAGCACCAACCCGCTGACGATCGACGCCGTCAGGGTCGAGTTCCAGGTCGAGAACGCCGACGCTGACGACTCTGGACATACGATCGAAGGACCCTGAGCGCGCGCGGTGCCCGGGTAGCGCCGGGCCCCGCTGCTTTCACTGCCGTTGCAGTTGGCCGGCGATCAGCCGTGCGGCGAGTCGCGCGTCGCGCTTGATGTTGTACAGACCGCCCGTCGCGTCGTAATTGTGTCCCACGAAATAGAGATCGGGCTGGTCGAGGCTCACCACCCGTTCGCGGCGGCGGGCAAAGCCGCCCTGGTCGCGTTGCACCAGACCCCCGAGCGGCGCGAGCGCGGCGCTGAACCCGGTGGCGAGGATCACGTCGTCGAACCGACCGGCCGTTCCGTCCGTGAAGCGCGCCCCGTCCGTCGTGAGCTCTGCCACTCCCGCGCGCACGTCGATCAAGCCCTCGCAGATCGCGTCCACCAAGTGGAAGCCGATGACGGGGATGGCATCGAGGGGGCTGTAGGCTGGACGTGGCAGGACGGGCTTACCCCGGCGCAGCTCGGTGAGGAGGCGTACCAGGCCGACGGCGGCTTCCTGGATGGCGCGCGGCAGCGTCCGCACCCAGTAGGACACGTACTGAATCGGAAGGCCGGCAAGGGTGAGCGGCACCACGTTGGCACCGGATCGGACGGCGATCGTCACCTTGCCGCCCGCCCGCGCGATCTCGCTACCGATCTCGGCGCCCGAGTTCCCCACGCCCACGACCAGCACGCGCCTGCCCGGGTAGGCATCGGGTCGGCGGTACTCGACGCTGTGAACGATCCGTCCACCGAACGACTGCTGGCCGGGCAGCGCCGGTATCCGGGGGTTCGCCACGATCCCCGTCGCCACGACCAGCACCTGGGCGGCGTATTCCCCGCGGCTCGTCCGCACCGTCCACGAGCCGTCCGTTCGAGTGACCTGCTCGACGGCGTAGCCCGTCTCCACCGGCAGGTCAAACGCCAGGGCGTAGCGCCGCAGGTACTCCAAGAACTCGCGCCGCGGGACGAACAGCGGGGCGGAGTGGGGGAAGGGCATGCCGGGGAGGTTCGACATGTGCTTCCCGGTGTGGAGGGTGAGGCTGTCATACAGATTGGCCCAGGTGTGGCCGACGCTGTCACCGCGCTCCAGCACTCGATGGGGGACGGCGCGTGCCTGGAGCTGCTGCGAGGTCGCGAGGCCTGCCGGCCCCGCTCCGACGACGAGCACGCGCGCGGGCTCAGGCATTCACCGGCTCGCGCACCTCGGCGCGGACGCACTCCGCCACCCGATCGGCGAGCGCCATGATCGTGAGATAGGGATTGATCTCCAGCGAATCGGGGAAGAGGCTCGCGTCGGCCACCCGCAGCCACGGCAGCCCGTGTACGCGGCCCCAGGCGTCGGTCACGGAATCCGCCGTGCTCCCGCCCATCCCGCAGCCGCCCATCAGGTGCGCTGCCGAGATCGACACCCGGCCCGGAAGGAAGTGCCGGGCGGCGACCCGCGCGTCCAGCCGGTCCGCCTCGCTCGCTGTGATCAGGGGCGGGTCGGCGGGGACGTGCACGCGTCGCGCGCCGGCCGCGAAGAAGATGCGCACCGCCGCGCGTGTCCCGCGTGCGAGCGCCTTGAGCGTCTCGGGCGTGAAGCGATAATGCACCACGGGCCGCCCCGCGCGGTCGACTCCGACCCGGTTGCCGGGCACCGCGCGGTCGCACGCGAGCAGGAGGATCATCTGGAGACGCGGAAACGCGCGCATCATCGCGCTGTGCGACGCGCCGAATCCCGTCAGGCTCTTCGCTGTCACGAACGGGAAATACATGCACGTCTCGAGCACGAAGCCGTCCTCCGCGGCGCGGTCGACGAAGTAGCTCTTCGGGTGACCCACATCGTTGGTGATGTCGCGCGGGTGCTCGCCTACGAGAACGAGCGCGGGGTGACAGGTGAAACCGTGGCCGAGCCGCGGCAAGCGAGCCGGGAGGGCGGAGCGGAGCAGCAGGGCCGGCGTCCCGATCGCGCCAGCCGCGCACACCACGGTCCGCGCCCGGACCCGATACTCCCCCGGCGGCCACTCGGCTGGGCCGCCCTTCGCCCCCGGCGGTCGCGCAGCGACCCGGACGAGAAGCGAGCGGTCGCCGCCGATCCGGATGACCTCCGCCCGCGTCACGACCTCCACTCCCTCGCGCTCGGCGCGCGGCAGCTGCACCCGGTTCGTGCCCTGCTTCGCCTGGTTCGGGCAACCGAGGTTGCACAGGCTCGACCCGCGGCAGCCCTGCACATTGACGGGGAACTGCTCGACTCTGAATCCGGCCTTCCGTCCCCCCTCGACGAACAATCGGTTGTTGTCGTTGATGAGGGAGTCTTCGAGCAGGTGGACGCCGTTCTGCGCGGCGAACCGCTCCGAGCGGGTCACGATGTCGGCGTGATCGAGGCCGGGGACGCTCCAGCGCCGGATCACACGCTCGGGCGCGGTGAGCGAGGTGCCGGTGTAGACGACGGTGGAGCCGCCGTACACGGAGGCGAACGCCAGGGTCATGGTGCCGTCGGCCGTGAGAAATCCGCCCGTGTCAGCATACAGTGCCGCGGCCATCTCGAGCTCCCGCCCGGTGAACTCGGCGTCGCCCAAGCGCGGCCCCTTTTCGAGCACCACGACCCGCCTGCCGTCACGCACCAGCAGCGCGAGCTCCTGCGCGACAGTCCCGCCCCCGGCACCCGAGCCGATGATCACCACGTCGTAGCGACGCTCTGCCGCCTCGCTCACCGGCGCACCTCCCAGCCCCGCGGGTCCGCGCGATAGCCGATCTCCGTCGCGGCGGCCGGCCGCCCGTAATAGCCCATGAACACCAGCGTGCGGAGCCCCCAGAAGCCGCGCCGCACGAGCAGGAGGGGCGCGCGCTCGATGGAAGCAAGCAGCCGCGCGCGGCGTGCGGCGTCGAGGGCGCTGAACCGGCGAGCGTACCGGACGACGGCGATCCAGTCGATCAGCCTGAGGAACACTTTCAGCCCGCGTCGCAGCGACGCAGGGCGGTCCGCGAGCGCCTGCTCGACGATTCGTTCGAGGTCGGTCCACCCCGTCGCATCCAACCGGGCCGCTTCGGGCACGACGGTCGTGACGACGGCGGCGAAAAGGCGTTGCATGCGCGGAACCTAGGGGTCGAGAAGCGGAGCGGCAACGCGCGCTCGGAGCGGCAGGACTTGCTCATCATGTCCGATGGCGCCATGCTCGTGTCCGACGACCGAGCAGGCGTCGTATACCGCATCCCCTACCTAGGAGCAGACGGCGGTGACAGAAGAGTTGCAGGAGTACCTCCGCCAGATCGACGCGGTCAAGCGCGAAGGCCAGGCGCTGGTCTCGGGGCTATCGCAGGCCCAGCTGAACTGGCGGCCCGGGCCGGAGCGTTGGTCCATCGCCGAGTGCTTGGTGCACTTGAACATCGCCGTGACGAAGACGCTGCCGGCGTTCGACCGGGCGATCGAGCACGCACGATCCCGCGGCCTCGTCGGGCGGGGGCCTTTCCATTACAGCTGGTTCGCGAACTGGATGGTGCGCTCGATGGAGCCGCCGCCGAAGCGCCGGATGAAGACGTTCAAAATCTTCCTGGTGCCGCCCGGCGCCACCCACTCCGCGGCCCAGGTGCTGCCCGAGTTCCTGCGTGTCCGCGACCAGCTTGCGGAGCGCGTGCGCCAGGCGGACGGGCTCGACCTGCGACGTCCCCGGGTCGTCTCGCCCGTCACCCCGCTCTTGCGGATGCCGCTCGGCGCCTACTTCGCGTTCGTAATTGCACACGACCGCCGGCACCTGTGGCAGGCCCGACAGGTTCGCGAGGCGCCGGGGTTCGGCGTGCGCGGGTGAATTCGGGTGGGGACAACTGGACGGGTAGACGGCGAGGCAGACGCTGAGGCGCCGAGACGCTGAGTTGGGCGTCTTGGCATCTGGGCGTCTACCTATTCGCTCGCTCCCTCTCGAGCAGGGCTCTCTTCCGCTCTACCCCCCACCGGTATCCGCCGAGGTCCCCCCCTTTACTCACGACGCGATGACACGGGATCACCACCGCCACCGGATTCGTCGCGCACGCGCGCGCCACGGCGCGGGTCGCCCGCGGCTTCCCGATGGCGCGTGCGATTGCGGAATAGGAGCTGGTGCTGCCGTACGGGATCTTGCGCAGGGCCTCCCATACCCGCCGCTGGAATGCCGTAGCGCGCAGATCGAGCGGGAGATCGAGATCCGGCTGGCGCCCGTCGAAGTGGGCGGTGATCTCGGCCACCCACGGGCGCAGCGTGGCGTTGTCGCGGGCGATGACCGCGCTCGGGAATTCGGCGCGCAGCCCGCGCTCGAGCGCGGCAGCGTCGTCGCCGATGCCGATGCGGCAGATGCCGCGCTCGGTGGCGGCGACGAGCAGTCGTCCGAGCGCGCAGGGGACGACGGCGAACGCGATGCGCGTCCCCGCGCCGCCGCGGCCGTACGTAGCTGGGGTCATGCCGAGCCGCGCGTGCGCGCCCTCGTACACGCGACTCGTGGAGCTGTAGCCTGCTTCGTAGAGTGCGGGGCTCACTTTCTTTCCCTCCTTGAGCTGGGTCTTGAAGCGCGCGAGCCGGCGCTCGTCGCGGTACTGCCGCGGCGTGAGCCCGAGCACGGCCCGAAATGCGCGGAGCAACCGATGCGGTGTCGTGCCGGCGCGCGCGCTCAGACTCCCGAGGCTCGCCGGCGCGTCCGGATGTGCATCGATTCGGTGGCACACGGCGCGCACCAGCGCGATCCGTGGGTCCGCCGGCCTGGCTTCGCCGGGGCGGCAGCGTCGGCAGGCGCGGAACCCTGCCTGCTCGGCCGCCTCGGGAACCGGGAAGAACGCGACCTGCTCCCGATGCGGCTTCTTGCTCGCGCACGACGGCCGGCAGTAGATGCCGGTCGAGCGCACCGCGTACACGAATGCGCCGTCGTAGCCAGCGTCGCGGGCCAGCACGGCCCGCCAATGGCGCTCGGACGTCAGGCCGGTGACAACAGCGGCACGGGTCACGCTGGAGAAGTTAGCGCGCCCTCGTGCCGCGATCTATCCGTATTTGGCGGCCGAATTTGGTGAGCAGAGTCAACCGGGGCCCGTCGGGCCTCCCGGAGCGACTGCGTATTCTTTCGCGAAGGGAGGCCCGACGGGCTCCGGGGGACTACATCCAAGGCTCGTCCGCCGAAGGCCCGTAGATCGAGGGGACCTTGCCGTCCGCCATCCGCAGGTACACCGAGAACTGGCCGCGGTGATGCACGCTGTCCATCAGCATGTACCACAAGACGTCCATCTTCCGGATGTCCCCCATCTGCTTGGGCGCCACGAAGAACTTTACCGTCTTATTGAGCTCCGCCTCCGGTGTCTTCTTGATGCGCTCCACAAACGCCTGAGAGGACCTCTCGTACGCCGCGATCACCTCCGGCAGGGTGCCGGGCGCCGGCGGCATCTTGCCGAACTCGATCCCACCTTCCAGGGCCTGCTCGCTCGCCTTCTGCTCCGTCACGAACATCCACGCGAGCTCCCTCGCCGACTTACACTTAGCGTGGGGCTTCAGGTCTGCTTTGGCGCTTGGGTACGCCTTGAGCACCTTCATCGTGGTGGGGACCTCTTTCTGCAACGCTCCCAGGAACTGCTCCTTCTCGGTCATGGCTTCCTCCTTGCGAGGTATGCGGCACAGGCTGCCAATAATACGTCGGCCGGCCTGCGATGATCCAGCGGACCGGCATGCTGCGCCTCAGTGGGAGGATACGAGCCAGGTATCTCGAGGGGTGATCTACACCGTCGGCCACTCGACGCGGAGCCTCGAGGCCCTCGTGGCGCTGCTGAGGGCGTATCGGGTGGGGCTCGTCGTGGACGTGCGCCGCTATCCGGCCTCTCGCCG
>WNEV01000582.1_pt1 | contig 15982 bp, 16 predicted proteins | sample 5399861 | NCBI WGS metagenome assembly WNEV01 (sample SAMN13153335, study PRJNA577476) | soil metagenome | isolation source: 40 cm grassland meadow soil 2 days after 3rd rain plot 2 | place: USA:California | collected 2015-11-11 | reverse complement strand
GCCGCGCCGCGAACGCGGCCGATCTCCGCGATCGTTCCGTCCTGGATCGCGACATCGGCCTGGTAGCGCGAGAACCCGGTGCCGTCGACGATCATCCCGTTCCTGATAAGCAGGTCATAGGCCATACCATCCTCCGCCGCTCGTGCTTGGCTAGCGCCAGAATGATAACGTTGCGCGCGAGGGGAGTCCAACATGGCGTCTCACCTGGAACTCTTCAATCCGCTCCTGCCCGAGTTCCACGCCGACCCCTATCCCTTCTATCACCGCCTTCGCTCCAGCGCGCCCGTGTACCAGGCTCCGACCGGACTCTGGGTGCTCACCCGGTACGACGACGTCGTCATGGTCCTCCGCGACGGGCGCTTCGGGCGCGACGGGTTCGAGCAGCTGCTCGCCGCGGTCTACGGTGGCGACACGGAGGCAGGCCGCCTCCCCCGGTCGATGCTGTTCCGCGACCCGCCCGATCACACACGCCTCCGCGCCCTCGTGAGCAAGGCGTTCACGCCGAAGGTCATCGAGAACATGCGGAGCCACATCCAGGACATCGTCATCGCGTGCTCGACCGCGTCCAGGGTGCGGGGCGGATGGACGTCATCGCGGATCTCGCGTATCCGCTTCCGGTCACGGTGATCTGCGAGATGCTCGGTGTGCCCACCGAGGATCAGGGCGCCATCCGTCGGTGGTCGGCCGACGTCGCCCAGAGCCTGGACGCCATCGGCCTGCCCACCGACGCCGAGATCGTGACACGTGGAAGAGCCGCGCGGCGCGAGCTCGGTGAGTATTTCCGAAGGCTGCTGCCCGAGCGCCGGCGGCAGCCGCGCGAAGATCTCTTGAGCTTGCTGATCGCGGCGGAGGAGCAGGGCGACAAGCTGACGGAAGGTGAGCTGCTGGCCACCTGCGTGCTGCTCTTCATCGCGGGCCACGAGACGACGGTGAATTTGATCGGCAACGGGCTGCTGGCCTTGCTCCGCAACCCGGCTGAGCTCGCGCGCCTCCGTACGGACTCGACGTTGCTTCAGAGCGCGGTCGAGGAGCTGCTGCGCTACGACAGCCCGGTGCAACGGACGGCGCGCATCACGAACACCGACGTCGTGATCGACGGCCAGACGATCGCGAAGGGCTCGATGGTCGTCGCCGCCATCGGCGCGGCCAATCGCGACCCGGCCCACTTCACCGATCCGGACCGCCTGGACATCGGCCGTCGCGACAACCGCCACGTCGCGTTCGGCTTCGGCATCCACTTCTGCCTCGGCGCTCCGCTGGCGCGCGTGGAAGGACAGATCGCACTGGGGACGCTCCTGCGCCGGATGCCAAACCTGGCGCTCGCCGGGACCCCGACGTGGCGCGCGTCGTCCACGCTGCGCGGGCTCGAGACTCTCCCGGTCACCTTCTAGCGCGCCCAGAGCTACGCTAGGACGTCGGCGATGGAGATGGGGACCGCCGCGACGGCAAGCGGCGTGACTGACCCGCCGGGCTGGAGGGTCTGGACCGAGCCGTACGCCCATCCGCGTCGCGGCGGCTCGAGTGGGATCGGGTCGTGATGGACCTCTAAGACCCGCTCGACGAGATTGACGATCCAGTAGTCCGGGATACCCGCGCGAGCGTAGATAGACGCCTTTCGCCTCCGGTCGAACGCGAGACTGGTTTGCGAGACCTCGACAACCAGCACCGCTTCCGTGGGGGCCGCGCGGCGATAGTCGCGTGGAGATCCGTAGACGACCGAAACGTCCGGTTCGGGCCGCGATCGAAGGCCCAGAGCCAGCGGCGCGTGGGCGCGAACGAGCCAGCCCGTTCCGAACGCTGCTCTCAGCGCTGCGACGACGAGGTCGACGGCGGCAGCGTGAGGATCACCCTGGGGTTCCTTCACCACGAGCAGGCCATCGAGAAGTTCCAGCCGCTCGTCTTCGCGGAAGAGGCCCCGGTCGATCAAGCGCTCGTACTCGGAGCGCGTCCACCGCCGCGTGCGTACTCGCGTCGTGCTCATCGTCAACGAACAGGCTAGCCAGGCAGCGACATCACGTCAACGACGGAAGTCGGATACGCCCCGGGGCGGTAAAGCAGTTCTCCCGTCTCACGGCCGCTTGACCCGCACGTCCTCCAACGGCCCCGAGTACGCGAAGCTCCTGATCAAGTTGATGCCCGGCTCCTCGACGCGCGGGCCGACGCCCCAGATGAACGCCAGCTCGTAGATCGGGATGTGCGTCACGCGCTCGTGCAGGAGGCCCTGGATCTGATGGAGCAGGGCCTCGCGCTTCTTCGTGTCGGTCTCGCGCGCCTGGCGCTGGAAGAGATCCTCGACGTCGGGCATGACGCCGGCCGTGTAGATGCCGTTCTTGCTGACGTACGCCTCGAGCCGCGTGGCCGCGTTGCCGCCGGCGCCGGTGATGCCGACGATCAGGTTCTTGAGCTTCTTCTCGCGCCACGCCGTCGTCATGGCCGCGCGCTCCATCGTCCGGATCTTCGTCTTGATGCCGATGGTCTGGAGATACGCGGCCAGCGCTTCGCCCATCGAGAAGTACGGAGGCCACGGATAGAACTCCCCCGCGTCGAAGCCGTTGGGATAGCCGGCCTCGGCCATCAGCTTCCTGGCCTTCGCGGGGTCGTAGGGGTCCGGCTCGAACACACGCGAGAACTCGTAGGCGCGCGGGATGATGCCGCCGGTGGGCTTGGAGAAGCCGAGCGTCTCGGCCTGGTTGAGCGCCTGGCGGTCGATGGCGAGGCTCGCGGCCTGACGAACGCGCCGGTCGTGCCAGGGCGATTTCGGATCCCACTGATCGGGGAGATCGATCCAGAAGACGGCCGGTGACTGGTTCGGCGCCACGAGCTTGAATCCCGGCGTGCGCTGGATGTCCTCGGCCACCGGCCCGGTCAGGAGATACGCGATGTCGACCTCGCCCTTCTTCAGCGCGGCGGCGCGCGTCGTCTCCTCGGGCAGGCTGCGATAGATGAGGCGCTTGATGTTGGGCACCTTGCGCCAGTAGTGCTCGTTCGCCTCCATCACCAGCTCGACGCCCGGCGTGAAGCTCACGAACTTGTACGGCCCCGCGCCGATCGGCGCCTTCTTGAAGCCGTCGTCGCCCACCTTCTCGACGTAGGCCTTGGGCACGATCCAGCCGGCGCCGGTCGCTGACGTTCCGTAGAAGGTCATGAAGTCAGGCCACGGTTCCCTGAGATGGAAGCGCACGCGCCCGGGATCCACGATCTGGACTTCACGTACGCGCTCCTTGAGGAGCTTCGCCCCCGCGCCCCGGTAGCGCTCGAACGAGAATTTCACGTCCTCGGCCGTCACCGGATCGCCGTTGTGGAACTTGACGCCCTTGCGGATGACGAACTCGTAGGTGAGCCCGTCCTTCGATTGCGTGAACGACTCCGCGAGGCTCGGCGTGTTCGGTCCCGCTGGCATCGGCTTCACCAGAGCGTCGTGGAGCGCGTACAGCACCATGAACGGCGTGATGATCCCCTCGGTCTCGGCCGGATCGAGCCAGCGCGAGGCGAGCGTGATGTGAACGCCCCACGTCATCGAGCCTTCGGGAGCGGCCATCGCGGGAACGCAGCTGGCCAGGAGTAGAAGGATCGTCACGAATAGCTTCACGGTGTGGGCCCTCCGTTCAAGGAAGTCTCACTATAGCAGCGGGATGAGCGGGCCGGCGATCCGGTCAGCAAGGGACAACCGAGCTTACAGGAGGGCAAGCATGTATCAGGTTTCACGCGCGCTCGGGCGCGCAAGCGGCGCACTCGTCGTTTCGGTCGGGCTGACATTGGCGCCGCCAGCAGTGGTTCCGAGTCAGGCAGCATCATCTGCAGGTTGCGAGGGCGGTGGGTTCGTCATCAGCGGACTGAACGACAGGAGCACGATCGGCATCGACGGCCGATTCACGATCACCGCCGACAATCTCGGCCCCAGTGTCCTGGTGGACGGCAAGTACGTCGAGTTCAACGTGGTCTCGGAGACCTTCGGCGTCGAGGATTGGACGCTCACGGGAGAGCCGAACCCACTCGACATCACCGGCAACGTGGTCTTCGACAGCAAGACTCCCGATCACCGCGGCCTCGTGCTGACCGGTGACGTCACGGTCGAGCGCAAGGGCACTGACATCATCCTCGTCCGTCAGGGCCCCGGCCTGACGATGACGATTCAGGCGAAGGACTGCGCCAACGGCGGAATCTTCCAGATGGAGGTGGAGCGGAACGACGCGACGGCCACGAGATTCACCCACGTGCTCGGCAACGGCGTCTACTACTTCGACACCCCGAGCTTCCGCGCTCGCGAGGGCGACGCGTACCCTTCAAGGACACCACCGTCACCGTCGCCGCCCGGATCAACTTCGCCAACGATTCGTCGGGCGCGTTCGTGGGCAGGGACAGCCCACAGGTCGCGACTCGAGTTCAGGAGCCAGGGTGTGTGAATCACATCGCCATGCGGACGGGTGGCACCGCAACGGTGCGCCACTGCGGCGCCGTCTCGCGGTGGGACGTAGCGAGCGGTGGCCGCATGGGCCAGGTGATGGGCGAGGATGCGGTCGAGGTCGCGCCTCCCGCCAGCACCTGCACACAGCATTGCCAGGCGCGGGACCGGGTGAGAGGCGAGGCAATCGTGCTGGGGTTCCCGTTCCCCGTGCCGCTCGAGAGCCGGCTCCAGCCGCCGTTCCCGGCTCAATAACCGCGGTCGTCGTCGTCTCTTCGGGTTTCGTGAGACCGCTCTGAGTACGACTGACGTCAGGGGCGCGAGCTCAAAGTTCTGCGGTTCGGTAACGGGACGGCGCGGCTGCGTGTCGCGCCGCTTCGTTACCCAGCCGCCGGAGTCGAGCTCCCCTCCGGTCGCCCTGGACTATTTCGTGGTCTCAGACGTGCGATAACGATCCTGATCAACCTTGTCATTCCATCGGACCAAGGTCCAATAGAGCGCCCGGCCACGCGCGCCTATTATTCCCCCATCGACGTCGTCGCGGGCGCGGACCGCGGCACAGCGACGAAGCCATGATACGATCCGCCGCCGCGGTCGAGATCCGGAGCGAACCGGCGGATGCACGACAGAAGCGGTGAGGAGCAATGTCGGACGTGGTCCAGGAGGAGCTGATGGTCCGAGCGCACGACGATGTCGGAGCCAGCGCGTTCTTCACGTGGAGGATGGTGGTCTTGTGGGTGTCGGTGGTGGCCGTGCTCGGGTTCATCGTCCCGCGCAGTGCCATCGCCGGGCCGCTCACCGACCAGGTCCGCGATTCCATCGACACTGTCCTGAAGGTGGTCTCCGACTCCGAGCTGAAGAAGGACGCCCGAACCGCCGAGCGACGGCGAATGATCCGGCAGGTGGCCGGCGAGCTCTTCGATTTCACCGAGATCTCGGCACGCAGCCTCGGACCGCACTGGCGAGCCCGGACCACGGCCGAACGCGAGGAGTTCATTGCCCTGTACGGCGATCTCCTCGAGTACTCGTACATCTCGAAGATCGAGATGTACTCCGGCGAGACGATCCGCTACCTCGGCGAGGCCGTCGACGGCGAGCAGGCGGTCGTCAGGACGCGGATCGTGACCAAGCAGGGGACCGAGATCCCGGTGGACTACCGCATGATGAAGAGCGGTTCCCGCTGGCTCGTCTATGACGTCAACATCGAGGGCGTCAGCCTGATCTCCAATTACCGCTCGCAATTCAACACGGTGATCCAGCGCTCGGGCTACCGGGATCTCGTCGCCAAGCTGAAGGCAAAGCAGGTCGAGCGCCCAACAGCCCAGCGCGCGACGCCGTAAGCTACCGGCCGACCTTCTGCAGGTACTCCGGCCCCACGAGGATCTCGCGCGGCTTGGCGCCCTGGCCGGGGCCAATGATGCGGTCTTGCTCCATCATGTCGATGAAGCGCGCGGCCTTCGGATAGCCGAGGCCCATGCGGCGCTGGAGGAACGAGATGGACCCCGCGCGCTGGCCGATCACGAGCCGCACACAGTCCCAGTAGAGATCGTCGCGCTCGGCGCCGTCACCGCCCGCTCCGCCCGCGTTGTCGTCGGTCGGCAGCTGGACTTCCTCGTACACGGCGCGGCCCTGCTTGCGCAGGAACTCGCAGATGGCCTTGACCTCCTCGTCGGAGACCCAGGCGCCGTGCACGCGCGTCAGCTTGTTGGCCCCCGGCGGCACGAAGATCATGTCGCCGCGGCCGAGGAGCTGCTCGGCGCCGTTGGCGTCGAGCACGGTGCGCGAGTCCACCTTCGAGGCCATCTGGAACGCGATGCGCGTCGGGAAGTTGGCCTTGATGAGGCCGGTGACGACGTCGACCGATGGACGCTGCGTGGCGACGATCAGGTGGATGCCGACCGCGCGGGCGATCTGGGCGAGCCGGACCAGCGCGGTCTGGACGTCACCAGCCGAGACCAGCATGAGGTCAGCCAGCTCGTCGATGACGACCAGCCAGTAGGGCAGCCGCTCGCTGGCCTCGACGGCCTTGTTGAAGCCCTCGATGTTGCGCACCTGCTTGTTCTGCAGCAGCTTGTAGCGCTCATCCATCTTGCCGACGATCCAGCGCAGGCGGGCCGCCGCTTCCTTGGCGTCGGTGACGACGGGCGCCAGCAGATGGGGAATCCCCTCGTAGATGGACAGCTCGAGGCGCTTGGGATCGATCAGCAGGAACCGCACCTCGGCCGGCGTCATCCGGTAGAGGATCGAGCAGATCATCACGTTGAGGCCGACCGACTTGCCGGTGCCGGTGGCGCCGGCGACGAGCAGGTGCGGCATCGCCGTCAGATCCGACACGACGGGCCCACCGGTGACGTCCTTGCCGAGGGCCAGCGGCAGCTTCTTCTTCGGGTCGACGAAGTCGGCCGAGGCGAAGATCTCCCGCAGGTACACCATGCCCGCCTCGGCGTTCGGCACCTCGATGGCCACGGTGCCCCGACCGGGGATCGGCCCGACGATGCGCACGGCCGCGGCCTTCAGTCCGAGCGCGAGATCGTCGGCGAGATTGACGACCCGGCTGATCTTCACACCGGCGGCCGGCTCGAACTCGTACGACGTGATGATCGGCCCCGGGCTCACCTGCACGATCCGGCCCTCGACCTCGAAGTCGAGGAGCTTCTTGCGCAGGGTCTCGGCGTTGTCCTGCAGCTCCGCGTTGGTGAACGTGTGGTCGGGGCCGTCCGGCGCGTGAAGCAGCCCGGTGGCCGGCAGCTGGAACGACTCGGCGCCGCCCTTGCCGAAGTCGAACGTCTCCTGCCACGCGAGGCTCGCCGTCGCCCGCTTGCGAGGCTCGACGACGACGGGCGGCGGTGGCGTCTCCACGACGTCGTCGGCGACGTCGCTCGTCATCGCGGCCGGAATCTCGGTGAGCGGTTCGCCGGCGGCGGCGGTCGCCCGGCCGGCGTGGGCTGGCTTCGACCTGCGCCAGCGCTTGAGGCGCACGTTCACCATGCGCGAGACGGCGCTGTACGACACCTGCGTGATGAAGAGGACGCCGATCGGCACGCCGGCGACCAGCACGAGCCAGGTACCGAATTCTCCGAGCGAGGCCTGGAGCCCGGCCGTCACGCCCCAGCCCACGGCGCCACCGGCGCCGGCGTGAGCGGCCTCCGGCCCGAAGTACGACGACGTCTCGGTCAAGAGACCGGTCGCGCTCAGCACGATGATGCCGAGGCCGACGAACGGCGCCCAGCCGTGCGCCGCCAGCGGTCGCATGAACGCGCTCAGCGCGATGATGACGAGCAGCAGCGGAAAGAGGAACCCGGCGTAGCCGAGCGCACGGAAGAACGCCCAGCCGAGCCAGACGCCGACGGGACCGACGGGGCCACGCTGAACGCCCGGCGCCAGCGCGGGATCGAACGTCGCCAGCGCGGCCAGGCCGAAGCCGGCCGCCGCCAGCAGCAAGATGGCCTGCGCCTCGCGCAACCACCGGCGCGCCTCCTTCTTCTTGCGCGCGCGTCGGGGCCGGTCGGGCGTCGAGGTGACCGTCGCCATCACACCTCCAGGATGATCGGCAGCACGATGGGCTTGCGCTGGAAGCGCTGGTTGATGAACTGCCGCACGGTCGTGCGCACGAGGGCGCCGATGGCCTCGCGGTCCCCCGGGGTGGCGGGATCGCGGCCGGTCACCGCATCCATGACCGCCTGCTTGATCTCGTCGATGAGCGGCCGATTTTCCTGCATGTAGACGAACCCGCGGGAGGCGATCTCGGGTCCGCTGACGACGCGGCCCGTGCGATCGATCACCAGCGACACCGCGACCAGGCCGCTCTCGGCCAGGATCTGCCGGTCGCGCAGCACCACGCTGCCGATGTCGCCGATGCCCTTGCCGTCGACGAGGACGCGGTCGACGGGAAGGTGCCCGATCACGCGCGCCGCCGTCTTGGTCATTTCCACGACGGCGCCGTCCTCGACGAGGAAGACGCGATCGGACGCGAGGCCGACGCTCTCGGCCAGGCGGGCGTGACCGAGCAGGTGCCGGTACTCGCCGTGGACGGGCATGAAGTAGCGAGGCCGCGTCAGGTTCAGCATGAGCTTCAGGTCTTCCTGGCTGGCGTGGCCGGAGACGTGGACGAAGGCGTTGTCCTCGTACAGCACGTCGGCGCCGCGCCGCAGCAGCGCGTTGATGACGCGGCCGATCGTGCGCTCGTTGCCGGGGATCACGCGCGCCGAGATGATCACGAGGTCGCCGCGCTGCACCTGCATCGCCCGGTGCTCGCCCGTCGCCAGCAGCGAGAGCGCCGAGTTCGGCTCACCCTGGCTGCCGGTGGACAGGATCACCTGGCGCCCGGACGGCAGCGCGACGAGGTCGTCGAGCGGCATCACCAGGTCGGCCGGCACGCGCAGGTAGCCGAGCTCGCTGGCGACCCGCACGTTCTTCTCCATGCTCATGCCGAGGAGCGCGACCCGACGGCCGTGCTCGGCGGCCAGCGTGAGCACCTGCTGGATCCGATGGATGTGAGAGGCGAAGGTGGCCACGACGATCCGGCCGCTTGCGCGCTGGAAGCGCTCGCGAAGCGCGACGCCGACGTCGAGCTCCGAGCGCGTGTGACCAGGACGGCCGACGTTCGTCGAGTCGGAGCAGAGCAGGAGCACACCGTGCTCTCCGAGCTCGGTGAAGCGTTTGTAGTCGGGGGTCTCACCGTCGAGCGGGGTCGGATCGAGCTTGAAGTCGCCGGTGTGGACGATCGTGCCGACGGGCGTGTCGATCGCGAGCCCGATGCCGTCGGCGATCGAGTGGGTCACCCGGATCGGCTCGATGCGAAACGGCCCCGCTTCGATGCGGTCGTGGGGCTTCATCGGCCGCAGATCGGCGGTCTCGAGCAGGTTGTGCTCCCGCAGCTTCTCGGCGACGAGCGCGAGCGTGAGCGGCGTCCCGTAGACGGGAATGCGCGTCGTGCGCAGCAGGTAGGGCAGCGCTCCGATGTGGTCTTCGTGGCCGTGGGTCAGCAGCACCGCGCGGAAGCCGTCGCGCTTGGCCACGGCGTACGAGAAATCCGGGATGACGTAGTCGATGCCCGGCAGCTCGTCCGGGTCGGGGAACATGAGGCCACAATCGACGGCGACGACGTCGTCACCGAACTCGACGAGCATCATGTTCAAGCCGATCTCGCCGAGGCCTCCCAGGGGGATGAGCCTGACGGCGGGCTCGGATGTGGATGGCTCCACGAAGACTCCTTTCGCAGCGGGCTCATCGTAGCACCGGCGGCTATTCGGCCCGAAATTTAGAAGCGCCGACGACGCGCTCCAATGCGCCGATTTCGCTGAGGAAATCGTCGAGACGATCGTACCAGCCGGTCAGATCGCGCACCGAGTAGTGCGCGTTGGCGCCACTGGGATTCGGAATCACGAAGCAGCGGGTCGGGCCGAGGTGCCTCCGCTCCTCGGGCTGGGCGCCGAGCGCGAAGGCCGAAGGCACGTCACGCAACACGCCACGCTTGAAGTGCTCCCAGGCGGTGCGGCCGTGGAAGCAGGCGACGGCCGGTCGATAGCGCCGCAATCGCCGAAGACAGAGCGGCGCCCAACGCGCGACATCGCGGTCGGTCAGCGTGCTCGCGTTGGGGCTTGGCCGCTTGACGACGTCGGTGAACCCGATCCCGAAGTCGAGCAGCCGCCGGTCGAGCTCGGAGCCGAGCGACGCGACACCGAGCGCGTCCCGGATCGGCGTGGCCAACCGCGACGCCGAGAACGCCGGCCAGAAGCGATTGTTCGGGCTCGAGAAGTAATGGCCGCGCACGACCGAGCGCGTGCCGGGATTGATCCCGACGAAGACGAGACGAAGGCCGGGGGCCAGGTAATCGGGCAGCGTCGGGAATGCGTACCTTACCGGCCGCTCTCCGCGCTGCGACGCAGCTCTTTCTGAAGATTCTGCATGCTTTCCTGGCTCACGCGCAGGAAGCCGCGACGGGGACGATCGAGATCGAGGATGACGAACGTGACGGCGGCCACGATGACCGTGAGGAGCGTCGTCACGACGAAGTTGCGGCGCCCGAAGAGCCCGCAGCCGTATCCGACCAGCGCCATCGCCGCGATCGTGGCGAGAAAGAGCACGGCAAGAACGGTGGGCGGAACATGATCGTCCTGGACCACGAGGCGCCTGGCGTGCAAGTCGATGGTGTCGTTCAACGCCTGGACGAAGAGTGTCACGGGATTCGAGGTGGGGTATTTCTCGGCCAGAAGATCGGCGCGCGACCAGAGCTGCACCTGGAGGCTCTCGGTGTCCGCGATCGCTTTCGCCAGCGTCCGATCATCGGCGGCGCGGTAGAAGTCGAGCCTGACGTCGGCGTATCGCCGGAGCAGGTCGGCGATTTCTGTCTTGTGGGGCGCGGGGAGCAATCGCGCTCTCAGGTACGTCGACCCGATGGCGTTCGCCTCGTTCAGGACGAGCTGCTTGCGGACGTCGAAGCGAGACACCGCCATGGCGAACGTGAAGGCCATCAGCAGCGCGAGCACGCCGAGCGCACCGGCCGTGATCGCGGTGACCTGGCCCTTGGCCCCCTCGGGGTGAACCCACTGATCTCGCCGGCCCGCCGTATACCCGATCTCCGTGGCCAGCGCCGTGAGGAGCAGCAGACCGATGACGAACAGCCAGGCGTAGCTGCCATAAAAGAAATGGGGCAACGGTCGCCTCGCACGATGCGCAGATTACAGGATTCGCGAGCGACCTGTGGAGCGGCTCAGGCGGACAGTCGTGCCGCGGGCGACGACACTAGAACGGCGCTTCGGTCTCCAGGCGCTCGACCAGCGCGCGGGACTCGCGCAGGAAGGCGGGCTTCTCGGCAGCGCTGATGGGCTCGCCGGGGATGAACTTCTCGCTGAGCGGGTTCACGAACGTGCCGCCCTTGGCGATCCGGTAGTCGAGATGCGGCCCGGTGGCGAGGCCGGTGGCGCCGACGTAGCCGATCACCTGGCGTTGGCTCACGCGCACGCCCGCCCGGAGGCCGCGGGCGACCGACGAGAGATGGTTGTAAATCGTCTCGTAGCCCAAGCGATGGCGCAGGTGGACCTGGATCCCGTTGCCTTCGTTCCAACCCGCGCGCACGATCGTGCCGTCGGCCACGGCGCGCACGGGCGTGCCGACGGGCGCAGCGTAATCGATGGCCAGGTGCGGCCGCACGCCGCCCAGGATCGGATGCGGCCGCGCGTAGGTGAAGCCCGAGGTGACGCGACTGAACTCGAGCGGCGACTTCAGGAAGCTCTTGCGCAGCGAGCGCCCGGCCAGATCGTAGTAGGCCATCTTGTCGGTCTTCGTCGCCACGAACCCCACGCCGGTCAGCGTGCGTCCGCTGCTCGTGTACTGCACGGCCAGGATGCGGCCATAGGAGACGAAGGTGTCGCCGGCGTAGCGCTTCTCGACGAGGAGTCGGAAGCGGTCACCGCGGCGGGTGTCGGCCGTGAAGTCGAAGTCGGACTCGAAGATGTTGACGAACGCGAGCACGAGCTGTGGCGTCTCCCCGATCTCGTCCACTGCCTGGAAGAGCGACGTCTCGACCGTGCCGTGTACCGCCTGAACGCGAATCTCGGGTGTCGTCTCGAAGCGCTTCACCGTCCAGCCGCTCTCGCCGGCCACGGCCGCGTAGCCCAGAAACGGATCAGCCTGCCACGACACGCTCGTCGGATCCCCGGCCGGGCTCCAGACGATCTCGAGCTCGTGGCCAGGCTTGAGCCTGCGCAGCTCGGCGCCCGCCTTCCGCAGCGCCGCGGCGATCTCGGCCGCCGTGCGTGCTTCCAACCCGGCCGCGCCGAGCGCCTTGACCAGGGTGTCGCCGCGCTTGAGCGTGACGGTCTCCTTGCGCTCCTTCGGCGGCTCGGCGGGCGGTGCTGGCTGGGTCGCGGCGAGAGGCGTCTCGGTCACGGCCGGCGCCTGAACTGACCCCGGCGGTCGCCACCAGACCGATCCAGCAACGGCAACCATCAGGACGACGACGAGGGCGAGCACGATACGCGACGGCATCCAACGATTCATTCCTCTCAGGATAGCCGGGTTACCACCTGACCGAACTCATGAATTGTGAGGGTTTCGGCGCGACGGCCGGGGTCGATCCCCGCCGCCGCGAGGCCCCGCCGCACCGTGTCGGACGCCAGTCCGAGGCCCCCGGCCAACGCATTCCCCAGCGTCTTTCTCCGCTGGGCGAAGGCCGCCCGGACGACGGTGTGGAAGCGCCGCTCGTCAGGGACCTCGACGCGGGGAGCTGAAAGGACGCGAAGATGCACGACGGCGGACTCGACCTGGGGCGGTGGCCGGAAGGCGCCGGGCGGTACGCGGAGCGCCAGTCGGACGTCGCAATAGAGCTGGGTGAGCACGCTGAGGCTGCCGTACGTCTTGCCGCCGGGAGGCGCGGCCAGGCGCTCGGCCACCTCGCGCTGGAGCATGAGTGCCATCTCGCCGATGGCCCGGCGCGCGCTCACGAGCGACATCAAGATCGGCTTCGACACGCTATAGGGCAAATTACCCAGGACGATCACCCTGCCGCCGGGCGGGGCCACGAGCGTCCCGTAGTCCCACGTGCGGGCATCGGCGTCGATGACCTCGACGGACTCGAAGCGCCCACGCAGTTCAGCCGCGAGCCGGCGATCGACCTCGAGCGCGATGACGCGGCCGGCGCGCCGCGCGAGCTCGCCCGTCAGCGCGCCCTGCCCCGGACCGATCTCGAGCACGAGGTCGTGAGTCGTCGGCGCGACGAGATCGACGATGCCGCGAGCGATGGCGGCGTCGCGCAGGAAATGCTGGCCGAGAGCGCGGCGCCGGTCGTTCACGTTTCTCACGGTACTACACCACTACGCGCTGGCATCGGCGTTGCTAAACTCCTCATCGGGGAGGGTCTGCCATGTTCAAAAAGATCCTGGTCGGCACCGATTTCTCGGAGGCCTCGGATGAAGCGCGGCGGGTCGCCATCGAGCTGGCGCGGCGCCTCGGCGCCGAGCTCGAGATCGTCCACGTGGAGGAACCGCTCCCGGCGTACGCCTTCGCAGAAGGAGCGCTGCTAGACCTTCCGCGGTTACAAGAAGAAGTCCGGACCTGGGCCGAGCGCCAGCTCGAAGATCTCGCCAGGGGCGCGCGCGCATCGGGCGTGAGCACGACGACGGCCGTCCTCCCCGGCGTGCCGGCGAACACGATCGTCGAGGCCGCTCGCACCGAGCGCGCCGATCTGATCGTGCTGGGAACTCACGGACGGACCGGGCTCGAGCGCGTGCTCCTCGGCTCGGTCGCCGAGCGTGTCGTCCGCAACGCCCCGTGCGCGGTCCTGACGGTCAGGCAGACGCCAGACGCGACGCAGGGCGCGAAGCCGAAGGCCGCCGCCTGAGCCTCAGCGCGCCTGGCGCTGGGCGAGCTCGGACGTGAGCGCGGCGTGCACGTGCCGCACCTGTCCTTCGGTGGCAGCGCGGTCACCGGAGTTGTCGATCACGTGGTCGGCCAGACGCGCCTTCTCGGCGAGCGGCATCTGGCTGCGGATCCTGGCCAGCGCCTCCTCGCGCGTGCAGCCGTCGCGGCCGATGAGCCGCCCGATCTGCGTCGTCTCGTCGGTGACGACGACCACCAGCCGATCCATGTTCTTGTAGTTGCCGCTCTCGATCATCACCGCGGCATCGAACATGACGACACCACGAAAGCCCGCCCTGGTCAGGTCGACCAGCGTTCCGTCGAACCGCTGCCGGATCCGGGGATGCGTCAGGGCCTCGAGCCGGCGCCGGCGATCGGCGCTGGCGAAGACGATCGCGCCGAGCGCCTTGCGGTCGAGGCGGCCGTCGGCCTGCAGCATCGCGGGGCCGAACTCCTCCACGATCTCGGCGAGCGCCGGCTGGCCCGGCTCCACGACTTCACGGGCCAGCACGTCGGCGTCGATGATGACCGCCCCCAGGCCACGGAACATCGTCGCGACCGTGCTCTTGCCGGTGGCGATCCCACCGGTCAGCCCGACGAGCAGGAAGGGACGGGCCTCCATCATTGCGCATTGTACGAGGTCGGTGCGTGCTAGGGTCGTGAGAGGCGTCATGGCGCACATCAAGGCCGTCGTCGGAGAGGCAGGCCGAAAGCTGGGGCTGCGAACGGCCCAGCGTCCGGACATCGCGTACGGCGTGAAGGACGGCTACCTCGTGCAGGTCGCCTCGGGAACCGCCGACGGCGGCGCGTGCGCCGTGGAGATCGTGCGCTACGTCGATGCCAGCCGCGACGCGGCCGTGCGCAGTGCCGTGGCCGAGTCCCCGGCGGTCTCGAACGGCATCATCAAGTCGAGAGACATCCAGATCGGAGATGGGCTGGCGATTCACCGGCGCCGGCGCCGACTGTTCCGCAGCGTCGATGCCCAGCGCGTGGGGAGCGACGTCGAGGCGCTGCTGGCGAGCGTCAAGCGGGCGTGCCCACCGCCACCGGCGTCCTGCCGCCTGTGTGGCAACACCAGCGCCAGCGAGCCCATGTTGTTGAACGACGTCGTCGATCGCGTCTGTCCGAGCTGTATCGAGCGGCTCCGGCACGACATCCGCCGCGCGAGCCAGCAGTACGACGACCTTCCGCTCAACCTGCCGCTGGCCGTGATGACCGCGGCGGTCACGGCAGCGGTGGCGGCGCTCGCGTGGGCGGGCATCGCCGTGGCGACGAACCGCATGTTCTGGGCGGTCGCGATCGGAAGCGGGGCGCTCATCGGGTACTGCACGAGCCGCGTGGTCGGCCGCGGCGGCATCGCCGTGCAGGGTGTGACCGGGGTCTTCACCGTGATCTCGGTTCTGCTCGGCCAGGCTCTGTTCCTGGCGTGGCAGGTCCACCAGCACGCCCAGGCGCGAGGTCTGAAGGTCGACTGGAAGGTCTTCACTGCCTACATCCCGTCGCTCCTCTGGGCCGACACCGGCTCGACGCTGTTCGCGCTGGGCGGCGGGCTCCTCGGCGCCTATTACGCGGTGAAGAGAGCGGCGAAGCCGAAGCTGGAGGTGCGGGTCGAGACGACGGAGTCGGCTAGACTTCCGACCAGTCCTTCCCGACCTTGACGTCGACGACGATCGGCACGCACAGCGGGAGCGCCGCCTCCATGATCTCGCGGGCCATCTCGCAGATGGCGTCGACTTCCTCCGGGGGAGCTTCGAACAACAGCTCGTCGTGAACCTGCAGCAGCATGCGAGCGCGCAGCCCGCGCTCGCGGAGCGCGGCAGCCACCCGCACCATCGCGATCTTGATCATGTCGCTGGCCGTCCCCTGCACCGGCGCGTTCATGGCCATGCGCTCGGCCGCGCCGCGGGCGACCGGGTTCTGGCTGAGCAGATCGGGCAGATAGCGCCGCCGGCCCAGCACGGTCGTCACGTACCCGCGCTCCCTGCCCTCGGCCAGCGTGCGATCGATGAAGGCGCGCACCCGAGGGTGCGTCGCGAAGTACGCGCTGATGTAACGTTGCGCCTCCTTCTGGTCGATCCGCGTCGCCTGGGAGAGGCCAAAGGCGCTGACGCCGTAGAGGATCGCGTAGTTCGCGCTCTTGGCGATGGTGCGCTGCAGCGACGTGACCTCCTCCGGTTTGATCTTGAAGACCTCGACGGCGGTGCGCGTGTGGATGTCCTCACC
>WNEV01000577.1_pt1 | contig 16077 bp, 15 predicted proteins | sample 5399861 | NCBI WGS metagenome assembly WNEV01 (sample SAMN13153335, study PRJNA577476) | soil metagenome | isolation source: 40 cm grassland meadow soil 2 days after 3rd rain plot 2 | place: USA:California | collected 2015-11-11 | reverse complement strand
GCAGAACCTCAGCAAGGTTCATGGCAAGAGCACGGCGACCCATGGCACGAGCGCCACGGCCCATGGCAAGAGCGCCAGGACGGTTCACGGCAAAAGCGCCACGAACATTGGCAGAGGCCACACTTCCAGGATGACTACCACACGAGGTGTCGGCCATGGCTCGAGCCTTAAATTCAGCCACATGGGCTCCCATGGCGTGGGCCATGGTATGGGCGGCATGGGCCATGGACGCGGCCGGTAAAAGAGAAACCGCACTGAATGGTTGAAGCGTTAGACCGCTAAAGCGGGACAGGCAGTTTTAGCCTACTTGGGGGGGAAGAGGGGTGATTTGCGCCAAGCGAGTAGGAGGACGTTTCTAAATCTCTGTCATCGTCCAGAATCTGTCGAAGGCGCTTGGCCAGCTCCGGTCGATAACGCTGTTTCGTGCGGATTTACCCATGCGCTCCCGCAGCGCGGGATTTGTTACCAATGCTCGGATTGCGCGCGCGAAATCTTCCTCGTCGTGTGATTTAGTGATAAGGCCGTTGGCCGTGTCTTGGACTAATTCCTTGGGTCCGCCGGAGTCGGAAACGACTACAGGCAGACCGCACGCTTGCGCTTCGAGAATGACATTGCCGAAGGTGTCGGTTGTGCTGGGGAAGACAAAAATATCCGCGGATGCGTATGCAGCGGCTAATTCATTCCCGGTGAGATAGCCCGTGAAAATGGCTTCGGGCAACGATTTTGCGAATGCCTCCGAATAAGGGCCGTGACCGACCACAAAAAGTTGCATCGGCAACCCCTCGTCGCGCAAACGTCGATAAGCGGCTGCGAGAAGGTCGAGATCTTTCTCCCGTGAGATGCGGCCCACGTACAGGAGGCGTATCTCACCATTGTGCTCGCCGAATTTCTCGAAGAACTCAGGTTCGCGTCGAGCAGGGTGAAATAGCTCGGTATCGAGCCCACGCGGGAGAATTTTCAGTTTTGCTGGGTCAAACCCGTGCTTGATCCAGCTTTGGCGATACTCCTCGGAGTTTACGAACACGGTATCGAGTTGGCCATAGAACCAATGCATGTAACGCCACGCCATGCTCTCAAGAAAGCTGTCCTCGGTAAGAATGCGGATGTACTGGGGAAAATCGGTATGGTAGATGCCGCTCGTTTGCAGGTTGAGCATCTTGGCCGCGAGCAATGCGGTCAATCCAACCGGCCCAGGGGTGCTGATGATGATCTCAGTGAATTTCTCGCGTTGTATGTAATCCAGCATCTGGAGAATCGGCGGGAAGCTCAATTTTTGCAGCTCGTACTCCGGCAATTCAAATTCGCCGATGGGCGGGAAGTTTTTGATTGGGATGTCACTAATTTGCTGGTTGCTACGAGAGGTTACTACGACGAGCTGCTTCCCTGCCGCCGCTCCAGCGGCGGTCATCTTGCGGATTGTCGTGGCCACGCCATTAACGTCTTCGAGCGTGTCAGTGAACCACGCGCGTTTGCGATTTTGCAAAGCGATCGGAACTGTGCCGGTTAGTTCCTTAAAAATAGATCGCAACCATTTTCGAGAGGGCGCCTGACTGTGAAAACCGTAGATGTACGGCGTAAGAATTACGAGGATCGGCGCAATCGCGCTAAGAGCCTGCATGCTCTCGACCATGTTGCCACTGCCGATTTGCTGAACAAATTTGTTGAAGAAACGAAACGCGAGCTGCTCGGCGACCATGTTCGCCATGAGAAATGTGCGACGCTCAGGTTCGCTGACCTTGTCCAAATGCGCAGCGAGTTTCGCCTTTACCTCCGGCCGTGCGAAGTAGCCTGAAAGTTCGTTCCAAAGCGATACATTCGCCGGCTTGACGAATTCGAAAATTTTCCCTGATAAAACGCCTTGGACGATAAACTCCGTTTTCTCTTTTAGAGTGAACTCAGTGGGAGCGCGTCCCTCCATAAACCGTGAAAACATTTTCTCCAGTAGGGCCGCGCCCGGCCCGAGTTTTTCGTGGAAACGGTCCTGGATGAAACAGGCGACGGTATTGTAAAATCCGTGTGACAGAATTAACGGAGTTCCTCCGTAACCTCTCGCGCTGCAATCGCCGCTGCGAACAAATTCGAGAAATCTTTCAGCAGAATCCGCAGCAGGCGTTTCCGTGAATGCTGAAGCGACAAACTGGCCGCCGTGATCGTCCGAGCCGCCAACGAAAACTTTTTTCCACGGCTCTGCGTGCGTGGGCGGAAAATTGTGACGATTGGCGAACGCATCGATTTTGTCCGGCGTCAATTGTTCAAAAAGCGTCTGGGCCAGATCGCTCAGGAGCGCATCCCGCAGCCCGTTGACACCCTCGAAATGCTTGAATAAAAGGATGAGCTGTTCGAGATGGCATGCCTCCAGTTTTCCGTTCACGCTGTAAAGAGGGTGTGCAACCGCGTGCGTGATTTGCGCGGTTTGCAGATAGCGCTGCAGCTCGAAGATGTTGTCGCGGACAGCTTCGATGTCGCGATGTTGCTGTTCTGAGATTCCCCAAACCAGGATGTGTAGCTTGCAGGCGTCGTGCGGAAAATACGTCGTCACCTGTTCGCTGATAAAAGTGCGAGGCAGATCTGCAATCTGCAGGCAGCCCTCGATCGTATCGTGATCGGTGATCGTGACGTGATCCATCCCATGCCCGACCAGTTGCTCATACAGCGTCTTTGGATCCGAGTAGCTGTCGGGAAAATCGAAACGACGGAAGAGCCATTCTTCCGAGCGCGCGCTGTAGCGCGAGTGAATATGTAGGTCGCACCTGCTCATATTTCGCTCCCGCGTCGCAACCTTTGTTCGGCGATCCATTCCTGATAGGTCGTCGCCGTGCGTGACTCCACCGATTCTTCGATGAAAGCGGCAATTTGTCTCCAGATTGCTGGATGCGAGTAATCGGACGGATGAATACTTATGCGCAACAGCGAAGAGCCGTTGAGCAGCCTAAAGAGTGTAGCGTTCCAAAGGCGGCTGACGCCGCGTCGCCAGCCATTTCGAACGCTATAAACCAATGTTCTTGCAGGAAACACGCTTCCAGACCTAAGATCGCACACGGCGCGCAGTCGGGTCGTGTATTCCATCTGTGCATCGCGTGCAGCGCGCTCGGCTTCTCCGCCAAGCAACCACGCCGGCGCCACAAAACCCCGCGGCTTCAGGCCATGTGCGCGGAACTCATCTCGTGCCGCGACGATGCGACGCAGAGCTTCGTCATACGTCAGGTCGTAAAACTCTCCCTCGTCCTCGGTGTAGAACCTTGTCAGGAATCGATCGCGCAAATTTTCTTTCGCACGGCGAGGACGTTCGTGGAAGTAACCGTGGATGACGATTTCGTGACCGTCCGCATCCAAACCCCGGAGCCAAGACACAAACTGCCCGTCTCTTGTGAAGAGACCCTCGTGGTGATAATCCGGCACGACAAGAAGAGAACAGACGCGGACACCGCGATTGGCCAACTCTGAGATAATTGTATTTGCGATGGGCTGGGTTGAAGGAGCGACATCATGCAAAGAGATGACGAAAAAATCCCTCGCGGCGCCGGCTGTTGCAACGAGTGGAAGGAACTCCGTTGCCGCAATCGTACTCATTTCGGAATTTTCGGCTCCGAAGCAGCTTTGAACAAGACAAAAGGTGGAACGCGTTGTCCTCAACGCGTTGGCAAATAAACGGCGCTCTGTCTAACATTTCGCGCCTTCGGCGATCGGTTCGCCATCCTCTTCGGAGAAGCCGATCCACCTATCGGGCGCTCATCTTCACGATTTCGCGAAACTCCGACTCCGCCAAAGGCATAACCGACAAACGCGATTGCCGAACCAACGGAATTCCCTTCAGCCGCGGATTGCCTTTGATCTCTCGGAGCGCAACTGGGCATCGCAGTGATTTGATCGGAGCAAGATTGACAGTAGACCAATCGCCTTCCTTCGCGGTAGCATCTGGATAAGCGGTCCGCATCACTTTAGCGATGCCGACTACTGCTTTTTCCTCTCCGCTGTGATAGAACAGGACTTCATCGCCTATGCGCATTTTGCGCAGATTATTTCGCGCAGTGTAATTGCGCACGCCGGTCCAACTTGTCTGGCGTTCCACGACGAAGTCCGACCACGAATACGACGATGGCTCCTGTTTCACCAGCCAGAAGGATTTCATAAATTCCAAATTCCAAGCTCACAACATCCAGAGAAACCTCAAGCGCCAATATTCCGTCGGTTGCCGATGACGTTTGCTAGTTGAAAGTCGCGGGTTCTTTGGAGCTTGATTGCTGGGACTTGGAGCTTTGAAAAACGTCTTTACAAGCGCAACGCCTGCGCAGAAATGACATCATGCGGCGGCTGCCATTTATCACGTTTGAAGGATCGGAAGGATGCGGGAAATCGACGCAGGTACAGAGGCTGGCTGGGCATCTCGACCGCTTGGGCATCGCTTATCTCCTAACGCGCGAACCGGGCGGTACGCCTATTGGTGAAACGATTCGCGAGCTTCTGCAATTTGCTCCGCATAATTCCAGCATGACACCCGAAACCGAGCTGCTTCTCTTTGAGGCCAGCCGTAGTCAGCTCGTACGCGAGACAATAAAGCCGGCGATTGAACGCGGCACGTGCGTAATTGCAGATCGTTTCTTTGATTCCACAACTGTTTATCAAGGCGCGGCGCGAAACTTGGATAGCGAAATGGTCGAGCGCCTGAATGCATTTGCGGTCGCCGATTGCGTCCCGGACATCACTTTCGTACTCGATGTCGATGCCGCGACGGCGGAATCGCGAATGCAAAAGCCGCGCAGACCGGATCGAATGGAACAAGAACCTGCTGACTTCTACGAACGTGTTCGCCGAGGATATCGAGACCTGGCAAAGCGTGAACCGAATCGCGTTGTATTAATCGACGGTTCGGCCGATCCAGACGAGATCGAGAATCAGATTTGGAAGATCCTCTCCTCGCGCTTTTCCGCGGTGACGGGAAATCCGCAATCCGCAAAAATTGCTCGGCCGGCCCCGGTGCCCGATCCGAAGACTTGAAATGCCTTTTTCGCGCACCACGGCTCTTGAATATTTGCGACGGGCCCACCAACAGAGCCGACTTGCGCATGCCTATTTGATCACAGGACCGCCCGGCAGCGGCAAACAACTGCTGGCGGCGGACCTCGCGAGTCTGGTTAATGGCACCCCAGCTACAGATGTGTTCTCAGCGAAGGCGCGCGAGATTTTTGTTGCGCGACCCGAATCGAAATCGCGCCGCATCGTTATCGAGCAAATTCGCGATCTTGAGCATGCCCTGCAAATGCGCGCAGTCAATGCGCGGCGCAAAGTGGCGATCATTCCCGATGCCGACCGGCTTCAGCCACAAGCGGCGAATGCGTTTCTCAAGACTTTGGAAGAACCGCCCAAGGACTCGTTGCTGCTTCTGTTAAGCGCTTTGCCCGAAGCTCTGCCGGAGACAATTCTTTCGCGATGCATCGCGATCCCGCTCGCATTAAACGGGCAACTCCAAAGCAACGACGAAGAAGAGAAGCTGGTGAAGTTGCTACAAGAAGCGTCCCGTCAAAAAAGCTGGACCATTCAGTTTGCCTATCGACTCGCTCAGGAATTTCAGCGTCTGCTCCGTGCGGTACGAGAAGAGGTGAAGCGCGAAGCAGAAGAGGCATTGAAACGGGAAACAACACGCTACAAGGATGCGACTGATGGCGTCTGGTTAGAAGAACGCGAGGAATACTACAAGGCGCTCACCGAAAGTCTTTACCTGCAACGGCGCACCCGGTTGATCGAGACACTGTTCGCCTGGTGGACTGATGCTCTCAGGGCGAGCAACGGCGTGACGCAGCGTAATTTTCCCAGCGCAAAACAAGAAACGGCCGCATTCGCAGACCGCTTAAGCATCGCCGAAATTTTAAGACGTATTCGTTGTCTGGAAGAATTGCGCGATCATTTGGGTCGAAATGTTCACGAAGCACTCGCAATCGAAGTGGCCTTCCTGACAATCTTCACCGCATAATTTCTGGGGCGCACGCGTCTCGGCGCGGCAGGAAAAGCTTTGCGACTCATGAAAACTTTTAGAGTTGCCAGCACGCGAGAGCCCGCAATGCGGTAGCTTCAGCTAGACGGGTTGACAACCGGCCGTCCAACCTTATCCAGTATGCTCGTATGCGAAATGTTTTTCGATTAGTTTTGCTGTGTGCCAGCGGTCCGCTCTTGCTGCTTACCGGTGGTTGTACAACGGGCCGGGTGGCCGGGGGCGGGCCCTACCACGTAACTGCTTATCGCCCGCACGATCCATCTGCCGTGCGTGTGAAAGTTTCGCTCTCCAAGCAGAATGTTTATGTGATGGAAGGCGACCGCTCCTTGATGGCGGCTGCCATTTCGGTTGGCACTGCGGCAAAGCCGACACCGAAAGGCAATTTCGCAATCTATTCCAAGCAGGAGCACAAGCGTTCAGGATCGTACGGATTCAGCGTGCAAGGCGATCGCATTGTTCCTTCGACCGGCGGCGGAGGTGGCCGTTACGTCGGCTACCCAATGGGTTACTGGTGCGAGTTTGCTCCTGCATATGGTTTCCACCAAGGCTTCGTGCATCCTGTTCCGCGCACACATGGCTGCATTCGGTTACATGGCGAAGCTGCGCCGAAGTTTTTTGCGCTGGTACGGATCGGGACTCCTGTAAACATCGCTGCCACCCAGCCGGAGGATGCCACGATCGGCGCGAAGGTGCAGCGGGTAGACGACTCGCGCACGCCTGACCCGGACCCACACATTATGGTTTCGGACGCGGCGTTTGAAAAACCGAGCGGACCATTGCTCGAATAGACCGGCTGCGGCCCGTTGCCCCCCCAGCTTGCCTGTGTCATGTTGAGCGAAGCGCATGCCAAGCCGTAGCTTTATGCTACGGTTTGAAAACGTCTCTGGCGTTTGTTTTGGCACTCCATGAACAAAATGAGCCGAGAATTCTTCGCTGCGCTCAGAACGATAACAACGATATGAGCACGAACCTGATTTCCAGCGGCACAACTGCGCGCGAGAAGGTGAATCTCCGCACGCCGGATGTGATGGCGGCGGTGCAGCAACAGGTCGAATCGCACTATCGCAGCGATATCGTCGAGAAAGTGCGCCGTGCCGGTGGAATGATTTCTGCAGGCGAAACAACGGTGCGCCTGGCAAAACAGTTTGGCTTTTGCTACGGAGTCGAGCGAGCCATCGACCTCGCTTATGCGGCGCGGAAAGTCTTCAAAGACCGCCGGCTTTTTATTGTCGGCGAGATCATTCATAACCCGGAGGTCAATCATCAGATCGCCTCGTTAGGCATCAAAAATCTCACCGGTAAAAACAAGCAGGCGGATATCTCTGATCTCGGACCTGAAGACGTTGTGATCGTGCCGGCGTTCGGGACGGAATTATCGATCCAGCAGCAGATCAAAGATCGTGGCTGCCAGATTGTGGATACAACCTGCGGGGACGTGATGAGCGTCTGGAAACGCGTGCGCAAATACGCCAGCGAATCGGCTACTTCAATCATTCACGGCAAAGCCGAGCACGAAGAAACCAAGGCGACTAGTTCGCGTGCGCTCGGCGACGGCAGCGGACATTATCTGGTTGTCTTAACGCTCGAAGATACTGATTACGTCTGTAATTATATCCGGCACGGCGGTGACAAATGGGCTTTCCTGGAAAAATTCGAAGGTGCCCATTCGCCAGGCTTCGACCCTGACGTGCATTTGCAAACTGTCGGCGTGGCTAATCAGACGACAATGCTGCGCGGTGAGACCGAGGAAGTGCAACGGCGAGTTCGACAGGCGATTCTTGATCGCGACGGGCCTGAGCTTGTGGAGAAAAATTTTCGATTCTTCGATACAATCTGTGGTGCGACGCAGGAACGGCAGGATGCGTTGCGCGAACTGCTCAATGTTTCAATGGACCTGCTGTTAGTGGTAGGCGGTTACAACAGCTCAAACACATCGCATCTCGCCGAGATGGGTGAAGAAAAGCTGCCCACCTACTTTGTGCTAAACGCCTCCCGGCTAGTTTCCGCCACTGAGATCAAGCATTACGATTTGCACGAGAAACGCGAAATCGTTTCCCATTTTTGGCTGCCGAACGGGCGGGCCGTCATCGGCATCACCGCGGGCGCGTCTTGTCCGAATAATCTTATAGAAGAGACGCTGATTCGGCTCTTCGAGCTGCGTGGCATCTCGCGTCGGCAACTCGAGCTCGCTGCGTAATCGAGCATCGCGGAAGCCCTTTTCTTACCGCGTGATGTAGCGTGCGCGGTCCTCAGCGCAGTTCGTTCTTGTCCTGAAATTTCTGCTGAGGACAGCGGACACTACAGCGTCAGATCAACCCGCGCATTTCCGGGTCGCGACGCGAAGTAAATTGTGAGATATGGCGCGCGCAATCTGGAAAGGCAGTATCAGTTTTGGGCTTGTTAACATTCCGATCGCTCTTTATCCGGCTACACGACGGGAGGAATTCAAGTTTCGTCTGCTGCGCAAGACGGATCTGAGCCCGGTTAATTACAAGCGCGTTGCCGAGAAGGACGGCAAGGAAGTTCCCTGGGATCAGATCGTGAAGGGGTACGAGTACGAAAAGGGGAAGTTCGTCGTGTTCAAAGATGAGGACTTTCAACGCGTCGATGTCGAAGCCACCCAGACAGTTGACATTCAAGACTTCGTCGAGCTGGATGAGATCGATCCCATTTTCTTTTACAAACCATACTACCTGGAGCCGCAAAAAGGCGGTGACAAAGCCTACGCGCTACTGCGCGACGCGCTTAAGGACAGCAAAAAGGTCGGCGTTGCCAAAGTAGTAATCAAAACGCGGGAATATCTTGCCGGCGTGAAACCCGAAGATGGCGCGCTTGTGTTGGAGCTGATGCACTTTGCTGATGAACTGGCGGATACCAGCAAACTGCATATTCCCAAGAAGGTCGAGATTGGCAAACGTGAGATCACTATGGCCAAGTCCCTCATCGATAGCATGAGCTCAAAGTGGAATCCAGAAAAGTACAAGGACGACTATCGCGAAGCGCTCATGGAAGTCATCGAAGAAAAAGTTGAAGCCGGCGGAAAAGAAATAGAAGAGAAACCCAGAAAAGCGCCGAAGCCGACCAAGGTGATCGATCTGGTTTCCGTGTTGCAAAAGAGTCTGGAGGAGACCGGCGCAAAGAAAAAAACGGCAGCAAGATCTCGCGGTAAAAAAGCACACCCTGCCAAGAAAGCAGCGTGAGGTGGATCGGCTTCTTTGAAGACGATGTTTAAAAACCGCGGCTACGCCACTGCAAACTAGCAACGCGTTGAGGACGACACGTTCCATCTTCGACATGGCTAGAAGCTTGACACGTCCGCTCGAGATCGTTCAGCCTGACGAGCCATGAACTCTCTGAATCGATTTGCGGATCCGGTTTATTGTTTGATGCGCGTGATCGTTGGGCTGAATTTTGCCAGCCACGGCGGCCAGTTACTCTTCGGAATGTTTGGCGGAATGCCAGGCTCAGATACGCCGCTCCTTCAACTTTGCGGTTGGATCTGCCTGGTCGGCGGATTCTTGGTTGCCTTTGGTCTTCTTACGCGTCTGGCCGCGTTCATCTCCAGCGGCACAATGGCCGTCGCCTATTTCATGGTACATGCGCCGCGCAGCTTTTTTCCGATCGCAAACAAAGGGGAACTGGCCGTTTTTTATTGCTGGTTCTTCTTCTTTGTAGTCTTCTACGGCCCTGGACGCTGGAGCATCGACGCTTTAATCAAACGTGGGGTGCGACCGGTAGCCGCAGTGTCAACGTGACCTGCGTCTTGTCATTCTGAGCGGAGTCGAGGAATCTCTTGCTGTGAAGCGATTCATCTTCGTCCTGGTTTCCGCCTTCGTTCTGCAATCGCTGTTGGCGCAGGAATACAAAGATTTTGGCAAGGACCGCCTGAATAGTTCGCCGCGCCACGGCGAATGGGTCGATATCAAATCAGGCGACCGCACGGTTAAAGCCTTCGTCGTTTATCCCGAGCGCAAAGACAAAGCGCCAGCCGTGCTGGTCGTTCAGGAAATTTTTGGCCTGACCGATTGGGTTCGAAGCATGTGTGATGAGCTGGCTGAGAATGGCGTCATCGCGATTGCGCCCGACTTTCTCAATGGCCAAAAGTTTGAAGATGCCGATGGAGCGCGCAAAGCGATCTCGGCGGTGACGGAAGAGCAGGTAAAATCGGTACTCGACGCGACGGCCGATTACGCCCTGAAAATTCTGGCGTGCAACGGCACGCTCGCAGTCTGCGGATTTTGCCGGGGCGGGGGATGGACGTTTACCTACGCGAACGAAAATCCAAGATTGAAAGCGGCGTATTCGTTTTATGGAGCTGCGCCGGATTCCGCCGACAAAGTGAAGAATATTGCGTGCCCAGTTTACGGATTCTACGGCGAGAACGATGAGCGCGTGAATGCCACGATTCCGAAAGCCGAAGAGCTAATGAAAGCAGCTAACAAAAAATATGAGCCGGTGATCTACAAAGACGCCGGGCACGGCTTTATGCGTTCGGGTGACCCGAGCAATCCAAACTTTCGCGAAGCCGACAAAAAAGCGCGCGACGAAGCTTGGGCGCGCTGGAAAACGCTCTTAAAACAGCTTTAGGTCAAGAAAGTGCGAGCGATCTGCTCGAGCATCTGCGTTCCCACAAACCTACATGACTAAGTGCCGCTGATACGCGGTCGATCCATTGCTTTACCCAGGAAGTTGGCTACCGCGACGGCATCAAAATAGAACATTTGTGCGCGCAGAAGCTTCCCTTCGCGGACTTGATAAAGGCCCAGAACCTCTCCATCAAACCGTTCTCCTGCCGGACTTAATCCGCGTTGTCGCCAAAGGACGACAACTTCAGCTTCATTAGCAACCACAACACGTGGGTCCATCCTGCGCTCTAGCTCAGTCGGCTGAAACGGGTCCCAGGTTTCGGTCCAAGTCTTTGATTTGCCTTCGCCGTATGGAAGCGAGGGCGGCCAGTGAATCTCGAAATCCGAATGTAAGAGTTCGGAGAATCGCTGATCGTTTCGCTGCTCAATGGCGTTAAAGACGCTGAGCAGTAGCTTTCTATTTTTTTTCAACGCTCATCGTTCGCGTTGTCAATGGTTCGTCCGGTTCTTCTCCGAGTCATTCAACAACACTATTTTTTCACGCCTTCCAATTCATCCGCAAGCGCGCTCGCATCGTAAACTTTGCGTAACGCTTCGATAATCGCGGCAGAATCTACCGATACAGCACGAGCTTGAGTATCGGTGTAGATGCAATCGAGCACCAGTGACTGAATATTGCCGTCAAAAATAATCCCGACGAATTCGTTCTCCTTGTTAACGACGGGGCTGCCGCTGTTGCCGCCGATGATGTCCGTGTCGGATACAAAATCGAAATGCGTTGCTAGATTCAACCTCGACTTCCGATCAATCCAACGTTGAGGCAGATCGAACGGAGGTTTATTGTTGTGTTCAGAGGAACGCTGATACAAACCGGCGAAATCAGTGAACGTCGGAATTTGTTTTCCGTCCTGTTCGTAGCCACGCACGGTCCCGTAGGACAGGCGAAGGGTGAAGGTTGCATCTGGATAACTGCTGGTCCCTTCAATGGCAAAACGCGCTTTCGCAATCTCTGAATATGCCTGCTTTTTGATTTCATCCTGGGCATCGTAAATCTTCCGGGCGTCTCGCGCCGGCCGGTCGATCAGGCGAGCCAAATCTAGCATCGGATCATGCGCAGCCTGCAACGCAGCCGCATCCTTCCCGTAAAGATCTTTACGAACAGCCACGTCCTTGAGTTTTGTGCCAGTCACGAGTTCAACTGCACGCGCATGCGGCGATTTTCCGGCAAGCACTTTCTGAACGAGCGGATCGTTTGCGCCAAATTGGGAAGCAAAATCTGTCAGTGAATCACTCAGACGCAAAATCTCATAGTCGTCATAGATTGGCTCGGTCGAAAAGAGTTCCAGCTCCAGGGATTCGCGCGCACTGCCACGAAACGCCGGGATCCGTTCGCCGTTCGGTTTAGCGCGCTCGTCAATCGCGCGAGTCAATAGGCGTGCGTACTTGAAAAGATTGCCAGCAAATGCCTTTGGTCCGCGATAACCAACCGTGACCGGCCGCTCCTGTTCGAGATAGTTGTACAACGGCGCATTTTTCGCGATCTCGGCTTGGGCATGTTTGATTCGGTCGTAAGCAGAGATCGTTGATTTGAATTTGGAATCGCGCGTAATCGCGTCCCGCAACTTTTGCTCGCGCGCTTTGAGCGCCGACCAGATCTGCGGATCAAGCAACCCCGCGAGATAGCCATCGTAGCGTTTGCGATTGTTTTGGTCTCCGAAAAGGTCGTCGCGCGCTTTTCTCGCATTCTCGAATGAGCGCGCACTATAAGACAGTTCCAGCACTTCGCGTCGGTTAAACATACGCAGGACGTATGGCAGGTAGCCATCACGGGTCTCGGTTAGTTCGTCCAACGTGAGTTGCCGATCTGTCTTGCCCGGACTGCCGCTCACGAAAGTCAGTTCGCCGTCGTTTGGTCCGTTCGGGTTGAACTTGAGGAAGTGATCGATCTTTGCCGATTGGCCATTTTCGTAAACGCGAAAGAGGCAGATATCGAGATCGTAACGCGGATATTCGAAATTGTCCGGGTCGCCGCCGAAGAACGCCATTTGTTGCTCAGGCGCGAAGACTAACCGCACATCGTCGTAGCGTTTATAGCGATAAAGATGGTATGCGCCGCCCTGGTAAAGCGTGACCACATCGGATCGCAGCCCAGTTTTATCTTTGCTTTCTTTCTCGATCGCAGCGATCACGGACTTCCGTGCGGTGGAAGCCTGGTCGCTTGTCATTCCGGGTTTCACGGCGGCACTCACGCGCGCCGTCACATCTTCAATCGACATCAGAACATTGAGCTCGAGGTCGGCCGATTTGATTTCGTCAGCCTGCCTTTTCGCATAAAAGCCGTTTCGCAGATAATTGTGCTGCGCGTCACTGATCTTCTGCAATGTGTCGGCTCCGACATGATGGTTCGTGATTACGAGCCCGTTTGCAGAAACGAACGAGCCGCTGCCGCCGGAGTTGAATCGGACGCTGGCCTTTTGCAGATGCTCAAGCCATTGCGGCGTCGACTCGAACTGATATTTCTCCTTGAGCTGTTTCAGCGGCGGCGCATTGAAAAGCCACATCCCTTCGTCGGCAATTGCAGATGCACTCGTTGCAAGAGTGAGAATGAAGATGGAATTCGGAAAAAACGTGCAAAATGCTTTTGACATGGGCGGACGATAGAGCGCAGGCGTAAGAGCGACAAGTTTGTAGGGGAAGCTGGCAGCTTCCCCTACAGCGCACCCCATGTAGATTGCGGCGATGTTTCGCAGCAGGCGTCGTAAAATTGACCGGCTCGATTTTGTTTTGGCGGGCGCGCAAAAATCTGGAACGACGGCGCTGCATTATTTCCTAAGCAGGCATTCCGACATCAACATGGGAGACCAGCAGGAAATCCATTTCTTTGATAACGACGCGCTGTTCGCCTCCGAGCCCGATTACGAGCAACTGCATAAACATTATCCGCTGCTTCCTGCGTCAATGATCGCGGGCGATTGCACTCCCAGCTACATCTATCACGAGCCAGCAGTAGAACGGATCTGGAAATACAATCCCAAAATCAAATTGCTCATTACGCTGCGAAATCCAGTCGAGCGCGCCTTTGCGCATTGGAATATGCAACGATTCAGAGGCCGCGAGCCCCTCGATTTTTTCGACGCGGTGCGAGAAGAACAAACGCGTATCGCGGGCGCGCCGCCGGCCGATGCGCGCCGCTTCGCTTATGTGGATCGCGGCTTTTACGGACGGCAGCTGACTCGTCTCTTCAAATTTTTTCGACGCGAGCAGGTGAAGGTCGTGAAATTCGAGGACTTCAGGGACAACCAGCGCGAAACGCTCGCCGCCATTTTTTCGTTTCTTGGCCGCAAACCACTGCGTTTAGTGCGTAGCAAAGACAGAAATGTTGTGCCATACGAGCGTGCAATGAATTGGGAAGAGCGAGTTTTTCTCTACAACCTTTTCGCGGAAGACATCGCCACCGTTGAGCGAATGCTCGGATGGAATTGTTCGGATTGGAAGCTCTAGACCGGGCGCTGACCGCGTTCGCGCTTATCGAGCCCGGTTACAGCTTTATATTTGTTTAAATCGTGGCCGCTGACTTGGCTCCGCTGCTAGCAACGCTTTCCAGCGAAAGACGCGCGCGCCCTGCGACTCAAAAAAGGCGCGCCATTCGTCGGTAAAAAACGAAGAACCATCTTGTCGCCGATTGAACTCCAAAAGGAGACGCCCGTCAGGCTTGAGAAAACGGGTCCGCACGTCGTTGATGAAAAATTCCCAATCGGCAGACGACCACTCAAGCCATTCACCATTTTCGGCGCGGCGGATGCGATGAAAACAGACGCGGTGCCCAGTCACGAGATCAAACTTCTTTCCCAGATCGGGTAGCGGTGTATGCGGATGGATCCGCGCCACAACGCGGCGAACGCCAAAATGCTCGGTTGTGCCGCGAAAAAATGGCTCATCATCAGGATCAAGCCCGAGCGCTTCGTGACCGAAAAGCCGGCACAAGTAGAGAAAATAGCCCGGGCCGCAGCCGAGATCGAGAATCTGAAGTGACGGCGAGCGATCAAGCCAAAGATCTTGGATGCGCTTGACATTGACACCCACCCAGTAGTCCGCGTCTTCGTAGGCGTTGATTCTTCGCGCATTAGGCCGGTAAGGGTACATCTCGCGCAACCTCTCTAATTCGGCTCGATCGATTGTCGCCAAAATTCGCCGCGAACTCACCGGGTGCGTCCAGCGACAAGCGTGCTCCCACAGGCTTTGGGCCGCGTCGCGAGAAAAGAGCTTTTGGAATTTGCGCGAAAACCGCACCTGGAAACCATGCAGGAAAGTCCGCTCTACTCAAGGAACCACGGCTTGGGCAGTTGTCGGATGAACTTGACGGCTGGGAAGCCGTCACTCCTTGATCTCGAGCCGCACCAGACCCGTTGAACCTTCGTGAACGGTAAATCCGCTGTCCCACCCGTTGCCCGGGAAAAGCTGCTGTCCATAAAAAGATTGCTCATAACGCCAGAGCATATCGAGTGCTGCACCGGAAGGTTTTTTCCAGACGAGCTGGTAATAGACGTGGCGTTTCCATGACGGCGAATGGCCTGTCATGAAATTGAAATCGAACGGTGTTGGCCAACTTAGAACACTGCGACGTGTCACAAGAAAGGCTTTGTCTGCCGGCTGCGGCACAACGGCGAGATGGTCGCCGCTATTTTCCGCCGTGGACACAATCGGCCCGAAGGCGAAAACCTTTCCTCCTGTCGCCAGGGCGAATTGATTGTCTTTAGTCGAACCGATGCTCAGAGCGATCTTTGGATTTGTCTCGTTCAGACTTAAGTGAACGTCGTTGACCATGAGCCAGCCGCCGGTTCCGCTGCCTTCGTAGGCGATCGAGTGAATCGGCGCGGAACCGATTTCAATCGTTGCGAAACTGTCAACCAATAAGGAGAGTTGGCGCCCGAGAAAGATCCAGGTCCCTAGAATTGCGACGACTGTTACGACAACAATTGCGAGAGTGATCAGAAGTTTGCGCATTCGGTGCTCTCGTTGTAGCCGCGATGCTGTATCGCCATGTTTGGAAGTGTATCGTCAGCGCCTCGACACAGCGAGGCGGCTACAATACTATGCTTTCTTTCTCTGAATGTACTCGTTGACTTGTTCTTCGAGAATTTCGAGCGGCAACGCGCCGTTTTTGAGCACCGCGTCATGAAACTCGCGCTGATCAAATCTTTCGCCCAGCTCTTTTTCGGCTCGGGCGCCAAGTTCCTGAATCTTTAGCATGCCGATCTTGTAGGCGCACGCCTGGCCGGGCGCGACGATGTAACGTTCTATTTCGGACTTAACTTCTTTTTCGCCCATCCCGGTTTTCTCGCGCATGTAGGCGATCGCCTGTTCGCGGGTCCAGTGCTTCGCATGAATACTAGTATCGACGACCAATCGTACCGCGCGGAAAAGCTCGTCACGGAGGCGCCCCAGATCTCCGAAAGGGTCGTTGTCGTACCATCCGACTTGTTTCGCCAGCCATTCGCAGTA
>WNEV01000568.1_pt1 | contig 16254 bp, 11 predicted proteins | sample 5399861 | NCBI WGS metagenome assembly WNEV01 (sample SAMN13153335, study PRJNA577476) | soil metagenome | isolation source: 40 cm grassland meadow soil 2 days after 3rd rain plot 2 | place: USA:California | collected 2015-11-11 | reverse complement strand
AACACGGCGGTGGCCACGGTGACCGGCACGGGGCTCGTGAGCGCGAAGGTCGCCGGCTCGGCGACGATCACCGCCACGAGCGAAGGCCAGAGCGGCACGGCGGCCATGACGGTGACGCCGGTCCCGGTCGCGTCGGTGACGGTCGCGCCGGCCACGGCGGGCGTCGCCGTGGGAAGCACGGTGCAGCTCACCGCGACGCCCAAGGACGCGAACGGCACTCCGTTGACGGGCCGGGTCGTTACCTGGCAGTCGAGCAACAACGCGATCGCCAGCGTGAACGGCAGCGGGCTCGTGAGCGGCGTGACGGCGGGCGGGCCGGTGACGATCACCGCGACGAGCGAAGGGCACAGCGGCACGGCGGCGGTGACGGTGACGACGTCCAGCGGCGCCCAATTCGGGCACGTGTTCGTCGTGACCGAGGAGAACACGGACTACGTGGACGTCACGAGCTCGTCGATGCCGTACCTCACCGGCCTGGCAGCGCAGTACGGGCTGGCGACGCAGTACTACGCCAACACGCACCCGTCGATCGGCAACTACTTCGAGCTGGCGACGGGCCAGGTCCTCACGAACGACGACGGCTCGTCGACGATCGAGAACGTGCCGAACATCGTGCGCAGCCTCCTCGGCGCCGGGAAGACCTGGAAGTCGTACGCGGAGAGCATCCCGAACGCCTGCTATCTCGGCGGGGACACGGGGAACTATGCCCGCAAGCACAACATCTTCCCGCTGCTCTCGGATGTGGCGAACGACCCGACGGGGCAGGGGTGCAACAACGTCCCCTTCACGCAGTTTGCGACGGACTTGGCGAACGGCACGCTCCCGACGTTCTCGAACATCGTGCCCAACCTGTGCAACGACGCGCACGACTGCTCTTTGAGCACGGCCGACAGCTGGCTCCAGACCCACATCGCGCCGCTGATCGCGAGCCCGGTGTTCCAGCAGGACGGTCTCCTGATCATCGTGTTCGACGAGTCGGGCGGCGACAACACGCTGGGTGGTGGCCGTGTGTACTGGGCGGCGATCAGTCCCAAGTCGAAGCGCGGATACCAGTCCACGACGACGTACCAGCACCCGAGCACGTTGCGGCTCATTCTCAAAGGCCTCGGCGTGAACGTCTTCCCCGGCGCTTCTGCCACGGCGCCCGACATGAGCGAGTTCTTCAATCCGTGACGCGCATACCCACTAGGGAGCGAGACCCATGACGTTCAAACACAAGCTGTCGTGCCGACTGGCCCTGCTCAAGGACCGAGTCGTCCTAGCGTCCCTGGCGGTGCTCGTCACGGCGGCGATCGTCGCGTGCGAGCTGCCGGTCCGCGTCACCGACGCAGGCAGTACAATTGCGAACCTGCTGGTCTCCCCCAAAACTCTCACGCTGCGCCAAAACGCGACCACCGATTTCACGGCTGTCGCGTTCATGAGCACGGGCGACTCGGCGACGGTGGCGGTGAGTTGGAGCGTGACCAGCGGCAGTATCATCGACACGAGCAGCAACGGCAAGCGCCATTACGGCCACTACAAGGCAGGGCCGAATCCCGGCCAATACAAAGTCGTCGCGACCGGCAACCCGGGCAGCGTATCGGACACGGCGCTCGTCACGGTGACGCTGGCGCCGGTGTCCGCGGTGAGTGTGGCGCCGACGGCGGCGACCATCCTGGTGGGCGCGACGACGCAGCTGCAGGCCACGACGACCGACTCCCTCGGCAACGTGCTGACGGGTCGCACCGTGACGTGGGCGAGCAACAACGCGGCGGTGACCGTCGGCGGCAACGGCCTCGCGACGGGTGCGGGAACGGGCTCGGCCACGATCACGGCGACGAGCGAGGGGAAGAGCGGGACGGCGAGCATTACGGTAACGAACGTGCCGGTGGCCTCGGTCACGGTCAGCCCGAACTCGGCCAACCTGACCACCGGGCAGACGGTGCAGCTCACCGCGACGGCGACGGATGCGAGCGGCAACCCGCTGTCGGGGCGTGTGATCACGTGGACCAGCACCAATACGTCGGTCGCGACCGTCAACGGGAGCGGCCTGGTCAGCGCTGCAGGGGCCGGGTCCGCCACGATCACGGCGACGAGCGAGGGACAAAGCGGCACGTCCAGCGTTACGGTGACCTTCGTGCCGGTGGCATCGGTCACGGTCAGCCCGACATCGGCGAGCTTGCAGGTCGGCCAGACCACACAGCTTACGGCGACGCCGAAGGACGCGAGTGGCAGCCCGCTCATCGGCCGCACGGTGACGTGGAGCAGCAGTGACACGACGATCGCGCGAGTGAGCGCCAGCGGGCTGGTGACGGCCCGGGCGGGAGGCACGGCCACGGTCACGGCGACGAGCGAGGGGAAGAGCGGTACGTCCACGATCACGGTGACGATAGTGCCGGTGGCGACGGTCACAGTAAGCCCGGCGTCGCCAAGCGTGCAGGTCGGCCAGACGGCGCAGCTCACCGCGACCCTGAAGGACGCGAACGGTAATACGCTGACGGGCCGTACAGTCACGTGGACCAGCAGCGACACGACCATCGCCAAGGTGAGCGCGACCGGCCTAGTTACGGCGCGGGCGGCAGGCTTGGCGACGGTGACCGCAACGAGTGAAGGGAAGAGCGGCACATCCGCGGTCACGGTCACAGCGGCGCCGCCCCCCCCAACGCACACCGGCTGGTACGTGACGCCGAACGGGTCGAGTGGCGGGAGCGGCACGGCGACCAGCCCCTGGAGCCTGTCCACCGCCGTCAATGGTGGCAACGGCAAGGTGCAGCCGGGCGACACGATCTGGGTGCGGGGAGGGACCTACGTCGGCACCTACAGCACGAATCTCAACGGGACGGCCAGCGCTCCGATCATCGTGCGGGCATACCCGGGTGAGCGCGTCGTCCTCGACGGCAATGATGGCTCGAGCAACGACGGCTTCGTGGCGCACGGCTCCTACACGTGGTACTGGGGCTTCGAGCTAATGAACTCGGATCCGACGCGGGTCTTCAGTGTCATCTCGTCGTCCTCGCGTCCGGACGTCGTCACGAACAATGCGACGCATACGAAGTTCATCAACTTCGTTGTGCACGATGGCGGCGTGGCGTTCTATACGTACACGGCCATGGCGGACGTCGAGATCTACGGGGCGATCATCTACAACAACGGCTGGCAGGCGTCCGACCGCGGGCACGGGCACGGCCTCTATCTCAAGAACGACGTCGGCCCGGTCGTGGCGCGGGACAACGTACTGTTCAACCAGTTCGGCTACGGGATACATATCTACACCGACGGGGGCGCGGGGCTGTTGAACAACATCTCGGCGATCGGGAACATCTCGTTCGACAACGGCAGTCTGGCGTCGACCGGGCCCTCGGCCGAGATCGGGAACCTGGGCCAACCGCCCGCGAACAACCTCGTGATCACGAATAGCATGACGTACGTGGCGCCCAGCGTCGGTGGATCAAACCTCGTTCTGGGATCGGGCGACGGGCTGACGGCGACGGGCAATTACGTGATCGGCGGCAACGGGATCAGCCAGGGCAGCTGGACCAACGCGACGATTGCCAACAACACGGTGATTCCGTCCAACGCGACGCAAACGGTCGTCTCCATCCGGCCGAACGCGTATGAGCCCGGGCGTGCATTCGTCGCCGTGTACAACGGGGCAGGCCTGGGTACCGTGACGGTAGACCCGTCGGGCGTGCTCCAGCCTGGAGCCAGTTACACGGTGCGGAACGTCCAGGATCTGTTCGGGACGCCCGTGGCGAGCGGGACCTACGGAGGCGGCAGCATCACCATCCCGATCATCGCCGTTCCGCCCCCGGTGCCGATCGGCATCACCAGTCTGGCGCCGAGCACGGGCATTGCCTTCAACGTGTTCGTGGTCACGTCGAACTAAGCGGTCCGCCCTGCATTATTGAGCGACCCCCGGGAGCTATGGCCCGGGGGCCGCTGTGGTGTCCGGTGGATTCGCAAAAGCAGTTGTCCCAGCATAACTTAGGCTCATGCGCGGAGGCGGGTGATGCGAACCGGGGCGTGGTGCGTCATCGCGCTCGTGGGTGGTAGTGCAGCCTGCGGGCCGCAGGCCGAGACGTCGGGCCCCCCACCGCCGGGGACGCACGTTGGTTACTACGTGACGACCGGCGGCTCGAGCGGCGGGGACGGCAGCTCAGGGAATCCGTGGGACCTGCAGACCGCGCTTAACAGTGCCGGGGGGCAGGTGCACGCGGGCGACACGATCTGGGTGCGCGTGGGCACGTATGCCCGCACGTACAACACGAACCTCACCGGAACGGCTGCCGCGCCGATCATCGTGCGGGCATACCCGGGCGAGCGCGTCGTCATTGATGGGAACGACGGCTCAGGGAACGACGGCTTCGTGGTGCACGGGGCGTACACCTGGTATTCGGGCCTCGAGTTCACGAATTCGAACCCCAACCGGACCACGTCCTCGACTGGGAGCACCTTCCGGCCAGACGTCGTGACGAACAACGGAACGCATACGAAGTTCATCAACCTCGTGATCCACGACGGCGGCGTGGCGTTCTACACCTATACGGCCATGCCCGACGTCGAGGTCTACGGGTCGATCATCTACAACAACGGCTGGCAGGGACCGGATCGAGGGCACGGGCACGCGTTATACCTCAAGAACAACACCGGTCCGGTGGTGGCACGGGACAACGTGCTGTTCAATCAGTTCGGCTACGGAGTACACATCTATAGCGACGCGGGCGATGGGCTGCTGAACGGCATCTCCGCGATCGGGAACATCTCGTTCGACAACGGTAGTCTCGCGTCGACGGGAACGTCGGCGAACGTGGGGAATCTCGGCCAGCCGGACGCGGACAACCTCGTGATCACGAACAACCTGACGTACATGGCGCCAAGCCTCAGTGGCTCGAACGTCGTGCTCGGCTCCGGCACGGGGCTGACGGCGACGGGCAACTATGTGGTCGGCGGCGACGGCCTGAGTCAAGGCACCTGGACCAACGCGACGGTGGCTGGGAATACCGTGATCCCGCCCGACCCCGCGCCGACGCAGACCGCTGCGCTCGTCCGGCCCAACGCCTATGAGCCGGGGCGCGCCTTCATCGTCGCCTATAACTGGAGCGGGGAAGCGACCGTGACGGTGGACGTCTCCGGAGTGCTGAGCGTGGGCGATCAATACGTGGTGCGCAACGTGCAGGCGCTGTTCGACTCGCCGGCCGCGAGCGGGACGTACGGAGGCGGGACCATCAGTATTCCCATGGCCGCCGTCCCGCCCCCGGCGCCGATCGGCATCAGCAGTCTGGCGCCCACGACCGGCCCGGCGTTCAACGTCTTCCTGCTCGCGCGGACGGGCCCATAGCGCGCCCGACCCGGCTCCGTACGTGAGCGCCTCGCTCCGAACCGTCCCGGCGGCCCGGTGGCAGCCGGGACGTGTGTTGCTCGCCGTTCTCGCGGGTCTCAGCGGTGCGCCGGCTGGCCAGGCGCGCACCGCGGCGTATTTCGCCGCGCCGGCGGGGCGGAGCGACGGGAGCGGCGGGGCGGACCACCCGTGGGATCTCGCCACCGCGCTGGGCGGCGGCCGGGGTAAGGTGCAGCCGGGGGACACCATCTGGCTGCGCGGTGGAACCTACGCCGGCAGCTGGGTGAGCACGCTCACCGGCACCGCGACTGCACCCGTCGTGGTGCGGCCGTATCCGGGCGAGCGCGCGACTCTCGACGGGCGAGGCTCACGCAACGACACGTTCGTGGTGCGAGGAGCCTGGACGCTGTACTGGGGCTTCGAGCTGACGAACACCGATACCGCGCGCCACAGCTCCGGCACATCGTCGAGCTTCCGTCCGGACGTCGTCGTCAACAACGGGCCCAACAACAAATACGTCAACCTCGTGATCCACGACGGCGGCGTGGCCTTCTACACGTTCAGCGCAGCTTCGCCGGTGGAGGTGTACGGCTGCATCATCTATAACAACGGTTGGGAGGGGCCGGATCGCGGGCACGGCCACGGGCTGTACCTCAAGAGTGACGGCGGGCCGCTGGTGGCGCGCGACAACGTGATTTTCGATCAGTTCGGTTACGGCGTGCACGCCTACACCGATGCGGGGACAGGCCGGCTCAGAAACATCCGCATCGAAGGCAACGTGGCGTTCAACAACGGCCTGATATCCGGGCGCGCGGATGCGCAGGGGGCGAACCTGCTGGTCGGTGGCAACGAGCCGGCGTCGGGAATCGCCGTCGTCGGGAACTTCACGTATTTCTCCCCGGGCGTCCGCGGCCCCAACGTGGCCCTCGGGTTCCACAACGTCCAGAACGCCGACCTCGTCGCGCGGGGCAACTACGTAGTCGGGGGCAGTCCCGTGCTGGCGGTGCGGCGCTGGAGCGCGCCGGTGGTCGGCGACAACACGCTGATCGACGACGCCGCGAGGCCAGGCCTGAAGACCGCCGCGGTGTTCGTGCGGCCGAACGTGTACGAAGCTGGCCGCGGGTACGTCGTCGTCTACAACTGGGGCGGCGAGGCCCGCGTGCGGGCGGACCTGGCGGAAATGCTGCGGGCGGGTGACCGGTACGAAGTCCGCACGGTGCAAGATCCGTTCGGCGCGCCGCTCGCGGCGGGAACGTTCGCGGGCGACCCGATCGAGCTGCCGATGGCCCCGCTCTCGCCTCCCGTCCCGGTCGGCATGCCCCGGTCGGGCGCGCCCCGCACCGGCCCTGCCTTCGACGTGTTCGTAGTGTCCCGCGTGGGACGTTGACCAGACCGGCTCGGCGCGTCAGTACGGCGTGGTCGTCCGCTGGATGTACAGCCGGTACAGCTGCGGCATGGCCCGGCGGGCAAGCTCCTTGAGGCGGCGCACCAGCAGGGCGCTGGGCCAACCCTGGAAGCTGGCCAGCTCGCCCACCCGCGCGGCCGGCGTCCAGCGCTTCGGCATGAACCGACCCAGGATCCAGCACGCCCTCACGTGCCGGGGAACGAGCCAGGGCTCCGAGGTGAACAGGTACCCGAGCCCCGCGGTGGCGGCGGACTGGAACACCGCCGGGGACGCGTCGCCGCCCGGGATCGACGCGGTGACGCAGGGCTCGCCCAGCAGTTGGGCCAGGATGTCTCCGCTGATGCGCCACTCTTCGACCATGCGCTCCTCGGTGAGATCGCGGAAGATGTCCGGGTGCGTGTGCGAGTGGCTGCCGATTACGTGGCCGCAACTGCGCAGGTAGCGGATCTCGCCCTCGGTCATGAACGTACGCGTGCCGATCAGGCCGGAGACGATGAAGAAGTGCCCCCGCCAGCCACGTGCGGAGAGCGCATCGCCGATGGCGACGGCACTTTTCCCGCCGTCGTCGAACGTCAGGAACACATGCCGCCCCGGACGGGTGAGGTCGACCTTCGTCACCAGTTCCGGCGGGTGCGCGCTGCGGGCGACGTGGTCGAGGTCGCGCTGGAAGGCCTGCTCCGTGTGCTTGTACGGCAGCGCGCCCGGCCGCTGGAATCCGCAGGCCTTCGGGTCGTCGGTGACCTCGTGGTACCCGAAGCTCGCGATCTCGAGCCGCGTGCTCATCGGGAGAGCGGGACCGCCGCGGCGTTGGGGGTGCCCCGTCGGCCGACGGCTCGGTGGGCCAGCGCGGTGAGGAACCCCAGCCCGTAGCTCACGTGCAGCACGGGGAATGCGGCGGCGAGGGCCGCCGCGCACCGCGGGCCGTGTCGCACCGCCGCGGCCAGCGCGATCCCCACGACGAGGGCGGCGTAGCTTCCCACGATGCCGGCCCCGAGCCACCGGGCGCCGGCCAGCCAAGGGGCGAGCAACCCCGTGACCGCAAGGCCGGCGACGAACGCAGCGGGAACGACCTGACGCAGGCTCGTGACGCGACCCACCTTCCACGCCGCTAGCGGCTTGAAATACCCGTACTGGAAGAACATGCGGGCGACCTGCCCGAATGATCCGCGAGCGTAGTAGCGGGACTCGACCTCGGGGACGAGCATGATGCGGCCGCCTGCCCGCACCAACCGGCCGTTCAACTCGTCGTCCTGATTGCGCACGAGCTCCTCGTCGAACAGCCCGATGCGCTGGAACACCTCCTTGCGGTAGCAACCGAACGGCACGGTGTCCACGATCCGGCGCTCGCGGGCGCCGATGCGGAAGTATGAGTTCCCGACGCCGAAGGGGTGGGACAGCGCGATGGCCAGGGCGCGCGCCGTCGCTGTGTCGTCGGCCGGGAGTGTCACGAGCACGCCGCCGACATTGTCGGCGCCCGTCTCGAGCAGCGCCTCGACGAGGCGCGAGATATAGCGCTGCGTGTAGACGGCGTGTGCTCCCATCGGCATGATGACGTCTCCCAGGGCGGCGAGCACACCGGCGTTCATCGCGCAGGGCGTGATGCGCTTTGGATTGTCGACCAGCCGAATGAACGAGTGGTCCGCGGCGTACTGCCGCACGATGTCGCGCGTCCGATCGTCGCTCATGCCGTCCACCACCAGCACTTCGAGCCGGTCCAGGGGATAGTCGCACTCGAGCAGGGAGTCGAGACATGGCCCGATGTAACGCTCCTCGTTGCGACACGGGATAACGACGGAAACCGCGGGGCGGGGTGAGGTCATCGTTTGCTTCGGATGCGTCCCAGCAGCTCGCGGGCGCCCTCCACCCATTCTCCCACCGCGGGCCACGGGTCGTCTCGGTCCCATGTTTCGACCCGCGTGCCCGCGGGCTGCGGCCCCAGCAGCTCGCGAAGCCCCTGCGCGACGGAGGGGTAGGTTCCGGGATAGCCGGCGGGAGGGCCGGCGAGGATATAGAGGAAGCGCTTGACGTCTCCCCACAGCCAGCGCAGCGTCACCCCCTCCTGATAGGTGTCCGCGGGCTCGCTGTCGCCGCCCGTGCCGCTCAGCACATCCACCCACAGGCGCGGGAAGTCCCGGCCCGCGGCGACGGCTAGCTGCAGCGAGCCCCAGAATCGTCCGTTCACCTCCATGAGGCATGGGGGCGCGACCCCGTCGTCGCGGAACTCGACCATAGCCGGCCCGTGCCATTGCATCTCGCACAGCAGCCGCTCCGCCGGCGCTCGCAGCCGGGGGTCGAGCGCCACCGAGCGGCGCAAGCTGCTGCCGGAGCCCGACGGCCGCACGTCCCGCAGCCGCTCATGCGCGAACCACGCGACCGCGCGACCATGGTTGCACACCGTGAACACACCCTTTCCCTGGCCGGGCACGATGCCTTGAATCACCGGCCAGTGGTCGCCCTGGGCGTGCATCCGGACGACGTCGTCGAGATCGGCCGGATCGCTCACGTAGGCCGGGCCGCGGTCGGGCAGGAATCGATCGCCATCCCAGGCATTGGAGAAGCGCGGCTTGACCACACACGGGTAGCCCAGCGCCGCGGCCGCTTCCCGGCACTCGGCGAGCGACTGCGGGACCCGCGTAGGCGGGATGCGCACGCCGCACGCCTCGGCATACGCGAGCGTGCGCCCCTTGTCGAACGCCCGCAGCAAGGTGGCGTCGGGCGCGCACCCCACGGTGATGCCACACGCTTCCCACTCGCTGCGCTCCCCGTTACACAGCAGACAAGACCGCTCCGAGAGCGGCAAGACGACCTGCACGCGGCGCTCCCGCGCCCAGTCCCGCAGCGCCCGGAAGGCGGCAGGGGTCTCACCCTGCACCTTGAAGGCCGCCTCGCAGTAGCGTGACCACGCCGCCAGCGGCCGACGACGCTGGCTGGCCACGAGCACGCGGTGCCCCGCACGTCCGAGCGATCGGGCGCAGGCGAGCGCCTCGTTCGTGTGCGCGTCGAGTATCAGCACCCGGGCCCGTCGAGGGAGACTCATGGGACGCCGCCGGTCCGACCGGTTCCGAGGGTGGCAAGGAGCGCCTCGCGCTCCTCGCTCGGAATGGCACACACGACGGACCGCAGCTTGCCATTCGCGCTGCGGGGAATCTCGTCCGCCGCCTCGAGTACGACGGCCACGTCTCCGAGCCGCTCGCGCAGGCGCTCGGCGATCAGTCGCCCGGTCGCGGGGAGGAACTCCGGGGCCGGCACGTATCGGACGCGCACGCGATCGAGTGTCTCCTGGACGATCTGCGCCTGCCGCACGGGCACGCCGTACAACACGGGGTTGAGCCACGCGACGCGTCGACCGTCGCGCGTCAGCAAGATGTCGTTCGTCCGACCGTCGATACCCGCGAAGGCCGGGAGGCCGCGACCGCAGACGCAGGCGTGGGCGGCGGGTCTCAGGCGCGCGGAGTCACCGACGCGATACCGAATCAGCGGCATGTCGGCGTTGAGCAAGCCGGTGCAGATGAGCTCCCCGGAGGCACCGGGCGCGACGGGCTCGTCCGCCTCGTCCCGCACTTCGATCCAGCCGATCTCCGGCCACTCGTGGAGCGTGCCTGCTTCACACTCGCTCGCCGCGGCCACGAGCTCGCCCATCCCGTAGGTCTCGCGCACCGGACAATGGAAGGCCGCTGCGATCGTCTCGCGCTCCCGCTCGGACACCGGCTCGGCGCTCGTGATCGCCACGCGCATCCGCAAGTCCGTGCGGCCGAGACGCAAGGCCTCCTGCGCGAGGGCGAAGAGCGACGACGTGTAGCCGAAGAGATAGGCGATCCGGTGGCGCACGAGCGCATCGAGGTAGTGCGGGATCAGATCCGGCGCCAGATGGTAAGACGACATGTAGAGCTGGCGTAGCGCCGCATTCCACACCCAGAACGGCGGCCGCCGCCGGGCCGCCGCGACGACCAGCTGGCCGCCCAACATGGCCCAACGGTCGTTCCGTGACACACCGTGCCATTCCCGGGTACGGGTGATCGAAAGCGCGTACAAGGTCTCGACCGTCAGGCGCGAGCGCCACAGGTGCAGCGGCTTGCCGCTGGTCCCACTCGTCTGCTCGTGAGACATGCGCCACGGCCGGCAGTCGTCCGCGACGAACGCGCGTGGGTTCAGCCGCAGCGGGTCCTTCTCGAGCACGGGCCAGTTCTCGAGGTATTCCGGGGAGGCGCGGTCGCCGCGGCGTCGCCGGGCCTCCCAGCGTTGCCGGTAGTAGGGGACGCGGGTGGCCGCACGGTGCAGCACGTAGCCGAGCCGCTCGTCGCGCCATGCGGCCCACTCGGCCAGCGTCCAACCCGCGCGCTCTCGCGCGGCGAGCACAAGGCGCTCACTGTCGGGACCGTAGCGCCACCACTGTAGGTAGAGCCCGCGCAGCGTCGCGGCCAGCGACCGGGCCGGCGCAGGTAGCCCGTGGTAGAGCCGGAGGGAGAGATTGCTCACGTCGCCTCCGCGGGCCTGGCCTGGTCGCGGGATCGGGCGCGGGCCAGCCGTCGCAGTCCGTCCCCGGCCACGGCCGCCGGCCACAGGCAGAGGCGCGACGCGGCCCGCCAGTTGCCCGCGCCGACGGAGGTCGCGAGCTGGCGCCAGTACAGACGGTTGCCGACACGAACTGCGGGGAACCGGTACGCTCCGTGGTGGAACGTGGCTCGCCCCCATCCGCGGAGCAGCAACCCTTGATGGGCGTCCGGCGGGAGCAGCCCGCGCCCGTACAGCGCCTGGTGAATCTGCTCCACGTAGCTCAGGTAACAGCCGAGGCCGGCAAGGACACCGATCGCGCGCGCGGTCTGGGTGACATACGTCCACGCGATCGGGAGCGCGCGGACGGTTGCGATCGTGGCCACGACGTCGCCGAGGCGAAAGGACCGGCGGCCCGAGACGCGGTCCATCCCTTGAAGGATGAGCTGATCCTCCGGGGCCGGCACGAAGAACTCCGCGCCGGCGATCAGGCACCGCTGCCGGTTGGCGAGCAGTGCGCGGGGATACGAGGCCTGCTCCCCGACCGGGCCGAGCCGGCCGTGGCGCACGTCGAGTGCCAGTCGCGATTCCTGGAGTCGATAGGTCGTGGCTCCGGCGATGCGGTCGTGCAGGCTGCGAGCGACCGGCGACGCCGCCAGGCCCTCGAGCAGGAGCGCATCCGTGCCCTCGGATTCGGACAGCACGAGGAGGTCGAGATCGCTCCCCATGTCCGGATAGTGCTGCAGCGCCTTGGGGAACAGGAACGCGATCCCGTGGCGGGCGCACCGGTCGCCGATCTCCCGGACCACGTGGAGCGCGGCTCGTACGCGCTGACGCTCCCGGTCGGCGGCGACGGTGAAGGACCGGGGGGGACGCAGGGCGAGCCGCTCGAGCTGGTCGTCGAGGCGGACGAGGACCGCGTTCCGGTCGGCCACGGCCCGGAGCAGCTGCCAGTCGAGCGCCGCCGTCGGCGCGGCGCCGCCGTCCAGCAGCAGCTGCAGGGCGAGCGTTGCGTGTCGTTGCTCGGACGTTTCCGTCATACGTCGAAGCGGGAGACGGCCTGCGCCAGCGCCTGCTGCGAGCTGGCGAGGTCGACGTTCTGCAGGACGAGCGCGGAGGGGACGAGCGGCGCGACCGCGCGGTAGGCGGCGCCGCGGAGCGCGAGATAGGGCACGGAATACTCGCCCTTGCGGGCGTACGATTCTTCCGGCGTGATGTCGAGGAACACGGGCACGTCCGGCGTTGGCGTCAGCCGCTCCAGGAGCCGTACCCAGAACCACCGACCATCGTCGGCGACGTCCACGAGCGTGTCGTAGAAATACCGATCCATGATAAGGACCCGCCCGCGGATCGCTTCGACGTAGCAGCGCACCGCCGCGAAGATCGCCAGGTCGAGGGGATAGAGCAGGCGGCGGATCGGCCGGTTCCAGAGGATCGCGGTGCGCACTCGCCGCGCCAGTGTCCGGAGCCGGCTCCCCACCGTCCGACCCTCGTCGGGGGAGGGCGGCGTGCCGGCCCACCGTGGCTGTCCCGGCGGCGCGTCGCCGTCGTCCCCGAGGCCACGACGGAGGCGGTCCCGCACGCCGCGTAGGCACGCGTACACACCGACGTCATCGGTCATGTGTAAAACCGTGACCGCGCGGTCGCGGCCCTCGAGCTCCTTTCGAAGCCAGGCGATCAGGGTCGACTTGCCGGCTCCGTCCAGTCCCGAAAAAGTGATGAGCACGCGCGCGCGGGCCTTTGGCGTCCTCACGCCGGGGTCACGGTGAGCGTGCGTTCGGCCGCGAGGCGCCGCGTGCCGCGCAGGTGGTCGGCCAAGCGCGCGCCGTTGCGCCACATGTCGAACATTTGCTCGGTACGCTGGCGACCGAGCACGGCGAACCGCTGCCGCAACGGGGCGTCGCCGAGCAGACGCGCGATGGCGTCCGCGAGACGGCCGATGTCCTTGGGCGGCACCAAGAGTCCGCAGCGCCCGTCGTCCAGTGCTTCCGGGATCCCAGCGACGTGCGACGCGATCACCGGCGTGCCGACGGCCATCGCCTCGCGAAGCACGTTGGGCAGGCCATCCCCGAGCCCGTCGGAGGGGTGCACCAGCACGGTGGCCGCGCTCATCGCCCGGCGCACCTGATCGAATTTGAGCCAGCCACGGAAGCACACGCGCTCAGCGATGCCCAATTGGGCGGCGAGCGTGGCGAGCGCGCTCCGCTCGGCGCCGTCGCCCACCAGCTCGATCTCGACGTTCATGCCGCGATCCTGGAGGAGCCGAGCCGCCCGGAGCAGGCAGTCGAAGCCCTTGTGCCGGGCGAGCCGCCCGACGGCCAGCACCCGTGCCGCCGGCCGACCTTCGGGCCGGTAGGGAAACTGGGCGAGGTCCAACCCGTGGTAGCAGACGTGTACCCGCTCGGCGATCCGGGGGGACACATCCGCATAGTGCTCGGCGATGTACGTCCGATTGAACTCGCAACACGTGACGATGCTATCCGCGTACGCGAGTTTCTGGCGCAGGTACACGGGGGTGCGGTAGAGGTCGGCGCCCGCGTGCAGCCAGATCGAAAACGGGATCGGCCGATGGATCAGGCGGTGGAACGCGTACGCGCACGTGGCCGCGTAATTGCCCCAGTAGGCCAAGACGTGGTCATAGCGGTCCGCGTGGGCCGCCGCCCAGGCCCAGGCCTTGGGGAGCACGTACACGGTCTTTGCGAAGGGCGTGATGCCGAAGCGGGCGGCGGAGGCAGCGACCGCCGCGGCGTCGCGCAGGGCCACGCCCAACCCGGCGCGGCGCCATGGTCGGGCACGCCGCAGACTGTCCCCCAGCCCGATATGATGAACGCGGTCGCGCGGCAGCACCTGCTCGCTGAGCAGGTCGAGGCTGTAGCGCCACATGCTCGCGTCGAGCGGGTAGATCGGGAAGATGTCGAGCTCGACCCCGGCGTCGAGCAGGCCCCGCATGTCGCGCTCGAAAAACGTGGCCACCCGCGCCGGGTACTTGCTGGTGAACACCGCCAGCCTCACTCGACGCTCCTCCGCGCGCGTGCGCGGGCGCCGCGGATTACCACGACAGCCCCTGCTCACGCAGCCAGAGCTCGAGCGCGAGGAGCATGAACACGCGTTGATACAGGCCGGCCCGGCTGATCGTGCCGCCTGTCCCACCGCCCGCCTGTCGTGCCTGGCGGAACAGCTGCAGCCAGGTGCCAACGAGCCTCGCGTCGAACATGTAACGGGTGCGCGCGTCGCGCGCGAGCAGGAGATCGTCGAGCACGACGTGAAAGTCGGGCGGCACCATGACGTCCAATGGGATCGTGAAGCCGTGTTTGGGATGGGCGGCGACGTCGGGCGGAAGCCAACGCGCGGCAAGCTCCCGCAGCACGATTTTGCCGCGGCGGCCGTCGGTCTTGAGCCGGTGCGGCAGCACGAGGCCGAGGGCCACGAGATCCTCGTCGAGGAGCGGTACGCGGACCTCGATGCTGGCGCGCATGCTCATCATGTCGACCTTGCGGAGCATGTCTGACGGCAGGCTGACCGCAAAGAGCGTCTCGCTCATACGCCGCGACAGCTCCTCGAGATCGCGCACGCCGGCAGGGTGGAACCCGTCGAACTGCCGGTAGACGGGCGCGAGCTCGTCGCGCGCGGCTGGCTGTACCAGGGCGCGCTTCTGCTCCTCGCTCAGGTAGTTCGACAGCCCGGCGAGTAGGACGGCCGAGTCGCGGCGCCCAGCCCGGGCGAGCTGCACGGCTTTCGTGACCTGACGTCCCCAGTCTCGCGTCCAGGCGGCGAGGCTGTTGCCGGTGGCCTGCGCGGTTGCGGCGACCCACTCCGGGAGCCACATGGCCTGGACGAGCCGGTTGGCCCGCCAGAACCGGGGGTAACCGCCGAATGCCTCGTCGCCGCCGTCGCCCGACAGCGTGCAGATGATGCCGCGCTCGCGCACCGCCCGGGAGATCCAGTGTGTGGGGATAAAGCTCGTGTCCGCGAACGGCTGGTCGAAGTGTCGCAACAGGTCCAGTATCGACTCCGGCGTGAGGGCCCAGTCAGCCAGATCGATGGTGTGGTGCCGCGTGCCGCAGTGTGCCGACACCGCCAACGCCGTGGCCGTCTCGTCGTGGACGCGGTCGGGGAAGCGCACGTTGAACGTCGTAGTCTCTTGACCCGTGGCCCGATGGTGCGCCGCCACGATGAGGGAGGAGTCGATGCCGCCCGAGAGCAGCGCGGCGACGGGGACGTCGGCTACGGACTGGGCTTCGACGGCGGCGAGCAACAACCCGGAAGTCGTGTCGACCGTATCCGCCAACCTGCGCCGCGAGTCCGGATGCGCCTCGATACGCTCGTACGCGCGCAAGTGATGACCCTGGGCGTCGACCGTGAGACAGCTTGCTCTGGGAAGCGCCTGGATGTTAGCGAACCCCGTCGCGGGCTCTGGAATGTAGCCGAGGCCCAGGAAGTCGTAACACGCCTGGCGATCTACCATGGGCTCGAAGCCCGGGAGCGCGAGGATCGCCTTCATTTCGCTTGCGAACACCCACTGGCCGTCGTGCACTGCGTAGAACAACGGCTTGACCCCGAAGCGATCGCGGGCGAGGAACAGTCGCCCGCGACGCTGGTCGTACAGGGCGAAGGCGAAGATGCCCCGCAACCGCGTCAGCATGCGCTCGCCGCACTCCTCGTAGAGATGCACCAGCACTTCCGTGTCGGAGGTGCCTTGGAAGCGGTGGCCGCGGCCCTGCAACTCCGCCGTGAGCGCCCGGTAGTTGTAGATCTCGCCGTTGAACACGACGTAGACGGTGCCGTCCTCGTTGGGCATCGGTTGGGCGCCAGAGGGCGACAGATCGATCAGCGCCAGGCGGCGGTGCACCAGGTCGCACCGGTCGTCGCGCCAGTGGCCCGAGCCGTCGGGCCCGCGATGCGCCAGCAGCGCGGCTGCCCGCGCGGGCCACTCGGGCGCGGCCGGCAGGCGCTCCGGGTGGAACCGCCCGGCTATGCCGCACATGGGCAGGGATCTCGTGACGTCATGCGCGGAGTTCGACGTGCAAGACCTGTACGGCCG
>WNEV01000523.1_pt1 | contig 17174 bp, 20 predicted proteins | sample 5399861 | NCBI WGS metagenome assembly WNEV01 (sample SAMN13153335, study PRJNA577476) | soil metagenome | isolation source: 40 cm grassland meadow soil 2 days after 3rd rain plot 2 | place: USA:California | collected 2015-11-11 | reverse complement strand
AGCACTTCTGCCCGCCGTATCCGAACGCCGCGCGCATGACGCCGAGGGCCGCCTTCTCCAGGTCCGCACTTCCGGTGACGATCGTCGGGTTCTTGCCCCCCATCTCCGTGATGATCGGCTTCGGTCGGCTCTGGGTGAAGGTCTTGAACGCCGCGAGTCCGACCGCTCGCGATCCGGTGAACACGAACCCGTCCACCTCAGGATTGTCCACGAGTTCCTGGCCGACGGTCGCGCCCGCGCCGGTCACGTAGTTGAAGACGCCCGGGGGAAGGCCCGCTTCATGGAGGAGCTCCGCGAGCTTCAGGCCCATGTACGGGGTGTCGCTCGCGGGTTTGAACACGACGGTGTTGCCGGTGATCAGCGCACCCGTCGACATCCCGCCGGCGATTGCGAAGGGAAAGTTGAACGGAGCGACGACGGCCCAGACGCCGTAGGGTTTGAGCATCGCTCGGGCCGTTTCCCCGGGGAGGAACTGCCCCATGGCGTGCTCGTATCCGCGATTCCGGTTCATTTCCGACGCGTACCATCGCATGAGGTCGGCGGCCTCGTCGACGTCGGCCATCGCCTCGTAGCGGTTCTTGCCGTTCTCGAAGGACAGGAGGGCCGCGTACCGGTACTTCCGCTCGCTGATCAGGTCCGCCGCCTGCTGGACGATCCGCACCCGTTCCGCCCACGGCGTCGCCGACCACTTCTCGAAGGCCGCTCGGGCCGCCTTGATCGCGCGTTTCGCATGGGCCTTCGTCCCGTGCTGGAACAGTCCCAGGACCACCCGGATGTCGGCGGGGCTCACGTCGGGGAAGGTCGCTGTGGTTCGGACCTCCTTGCCGTCGATGATCATCGGGAGCGTCTGGCCAAACTCCGATCGGACCCTGTCCACGGCGGTCTCGTAGCTGACGTGGAACTCCTCGGTCTTCCCGAGCTCGACGGCGTTCTGCCACGTCCGCTCGTTCCGAAATTCCATGAGTGCAATCCCTCGCGGTCACGGATGACGGGACCGCGAATAAGGTTTCGCCCTCCGGGGCTTCGAGCCAGAGCGGACGACGGGACGACAGTCCGACGGAGGCCGATCAGACGATGTACGTATCGGGCGAGCCCTCGTACTTCGTGTACTGGGCCAGCGCTCCGATCGCAGCCAGAAGTTCCCGCGCCCATTCCCGCGTGTACGAGTTCGGCGGGATTTCCGTCGTGGTCCCGAGCCAGTCGAAGACCTCCTTGAACGCCGTCCGCTGCTCGTCCTTCGTGAGGACCTCGTCGATCTTGCCGATCCGCTGCTCGAGGCGGTTCATCCCGAGGACGAACTCTTTGCACTGGGCCAAGAACTTCGCGTGTTCCTCGCGCGTCATGGAGAGACCCGCCCTCCAAGGCCCTTTGGCTCCTTTAAAACTTCGCAACCTTCAAAGGAGGCCGCGGGCTCCTCGAGATGGATGACCGTCTACGTCCGGGTCGCGAAGGCCACCGAGGTTCCGCCCGGGACGACGCGGGTGGTCGTCGTGCAAGGCTTCCCCGTCGCCTTGTTCAACGTCGGCGGACGCTTCTACGCGACCTCGAACGTGTGCTTGCACCGAGGAGGACCCGTGGGGGAGGGGCAGCTCGATGGGACAATTGTCACGTGCCCGATGCATGGATGGGAGTACGATGTGAGGACCGGGGAGAATACGATCAATCCCTCCGCGCGGTTGAAGACCTACGAAGTCCGCTTGGAAGGAGACGATGTCCTCGTCGGCGCGTGAGGACCAAGCTTTATTCGGACTCCGCAGGTTCGCCGCCGGATGGCCGTCGATCTCGTCTGGACGGTCCTGACGATCCTCGCCGTCCTCTCGCTCGTGCCAAATGCGGCCAGCCTCGCGCAGGGGGTTCGCCTCCGCGGTCACGTCGGGCGTGCCATGCGGCTCGCCTTCGGGGCGTACCTGCCTCCCGTGGTCGTGATCCTTCCCGTCCGCGGGCTGGACGAGGGATTCGATGACAACGTGCGCGCGATCTTGTCGCAGGCGTATCCTCGGTTCCGCATCCTGGTCGTGGCGGATGATCCGGCGGAACCTGCCGCTGTGAGAGCCCACGATCTCGCGCGAGAGTTCCCGAGAATTCCCGTGACCCTTATCCTGTCGGAACCGGCCACCGTGCCCGGGAAGGTGAACGCGCTGCGGTCCGCCCTGTCCCACGTCTCTCCCGAGGACGAGGTCGTGGTCTTCGCGGATTCGGACATCCGGCCGGCCCCGGATTGGCTCCGGCAGCTCGTGCAACCGCTCGCGGACTCGACGGTCGGCGTGGCCACCGGCTTCCGCTGGTACCTCCCTCCCCGTCCGACGTTCTGGTCGCTCGTCCGAGCGGAGTGGAACGCGGTCAGCGCCAATGTCCTGTTCGATCCGCGGCGCGCGTTTGCCTGGGGTGGTTCCTGCGCGGTGCGTCGGGACGACCTAGTGAAATTGAGTCTCGCCGACCGATGGAGGAACGTGTTGAGCGATGACCTCGTCCTCACCCGAGCCGTCCGAGATGCAGGCCTGAAGATCGCTTACGCCCCCGCCGCCCTCGCCCCGACGTTCGAGGGCGCCGATCGGCCTGCTTGCCTCGAATGGTGCTTCCGACAGATGACGATGGCCACGCTCTACCTGCCGATTGTCCGTCGGTACGCCGTCGCCGCCTTCTCCATCTTCATCGGCTCTCTCCTCTTCGGCGCCGGTTGTTTGGTCGCGGCTTGGTTCGCGGGTCCGGCGTATCTCGTTCCCGGGGTCCTGTTCCTCGCGCCTCTGCCCCTTGGGATCCTCAAAGGTTCCCTGCGGAGACGCGCGCTGTTTTCCGCCGCGCCTGCCGTTGCCGCCTCTTGGCTTGCATCCGAGTGGCGTTCCGCGGGGGCCGCCCTCGCGGTCCCATGGGTGATGGCGGTAGGACTCCTTCGGACGCGAAAGCCGACGGAGGTTCGGTGGCGAGGTCGATCGTACGACGTGACGGAACCGAATCGGGTGCGCCTCCTGGAATCGAGATAGCCTCGGGTCGGTCGGGCCAGTTTGAGGCTTGCACCGATAGCGTTATCATCACGGGGCAGACGTGGAGGCTTCGGGAGGGCGAGTGTGCTCCGGGCGACGATCGCGATGGCGACGGCCATCGCGATACTCATCCTCACGGTTTCAGCCGTAGGAGATTCCGGGACCTCGGGGGCCCCAGGTTCGACGCCCCTTCATCCCTCTATGCCGACCGCTCGCGCCGACTCAAGTCCGTCGGGACGCGGCTTCACCGCGAATCTCGGGCAGATGGCCCCCAACGACGTGCGATTCTATTCGTCGTCAAGCTCCCTCCAGGTCGGTTTCGCCCCCGGTGCGGTTTTGTTCGCCATGCACGAGGGCCGGGATCGCTCGCATGTCGCTTTCGTGCGCGCGGTCTTTGACCACGCGAACCCAACCGAACCGATCGGGGTGGGGCGACTTTCTTATTCGAGCAATTTTCTGATGGGACCCGACTCGTCACGAACGCGGCTCCACGTCCCGAGTTATCAGGAGGTCGCGTATCGCGGCTTGTACGACGGCATCGACCTCGTGTTTTCGTCCGTCGAAGCGGGAACGAAATATGACTTCTTGTTGGCGCCCGGTGCGGAGGCGGAGGATATCGGGATCCATTTCGAGGGCGCTCAATCGTTGCGCCTCGACGCCGCGGGCGAGCTGCTGATCGAGACGGCCGCGGGGACATTTGTGGACGGCGCTCCCTCCGGAGAACAATCGGGGCGTGCAGTCGGTTGCATGTTCGAGATTCGGGACCTGTTCACCGTCGGATACGATTGCATCGACGCGAATCCCGATCAGCCGCTTCGGATCGACCCGCTCATCTACGCAACGTATCTCGGAAGCGAGGGCGTCGACGATGCCGAGGCCATCGCCCGGGACGCATCAGGAAATGTGTATGTGACGGGGTACGCGGGCGGAGCCGACTTCCCGACGACTCCCGGGGCCTTCGATCGCACGTTCCACGGCGGATGCGATCCCCTGAGCTGCGCCGACGTCTTCGTCGCCAAACTCAATCCCTCCGGCAGCGCGCTCGTCTATGCCACGTTCTTAGGCGGCTCCGGGATCGATCGGGCCCATTCAATCGCCTTGGACAGCTCGGGCAACGCCCACGTCACGGGGGAAACGACCTCCAGCGACTTCCCGACGACGGCCGGTGCGTTCGATCGGACCTATCATGGCGCCTCCGACGCCTTCGTGGTGAAATTGAACGCCGCTGGAGACGCACTGATCTTCTCCACGCTGCTCGGAGGTGCCCTCGAAGATCACTCCTCCTCAATTGCGCTCGATTCGGCCGGCGCCATCTACGTGGGAGGCCACACGCTCTCTTCGGACTTCCCGACGACGATCGGCGCGTACAATCGGACGTTCTCGGAAAACGCCGCCTTCGCGGCGAAGCTAAGTTCCGACGGGTCATCGTTGACATACTCCACGTTCATCGGAGACGGACAGGCTCACGCGGTCGTCGTGGATGCAGGAGGGAACCTGGTGGTCGGCGGCGAGACCACGATTTTCCGCTTCTTCCCCACCACGCCGGGAGCCTTCCAGACGGCGCCCAGCCTGATGGACGGCTTCGTGACGAAGCTCAATCCGACGGGGAGCGGACTCGTCTACTCGACGCTCCTCGGTGGAGTTCGTTACGATTACATCTACGCGATGGCCCTGGACACGGCCGGGAACGCGTTCTTGACCGGGACCACTAATTCCTCCGACTTTCCCGTTACGCCCGGCGCATGGAACACAACGTTTCCGGGGTCGACGAGGGGCGGCTATGTCTACGTCGCGGAACTGAACGCCTCAGGGGCTTCTCTCAACTACGCGACGTTCATTGGAGGGACCGGAGGGTCCTCGGCTGGGTACGGGGTCGCGGTGGATGCCGCCGGAGCCGCTTTCGTCGTCGGCACCACGATCGACGTGGACTTCCCCACCACCTCCGGCGCCATCCAGCCAACGCATCCCGGGGACCCGTTGACCATGAACGCGTTCGTCAGTCAGCTCAATCCGACCGGGAGCACCTTGCTCTCGTCGACGTACCTCGGAGGATCGGGCGGGGACCGAGCCCAGAGCGCCCTCCTTGACGGGAGCGGGGAACTTTATGTCTCCGGCCAAACGAGCTCCGCGGACTTTCCGGTCACACCGGGGGCGTTCGATACGTCCCCGCACGTGAACACCACGTCGCAAACGATCGACGACGGTTTTGTCGTGAAGCTCAGCGGCCTGACGGGCCCCGTCTCCTACAAGACCGCGGTCGATACGGGACCCTCGGGCCTGCGGCTGGAAGTGAATGGGAGCGCCGTCACCACACCGTCCTCATTCTGGTGCCCGAACGGTGCGACCGTCTGGTTGAATGCGACATCCCCGCAGCTTTCCGGGTCCTACCAATACTGGTTCTCGTCCTGGTCCGACGGCGGCGCGCGGGACCACACGATCCAATGCGCACCGGGGCTTTCCTTCACGGCCTACTATACGACGACTCCTCAGCCCGATTTCGTCCTGTTGGCGAGTCCGTCTCGGACTAGCACCGCCCCCGGAGGCAATGCGACGGTGGACCTGACGGTCCTCGCCTTGAACGGCTATGCTGGATCGATCGTGGATTTGTTTCTGTCCGGCGCTCCGCCGGGCGTCGCGGGCACGTTCTCTCCAACCTTCGTGGCCCCCTCGGGGACCGCCACCCTCGCCCTCTCGGTCTCCACCGCCGTGGCTCCCGGCGTCTACCCCTTGGTCATCCGGGGCAACAACGGCACTTCGATTCGTTCGGTGCCTTTCCAGCTCGAGGTCTTGGGCCTCCAGCTCGCCGCGAACGCGACCGTCCTTTCCATCGAGGCAGGAAGCATCGGCTCCGCGACGGTGACCGTGACCTTGAAAGGCAACTACACGAACCCGGTTGTCCTATCCGTGTCCGGGTTGCCGGCGGGCGTTGGCGTCAGCGTCACGACCGCTGAATTCCTCGCCACCGGGGTCGCCACCATGACGTTCATCGTCGCGTCATACGCACCGACGGGGACGTTCCCGGTCGCCGTGACCGCGGCGGGAGGCGGCACGAGCCGCGCGGTGTCTCTCGATCTCCAGATCCTCGCGGGAGGGGGCACGGGACGCGGCCTTTCGCCCGGAACGACCGACTGGACCTCGCTCCTCGGTTGGTTCGTGGGCGCGTCCGCGTTGGCCGCCGTCGCCATCTACCTCGTTGAACGCCGGAAGCGATGATGCGCGGCAGGAGGTCGCGAAGCGATGGCGGTGGAGGATGCGGTGGCGGCGGGCCTTCTCGTGGTCCTGTCCGCCACCCTGATGCTCCTCGCTGCCGCGACCTTCCGGCGATATCGCCACCGGTCCTTCCTCTTCCTCACGGGCGCTTTCGGAATCGCACTCGGGGAAGGGGTCGCAATCAGCCTGCTGGTCTTCGGATTCCTAGGGGGCGGAGGGCTGCCCTTGTTCGTGGTGGCGGGCCTCCAGGTTGCGATCCTCCTCCTGATCTACGTGGCCACTTTCTTCCGGGAGTGAGGGTTTGGCGGCCGGCGGGACCGGTGTCCGCGGCCGCATCTTGGATGCGATTTCTTCGATTCCCGGAATCCACATGCGCGAGCTCGCGCGGGTCGTCGGCATTTCGCTGAGCGGGATCAGCCATCACGTCCGGGTGCTCGAGAGGCAAGGCCTCGTCGTTGGGGTGTCGGACCGTCACTACCGTCGATTCTTCTCGTCTCGCTTGGTCCTTCCGAAGGAGGCCCGCCGCTTGGACGAGGTCGATCGTCGGTTGTTGGCCGAATGTCGACGGGCCACGTCTCTCGCCATCATCCTGAGCCTCGCGGTGGAGGGACCGATGACCCACCGCGAAGTGACCCGGCGTCTGAAGAGGTCCCGGGGAACGGTCACCTATCATCTCACTCGACTGAGCGTCGCGGGGATCGTGACCCTCGGGGCCGGTTCGAATGGGGAGACGTACGAACTCGTCGACCCTTCGCGGGTCGTCTCCCTGCTGGCGACCTTCTCCAACACCTTGCAGGATCGGCTCGACGGATTCGCCCGATTGTGGTCGCGGTTGAGGGACTGAAGCCCGACCGGATCTGCCATCGCTGCCCGGCATCAAGGCAGGACGGGTCAGCCCTTCCCCGAATCGCCCGACCCGGCGGAGGCTCCTTCCCTCACGTGCTCCTGATATTTCGCGAGTTCCGAAAGAAGCAGGTTTCGTTGCTCGCTCCGGCGCAAGGTCCGGATCATCGATTGGGCCGGAGGAATCAACGCGACGATGAACGCGGCGGCGACGATGGGGGTTGTCAGCGTCACGCGGGCGACGAATAGCGCGACGAGGATTGCCGCGAGGATGGCGGGAGGGAGGAGGAAGGCCAGGAACACGCGCGACACGGGAATGAGTGGCGCGTGGGCTTGGGCCTGCAGTTCGAGGACTTGGGCGTCGGAGAAGGTGCGGGCCGTCCGCACCATCGGCTCCGCTCGGCGGGCGAATCGGTCGCGGATCACGGCCATCGACTCGAGGTATCCGCGCGAATCGGACCGGAATCCGCGGATCGATCCCGGGGTGAAGCGGATGAGAAGGCGTCGGCCTTCCCGCGTCTCGAGTCCGATCCCGGTGTGGACGAGAGTGCCAGCCGAGGACGCAAAGGGAGACAAGAAGGAGCCTGCGACTTCGTAACTGCGTGGATAGACGTCGCGAATGTCCGACCACGCGTAGTATCTCCGTTCGCCTCGGATCACGCGCCACAACGGGAGGGAGATCTCGATCCCGTTCTCGAATACGAGCGTCTTGCTCGGTTCGGAGAGGGCGATCGCACCGAGGACGAGCGCAACAGGAAGGAAGCACAGTCCGCCAAGGGGCCACAGTCCCTCGGGACCCGCGACCAGGGGCCCGATCAGGAACGTGACCACGACGAGGAGAAGAAGGAGCGCGACCGTCATCGGGTTCGCGGGGATCGGGCGGTACGTGTACAGGAGCGACCCGCGGTCCCTAAATTCCATGCGAGGCGGTCGAAATGCAGACTTGGCTAAAAGCCTCCTCCGGTTGGAAACAAATCCTTTTGGTTCCCGGCCTGTACCGACTACGTTGCACGCGCTTGGGATCGAAGGGACGGCCCATACGGTCGGGATTGGCATCGTCGATGACGCGTGCCGCATCCTCGCCAATGTGTACGACATGGTGAAGCCGGAGAAGGGCGGCATCCATCCCAGAGAAGCCGCGAATCATCATGCGGAGATGGTCGTCCCGTTGATCCGCAAGGCCGTGGACGTCGCGGGCCTCGATTTGAGCGACGTCGATCTCGTGGCGTTCTCTCAAGGGCCGGGCCTCGGGCCGTGCCTGCGGACGGTCGCCACCGCCGCACGGGCCCTCTCCCTCGCGCTCGAGGTCCCGATCCTGGGCGTCAACCACTGCGTCGCCCATTTGGAGATCGGGCGAGGCGTCACCGCGGCTAAGGATCCCGTCCTGCTCTATGTCAGCGGCGGCAACACGCAGGTGATCGCGTTTGCGCGCGGCCGCTATCGGGTCTTCGGCGAGACCCTCGACATCGGGGTGGGCAACCTCCTCGACAAGTTCGCCCGGGAGGCCGGCCTTCCGTTCCCCGGAGGACCGATCCTCGAGAAGCTCGCCCGGGAAGGCCGAACGCTGGTCCCCCTCCCGTACAGCGTCAAGGGCATGGACGTCGCCTTCAGCGGAATGCTGACCGCCGCCCTCACCTTCCGGAAACAAGGCACCTCGATGGAAGATCTCGCGTTCTCGATTCAGGAAGTCGCGTTCGCGATGCTCACGGAGGTGACGGAGCGGGCGATGGCCCACCTCGACAATCCGGAGATTCTCCTGGGAGGCGGCGTCGCCCGCAACAAGAGGCTGCAGGAGATGGTCGGCCGGATGGCGGCAGACCGCGGTGCGAAGATGTTCGTGCCTCCCGGGGATTTGTGCATCGACAACGGCGCCATGATCGCGTGGACCGGTCTCGAGATGCATCGCGGAGGCGTTCGGGCCTCCCTTGCCGACACGGTCGTGGACCAACGGTATCGGACGGACGAGGTGCCGGTCTCCTGGCGGTAGCGGTGGCCGTGCGAGGCCGGCTCATTCGTTCTCCGCTTGATTCGTGATCGCTGCGACCGCGGCACCTCTTTCGAAGCGGTGCCCCATCTTCGCGAGGGTCGCCTCGATCGCCCGAAATCCCGCTTCGAGGTCTTTGGAAGAACAGATGCCCATGTGACCGATTCGGAAAATGCGGCCCTTCAGGCGATCCTGGCCTCCCGCCACAATCGTCCTATGGCTTTCGAGGAGGACCTTCCGGAACATCGCATCGTCGATGCCCGCCGGATATCGGATTGCGGAAACGGTGTTCGAGGCAAAACGTGGGTCCGGAAACAATTCGAGGTCCAGGGCCCGGATCGCGGCCCGGGCCGCGTCCGCGAGACGCGCGGTACGCGCGATTCGATTTTCGAGGCCTTCCTCTTTGAGCCGGTGCAAAGCTTCCCGGAACGCGAGGAACAGGGGGACGGCGGGGGTGAACGGGGTGTCCTGCTTCGCGAGGGCGTCCACATGGGCCTTGAGATTCAGGTAGAAGGACGTATCGGAGTGGAGCGACGCATAGGCCCTTTCCGAGAGGGCGACCGCACTCAGACCGGGCGGAGCGGCGAGGCATTTCTGCGACCCCATGACGAGCGCATCGATCCCCCACTGCTCCATCCGGTTCTCCAGGCCTCCGACGGCAGTGATTCCATCGACGATCAGGAGCGCGTCGTGGGCCTTCACGACCTTCGAGATGTCGGCGATCGGATTCGTGAGGCCCGTCGAGGTTTCGTTCCAGCAGAAGGTGACCGCGCGGCAGTCTTCGGCCTCCATGGCGGCGGCCACGTTCTCGGGATTAACCGCGGAGCCCCACTCGAATTGCAAGGCCGTCGCCGCGGCAAAGGTCCGACAGAGGTCGTGGAACCGCTCGCTGAATTTTCCGTTCACGAGATTCAAGACGCGGTCGTCCTTGCGCAGCAGCCCGGTCACGGCCGCCTCCAATCCCGCGGTGCCGGATCCGCTCAGCACGGCGACCTCTCGGCGGGTGCCGAACAGGTATTGCGTGAGCGTCCGGATGTCGGACAGGACCTCCTTGAACTCCGGCCCGCGATGGTTCATCGCGGGTCTCGCCATCGCCGCCAGGACCCGAGGATCCATCTTGACGGGTCCCGGGAGGAGGAACACGTCCGGAGGGGTCGCGGGCATCCCGTCGCCGATTGCTGTCGGTGCGATAAACGATGCGTTTCGAATTTTGAGAATACGGAAGGGCGGGCAAGGGCACGGCGATTGACGAAGGTCGCTCCACACGAACCGAAGCTGTTTCGTTTGACGAAGTCCCAGCAATGATTAAATACGATGTAAGAGTTGGCCGGACGCTCGTCGGTCAATATATGCCTATATGACCCACGAGGTAGGGCGGAGTAAATGCGGGATCCGGATTCGGAAAAGATGACATTGCGGCTTCCCGCGCGGTACCTCAAGGCCCTCGACTTCCTGGTCGAGGTCGACGACTTCCCGAGCCGATCCGAGGCGGTCCGCGCGGCGATCCGCGACTTCGTCTACGCCCGCGTGGAGCTCGTCACGGACAAGCTCAAGAAGATGAAAGACGCGGAACGCACGCTGATGGAAGCCGAGGCGTTCAAGCGGGAGTACATGAACAAGTAGGTGCCGGAGGCCGGCGGAGAGGCCGACCTGCCGGACGTCACGATTACCTCCCCCCCAACTGGGTGGCCAGAGAGCCACCCACTTTTCTTTTCGATGCAGGCCCGATGCTCGCGGCGGAATTTTGTCAAGCGAATCAAGAACGAGACTCGTTTCAAATCGCGTCGACTGATCCGGCTAAGGACATCCACGGCCACGACTCCTCTCGATGGCGACCGTCACAGGGCTCCGGAACCATTGGCGCGAGTTCGACTTTGCCGCGGAACTGCCCGTGCGCTTCCGGCACTTCGCCTGGCTGTCGACCGGCATGTTCAGCGCCGCGGCGCTGGCCCTCGCCTTCCTCGGTTATGCGTGGAGCGGGAATGTGGCAGGTGCAGCGTCTAACTTTTTCGCCTCGATCGTGTCCGGCGGACTGTTCGGCCTGACCTCGGTCCTCAAGTTCGCTCCGAGCGACGGGTGATATTCAGCGGCGATAACCGCTTCGCCATCTACATGTCGTCGGCGCGGCCTCGCGGCGAACGATGGCGACCCACTCCCAAGTGCGGACCTTCGCGAGGCTGCTCGAGTCCATTTGGCTCGCCGCCCTTCCGAGGATCCGGAAGTTCCTCTGGCTTTCCGCGGGCATGTTCAGCGCCGCGACCTTCGCGATGGCCATGGTAGGCGTCGTGCTCTACGGTCGGATGGACGCAGTCGCGACGAGCTTCCTCGCGGGGACCGTGAGCGCCGCGCTCTTCGGACTCGCCTCAATCTTCCGGTTCGGTCCGGACGCCGCGTGACTTTTCTCCCTTAAGAGCGACGAAGTTTTATTACGCAACGAACCTTCGCGACACCCGTGGAGCGGGAGGTGTGGATGCGCGGGGGCATGGTCCTCTCGATCCTCGCGCTCGTCGTCCTGATCCTCGTCACGCCGAGCCTCCTCGGCCGCACGTCGACGGAGCTCGCCTCCGTCCCGCTCTTGACGATCGGCATGTCCCGCAACGAGTCCGCCTTCATCGTGAACCTGGGGGCCGCGGTCCAGGCGTATCAGTATGACCTGGTCCGCATGACCCTCAACGGCTCCGACCCTTCCGTGAACCGGACGGTGGAGGAGAACGACACGTACGGGTTCCATGTCTGGATCGCGGCCAACGTCACGTTCTCGTTGCATGTCTACTTCGTGGACCACGTGGGCCGCACGGGCCTGCGGAGGAACTATTTCGAGTACAACGTGACCGTCCAGCGTGAGATGGACTCACAAAACCGGACCGTCATGGTCTTCACTTTCCCGTACGAGAAGGACCGGCAAGGCGCGCCGATTCGGATCACCCGACCGGACGGCGGGGACCTGCACTTAGTCATCCCAGCCCGAGGGACCGTCCCATGAGGCTGTCCCGCTGGGTCCTCCTGTGGCTCCTGATCATCGGCGTCCTCGTCGCGATCGAGATCGGCGTCGTCACGGGTCGGCTCGATCCGATCGGATCGTTCCTCATCTTCCTCATCGGGCTCATGGTCGTCTCGGTCTTATCCATCATCGGCGCCGTGTTCGTCGGCATGTTCGTGTCCCATCGCATCCTCTCCACGAAAGGCTTCACGCCCTTCGAGCAGGAGATGCTGCGGATGCGACAAGAGGTGCGGGAGCTGAGCGACCGCCTCGGCGAGATCGTGACGCGCCTCGGCCTCGCGCCCGGGAACCGGAACAAGCCGCCCTAGGCCAATCGCTCCGGACAGGCGGCCCGGCGGGAGCAGTGGATGCATTTCCCTGGCCGGTTGTGGTTGCGGTGGGCCCCGCCCCTCGCGATTGCGGCCCGCATCTCCCCGAGCTTCTGGAGCAGCAGGCTCTTCTGGTCCTCGTTGTACTCGATCTCGAACGCCGTCTCCCCGTAGCGGATGATCCCGTACGGCGGCGCGCGCCCGTACTCCTCCTCGAGCAGGACGCAGTAGGCGACGACCTGCAGGATATGCGAGAACAGCGGCCCCCGCGGGACGCGGCCGGTCTTGAGCTCGACGGGGATATGATGCTCTCCGTCCATCACCACCGCGTCCGGTCGACCGGAGAGGCCGTGGACCTTGGAGACGAAGAGCTTCGGCTTCTCCGCCGCGGAGTCGATGTACACGAGGTCGCCCTCGAGATCGTACGCGGCGCGGGTCGACGTGGCGATCTGGAGCGCGCCGATGGAGCGATACAGGAAGACGGAGGCCCCGACGAGCCACAGGAGGGCGAGGGCCTCGAAGCCTTGCGCGAGGGCATCGTTCTGCACGCCCTGGAGGGAGACGGCGGCGGTCGCGATGACCGCGGCCGACATCGCCGTCGCCAGGATGACCCGCTCGGAGATCAGCTTGTCCTGCGGCGTCGCGAGCCGATCCGCTCGGAACAGGAAATACACGGCCGCGAGGAGCCAGATGAGGGAGATCGCGCTGAGGGTCTGGGAGGTCTGGAACGGCGAGGTCGTGATGAACCGGAGGCCGACCGTGGCGACGATCGACGCCGCGATGGCGAAGTACAGGACGCCGGCCTCGGCCTCGCGGGCCTGGGCCTCGTGCGCCTCAATCCCCTTCAGGTCCGCCGCCGCGGCCTCGTGCTTCTTCTCGCCCTCCCCGAGCTCCGGCCCTTCCTCGGGGGCGAGGCCCCGGCTCAGCCACCAGCTCAAGGGGCAGTAGCCGAACTTCTCCACGTCCGCCGCGGCGATCAGATCCGGGGGCACGCGTTCGCACCCGCGCGTGGGGCTTTATGCCTTTGGCGCCGACTCTCAATTTCCGCAAGGAGACCGCGGAGGCCCCGCCGACGAGCAGGTAGAGCCCCGCGAGGGCGAGCGGGTCCTCGAGTCCCCATCCGCCGGAGGTCGTCGGACGGCCCTCCCAGTCGGCGTCGAACGCGGCTTGGAACCGGCCCGCGAGTTCGGGGTCCTCGACGATGACGCCGATCTCCCGATTGTCCGTCGCCGACCCGAGGCCCCAGTTCATGCTGGACACGAGCACCTGACGGCCGTCCACGACGACCCCCTTGTTGTGGAGCCGTTCGATGGAGCCGCGCGGCTCGAGCAGACGGGCCTCCAGCGGGAGTCGTTGATCCTTCGCCGCGCGATTGATCCGGGCGACGACGTCATCGTTCGTCCCCGAATCGGCTTCGACGGACGACCAACTACCATCGACGAGGATCCGGACGACGACGCCCCGAGATGCGGCTTCGAACGCGGCCGCGAGGAAGGGATTCGTCGCATTGCGCCAGGCCTCCTCGATATAGAACGCCTCGATGGAGAGCCGGTCGCGGGCCGTCCCGAGCAAGTCGAGGATTCCGTCGGGATCTAGAGAGGCATCCGGACCGACAATGAGGCGGGCCCGTCGATTCCGCGGACCCTCTCGCCAGGTCCAGGCCGAGTGCGATGGCGCCGGAGGTAGGCGGTCCTCGGACGCATCTTCTTGGGCGACGGTGTCCCGTCTCCGAGGATCGAAGTCGCTCTGGAAGACCCGGCCGAGGGCCCGAGTGATTCCGGCATCGTCAACGACGACGGACCAGCCGCGATTCCCCTTTCGACCGCTAGGGAATCCGGATTCCCCGAAATTCTCCGATCCGACCCATGCGGAGCGGGCGTCGACGAGCACGTACTTCGCATGGAGGAATCGATAGCGTTTCACGATGTCCTTTCCGCCGGTCATCCAGCGGACGTCGACACCGGCCGCGGCGAGCCCGCGACTCACATTGTGTTCGTCGCTATCGATGCCTCCGACCGGACCTCCGTCGAGGAGGACTCGGACACGGACGCCTCGGCGGGCGGCGTCCCCGAGGACGGATGCGATCCGCTCGCTCGTGAAGGTGTAGACGCTCACGTCAATCGTCCGTTCGGCGGTCGAGAGGAACCCGATCAGGGGACCGTCTCCATCGTCCGGCGAAAGGACCGACGTGAGGCGGCCCGTCATCTCGAATTCGCCGAGGCCGAACGCCGATTGTCCCAGGCGATGATGGCGAGGGCCCTCCCAGTCCTCCGCCCTATTCCGGTCGAGCCACTCACCACTCTCATCGCGGACGCGGACTGCGATCTCGCCTCGCCCCATCTTCTCCGCGGGCCGCTCGGTCCACGCGGGACCGGTGTAGGACGAGTCTCCCCACACGTAGGCATCGATCACAGATCCATTCGCGTCGAGGAGCAGGATCTCGTCGCCGGCGTCCGCGAGCCGCAGGACGCCTCCCTCCATCGCCCGCGCCTCGCCTCGGTCGAAGGTGAAGTCGGCGGCCGTGAGCGTGTCCTCGGCGTAGCTCGTCGCATTCCGGGTGACGAGTGTGCGGCCCTTCGCGGGCACGATTGATTCGAATGGGAAAACCGCCGCGGCCTCGCCGTCCGAAAGGGTCCAGCCGGTGAGATCGAGCGCTTCCTCGCGGTCGTTTTCGATCTCGACGAATTCGTCGTCCCGCACGGCGCTTGCGTAGACGCGGACCAGGAGGACCTGGAGTGCGCTCCCCGAAGAAAAAAGGGCGGCCGCGGGTCCGAAGGAAGGGGGGAGGGGTTCGACCTCGCGCGCCGCCCCGAGGGGAGGAGCGGCCAGCAGGAGCACCGCCAAGAGGGCCACCGGCCCTGCTCCCGAGGCACGCACATGCGTCGAACGTCGCCGCCGTCGATAAGGGTCCGGCCTACAGGCACGCTACCTTCGACTCGGCGCGAGGTTCGATGGGACGGTCACGCGATGAGGAGCTTCCCTTCCCGGACGATCGGCTTGCCGTCCGCCTCGACGGTCGCCGCGCGGACCGTGCTCTCGAATCCGAACGCGGACTTGTTGGGCCCGCCGACGAACTGGTTCCCTCCGACCCCGATGGAGACGGCGCCCCGGACGATCGGGTTCTGAAGGAAACCGAGGCTGGCCTTCGGGTTCGTCCCGATTGTGAAGGAGGCGATGCGATCCCGGTCTCCCGTCGACACTTCGTACTGCTTTCGCAGGGCGAGCGCGGAGGCGTCCCCCTCGAATTTCGTCAGGCGGCCGCCGTGGAATTCCCATCGCATGCGTCGGATGGAACGTCCCGCCCATGCTTGGGGCACGTCGAAGACGACCACGCCCTCCGCGCTCGTTTCCTGGGGCAGGATCGTCACGCTGCCGGAGGGGATCGAGGATTCGTACACGCCGGCCGCGATATCCTCGTCATCGACGATGCCGTCGTAGATCATGGGTTGGCGCCCTTGCACGGAGAACGTGAGGTCGGTCCCACTCGGGGCGGTCACGTGGACGTCGTCCGCGGTCCCGAGGATCCCCGCAAGCCGTTGCCCGGTCGCGGTGAGGGTCTTCGCGGGGACCGCGGAGGCCTCCTGGACCATCCGTTCCCAGGTCGCGAAGTTGAAGCCGTAGGCCTTCGCCCGAGGTCGGGTCACCTGACCGATCGCGAGGCCGAGAGAGCGGACCTTCCGGTCCCGCATCGGGAGATGGGCTTCCGTCTCCGCCTCGTCGTTCGCGGCCATCTTCTCCGGCGGCACGCGCCGGTAGACGATGGGGTCGTACGCGGCCCCGAGCCAGAAGGTCGCCGTGGAGATGTTCGACAGGCCGCGGCAGAACGCGGACGGCTGGCGGAGCTTCTCCGTGGACAAGTGCTTCATGTAGGCGGAGTAGTACTTGTCCGTGTAGAGGTTCAGGAGCGCGTCGGCTCCCACCTTGAAGCACTCCGTGGCCAGGTCTTCCGCCAAGGACAGCGTATGCGGATAGAAGAAGATCGTCACGTTGTCGTCCGGTCGGATTCGAAGGCAGTTCTTGACGGCGTTTTCCGCGAGTGTAGGCATTGAGAGGTTCCCCCCAGCCCCAAGAGACCGGGACGTATATGAAACTCCCGGCGAGGTCGGCGGAGGGAGGATTCCTGAGCGGGGACGTTAGGTCGAGGTCGGAGAGACGCGATGGTTCAGAGAGTTCGTACATGAGGTTCATGAACGGGAGGCTCATGGACAACCGATGGTTCCGAAAGGGCCTGCGTCGACTGAGAACCTGCGCCCCCAGATCGCCTTCGTCTTTTGGGGCACACTCGCCCTCGGATTCGGAAGTGCTCTGCTACTGCCCGGACCGCTCGTCTGGCTCTTCGGCGGAGGGACGAGCGCCTTCGTCCTGCGGATCCCTGCGGTCGTGATGCACTTCGTCGGATGGATGTTCTTACTCGTTTCTCTCAAAGCTTTCCCGTTGGACTCCGCGCGTTTCCGTCGGCGGTTGCTCGATCGACTGTTCGCGATCTGGATGTTCTGGTTCGTTGCGGCGCTCGTCGGAATCGGGACCCTGCCCTTGGTGTTTCCTGAGCTGTACTGCACGATCATCTGTGTTCCGTTGGGTTGGCGGCTGTTACCGTACTTCCCGTTCGTCCCCTCCGTTTTCGCGCCCCGGTGGTCGTGGGCCATGCGATCTTTTTCCGATTGGAATCGAGGATGCTCGGGGCCATTCCCAGGCGGACGGTGACGAGGGCGGCTCAGTTCCTCGGCGGACTCGCGGTCACGTCGATCGTGATTCAGGCGGCGGGCCTGTTCTCCGGATGGGCGTATCTGCTCGCGGGCCTCACGGCGCCCGGATACTTCCTTGCGGCGATTGGCTTCAATGGAGCG
>WNEV01001048.1_pt1 | contig 17184 bp, 13 predicted proteins | sample 5399861 | NCBI WGS metagenome assembly WNEV01 (sample SAMN13153335, study PRJNA577476) | soil metagenome | isolation source: 40 cm grassland meadow soil 2 days after 3rd rain plot 2 | place: USA:California | collected 2015-11-11 | reverse complement strand
CCCACCGAAGAGGACTGCCACGTACGCGAGATCTCCGAGGACTGTGTTCCGGAAGAACGGCAAGGCCGCCACATACGCGGTCGTAAGTCCCGCCCACGACTTGGGATAGAGCGTCCCCATCACCCACACGCCGAAGTTCGTGACGACAAAGAACAGGACCGAACTCGCCAGGGTAGCCATCACCACCGGCAACAAGGTCTTCCGCCTTCGCACCTGGGTGCCGACCAGCACGATCAGCAGGAAGCTCCCGTAGACGAACGGCATCGTGGAATGGAACCCAAGAAGCACGTCACTCAGCACCATCGCGGCCAGCGGCACGGCGCACGCTGCCGCGAGATGAGAGAATTGCGCGCCTGCAAAGAGCGCCATGGCGGCGACCGGCGCCACGTTGGGTGGATGAGGGAGTAGACGCGATGCTGCCGCCAGGAGAATTCCGGCGAACAGCACGAGAGGACGCGCGGAGATCATCCACGATCACCTCGCTTCACAGATTTGCGCCTGGCGTCCTCAAGACCTCTTTCCTTCTATGATGGAGAAGAACTCCGCCCGTGTCCGGGCGTCCTCGCGGAAGATCCCGCGCGTGGCGGAGGTGACGACCTTGCTGCCGGGTTTCTTGACCCCCCGCATCGTGGTGCACAGGTGTTCTGCCTCGATCACCACGGCGGAGCCGGCAGCACCCAATCCACCCTGGCAGAGAAAGTCTGCCACCTGCGATGTCAAACGTTCCTGCACCTGAGGGCGGCGCGCGAGCATCTCGACCAGGCGCGCCACCTTGCTGACGCCTAGGATGCGTCCCTGCGGAATATACCCGACGTGCGCGACCCCGTGAAAGGGCAAGAAGTGATGCTCGCACATGGAATAGAACGGAATGTCTTTCACGATCACCAGCTCATGGTGATCTTCATCGTCGAACCCTACCTCCAACAGCTCGCGCGGATCTTCCTTGAGACCCGCAAAGATCTCCTCGTACATATCGGCGATGCGCCGGGGCGTGCCGATCAGCCCTTCCCGCTTCGGATCCTCACCGATGGCCTCGATAATCTGTTGCACTGCCCGCTCAATCACTGCCTTGTCCATTTGCTTGACCTCGGTAGCCACCTATCGTCCCTCCTTGTGTGATGCAGTGGTCGCCCCAGTGATCTTCGCTGTATCGTGTTGCGGGGCTTGGGCGCGACCTCGTGTCGAGGCATCCTGATACCCGCAGAAATATTCCATCATCCGTGCCACCCGGACCATCGCCTGGACGTCATGGACCCGCAGCATGTTCGCGCCCTGCGCGATTGCAAACGCCACCGCCGCCGCGGTGCCCTCCAACAGGTCAGTGGGGTGCAACCGCAGCAGATCCCGGATGTAATCTTTCCGCGACGTCGCCACGAAGATTGGGAACCCCAGGCTGCGCAGCTCCGGCAGGCGGCGCATCAACTCGATGTCACGCGACGGATGCTTCCCGAAGTTCAGGCCCGGATCCACCAGGATGCGCTCCCGTGGAACCCCCGCCGCGATCAGCTCTTTGGTCCGCCGCCACAGGAATGCCGCCACCCAGTCCATCATCGAGGGCACGTCGATGTCCGTGTAGTGGTGCTTCGGGTGTCCGTGCAGGTGCATGATCACGATACCGGCATGGCTGGTCGCGATGACCCGGACCATCTCTGGGTCGGCGGCGCCGCTGATGTCATTCACCAGGACGGCCCCGGCGTCAATGGCAGCGTTGGCCACGGCAGGCTTGTACGTATCCACTGCCACCGGCCGGTCGTACCGGCGGACCAGGGCTGCGATCAGCGGCGCGACCCGCTGGATCTCCTCACCGCTAGGGACCGGCTCGCCCTGCTGCGCCGTCTCGCCGCCGACCTCGATCACATCCACGCCCTCACGGATCATCTCGTCCGCGCGGGCGAGCGCCGCGTCCAGACCGTAATACCGGCCGCGATCATAGAACGAGTCGGGGGTGTTGTTCAGGATCCCGGCCACGTACACGCGCGAGGCAAAGTTGAACCGGTGCGGGCCTAGCGTGACGGTGGGCGGTGGCGAGATCGCGGCACGCAGAGTGGTGCGCACGGCGTCCGCCACAGGCGCGGCGGCCCCCGCGATGAATCGCTCGAACTGAGCAGCCGTCCCCGCCAGGATGACCGCCACCCGTTCCTGCAGGGGCGGGGCGGCCTGGGCCGGCGTGGAGGCAATACCCCCGAGGCGCGAAAACTCCGCGGCGGCGCGCGTCAGAGCCGCCTCAGGGGCCATCAGGCGGATCCGGAGGAACGCGCTGTCGGCCGGCGATGCCGGCGCGGGCAACGGCGTCAGGGCCCAAGCCCAGTACAAATCACTTTGGTCGGTCACGTTATCACTCAACGGGAAATGGAAAACTTCCATTCCAGTATACCCGGCCGCACAGGATTATTCGGCGGGTTCGGGGATGACTTTCAATGTACGCACCGGCGAAAACACGACCCACAGAAAGGCCAGCACGCCGCCTGCTGCCGAGATCGCTATCGCGGGGCGCAGTCCCAACACCTCGCCAAGCAGGCCACCGGCCAGACCGCCCAGCGGCATGGTCCCCCACACCAGGAAGCGCACCGTAGCATTCATGCGGCCTTGCAGACGGTGCGGGGTGATCGCCTGCCGCAGGCTGACCTGGTTGATGTTGTACACCGGATTCGCGAAGCTGGTCAGCAGCCCCGAGAACACCAGTAGGGGGAGTGCGGTCGCTCGTGTCGCCAGCGGAATTGAAATCAGCCCCAGGCCATCAATGAGTGTTGCCGCAACGATCGCGCGGCCCACGCCAACACGCCTGGCGAGCCGTCCGGCGGTGAGAGCCCCGAGGAGCCCAGAGACGTTACCCAGGCTGAAGATGATGCCGATTTGCGCCGGGCCTAATCCAAGTTCGCGTGTCGCGAACAAGAAGTACAGCGTAAACAGCGCGGATGTAAAGAAGTTGAAGGTCCCGGTGCACCCGGCAATCGAGCGCAACAGCCGGTGGCCGAAGACAACGCCGAGTCCTTCCCTCACGTCAGCGATCAGCGGGTTCCGTGGGCCGTGCACGACCGCCGGTTCCTGCCCCTTGATCAGCCGGATGAGCCCACCGGAGATGACAAACGACACCGCATCAAGCGCGATGGCCAGCGGCGCGCTGATCACTTGAATCACTACGCCGGCGATCCCAGGTCCCGCGAGGTTCGCCAGCGACCGTGTCGCTTCCAGTTTGCTATTTCCTTCCACCAGCTGCCGCCGATCCACCAGGGCCGGGAGATATGCCTGATAGGCGACGTCAAAGAACACCGTGAGGACGCCGACGACCAGTCCCACGGCATACAGGTGCAGCATACTCAAGCCCGCAGTGAGGGCAGCGACTGGGATCGTCAACAATACGGCGGCCCGGCCCAGGTCCCCGGTGATCAGAATCGGCCGCCGGGGCCACCGGTCCACCCAGACGCCAGCGAGGAGGCCGATGAGCAGAAAGGGCGCCCGTTCCACCGCCGTCAGGATCCCCATCTGTCCGGCTGTCGCCTGAAGTGTCAGTGCTGCAATCAGGGGAATAGCCAGGCCGGTAAACTGGTCCCCGAAGGCCGAAATCGTCTGCGCCGACCAGAGCTTCATGAAGTCGGAGTGGCGCCACAAAGCCGCGGGATCCGCAGTCCGCGTTCTCGCTGGATCAGTCACGCAGCCGCCTCCCCGTGAGGGCAATGAAGACGTCTTCCAGTGACACGTCCTGCACGCGGAGGTGCCGCACCCGTAGTCCCTGGCCGCTGAGAATCTGAACGGCTTGCGGCAGCGTCTCGTTGATGTCGGCCAGTTCGACCGTGACGTCCCAGATGCTGTCCCCCGGCTGCTCAACCACCGTGACCTGCCCGACGCCCGGAAGGGCCTGGAGCAGCGCGGCAGCGCGCGGGGCCGGACCTTCCACCTCCAGGCGCAGCGCGGTTCGCCGTTGCTGGGCACGCTTCAGAGCCTGGGGCGTGTCCAGCGCAATAATGCGCCCCCTATCAATGATGCCGACCCGCTCACACAGCTGATCAGCTTCTTCCATATAGTGCGTCGTCAGGATGATCGTCTTGCCCTCGTCGCGGTGGAGCCGCCGGACGAGGTCTCTGGCGTTCCGCGCCGCCTGAGGATCCAGCCCGGTCGTAGGCTCATCCAACAGCAAGACCGGGGGATCTGCAACAGTGCTTTGACCAGCGCAAGCCGCTGGCGCATTCCGGCACTGTACCGTTCCACCAGGTCGTCCGCCCGTGGCGTCAGCTCGACGAGATCGAGCAGCGCGGCGATGCGCCGGCGGGCCTGCACCGCCGGCACCCTATGCAACGCGGCAAAATACTCGAGATTCTCCCGACCGGTAAGCCGCCAGTACACCGCGCGTTCACCGGTCAGCACCACGCCGATGTGCCGGCGGACCTGCGCCGGGTCGCGGACGACGTCGAACTCCCACACCCGCGCCGTCCCGGCCGTGGGAGCAAGCAGCGTGCACAGGATTCGGATGGTCGTGGTCTTCCCGGCGCCGTTCGGCCCGAGCAGGCCGAACAACTCCCCGCGGTGGATTTGCAGGGTGACTCCGTCGATCGCGGTGACCCGGCTGGCCTCGGCTGCAGTACCGCTCCCGCCGGCACCCGCCGCCCGGACGCGAAAGCGCCTGGTCAGATTCTCAAGTTGGACGGCGGGTTCGGGCTGAGCAGTCACGCGATGGCGTCCTAGGAAGCGCGAAGGCTCGTCAGGTCGACCCCTTCGCCTTCGAGCAGCCGGCGCTTCAACGCCGTCCCGCCGCGCAGCGAGTACCCCCCGAGGCCTCCATCGGTGCGCACGACCCGGTGGCACGGCACGATCAGAGGCACGGGATTCTTCGCGCAGGCGTTGCCGACCGCGCGTACGGCGCCCGGGTGCCCGATCTCACGGGCGATGTCGCGGTACGTCCGGACCTGGCCCTTGGGAATCCTGCGGAGCCGCTCAAGCACGATACGCTCAAATGGCCCCACCATGGAGAGATCCACCTCACCGCCAAACCCGTCCATGCAGGTGACGAAGCGGCGCAGATCCTGACGCAGCGGCTGCGGCGGGTGCTGATCGCGGACCGCCGGACGGCGGTATTTCCGGTACAGTCCCCGCGCAAACGCCTCATCGCTGGGAGCCAGATCGACGGCGTTCACTCCTCGGTCGGTGTACGCGACGTACATGGTGCCCAGCGTGCTGGGCAGTGACGTGTATCGCAGCATCTCCTCTGCCCTCCCCGGCCGGTCGGCCGCGTGGCGCGCGTACTGCAGGACAAACGACTCCAGCTCGTCCTCAGACAGCGGCGTGAGCGCCGCCGCCGGCTTCCCCCGCAGCGTGATAATGACCGGCTCCCCGGCCATCGTGTACCGCAGCAGTTCGTTGGTCTTGTTCTTCAGCTCCACGGTGTTGGCCACGCGCATCGCTTGTGCCCCCAAGTTTGACATGGCTATTTTCATAGCTATATGATAGCCAGGCTCCACCTGCCTGTCAACCTGTGGGGGGAGAAAAGCTAGCGGACGACTTCGTCCTTGTAGCGGACGTCAGGGTGCTGGCGCAGGTACTCCAGCACCTTCTGGGCCATCTTCGGCCCGACGACTTCGGCGATCTGGTCGGCGGGGGCCTCCCGCACGTGCCGCACCGAGCCGAACCGGCGGATCAACTCACGCTTGCGCTTTTCCCCGATCCCTTTGATCTCATCCAGGACCGAGAAGACGATCCGCCGCTCGCGGAGCTTCTGGTGGTAGGCGTTGGCAAACCGGTGGGCCTCATCCCGGACCCGCTGCAACAGCCGCAGCGCGTGCGAGTCGCGCGGCAGGGCGATGGGGTCCACGCTGTCGGCCGTGACGATCAGCTCCTCGCGTTTCGCCAGGCCGATGGCGGGAATCGGGACATTGTACTCGAACAGCACGTCGCGGGCCGCATTCAGCTGGCCGCGACCGCCGTCGATGAGGATCAGGTCCGGCATCACCGACCACTTCACCGGCACGGGCTCATCGCGGTCCAGCTTCTCCTGCTCCTCGCGGGCCATCGCAAACCGCCGGCGCAGCATCTCCTGCAGGCTGGCATAGTCATTAGGGCCCTCCGTCCACTTCATCTTGAACCGGCGGTAGTCACGCTTCAGCGGCCGGGCGCCTTCGAACACCACCAGCGACCCGACGGTCTCACCGGCCTGGAAGTTGCTCACATCATACGCTTCAATCCGGAAGGGGGCGTGCTCAAGCCCCAGAATCTCCTGGAGCTCCTTGATGCCGGCGCCGTCCAGGCCAGACACCCGCGCTCGCTCTTGGTTGAGAAACAACGCGGCGTTCTCCCCGGCCATGTCCGCCAGGCGCTTGGCGCCTCCTGATAGTACTGCGTGAGAAATCCGCCCAACGCCTCAGCGCGCGTCAGACCGCGCGTCCCCTCCAGCAGAAAGTGCTCTTGTCCCTGCAGCCGGCCGGCGCGAATGTAGAACATCTGCACGCAGGCCATATCCCCGGTCTGCGCCACCGCCGCCACATCGCGGTCCTCCAACCCGACGCTGCTGGTGCGCTGCCGCTCGGTGATCGCCTCCATGGCCTGAATCTGATCGCGCAACTGCGCGGCCCGTTCGAATTCCATCGCCTCAGCGGCCCGCGTCATCTCCTGGCGCAAGTCGTCCAGCAGCGACTCCTGCTTTCCCGCCAGGAACATCGCGGCCTGGCGCACCTGCCCGGCATATTGCTCCGCGGTGGCGCCCCAGGCCACGCACGGGGCCGTGCACAGTCCGATGTAGTAGTCTAGGCACGGCCGCGGCAAGTCACGCGTGATCTCGATGTTGCATGACCGCAGCTTGAACAGCTTGCGGATCGTGCGGATCGTGCGGGTCACCAGTTTGGGTTCGTGGTACGGGTAGGGACCGAAGTAGCTGGCGCCGTCGCGGAGCACCTTTCGCGTCATCCGGATCTTCGGGTATGGCTCGTTCGTCAGCTTGACGTACGGAAAGGCTTTGTCGTCCGCCATCCGCACATTGTAGGGCGGCCGGTGCTGCTTGATCAGGTTGGTTTCCAGGATCAGCGCTTCCACCTCGTTCTCGCAGGCCACCACCTCGAAGTCCGCGATCTTGGACATGAGGTGACGGATGCGCGGGCTTTCCAGATGGCCGCTGTCCTGAAAGTACTGCCGGACCCGGTTGCGCAGCGACGCCGCCTTGCCGACATAGATCACCCGCCCGGCGGCATCTTTCATCAAGTAGACGCCCGGGCGCGTCGGCACGGCTTTGAGCTTGTCCTCGAGATTGCTGGCCAGATGCTGAGTCGTCATCTCACACGGTGCGCAGAAATTCCGCGATCCGTCGCAGCCCTTCCTCGAGCAGGCGCTTGTCGCCACCGTACCCGATCCGGATGTGCCCATCCAGCTGGAAATGGTCCCCCGGCACGACCAGCACGTCGTGTGCTTTGCGCAGCCGGGTGGCCAGCTCGGTGGAGTTCACCCTCGGCTGGTAGCGCAGAAAGGCGATCGCGCCAGCTCTCGGCGCGATCCAGCTCACCAGGCCGCCCAGCCCGTCGACCCAGCGCGCCACCGCCTCCAGGTTCTCGTTCAGGATCAGCCGCGTCCGGGTGGCCAGGCGCTGGAAGGCCCGCGGGCCCAGAGCGACCCGCGCCAGATGATCGGACAGCACGCTGGGCGCGATGGTCGTGTAGTCATGATAGCTCCATAAGACCTGGACGGTGTCGTGCGGGGCGACAATCCACCCGATCCGAAGCCCGGGCAGGCCGTAGGCCTTGGAGAGCCCGCCGGTGACGATGACCTTCGGGTAGCGGCCCCAGAACGAACTGGTCGGATGCCCGTCCAGCTCCGCGCCCCGATACACTTCGTCGGCCACGACCCAGGCGTTCACTCTCGCCGCGGCCGCGCAGAGCGCGTTCATCGCGTCGACCGAGAACACGGCCCCGGTTGGATTATTGGGATTACAGACGAAGATGGCCTTCGTCTTCGGGGTCACCAGCCGTTCCAGTTCCTCGAGGTCTGGCGTCCATTCCGCCGGCTCCCGCAGCCAGGACGACACAGCCTCGGCGCCCCACGCCCGCGCCAGTCCGGGGATTTGCATGTAGTTGGGGAGCATCACGACGGTGTGATCGCCGGGCTCTAATAGCGCCCAGGTGATCAGGAAATTCGCCTCGGCGGTGCCGCTCGTCACCAGCACGTGCTCAGGACCGGCGGCATGGTAGAGACCGGCAATCGTTGTGCGCAGCTCCTCGCTGCCGTTCGTGTGACCGTACCCCAACTGCTCGCGGGCCAGCACTTCGCGGATCCAGGAGTGGTCGACCAGGGCGGCGAGGGTGATGGGGTGCACCCCGCTGTCCGCCAGGTTGAACTCGACGGTGTTCTCCCACGTGGATTGATACCGCTCCATCTCGAAGCGCTCAATCTTCATGGGAGACCCCCTATTCCCGCCGCTGTCTCCTCCGACGTCCATGTCCCGTCAGCACAAACTCCGGCTCTCTGGAGAGGACTCGCGTCAAGAACTGCCCGGTGTAGGAATGCGCCGCCGCGGCGACGTCCTCCGGCGGACCTTCGGCGACGACCTGCCCGCCGAGATCCCCGCCCTCCGGGCCCAGGTCGATGATCCAGTCCGCCGTTTTGATGACGTCCAGGTTGTGTTCGATCACCACCACTGTATTTCCGGCGTCGACCAGCCGGTGCAGGACGTGCAGCAGGCGCTCCACGTCGGCAAAGTGCAGGCCCACCGTGGGTTCGTCAAGGATGTACAGCGTCCGCCCGGTGTCCCGCCGCGACAGCTCGGTGGCCAGTTTCACGCGCTGCGCCTCGCCCCCGGAGAGGGTCGTGGCCGGCTGACCGAGCTGGACGTAGCCCAGGCCCACATCGTAGAGCGTCTGCAGCTTCCTGCGGATGCGCGGCACGTTCTCGAAGAACTGCAGCCCCTCGGTCACCGTCATCTCCAAGACGTCGGCGATGCTCTTCCCGCGATAGTGGACCTCCAGGGTCTCGCGATTGTAGCGCTTGCCCTTGCAGACCTCGCACGGCACGTACACGTCCGGCAGAAAATGCATCTCGATGCGCACGATGCCGTCGCCCTCACAGGCCTCACAGCGCCCGCCCCGCACGTTGAAGGAGAACCGTCCTGGGGTGAAGCCCCGCGTCTTGGCATCCGGCGTCATCGCAAACAGGTCACGGATCAAGTCGAACGTCTTCGTGTACGTGGCCGGGTTGGACCGCGGCGTGCGGCCGATCGGCGACTGGTCGATGTTGATCACCTTGTCCACGTTCTCGATCCCGTCGATCCGGGTATGGGCCCCGGCGCGCACCCGCGTGCCGTGCAGCCGTGACGTCAGCGCACGGTAGAGGATCTCGTCCACCAGCGTGGACTTGCCCGATCCCGATACGCCGGTCACGGCCACGAACATGCTCAGCGGGATCCTGACGTCGATGTCCTTCAAGTTGTGCTCCCGCGCGCCGCGCACCGTGACATGCTGGCCATTCTGGGACCGGCGCTGCGCCGGGATAGGGATGCGCTTCCGGCCGGACAGGTACTGGCCGGTGATGGAATCCGGATGGCGGGCGATGTCGTCCGGGGTGCCGCTGACCACGATCTCCCCGCCGTGTGCGCCCGCCCCGGGGCCGATGTCGACCACCCAGTCCGCGGACCGGATCGTCTCCTCATCGTGCTCGACGACCAGGATCGTGTTGCCCAGGTCGCGCAGGCGCATCAGGGTGTCGATCAACCGCCGGTTGTCGCGCTGGTGCAGCCCGACGCTGGGCTCGTCCAGGACGTACAGCACACCCATCAGGCCGGATCCGATCTGGGTGGCCAGGCGGATGCGCTGCGCCTCGCCTCCGGACAGCGTGGTCGCCGTGCGGTCCAAGGTGAGGTAGTCCAGCCCCACGTCGACCAGGAAGCCCAACCGGGCCTTGATTTCTTTTAAGATCTGAGCGGCGATCATCCGCTCGCGATCCGACAGCGTCAGCACGTTGAAGAAATCCAGCGTCTGCCGCACGGTCAGCGCGGTCAGCTCGGCGATGTTCCTGCCACCCACGCGCACGCTGAGCGACTCCGGCCGCAGCCTCGCCCCCTGGCAGGCCGGGCACGGCAGCGTGGTCATGTACTGCTCGTACTCCTCCCGCATGTACTCGGAGTCGGTCTCACGGTAGCGCCGCTCCAGCTGGTGGAGGACGCCTTCGAACTTCGTGTCGTACACTCGCAGCGCGCCCCATTTGTTGTGGTACCGCACCCGCATCGACTCGGTGGACCCGTGCAGCAGGGCGTCGATGAAGCTCTTCGGCAGCTTCCGCAGCGGCGTCTTCATCTCCACGCGGTAGTGGGCGGCCACGGACTGCAGCAGTTCATAGTAGTACTCGCTGGTGGACGCCGCCCACGGCAGCACCGCGCCGTCGCTGAGCGACTTGTCCCAGTCCAGGATCAGATCGGGATCGAATTCCTGGCGGAAGCCCAGCCCGGTGCAGGTCGGGCAGGCGCCGTGCGGGCTGTTGAACGAGAAGATGCGGGGCTCGATCTCCGGCAGCACCGATCCGTGGTCGGGGCAGGCGAACAACTGGCTGAAGACCAGCAGCCTCGCGGTCGGATCGGCCACCGCCCTCCGTTTCCCGTTCCCTCGTTCCCCCGCCCCGCCCCGAGTCCGCGTGGGGGTTCCCTCGTTCCCGTCTTTCGGGAGCACTTCCACGTACATGATCCCCTGCCCCAGCTTCAGCGCCGTCTCCACGGAGTCGGCCAGGCGCGTCTGAATATCCGACCGCGTCACGATGCGGTCCACGACGACCTCGATCCAGTGTTTCTTGTTCTTATCCAGGGAGATCTCATCGCCTAATTCGGCGACGATCCCGTCCACCCGTACGCGGGCAAACCCCTGCCGGCGCAGGTCCTCGAAGAGCTGCCGGTACTCGCCCTTGCGCCCGCGGACGATGGGGCCCAGGACCTGGATGCGGGACCCTTCCGGACGCGCCAGAACTTGATCGACAATCTGCTCCCGGGTCTGGCGGCTGATGGGCTTGCCGCACTTGGGACAGTGCGGGATCCCCGCGCGCGCATAGAGCAGCCGCAGGTAGTCGTAGACCTCGGTGACGGTGCCCACCGTGGACCGCGGGTTGCGGGGCGCACCCTTCTGATCAATGGAGACCGCCGGCGACAACCCGTCGATGTGATCGACGTCGGGTTTCTCCATCAACCCCAGGAACTGCCGGGCGTAGGCTGACAGCGACTCGACGTACTTCCGCTGGCCTTCAGCATAGATGGTGTCGAATGCCAGCGAGGACTTTCCAGAGCCGGAGATGCCTGTCAGGACGACAAACTTATCCCGGGGAATCTCGACCGTGATGTTCTTAAGGTTGTGTTCGCGCGCCCCGCGAACAACGATGCGGTCACGTGGCATGGATGCCCTCGTTTACCGGCGCCCCCACCGGCCCCGCCCACCGGGGCGGCCGCGGCGGCCTCCGTCCCCTCGTCCACGACCAGCGCCGGCGAAGAATGGCTCCCCCAGGCCTTTCTTCAACTCGCCGATCTGGTCGCGCAGCACGGCGGCCTTCTCGAACTCGAGATTGGCGGACGCCTTGCGCATCTCGCGCTCCAGCGTTTCGATGGTCTGCTCCAATTCCTGGGGCGAGAGCATCAGGAGGCGCGCGATATCCCAGGGCACCTTAGCCCGCTGTTCCTCCGCCAGGGTGATGAGTTCCTGGGCGGTGAGGATCTCCTCGGTCGGGCTGTAGCTCTGCACTTCCTCGGCGACCTGCTCGAGGTCGATCAGATCGCGGATCGGCTTGCTGATCGACTGCGGGGTGATGCCGTGCTCCTGATTGTACTTCTCCTGAATCTCGCGGCGGCGATTCGTCTCGTCGATCGCGCGGCGCATCGAGTCGGTGACTGCATCGGCGTAGAGGAGCACATGGCCGCTGAGATGCCGCGCGGCCCGGCCCATCGTCTGGATGAGCGAGATGTCGGACCGCAGGTACCCCTCGCGGTCGGCGTCCAGGATGGCCACCAGCGACACCTCGGGCAGGTCCAGGCCCTCCCGGAGGAGGTTGATCCCCACGAGGACGTCATACGTCCCCAGCCGCAGGTCCTTGAGGATCTGCACCCGCGCCAGGGTGTCGATCTCGGAGTGCAGGTAATGCACCTTCAGGCCCATCTCCTGGAGGTACGCGGTCAGATCCTCGGCCATGCGCTTGGTCAGCGTGGTGACCAGCGTGCGCTCACCCTTCTCCGCCTGCGTCTTGATCTCGGCGATGAGGTCGTCGATCTGCCCCTTCGCGGGCCGCACCTCCACGTGGGGATCGACGAGGCCGGTGGGGCGGACGATCTGCTCGACAACCTGCTGGCTGGTCTGTCGCTCATACTCGCCGGGGGTGGCGGAGACAAAGACCACTTGGTTGATGAGACCGTCGAACTCTTCCCACGACAGCGGCCGGTTGTCGTAGGCGGATGGGAGGCGGAAGCCGAAGTCCACCAGGTTCTTCTTGCGGGCGCGGTCGCCCTCCAGCATGCCGTGCACCTGGGGGACGGCGACGTGGCTCTCGTCGATGAACATCAGAAAATCCTTGGGGAAGTAGTCCAGCAGGCACCCGGGCCGCTCTCCCGGGGTGCGCCCGTCCATGTGGCGGGAGTAGTTCTCGATCCCAGGGCAATACCCGACCTCCCGCAGCAGCTCCATGTCGTACTTGGCCCGGAACTCCAGGCGCTGCGCCTCCAGCAGCTTCCCCTGGGTCTTGAACCACTCCAGCCGCTCCCGCAGCTCCTGGTCGATGGTGCCCAGGGCCCGGTCCAGGCGCTCATCGGTCGTCACCCAGTGCTTGGCCGGCCAGATGGCGATCGCCGACTTCTCCTCCAGCACTTCCCCGGAGACAGGGTTCAACTCGATGATGCGCTCGACTTCATCGCCGAAGAGCTCGATGCGCACCGCCCGGTCTTCGTACGACGGGTGCACCTCGATGACATCTCCCCTGACGCGAAACCGGCCGCGGGCGAAGTCGATGTCGTTGCGCTCGTACTGGATATCGACCAGCCGCCGCAGGATCTCTTCGCGGACCCGGCGCTCGCCCTTGCGGACGAGCAGCATCACCTCTTTGTAGTCCTCGGGCCGGCCCAGGCCGAAGATGCACGACACCGAGGCGACGACGACGACATCGCGCCGCTCCATCAGGGCCTTGGTGGCGGCGTGCCGCAGCCGGTCGATCTCGTCGTTGATGGAGGCATCCTTGCTGATGTACAGATCGGTCTGCGGGACGTAGGCCTCCGGTTGGTAGTAGTCGTAGTAGGAGACGAAGTAGCGCACAGCGTTGTTGGGAAAGAACTCGCGGAACTCGCTATACAGCTGCGCGGCGAGGGTCTTGTTGTGGGCCAGGACCAGCGTCGGGCGCTGCACGGCCTCGATGACCTTCGCCATGGTGTACGTCTTACCGGAGCCGGTCACCCCCAGCAGGGTCTGCTGCCGGTGCCCCTGCTGGACACCCGCCACCAGCGCGGTGACCGCGGCGGGCTGGTCGCCCCTCGGTTCGAGTTCGGTCACCATCTCAAATGCAGGCACGGATCACACTCCGGGGGAAAACACGCATAAAGTCAGTATAACATTCGGGTCAAACCGCAGGCTACCGGTCCCCCGCAGCGCGCGGAAGGAGGGTGTTCGGCATCTCGGGAGACTGGCTTTATTGCATAAGGAGCTCTTGCCAGAGGAGCTCGACCTGCCGGCGTGTTTCCTCGAGCGAGCCTGAGTTGTCGATCACCCAGTCGGCCTCTGCTTCCTTCTCCGCGACCGGCCGCTGGGCGTCGAGGCGTTGCTCGATCGCGTCCGGCGAGAGTCCGTCCCGAGCCTTCAGGCGTTCGATCTGCTGCTCGCGCCGGGCGACCACGACAATGACGCCTTCCAGGTTGAAGCCCTCTGGACCAGTCGTATCCAGCAACAAGGGAATGTCGACAATCACGACGGCGTCAGGGTTCGTCGTGCGCAGGCGCTCGATCTCCGCCAGGATGTGCTGGCGGATTTCTTGATGGGTGATCGCGTTGAGCCGGCGGCGGGCGGCCGTATCGTTGAAGATGATCTCCCCGAGCACCTTCCGATCGAGCGTCCCATCGCGGCCAACGACTTTCTTCCCAAACGCGCCGACAATCTTCTGGTACGCGCCGGTTCCCGGCTCGACGACCTCTCGCGCGATCTGGTCGGCTTCGACGACGATGGCGCCCATGTCGCGGAACATCTGGGCCACGGTCGTCACGCCGGTGGCAATCCCCCCGGTGAGACCGATGACCTTCATGCCAGGGGCTCCATGTCTCGCCAGTTGGGCCCGACCTGGGTGTCGACCCGCAGGGGCACCTTGAGCGGAAACGCCTGGGCCATGACGCGTCGTACCTCGCCGGCCAGGTCCCCGACCGCAGCTGGCGGGACCTCGAAAATCAGTTCGTCGTGAACCTGCAACGTCATCAGCGCACCCGGGAACCGCGGCAGGACGTCGCGGGCCAGATCGACCATCGCCTTCTTGATGATGTCGGCGCTACTGCCCTGAATCGGCGTGTTGATCGCCGTGCGCTCGGCCGCCTCTCGAATCGGCCGGTTGCGCGTGTGGACCTCGGGGATGTACCGCCGCCGGTTCAACAGCGTGGTCACGTATCCCGTCTGGCGGGCCTGCTGGACGATGTCCAGCATATACTGGCGCACGCCCGGATACCGCTCATAGTACCGTTCGATATACGCTTTCGCCTCAGCCTTGCTGATGCCGAGTTGCGCCGCCAGGCCGAACTCGCTCATGCCGTACGCCACACCGAAGACGATCGTCTTCGCCCGCCGCCGCAGCTCGGGCGTGACCTCGGCGCGGGGCACCCCGAAGACCTCGCCGGCCGTGACGGCGTGGATGTCGTCATCGCGCCCAAAGGCATCCAGCAGCCCTGGATCGTTGGTGATGTGCGCCAGCACCCGCAGGTCGATCTGCGAGTAATCCGCTCCCAGCAACACCCGGCCGGGCGCGGCGACGATGGCCCGGCGGATCTTCCGCCCTTCTTCGGTCCGGATGGGAATGTTCTGCAGGTTCGGATCCGTCGTGATGACCCGGCCGGTGGCCGCCACCGTCTGGTTGAACGTGGTGTGCACGCGGCCCGTCCGGGCGTTCACCAGAGCCGGCAGCACGTCGACGTAGGTCGTCTTCAGCTTGGTGAGCTCACGGTGAGCAACGATGTTGGCCACGATCTGGTGGTGGGGGGCCAGGTACTCCAGGACCTCGGCGTCGGTGGAGTAGCCGGTCTTGGTCTTTTTGACCGGAGGCAGCTGCAACTTCTCAAACAAGACGAATCCCAGCTGTTTGGGCGAGCTGATGTTGAACTCGCTGCCCGCCAGCCGGTAGATCTCCGCGGTCAGCTCTGCCAGCCTGCGGTCCATCTCCTCCGCAAGCGCGCGCAGGTACGGGACATCCACGGCCACGCCGGCTTCCTCCATCCCCGCCAGCACGGCCACGAGCGGCATTTCGATCTCGGTAAACAGCTCCAACACCTGCTTGTCCCGCATGCGATCGACGAGGACAGGTCGCAGCCGGCGCAGCACATCGGCGGCCTCACAGGCCTCCGCCACCTCGTCCCGGTTTAGTCCCAGGCCTTGCTGGGCCTCCGGCTCCTCATCCATGCGCAGGCGCCAGCCCAGATACTCCCACGCCGCAGTCCCCACCGTGTGCGTCCGCCGTCCCGGATTCATCAGATAGGACGCGATGGCCACGTCGACGTCGAACCCGCGCGGCTGCAGCCCGCCACGCCGTAAGATCAGCAGATCGCCCTTCACGTCGCCGCTGACTTTCACCGCCGGGCCCTCGACCAGTGGCCTCAGCGCCTCCGGGACGCGGTCATCGGCAATGGGGAGGTACGAGGCCCTGCCCGGAACCGCGCACACGGCGATCCCCGTCAGACGGGCCGTCAACGGATGGCCCTCGCCGCGGGCCAGGTAGAGGCCGATCTCCTCTGCTCCCCTGGCGGCGCTGGCCAGCTCCGCGGCGTCGGCGGCGCGCCGATACTGGCCCTCAGGCTGTGTGTCTGCGACCCCGACGCGTTCAAGGAGGCTCTTGAACTCGAGTTCGGCAAATAGCGCCTGCAATCGCTCGCGATCTGGCGGTGTCCGGCGCAGTTTTTCCCATTCCCAGTGGACTGGAGCGTCGGTGACGATTGTGGCGAGGTGTTTGCTCTGCAGAATCTGTTCCGAGCGCGCGCGCAGCGGGTCCTGGAACTTCGGCGGAACGCGATCCAGGTGCTGCAACAAATCCTCCACCGTCCCAAATTCCTGGATCAGCTGGCCGGCGGTCTTATCCCCAATCCCAGGGACGCCAGGGATGTTGTCGGTGGTGTCGCCTTTCAACCCCTTGTAGTCAGGCAGTCGAGCAGGGTCAAAGCCAAACCGGGACTGGAATTTCTCTCGATCATAGACGGTCGTCTCAGTGATCCCCCGGCTGGTGACCATGACTTTGATGTTGGTGTCGATCAACTGGAGCACATCGAGATCACCGGTGACGATGAGCACATCAAACCCTTCGGCCGCGGCCGCGCGCGCCATGGTCCCCAGCACGTCGTCGGCCTCGTAGCCGTCGACCTCGAAGATGGGGATACCAAGCGCCTCCAGGATTTCCTTCGTGGTCTGAATCTGGGGCCGCAGGTCATCGGGCATTCGCTGCCGGGTGGCCTTGTATTCTTTGAACTGCGTATGGCGGAAAGTGGGAGCGGCCTTGTCGAACGCGGCGGCGACGTGGCCGGGCTGCTCCTCGTCGAGGATCTTCAGCAGCATATTGGTGAACCCGTAGACGGCGTTGGTCGGCCGACCCTTACTGGTCGTGAAGTAGGGCAGCGCGAAAAAGGCCCGGTAGACCAGGCCGTTGGCGTCGATGAGGACGAGCTCGCGGGAACCGGGGGTCATAACGGCACTTGACTCATTGGAGTTCGCTGATCCGGTGTATTGCCCCTACAGTGGGCACGAGGGGAGGAGTGGCTTCACGGCGGAGACGTTCCGGGACGCGCTCAGATGCGCTGAGCGCGTCCCGATGGTTTGGTGCCGGCGAGCCTAGCCTAGTCCCGCATAAGAACCTCAAGCCCGTCGGCGCACGCTCGGCTTACAGTCGCGTTAGCCTCTTTCTCCCCGGGCATTCTATCCCAGCCACCTTTCTCGATAACGGCAGCTCTCTCCCAGGAGCTTGTCTCCTTCAATGCTTTGAGTCTTGCTTGCTGGTCCGGCTGGCTCATGAATTGAGCGACACAGATCGCCG
>WNEV01000506.1_pt1 | contig 17482 bp, 17 predicted proteins | sample 5399861 | NCBI WGS metagenome assembly WNEV01 (sample SAMN13153335, study PRJNA577476) | soil metagenome | isolation source: 40 cm grassland meadow soil 2 days after 3rd rain plot 2 | place: USA:California | collected 2015-11-11 | reverse complement strand
CCGCGTCCTGATCTGCGGTTGGAGGCGGTGAGGAGATTGAATCAGGCGGGCATCAACGCTGGGGTAAGCTGTTCCCCAGTGATTCCCGAGATTACGGACTCGCCACGCGACCTTGACGCGGTGGCTCGCGCTACGGCGGAAGCCGGTGGTAAACACATCTTTGCTAATCCATTGTTTTTGAAGCCATGCTCGGCTGCCGTGTTTATGCCGTTTTTGGAGCAAGAATTTCCGCAGTTGGCGGAGAATTATCGGAGTCGCTATCAAGATCACGCGTTTCTACCTAAGAGCTATCATCAGCGGATTTCCAAATTGATGGCGAGCCTGCGGCGGAAATACGGGATCGGGAGCGATTATGGGCGAGAGCGAGGTGCAGCGAAGCCCCGCGCGGAAGAGTGCCGGCAACTGGCGCTGTTTTGATGGGCAAATCACTTGAGCGCAAAGCCCGCAAAGATGCGCAGAGTCCGCAGAGAAATTCCTTTGGGCCGCGCATTTTTGCGGCGTAATATCTGGCCATGTTGTCTACCGCATTTCCTTGGATTTTTGGCGCCGCGATTGTGGGCAGCCTTGTGTACGGCGTGATTATGGCTGTTCGCTATCGGAAGTCAGACGTTTGGCCCGCCGCGGACGGCCTGATCGAGACGCTGATCGAAATCCGCTCTGTGGGTAATCATGGCCCATACTATGGAGTGCTCTCGTACAGCTACGAAGTTGCCGACGAGTACTACTCGGGCGAATGGACGACTCCCTCGTTTTCCAAAAGATCAGATGTGAACGAATTTTTTGAAAAGCAAATGCCGAAGGGAACCAAAGTTATGGTGAAGTACGACCCGAGACATCCGGAGAGAAGCGTGCTCGAAGTCGATATCGCAATCACTGACCCTGCCGCACCGATCACGCTTGGCATCTCGAGCCCGCCGCTGATTGCTGAATTCTGACCTGCGGATACCTCAATTGACGCTTCCGTCCCGCTTCCGTACCCTGTAGTGTGCGGACGAAAACCCTCACTAACACCTGCCTGCGCGTTGCCGATGACATCACAAAATTGGTCGGCGGGACTCCCATCCTTCAACTGAAGAGGCTTGTTCCAGCCAACGCGGCAGATGTTTTCGCCAAACTCGAGTACCTCAATCCCGGCGGCAGTGTGAAGGACCGCGCAGCCATAGGAATCATCCGTCGTGCCGAGGAAGACGGCCTGCTCAAGCCCGGCGGCACAATCGTCGAGGCGACTGCTGGAAATACAGGAATCGGACTGGCGTTGATCGGTGTGAATCGCGGCTATAAGGTTGTGTTATTTGTTCCAGAGCGTTTTTCGGAAGAAAAAGTCATGATCATGCGAGCCCTCGGCGCCGAGGTGACGCGCACTCCCGACGCCGAGGGCATGCAGGGAGCCATTAAGCGGGCCAACGAGCTCGTCGCGCGCGCTCCCGACGCGTTCATGGCCGGTCAATTCGAAAATCCCGCGAATCCCGAATTTCATTATGAAACTACAGCTCAGGAAATTTTCGAGCAGATGGAAGACCGAATCGATGCGCTGGTCATCGGCGCAGGCACTGCCGGTACCTTTACTGGGGTTGCGCGATTTCTGAAGGAGCGTTTGCCGGACGTCCTCGCCTATGCTGTCGAAACGCAGGGATCGGTGCTCGGCGGCGGTCCTCCCGGCCCGCACAAAGTGGAAGGCATTGGCGCCAGTTTCGTCCCCAAAAACTTCGATCGCTCGGTTTGCGATGGAGTGATCATGGTCAAAGATCCCGACGCGTTTGGCATGGTAAAAATACTGGCCGCTCAGGAAGGCATCCTTGGAGGATCAAGCGCAGGAGCGAACGTGTTCGCCGCGTTGCAGATCGCCCGCGAGCTTGGGCCAGGGAAGCGTATCGTGACTATGATTCCCGATTCTGCGGAGCGATATTTGTCAAAAAAGATTTTTGAAGGCGGAATTTAAATCATGTTGAGAAGATTCCGTATCAGGGCACATCTCCACCTGCGAGAAGATCTGACTTGTCGCGCGACCACGAGTTTACCGATATCCTCAAACCCATTACCTTTTGTCATTCCGAGTGGGCTTCAGCCCCGAGGAATCTGCTTTTTAAATTTCGGCGCGAATTGTCATTTTCGAGTTCAGGGGCGCGGTCGAAACCTACGAATCTTTTCGAGCTAGATTATGAGCAATAAGCAAGCCGGGTTCGCCACGCGCGCCATCCACGTTGGCCAGGAGCCTGACGCCGAAACCGGCGCCGTGAGTCCTCCCATCCACCCAACCTCCACCTATGTCCAGCAAGAGCTGGGCAAGCACAAAGGATACGAATATTCCCGAGGTGAGAACCCCACCCGCACTCGGCTGGAACAAAACCTCGCCGCGCTGGAAGGCGGCGTCGCCGCTCCGGTCTTCGCCAGCGGCATGGCGGCAATTAACGCAATTTCTTCAATGTACAAATCGGGCGACCACATCGTGTGCGGCCACAACCTTTATGGTGGAGTGCCGCGCCTCTTCAATCAGGTGCTGGCAGATTTCGGGCTCGAGTTCACGTACGTAGACACATCAGAAGTCCGCAACGTGGAGCGTGCCATTCGCAAGAACACCCGAATCGTGTACGTGGAGACACCCACCAATCCGCTGATGGCATTGAGCGACATCGAAGCCATCGCGCAGGTCTGCCATCGCAAGAAAGTCGAACTGGTGGTCGACAACACATTCATGTCCCCGTACTACCAACGGCCGATCGCGCTGGGAGCGGACATGGTCGTTCACTCGACCACAAAATTTCTCAACGGCCACAGCGATGGTCTGGGTGGCGTAGTTGTTTGTACTAAACGCGAGCAAGCTGAAAAGTTGGCGTTCCTGCAAAAAGCCGCAGGAGCAATTCTCTCTCCTTTCGAATGCTGGCTGGTTCTTCGGGGAGTGAGAACCCTGGCTGTACGCATGGAGCAGCACGACCGCAACGGCAGATTCGTCGCTGAGTTCCTGGCACGGCACAAAAAAGTAAAGCAGGTCTTCTATCCTGGGTTGCCTGATCATCCACAATACGAACTCGCGCAACAGCAAATGTCCGGTTTCGGCTCGATGATTACGTTCGAAACCGGATCGCTTTCCAATGCCAAGAAGATGCTCAGAAAAGTGCGCCTTTGTTCGCTCGCTGAATCATTGGGTGGAGTAGAAACGCTCATCTCACACCCTGCCACCATGACGCACGGCGCTATCGGCGAAAAGGGAAGGAAAGACATCGGCATCACGGATGGAATGGTCCGCATCTCCGTAGGAATCGAAAACGTCGAAGACATCATGGACGATCTCGATCAGGCTCTCGCCGCAATATAAGAGATACTCGTCGCAATCGTTACCTTCGAAATTAGCTATGGATTGTCGTCCTGAGCGAAGGCCGAATCGAAAGACCTTTCTTCCCGCGAAAAGCCAACCCACTGTAGCTGGGCCGCTAAACTCCAGGTATTACCAAAGTCACTGCCTCTCCCAATTCGCCGTTTAAGCTCACGCAACTTCCCGCCATACTGCGGGTTCACATCTTCGTACAACGTGAGCCGCTTTGCAGGGGAGACAGAGATATGCGACGAACGCTAGTTAGTGCAATTTTCTTGCTGTTGGGGTCCATGCTGGCCTTCGGCCAGAGCGACGCTGCCAAGGATGCTAGAGAACTTCATCAGGACCGGCGCGATATCAGGCATGACCGCCGTGATATTCGTCATGATCGTCGTGATATACGCCAAGATGAGCGCGATCTGAACAAAGATCGCGTGGAACGGAACGCGAAACGCCGCGATATCCGCCACGACGAAGCCGACATCGCCAAAGATCGGCGTGAAATGCGCGAGGATTTGAGAAAAGGCGATAAAGCCGACGCAGCAAAAGAACGAGCTGACATCGCCCGCGACCGCAGAGACATCAACCAGGATCGCCGCGAAGTGCGCGCGGAGAATCGTGATATGGGCCGCGACAGGGCTGATATCAATCACGACCGGCGTGACATCCGACACGATCGACGTGACATTCGCCACGACCGCCGCGACGTTCGCTCCGACCGGCGTGACCTCCGGCAAGACCGCCACGACAGAGACTAAACTCACCCGCGTTGGAGAAGGCGGCGAGGAAACTCGCCGCTTTTTTTCCCTTGAAGAACTTAGAAAATTGTCATTCCGACCGAGCAAAGCTAACGGAGAGGGACCTGGGGTGGTTTGCAGTGCCAGACCCTGTCACACTGATTGTGCCGTGCCCAAACAGCAAGACTGGGGAAAAACTCTTTTTCGCGAGCGTTAGTAAGCTGTTGAATTTTCGTATTGAAATCAGAAATTCGCCAAAATTATTGTGTTGCTTCCTTTTAGTGTTTTCACACAAGCTTGGTCGTGGGTAGGGCGATAAAACGCGTTTCTCGGGAGTGATCTGGCCTGCGCATCCTGATCCAAGTTACAATAGCAACCTTTGCGACACCAAACGGGGCCCCAAGAATCTATCAGCAAACATTACTTCGCTGGAGGTATCCATGCAGAGCCCTGCGATCTTGGGTTCAGAAAAAACCCTGGTTTCCTCTAAACGTCAATTTGAGAGAGCGAGAAGTGGCACCCACATCATCTTTGACGTTGGCATGAACAATGGCGACGACTCCAAACATTATTTGTCGAAGGGATACCAAGTGGTGGCAATCGAAGCAAACCCGATTCTCGTGGAGCGCGGGCGTGCCCGGTTTCAGAAGGAGATCGCTGCGGGACAAATCCTGATCGAATGTGTCGGGATCGTCGATCAACCTGGCAAGATTCCTTTTTGGATTAACGATGAAAGAGACGTATTTAGCTCGTTCGATCGCGCCAGAGCCGGCAGAAACGGAATGAAGTGCCATCCCATCGAAATCGAATGCGTAACCTTTGACAAGCTTCTGACAAAATATGGGGTTCCGTATTATCTCAAGCTGGACGCGGAAGGTGCTGAACCGTACTGTCTTAAGTGCCTGCAGCCGACCAGTCTTCCGGAATACGTCTCAGTTGAAGCCGAGGACTTTGAGTACCTGGTGCTCCTGTGGCACCTCGGATACAGACAATTCAAGATCGTCGACCAAATGCGTCACAATTCCAGGTTTCCGGACTTCGGGAATGACAACATGTTTTCGCGGGCGGCTAAGCGGGCTTGCTGGTATGCCGACCGCTTCAAGAATAGGTTCAGCCGGGTTCCCTTCGCCCGCGGTTGCTCCGGCCCTTTCGGTGAAGAAACGCCCGGCACTTGGCAAACTTTTGAAGAGGTTGCGTACAACTGGTTAGCGCTGCATTTCGGCCATCACAAGCGCGGAACTTTGAACCATTTTTCCTGGTACGATTTTCACGGCAAAGCTTTGCCTCAACCGACACAGCTCAAGTGATCTCGCACCCGGCGAAAACTCGCTGCGGGCTAGAGAATGTTGTCGGTTGGGATCGGGTGTGTAATCGGGGGAAGGAGCTATTATGAGCGGTTCATCGTTTAGCGATCCTATCCCTCATACAGATAAGATTACCCAACGACTGCTCCGGTCTGGCATGCCATTAACGCTGAAGACAGCTAGACGGCAGCGAACCATGTTGCTGGCGATTTCAGGGATCGTCGCGATCCTGGCCCATGCTACTTTCTTGCTGCTTTTACCCGCGGCGTGGCAGAAAAATCAAAGCTCTGACTATGTCGAATATTACGAACCAGTGGCCCAGAAGCTGGCCGCGGGCGCTGGTTTAGTACTGGGTTCTAAGCCAGCCCTACGTTATCCACCAGGCATCCCTATGCTCTATGCGGCCACATTTTGGATTTCCGACTCGCTGGACATCAGTCACGGGGCAGGGTTGCGCATATTTCAATCACTTTTCGTAATTGCCAGCGGCGTGCTGGTTGGGGTAGTGGCGATGCGCTTCCTCAGCTTGAGAATTGCGCTAGCGGCCTCCATCTTGTGGTCTACCTATCCGTTCCACCTTTGGCTGACAAAACAACCAGATGCTTCTGCCATATTTTCCACCCTTCTGCTATTGGGCGTATTCCTGTTTCTCCTTTGGTCCACCGACGGATGTCACGCAGTGCTGTACGGCTTTCTGCTCGGCTTCATATTAGCCATTATCGCTCTTATAAAGCCCTTCGGCATTGCACTGCCGGCCGTATTCATGGGCCTCGCTTGGATGTGCACTGCCCCCTGCCGGCCACGGCACCGGGGTCGATTTTCATTCTGCGTTTTGGTGGCCTATCTCCTCCTGATCTCGCCCTGGGAAGTCTGGGCGTGGCGGGTAAGCGGGCACTGGATTCCACTCTGCACGAACGGTCCCAATGCCTTAATAGACGGCCTCACGTTTGGTACTGTAAGGGGTCTTAAACAAGTCCCTATGCCTGAAAGTGTGCGAACTCTCACGGAAGACGCGGTCGCGCACGCTAAACAGCTGAGAACTACGACTAGCATCGCTAATTTCATGGTCGTGCAAATAAGGGAGAGGCCGGAGTCAGTCATAAAGCTGTTCTTGCTTAAGGCTGTCCGAAGTTGGTACAGCAACGAGTCGCATACTCTCGAAAAGTGGGTCGCAGTCATCCAATTGTTCTACTTGCCATTTGTCATCTTCGGAATGCGAATCGTCTGGAGGGGCGGCCGTCAGCACAAGAATTTTCTTCTGGTTGCAATGGGCATAACCCTGTACTTCTGGATGATGACGGTCATAACAGCCTTGCCGATTCTTCGTTACATGGTGCCCACTGTGAGCCTGCTCATGGTGTTTGCGGCAGCGGCGCTTGAACACGTGGCGATGCAGCACTTTGGGCCATTTCGAACCAAGCTTCTCGCTTCATACATCGACTCTTCCCTTGCACCAACCCGCCAGAGCGTGTCAACCTCCATTTAACGAGCAGTAGCCACCGTCCATTTCACGAAGGGAAGCTGTAGCAATGAAATGAATGCGTGAAGCTACACTGATCCAACCCTCGGAGGTTTGGTACGGAATAGAGGCAGAGTCGACCCTTCGGAGTCTGGAACAAAACCATTTCCTTTCCGCCGCACAGTAAGGGAACCCAAGTATCGTCCGCCAGCGGACCTAGCCCTTTTGCCTAAAACTGCAGAGATATTTGTTACCAGATCCCGAGAAGTCGCCGAACCTGGAGCAGAAACGGCCTTACCGGACAAATGGCATCCGCCCTTTATAGCATGCTCGCACTTTCAATCACTCCACTGAATTGCTCAACCACTTCAGGTAATTCGCGCATCCGCCGTCGATGTGGAACGAAATACACTCCGGCAGCTCGTAAGAATTCATCTCCTTGTTGGCCTTGCGCACGCGTTCGAGGGCTGTTGCGAACGTCTTGATCAGCAGCAGCCACTCCTGCGCCTGCTCGACTTTCCCCTCCCAACGATAGACTGACTGAACCTGCGGCACGATGTTTACGCAAGCGGCCAGCCGCCGTTCCACCAGGGTATACGCGATTTTCTCTGCTTCTTCCTTCGATCCGGCGGTGGTCATCATCAATATGTTTTCGCTCATATAGAATCCTTAGTCTGCTGCGAAGTCAGCTATTTAATCTAGCACTTTGTCTCAAGAGGTCGCTCGATGGCAACCCAGATCAGGTTCGGCACTTCAGGATGGCGTGCCGTAATGGCAGAAGAGTTCACGTTCGCCAACGTGCGCCGGGCAGTCACCGGAATCGCGCGTTATGTGGCCTCGCAGAGACCGTCTGGCGCGCGCGTGATCGTGGGCCGCGATCCGCGGTTCCTGGGCGAGACATTCTGCTCCATGGCGGCCGAAATCCTCGCTGGTCATGGCATCACGCCGCTGGTTATCGCCGAACCCGCTCCCACCCCGGCGATTGCGTACGCCGTGATCCGCGAGCGTGCCGACGGCGCGATAAACTTCACCGCTTCCCACAATCCACCGGAATATAACGGAATCAAATTTTCCACTCCCGACGGCGCACCTGCTCTGCCAGATGTAACCAAAACAATCGAAGCCGAGATCGCCGATGCCGTGAACGACCAGCCGAAGCCTGCGCGAGCCCCGGCCTCAGAGGCCCTTGAACCACGTGGCACGTATCTCTCTCGGCTGCGTGAGGTCATCGATTTGAACGCGATCCAAAAAGCTGGCCTTCGAGTTGTTTTTGATCCCTTTTGGGGCGCGGCCCGAGGCTATCCTGATTCGCTGTTGCGTGATGCGGGCGTAAACGTTGCAACGGTGCACGATTACCGCGATGTCCTTTTCGGCGGACATGCGCCTGAACCAGATGACCATCTGCTCGAGGATTGTCGTAACAAAATGCGCGAGACGAAGGCGCACATCGGCATCGCCACTGATGGCGACGCTGACCGTTTCGGCATCGTCGACGAAGATGGAACATTCGTTCAACCCAACTATATTATTGCGCTCCTCTTCGACTACCTCGTCGAAAGCCGAGGTTGGAAAAACGGCGTGGCGAAATCCGTCGCGACCACAAACCTTATTAACGCTCTTGCCGAGCACCACGGAGTCGAACTGCATGAAACGCCCGTGGGTTTTAAGTACATCGGCGAGCTGATCAAGCAGGATAAGATTGTAATTGGAGGCGAAGAAAGCGCCGGCCTCTCCATTCGCCATCACGTTCCCGAAAAAGATGGCATTCTCGCCGGTCTGCTCTGCTGCGAGATGGTCGCGCGCCGCGGCAAGTCGCTCGACCGGCAATTGCAGGAGTTATTTGTCAATGTTGGTTCATTCTATCCACAACGCGAGAACTTCCGCTTGACGCCGGAAGTGATGGAGAAGTTCACTGGAAAGTTGCAGACTGAACCGCGCGAATTCTTTGGCCAGAAGGTCAAGGAGATTGCGCGGACGGATGGAATGAAGCTGGTGTTCGCGGATGGCTCCTGGGTCTGTTACCGGCTCTCCGGGACGGAGCCGGTGGTTCGGGTCTATTCCGAGGCAACCAGCGAAGCCGGATTGGAAAAACTGAGCGCAGCAGCCAAGAAATGGATTTTCGAGTAAAGCAGCTTTCCAAAATTAGGGCTTTGCCGCGGTCGCGACCCGGTTTGCAACTGCTGCTCGACCGTGCCCCGCGAGCAGAAGCATTGGCGGAGCAATCACTCAAGAGACTGCGTCCGGCTCTGCAGTGGCTTTATCATTCCCGCCGCCGTTTGGCTACCGTCAGCATAGCTCTGCTTACGCTGTGGCTGTTTCTGCACGTAATGCTCGGTGCCAACGGTATGGTCATCTATCGGCAGAAGCGGGCTGAATATCAGGGTTTGCAAAAGGAAATCGACGGCCTACAGAAGGAAAATGATCGGTACACCGGTCAGATCAAGGCGCTCAAGACCGATCCCAATACCATAGAAAAGGAAGCCCGCGAGCAACTGCATTATGCCCGCCCAGGCGAGGTGGTTTATGTCGCGCCTCCGCCGCTCCCCTCGCAAGCCCACGAGACCAACGCTGCCCGCAAGTAGATTCGGTTAAATAGCTGCTCCGAAAGCTGATTCGCCCCACTCCCGAATCGTGGTTATGATCCGGATCTGATCGTTCATCATCTGTATTAAGGACGCCATTAAGGACGCCCCGGAGGTATTAAAACGCCCCGGAGGCCCCTCACTCACCGTCCAACCTGTCTGCGCGGTGGCGGCTCGTGAACGCCACTAACTACCTGCTTCATCCGACCGAATTCACCTGTCTCATAACCGTAGTTTCGCCTGGGCAGTTTGTCTGCCTCTTCTTCGATGGCACGCTCACGATTGCCGGGATTCGGGTGGTCGGAGAAAAATTGCAGCCCGCGCGACCCACCCTGCGAAGAAAGTTTCTCGAAAAATCGCGCCATCGCCATAGGATTGTACCCGGACTCCGCCATCAGATGCGATCCCGTCAAGTCCGCTTGGCTCTCCGCTGTGCGCGAGAACTTAAGCAGCACGCTATTGGCCCCCAATCCAATTCCCAGTTGTCCCAGGCGCCCTAACATGGAGCCCCCGGCAACTCGGGAGCCAAGCATCAGGGGCAACTGAATGGCCTGCGCTTTCGAAGCCTGATTTGTGCCGTGGCGCAGAATCACATGCGACATTTCATGCCCCATCACGCCGGCCAGCTCCGCCTCGTTGTCCACTGCCTTCAGCAATCCCGTATTGATGAACATCGGTCCGCCCGGAAGCGCAAACGCGTTAATTGAAGGATCCGCCACCACTTCGAACGTAAACGGAAATCCGCTGGCTCGTGCCTCCGGCGTATTCGCCAGCTTTCTGCCAACTCGATTCACGTAGTCATTCAGGAATGGATCCTTCACTATCTGCATCTGCCTACGCACCTGTGCCGCTGACTCTTGCCCGAGCTGGACGTCCTGCTGTCTAGAGAAAAAATTGAACCCAGGATGAAACGTGGTAGGCCCCTGCGCCAATGAAGAAGCTATTAACAGCACGCATGCAAGTCCGGCGCGTTTGAATTTAATCATCGCTATCTCCGTTTGACGGAACCCTGTTTTCTCTTTACAGATATTATGCCGAGTCTTCGCCCATGGTTGCTCCAGGAAGCAAGCGCCTGCTCTGAGCCGTTTTGAGCAGCATAACTCTTTGCATCCCGCCGCTGACTTGGTCATCACATCTACGACGCCTTAAGCTTGGCTTCATCTACGTTGACCAGCTTATGTCTTCCATCGTCCAATGTTGTATGGAGAGCCGCCAGTGAAGGCGCAGTGTCTACCGTTCCGCCAGATTCCGCATACTTCGCGCCTGTTCGCCGATTTCCTCTCCTGGGCACCTTCGGTCCATCAGTTCTTTCCAAGACCCCCAAATTTTTCCGAGTGGTTGAAGAATGAGGCAACTCGAGTCCGTTATGACTCCGCAATCCGCGAACGGGTGTCCTCGGTTCTTGAAGCGCAGAATAAAAAATGGGGTGCTTCTGCCAAAGCGCTGGAAAATATCGCCCGACTGCGCGCGGGCGCAGCGACGGTTGTTACGGGCCAGCAAGTGGGACTCTTCGGCGGCCCTCTGTTTGCGATTTTCAAAGCTTTGAGTGCGATCAAACTTGCTGATCAAGCGACCGCTGCCGGCGTCGACTGCGTTCCCGTGTTCTGGCTGGCAACTGGGGATCACGATCTCGCAGAAATCAATAATATAAGAATTCCAGGTCCTGACAGTGTTCTGCATGATTTAACCGCGCCAACACAAGGTGTTCCCGATGCGCCGGTTGGCAGCGTGAGCTTCGGGTCAGAAATCGAGGCCGTGGCTGAGGCTGCCGCGCAGTTGCTGGGCGAATCCGAAGTCGTAGGATGGCTCCGTGAGTCTTACCGCGCAGGCGAAAACTTCGGCAGCGCCTTTGCCCGACTGTTTACGCGGCTCTTCGCCGAATGGGGCGTGGTTCTACTCGATGCCTCCGACCCCGAACTGCATCGCATCGCTGTGCCGATCTACCGTGCTGCCATTGAACGCGCTGCCGAACTGGATGACGCGCTTCTCGTCCGCGGCAAAGAACTCGAATCTGCCGGCTATCACCAGCAGGTGAAGGTCACGCCATCTTCCACCCTATTATTCCTATTGCGCGGCGGCGCTCGCATCGTTGTGCATCGCCGCCCGAACGGTTCTTTGAATCCGGACTTTCTTGTCGGAGAAGAGCGGATTTCACAGCCGAAACTGCTTGACGAAATCAGCTCCTCGCCACATCACTTCAGCCCAAACGTGCTTTTGCGTCCTGTGGTACAGGACTATTTGGTCCCCACCCTTGCTTATACGGGAGGCTCCGCCGAAATCGCGTACTTCGCTCAGGCAGCGGTAGTTTACCACGCCCTCTTAGGACGCATCACGCCTGCCGTTCCGCGCTTTTCTGCCACACTGGTAGAGCCAAAACCGCAGGCGCTACTTGAACGTTATAAGCTGGACTTGCCGGATTTGTTTCACGGCCCTGAAGCCTTGCGGGAAACCCTGGCTGTGCGCGCGCTGCCGCAGGAGTTGCAATCCGCCTTCGAGCAAGCCGACCACGCGTTGAAGAGTTCACTGACAAAAATTCAGGACTCTCTCGCCCGGCTCGATAAGACGCTCGTAGCGGCAGCCGCAAATGCCGCGTCCAAGATAAATCACCAGCTCGATCAGCTCCGCGCCCGCGCCGCCCGCGCCGAACTACGTCAAACCGAAGTTTTGGCGCGCCACGCCGATCTGCTCAGCAACATCTTGTATCCCAATAAGACGTTGCAGGAACGCGAAATCGCGGGCTTATATTTCGTGGCTCGCCACGGACGGGGACTTCTGCACAATCTCTATGACGCCATTCACACTGATTGTCTCGATCACCAAGTCATTTCATTGTGATCACTTCTCGCTGGTCGCAAGGTAAGTTCCCAATCCGATCATGATTACGCCAGTCGCCGTCCTCTGCTGCTTGCGGAACCTGGCGGAAGTACGAATGCGGCTTCCAAGCGGGCCAGCCAGGGCGGTTACCATCAAATCCGCAGATGTGTTCAGCGCAACTGAAATGCTCCCCAGCACCAAAAATTGAGCGAAGACGTGTACGCTCCGCGGTTTACGAACTGCGGAATGAAGGAGAGAAAGAACAGCGCAGTCTTTGGATTCAACACCTCGGTCGTCACCCCTTGCCAGAAAGCGCTTCGCCGAGGAAAAGTGCCCTGTGGACTGAATTCTTTACTCAGGGACGCGTCCTGCTTTTGTGCGTCGAGAATCATCCGAATCCCCAGGTAACACAAATAGGCTGCTCCCGCATACTTCACGGTGGCAAAGGCGCTAGCGGATTTCGCCAGGATCACGGAAATTCCGGCGGCAGCGGCAAAAACATGGGCCATCCCGCCGAGAAATGTACCTAGCGCGGAGAGTATTCCCTCCCGTTTGCCGCCAGCCAGGGTTCGCGCTAATACGTAAAGCATTCCCGGCCCCGGCGCGATGGCAAGCAGAAGCGCTGCGCTCAAAAACAGAAAGAACTGCGTGGCGTGAATCATCATGGCCGAATTGTATTCGATCATTCTCCCGGACAGCTAGCTTAGGGGCGGGCGCGAGGTTCCAATCTCCGCAGATCCTATGCCGTCAGGATTCTCTCCAACTCCTCCAGCGACACCACTCGCTTCAGCCCGTTATTGCTGTACGCGCCCGCCGAATCGAACAATATTGCCTGCAAGCCCGCGCGGGTCGCACCGAGATAATCGACAGAATAAACGTCGCCGACATAGAGGCTGTCCTCTGGGCGAACATCCATTTCGCGCAACGCAGCATGAAAAATTTCTGCCCGCGGCTTCTCGCATCCAATCAGGCCCGAATCCGTGATGGTCTGAAAGCAATCCGCAATGCCGCAATGTTTCAGCACGGATGCAATTTGGCCATCGGCATTGGAAATCACGCCTAGGCGATACTGCTTGCCCAAGCGTTGCAGAACCTCCCTCGTGCCCGGACGAACATCGCACCAATTGGCTGAAATTCGCGTGTTCTCGACCAGCAGATCCCGCAAACCGTCCCCCTCGATCCCCAATTCATCCATCAAGTGTGAATAGAACAGAAACCAGAACCCGTGATCCGCCGGTCCTCTCTCCACAATGGCATCGAATTCAATTTTGGTACGGCACTCCAGCGCGCGCAGCAGTTCCGGCGAGGGCGAAATTTTGCGCTCACACAAAGGGGCCAGAATTTTTGTGCGATTAGGGAAAAGTAGGGTATTGCCTACATCAAAAAAGATGGCTTTCAGTTTTTGCGGCATGCAACGATTGTAGCGCGGGCTATTCGTCTCAGCGGTGCCTTAGGATTCGGCGCAGGTGCCCCACGGCCCACGGGGTAATCCGCCAGATCCTAGCGTTATGTTATCCGCCGCTGCTGATCCAATCGTCGCTGATCGCTGACTTCCTGCCCAAAAAAGGTTACTATCTTAACCTTTCTCTACAGAAACACCGCACCTATGCTCCTGCCCATTGCCTCAGCAACTAACACCGTCCTCGGTTCCTTGGGCGCCGCCTGCTCGCATCTGCAGCCAGCCATTGCTGTGTTTGTCCAGTATTCGGAGAAGAAAAACAACCTCTACACCATCCTTTGGGCCTTGGTGTTCGGCTTCGCGACGCTTAACATTCTCGGATTGGTTACCCGCCGCTTCGAGCCCAGCCGCACCCGTCTCAGTTTCGGTGAAACTCTTGCCATCGTCGTTGTCGCTTTTTCGGTCTTTCTCTTGGGATGGGAGATGCTGTACTTGTTCAAAGTGCTTCCCATCAAGCTAAAACCTCATGAGCCGTAATTTGCGGTATGATGCCGTTATGGCCAAATCCGCGCCAGCCTTCGAAGTAACTTGCCCGTGCTGCGGCGCGGTCCTCAAAGTCGACTCTGTCGACAAGGCCGTCATTTCGCACACCGCGGCGATTAAGCCAAAGATGTTTGCTGATATCGAAGAAGCTGCCAAGGCTATGAAGGAGCAGGACAGCCGACGTGAATCCATATTCCGGCAATCGGTGGAAGCTCAAAAGCATGCCTCCGACCTGCTGGAAAAGAAGTTCCAGGAGGCCTTGAAGAAGGCTAAGGAATCTCCTGATACCGGCAAGCCTATCCGGGACTTCGATCTCGATTAGTTTCAAAACGAGAAACACCTGTTTCCAAATCTTTACTGATTTCTAGTAATCCACAGCAATGGTCCGTTATTAAAGCGTTACAATAAAACCACGATGTCCGACATTCCCCTCCTTCTCGGTCATCGGGGCGCCCGTGCGTTCACTTCCATTCCAGAGAATAGCTTCGCCTCTTTCGATCTCGCTATAGAACAGGGCTGCGACGGATTTGAATTTGACGTTCGGCTGACGGGCTGCGGCCGAGCTCTGGTCTGCCACAATCCTAAAATCGGTAGCGTGACGGTTTCACGCGCACGGGCAAATCAACTGCGCGACCTCCCGCAATTGGAGGAGGTGATCGAACGGTACGGCAATCGCGTTTTTCTCGATATCGAGCTAAAGGTCAGAGGCCTCGAACCGAAAGTGCTCGCGGCATTGCGCAACTACCGTCCGCAGCGCGATCACGTGGTCTCCTCCTTCATCCCCGATGTTGTTCTGGAGCTGAAAACGCGTAGCGCCGCCATCCCGCTTGGGATTATTTGTGAAAAGCGCGCTCAATTAGCCCGCTGGCCGGGACTGCCGGTCGAGTATGTAATTGCGCACGAATCTCTGGTGGACGAGCACCTGATTGCCGAGGTGCGCAAAGCTCGACGCCGCCTCTTTATATGGACGGTGAATGATCGCAATAACATGCTGCGCGCCGCAAAGTGGGGAGTCGAGGGCATCATCTCCGATGAAACTGAACTGCTGGTGAACACGCTTCGCCCAAAGCTGGATTAGAAGAAGCAATGGCCATGAGATCTGCTTGGTACTTCGTTGCCTGGGGTTGATAGAATGCCCACTCATTCAGGAGGACAGTCATGGCCGCAGCTGAGCAAGTCATCCAGGGAATCCTGCAACAAATCGAAACCGCCTGGAATCGTTACGACAGCGTCAGCCTTGCAGCGGCGTTTGCCGAGGATGCCAACTTCATCCAAATCTTTGGGGGACAGTTGGACGGGCGGGCTGCCATAGAGGCGGCGCACCGGCACATCTTCGAGACGATCTACAGAGGCAGCCATGCCAGTTTCGTGCTACGGAGCATCCGCTTTCTGCGCCCCGATGTCGCGGTGGTATTCGCCCGAGCGCACGTGAAGTTCAAGGAAGGCAACGAGGCGCGCGAAATAGAAACCCGCCCAACGTTGATCGTGGTAAAGGAACAGGACAAGTGGCAAATCGTCGCGTTCCAAAATACCAAGATCTCCGAGGTGCCAGCCGCAGCCCAAGCCGCGGCTCGTCTTGCAACTTAGTGGGGAAACTTCGGCTCGCCCTCAACCAACAGCAGGGACCATCTTTCAAGATGCCGATGGCGAAAAGAAACCGCGCTTTGGGCGTTGTAGGGTCTGTAGGGCAGGGATCCGGCGATTTCGCCCCGGGCAGACCCTTTGCCCCCGCGCTATAAACCTTTGTGCAGGAACGCCGCTCTTTCTTTCTCAAATACATCGAGCTCCGCTGAGACTTCGCGCTCTGTCCACTGCATCACGGCACTAACACGGACCGCCGCTTGGCGGGCGCAATCGTGCGACCAGCACGCACCCAGCGCCGCCGGAACTCTTCGCAATAGCACGTCGCCAAGAGTCGCGGCGCATTCACTGGCAAACGCATACGCCGCTTCGGCCACGATGTGCTGAGTATGGGGGCATAGTGGAGCACGCATTTCTGCGCTGCTTCGCGCCATGTGTGCTATTTCCAGCGACCTCCTCCCATGCCACTCAACAACGGCCGCCGCCGCGGCTTGGCCAATTCCGCCCGTGGCAGAGACTTGATCCGTCCAGCGATCCAACATTGGCTCAAGCTGACCTTCACATGCCACGCCGAATTCCTCCGTCGATTTGCGCCGCACGCCGATCTTCCTGGCGCACTCGCGGGCAAGTTCCGCTGCGGTTGTCAGCTTCCCGCCGATCACACTAATCATGCGTTCTGCTCCATCATCGGCATGATCATGAAGATAATGCTTGCGGGTCACCGCTGAGAGACTCACATTGTTCGAGAAGGGAAGCGGCCTGATTCCGGCAAATGAACAACGAATGTCTCGCGGCGAGATTCCTGCTCGGGGAAATAATTGCAGGGTGGACTTCAATAGATATTCGATCTCGTCGGCCGAAGGCTGAGCTTTGGCCGGATCGCCACGATCCGGAACTTCAGTTGTTCCCACAAGCACCTGTTCGTTCCACGGAATCACAAAAAACGGTCGTCCGTCGACAGCTTCCGTGTACAACGCCGCCTCCGGCATTCCTGCGAACCGTGGCAGCACGATGTGAGATCCGCGAACCCCGCCTACCATCGCCTGCTTGGTATGAATTTGGGATTGCCAGCATACGCGGTCCACCCACGGTCCGGCGGCATTCACCACCCAGCTTGCCTCCAATCGCTCTTCTTTGCCGCTGAGGCGGTCGCGAAGCAAGACTCCCGTAGCTCGCTTATGACGTATATCCACCGCCAGCACCTGACTGTGATTACGCACCACTGCACCGGCTTCCAGTGCTTCCACTACCCAATCGGCGACCAGTCGCTCAGGGAACTCGCATTGCGCATCTTCGAAGCTGAAAATCGACCAGCGCCGTCCAGAGTCCAACAGCAGCTCCAACTTTCGTTGATCTTCTTTCGCCGACTCGGGCCGGAGTCCTCGACCGCCAAGCCGGCGATAGATCCACAGCCCTGCCCGGACCAAGAGCGCGCTACGCCGGCTCTTCTCATCCAGCGCCAACACAAAACGCATAGGATGCACCAGGTGCGGCTTCTTCCTGACTAACCGCTCCCGCTCCCGCAACGACTCACGCACCAGTCCGATCTCAGCATGCTCCAGATAGCGCAGGCCTCCGTGAATGATCCTCGTAGACCGGCTCGTCGTTCCAGAGGCAAAATCATGCTGCTCGACCAGAAGCGTCCGTTTACCGCCCCGGGCACACTCGCGCGCGATAGCGACGCCGTTAATTCCGCCACCGATCACAATGACCTGAAACCGCTCACCTTCCAGCGGCGGCCGAGTTTTCGGAT
>WNEV01000499.1_pt1 | contig 17607 bp, 13 predicted proteins | sample 5399861 | NCBI WGS metagenome assembly WNEV01 (sample SAMN13153335, study PRJNA577476) | soil metagenome | isolation source: 40 cm grassland meadow soil 2 days after 3rd rain plot 2 | place: USA:California | collected 2015-11-11 | reverse complement strand
CCTAGTCGTGTAGATCTTTTCCCAATGTATTCTTGTATCCACGTAACCTTGCTCCTATGGCTTGGGAGAGTATGCAAAGACGGGACCCGCCAGCGTGCCGATATAGAGAATATCTGGCGACGTCCCTATGCCTCGGACTGTTTCCGGGAATTGGAATGACCACTCCCGACTACCATCGGAAGAGCGCAATGCTATGAGCTCGCGACGATTACCGGCTAGCACAGCATCACGCCAAACGTAGGGTCTTGCGGAGGTCCACTGTTTGGACGCTTCCGCGGACCACCGTAACTTCTTCAGGTCGAGATCAAAGCTTGCGAAGGTCTCGTCTCCAAGAAAAGCAAGAAGTGAATCATTAGCAACAATGAGTCTTCTGTTTGGTGTGGATTCCGTCGGAAGGTCACTCAGCACTGCGCCTGAATCCGTGCTGAGTCGGTACAAATGACGTTTGGAAGTGCCAAGGTAGAGGTTGTGATGATCGACGGCAGCGGAAGTTGTCACGTCCGCGCCCAAATCCTTTTTCCAGATCAATTTCCCGGATTGAGCTTCCACGGCGTACGCGAATCCATCCCTGCCGCCAAAATATACTCGGCCTTCGCTAACCGCCGGAGAGGCACAAGTAACGCAATGCTCTTGGGGTGAATACGCGTCGTGAAAGGCCCAGTTTGGTTTGCCGCTTGGCAGGTCGAGGCAAACCAAATCGTTTGCAATTGTGACGAAATAGATTTGATTGTCGACGCGGACGATATCGGATGCAACCCCTGTTGCCTCAACTTTGTATTTCCAGCGCACCGCTCCTGTCGCTCTTTCGAAGGCATAGACGTGCCCGATAGTCCCGTCAGTGCCTATAACAACAAGCTGGTCGGTAATCAGCGGGTCGCCATGAAACTGGCTCTGTTCTCCATCCTTGCGGATGTCATAGTCCCACTTTACTTGTCCAGTTTTCTTGTCGAGCGCGCGAATCATGCCATTGCAGGAGCCAGCAACAAGAAGGTCGCCCGCGACCGTGGGCGTAGAGAAGACTCAGCCACCAGTATTGAATTCCCAAAGAAATGGAGCCTTGTCGGACGTTGCAGATGCATCTCGTGCCTGAGCCGCGAGCAGCCCTGGAAAGAGTAGAAGAACGGCAAGCCGTAAATTTCTGAGTGTCACGCTAACCTCCCGCTCGGAAACACATTCTACTTTCTGTGCGCTCTCGGCTGACGATACTCTCCAGATCGAAGGACGGTCAAGCGTGCGCTTTCAACCGTACTTGGTCACAAGCTGCCCTAACGAGGGTTGGTACCTCCTTGCTGGCCAACGCTTTCCAGAATCTTTTCCAGCCGGTCCAATTGAGCCTGTAGTTCGCCAAGTTTGGCACGCTCGGCCCGTAGTTCGTCCTCCGCTTCGATTTCTCTTGTTTGCTTTTGCTGTTCTTCGTTCTCCAACGAGGCGAGTTTCGCCTTGAGCTGCGAAAGCAAATCCTCGATCTGTTTCTTCTCTGTCGGAGAGTTTTCGGCTTGGCTCACTAGATCTTCATACTTCTTGGTATCCGACGTGAGCTTGGTCCGATTCGATTGTATCTCGGCGAGTTTTGCTCGGGCGTCATCGAGTCTTTGCGATGCACGGGCAACGATTACTTCCTGGCCTTGCAAGCGGTAGAGAAGAATCTGCGCTCTTTGCGCAGCAACCGTTGTGGTCTGCAAATCGTGGTGCAGTTGTCGAACCTCCGCGAGCAAAGCCTGCAAAGTCTGTGAGTCAGTTGCGGTGGACTGACCGAAAACAGGCGCTGAGATAAGCAAGAAAACCGGGCTTAGTAGGCAAGAGCAATGCATGTGCGGCCTCCCAATGAATTCTATCTCCAGCTCTCCGATATTCATCACCCAACTCAGAACTCACTGCAGACACACCGGCCCCCTCGGCACATTGTAGACTGGGGACATGGCTGAAACCGCGATCTTGGAACGGACGGCTATCGTGCGCCACGGGCGAAGGCTCGAATATCTCACCATCGGTTGGAATACACTGGAAGGATTGATCGCCGTTATCGCGGGCGCCGTCGCCGGGAGTGTATCTCTTATCGGGTTTGGGATCGATAGCTTCATCGAAGTGACTTCCGGCTCAGCTTTGTTGTGGAGGATGTCGGTTGATGCCGGTGTGCACAGCCGCGAAAGGAACGAGCGGCGAGCCTTGCAGGTTGTCGGCATATGTTTTTTGTGTCTCGCCGCCTACATCGCCTACGAATCCGCGACGGACTTGTGGTTCAAACGTGCCCCCGAGCACAGCATTCCAGGCATCGTTCTGGCATGCGTTTCCCTCGTTGTGATGCGACTTCTTTCGCGTGCGAAACGAAGAGTGGGGCGCGCGCTCGGCAGTGCGGCGATGCACGCGGACGCGAAGCAAACCGAATTCTGCACTTATCTTTCGGCCATACTCCTGGCGGGTCTTCTTCTGAACGCGATCTTCGGCCTGTCGTGGGCGGACCCGGTGGCGGGCCTCATCATGGTTCCCATCATTGCGAAAGAGGGAGTTGACGGCTTACAGGGCAAAGCCTGTCAGGATTGCTGCGCACGGTAATCACTTCTTCGAGAGATTGGCACCTATGGTGGGAGCATCTCCCGTTTGATGATCGGCGATTTGAAAGAGCAGGAACGCGTGCACTGCGTCCGTGGTCTCCGGACCGGCCGCGACTAGCCGAATCCGCGCCCCCCGCTCTATCTCTGAGAATTCGTAGCGAATCTGTTCCTTGAGCCTCGTCATAGTTGCAGTGCCTGGCGGGTTCGTGTCGTGTATGAGCATGGGTGCCTTGAAATTCCCCGATGAAAACATCTTGGTGATATGCCCAAGGTGGGAGCGGATCTGGTCGATGCTGGCCTTGTCGCTCGGGTCTTTTGCCGTGACCGCGATTTCTCCTCCGTCCTTGAATAGTCGGAAGTGATGAGTCGTCGCTTCGTGCGAGAAGCCCATCACATGCTCACCACGGTTGACGACGTCTTCCGACCGCTTGTCCTGGTCCGGCGGTGGATTCTGTTGAGCGTTCGCCACACCTGCGAGGATGACCAGCAACAAAAGAAGCTGCATCGTGCGCATGATTTAAAGTCCTCTCTTCCTTCGGATTGTCGGAGAACCGGAAACAACGCCAGCTCTTGGTCTTGGCCGGACGCTCTCGAGCAACTGTGCGACTTGCCCCGGCTTTGTCCGGCGCAATCGCTTGTCCCACTCCTTCGACGATCGATGCATCTCGGCGCGCAAGGAAACCAGATTCTTGACTTGCTGGTCGAGGTTGTCGATCTTCGAACGCAGCAAGTCGTGGACGTGGCGGCATGGTGCACCGCCCTTGTCGCGCACGGTCAGAATGGTTTTCAATTCGGGGAGCGAAAAACCAATCGTCAAAGCTCGCTGAATCAGTTCCACTCTCTGCTGAGATGATGGAGGATACTCACGGTAATTTCCTGCTGTGCGCTGGGGCAGAGGCAAGAGTCGAAGACGTTCGTAATGCCGCAACGTGTCGGTGCTTACGCCCGTTTGACGCGCCAATTGTCCCGAACGCATGGGCCGTCCTCCGCGAGAAGAGTCTAAACGCTGGAACGGATTCCAGAGTCAAGTCGAAACTGATACCTATTTCGACGCAGTGACTTCGTTGACGGAAAGCGTGTCGCCCTTCAGAATTCCCATGACCGTGACTTTCTGGCCAGCGAGCTTGACGAGTTCCGCTTCGTGTCCTTCCAAGGTATAGACCTTTTTCTCCGCGGCCAGTGCGTACTTCATGCCGTCCTTCACACACATCCGCGTGCACTGGGCAGGAGTCTTGTCCTTGGCCATGTGCGTAGCGCCGCACATCGAATCGGTGACGACTCCCGTAAGCGATTGTTGCTGCGCAACTGCAGCAAACGCACCCGCAAGCGCCAGCGTGAGTACCGTAGTCAGTTTTGTTTTGGTCTTCATTTTTGCTTCTCCCTTGTGATTGGACTTCTTCATCAAACCACCTGGCGTCCCCCACTTTCCCGGCCATCACCTGGTCAACCTCTTGTCGAATTGTCCGTCTGCGAACGCAAAGTCCCGCGCCGCAACGCGCGCTCCTTCATAAGCGCAAAGAAGACGGGCACGAGAATTAGCACGTGGATGGTGGAGGTGATCATGCCGCCGACGATGGGCGCGGCAATCGGTTTCATCACATCCGAGCCGATGCCACTCTCCCACAAAATGGGAATGAGACTCGCGAGCACCACGCAGACGGTCATGAGTTTCGGCCTGAGGCGATGCACGGCGCCTTCGATCACGGCCTCCTCAATATCTTCGTGCTTCAACTGTTTTCCGCTCGCGAGCCGGCGGTTCAACGCTTCATGGAGGTAAACAACCATTACTACGCCGGTCTCGACAGCGATGCCGAACAGCGCGATGTAGCCGACCCATACCGCCACGCTGAAGTTGTAGCCCAGCAGTTTTTGCAGGATAAGGCCGCCCGTGAGTGCATAGAGCGTCGGGAAAATGAGCACTGCCGATTCTGCGACGGAATGGAAGACCATGTAGAGGAGCACAAAGATGACGAAGAAGACGACGGGCAAGATCACTTGCAAACGCTCCTTGGCCCGCAATTCGAATTCATATTCGCCCGCCCATTTGTAGGTGTAACCCGCAGGCAGATGCAGCTTTTGCTTGAACATGTCATTGGCGGCTTTTACGAAGTCGCCGTAATTTCTGGAATTGAGGTCGATGTAGACGTACCCGGTCAGCGCTCCGTCTTCATCACGGATCATGGAGGGTCCGCGTGAAAACGAAATGCGTGCCATTTCTTCGATGGGGATCTGCGCGCCGGAGGGCGTGCCGATCAGGACTCTCCGTAACTCGACCACGTTGTCGCGAAAGTCCCGACTGTAGCGGACGTTGACAGGATAACGCTCGCGGCCTTCGATGTTTTCCGTCACCATTTGGCCGCCGATTCCGGAAGTGACGGCTTGTTGCACATCAGCAACGGTGAGCCCGTAGCGCGACGCTCCTTCGCGATGGACTTCGATATTGACGTAAAAGCCTTGCGAGACGCGTTCGGAGAAGATGGATCGAACTTGCGGAAGGCCCGAAAGGACTTGTTGGATTCGCGCACCAACTTGCTGGATGCCTTCGAGAGTCGGACCCTGTATTTTCATCCCGAGCGGAGTCTTGATGCCGGTCAATTCCATGTCCAAGCGGTTTTCTACTGGCATAGTCCAGGTGTTGGACAGTCCCGGGAATTGCAGCTTGGCATCCATTTCCTGAATGAGCTTTTCGTAGGTCACCCCTGGCCGCCACTTCTCGCGCGGCTTGAGCATGATGGTGGTGTCGTACATGTCGAGTGGCGCGTTGTCCGTGGCGCTGTCGGATCTTCCAATCGTTCCAAAGACCGTTTCGACTTCCGGAAACGTGCGGATGACGCGGTCTTGTTCTTGCAACAGTTGCGAAGCCTGCCCGATGGAAATTCCCGGCAAGGCGGTCGGCATGTATAAGGCCGAGCCTTCAAACAGCGGCGGCATAAACTGGCTCCCGATCTTGAGTGCAAGGGGAAGGGTAACGACCAAAAAAATCAGATTGAGCAGCAATGTCGTTTTGCGAAACCGCAGACAGAGCCGGAGGACGGGCAGGTATAAAGCTTGTGTGACGCGGGAAAGCGGGTTCCGCGATTCCGGCCGAAGCCGCCCGCGGATGAAGAGAACCATCAGCACGGGCACAAGCGTGATGGCCAGCAAGGACGAGAAGCCGACTGCCAACGTCTTCGTCCAGGCGAGTGGCCGAAACATCCTGCCTTCCTGTGCCTCCAGCAAGAAAACAGGCAAAAACGACACGACGATGATAAGCAGCGAGAAAAAGATCGCCGGGCCGACTTGCTTCGCGGAATCGAGCAAAATCTTGCACCGCTCCGCTTCTGACACAGATCTCTCTGCTTGATGCTCGGAGAGCTGTCGGTAGCCGTTCTCGACCATGACGATGGCCGCGTCCACAAGAACGCCGATGGCGAGCGCGAGTCCGCCGAGCGACATGATGTTCGAGCTGACGTGGAGGCAGTACATCGGGATGAAGGCTGCGAGTACTGCGATCGGCAAGGTAAGAATCGGAATCAGCGCCGAGCGAAAATGGAAGAGGAAGATAATGATGACCACGCTGACGATGACCGCTTCCTCCAGAAGGTCACGCTGCAGAGTTTCGATGGAGGCATGAATCAATCCGGAGCGGTCATAGCCGGAGACGACTTCGACACCGGGAGGCAATGAGGATTTGGTCTCAGCCAGTTTTTTCTTCACGCCGTTGATGACATTTAGGGCGTTCATGCCGTCGCGCATGACGACGATGCCCGCGACGGTTTCCCCTTCGCCCTGCCACTCGGCCACGCCTTCCCGAATATCCGGACCGAAGGTGACCGTGCCGAGATCTCGAATCTTGACGGCAGTTCCGTTCTTCGTAGCGACGGGCACGGTTTCGAGATCGCTGAGCGAACGCAAATAACCCAAACCGCGAATCATGTATTCCGCGCCGCCCATTTCGAGGACTCGCCCTCCGACTTCATTGGTGCTGGCGCGAACCTTTTCAACGACGGTGGAAAGCGGGATGCCATAGGCGCGCAATTTGTTGGGATCGACATTCACCTGGTATTGCTTGACGAATCCCCCGATGGTCGCGAATTCGGCAACGCCCGGAACGGTTTCAAGCTGATAGCGCAGGTACCAATCCTGAATACTGCGCAACTCGGGGAGACTGCTCTGGTGGGTGCGATCGACAAGAACGTATTCATAGACCCACCCGGCACCGGTCGCATCCGGGCCGATGACGGGATGGACATTGGCCGGCAGTCCTCCTTCGATCTGTTGCATGTACTCCAGCACTCGAGAACGCGCCCAGTAGAGATCGGTCCCGTCTTCAAAAACCACGAAGACGTAGGAATCGCCAAGCATCGTCTGCGCGCGGACGGCTTTGACATGCGGGGCGGCCAGAAGCTTCGTGACAATCGGATACGTCACTTGATCCTCGATAAGGCTCGGCGGCTGCCCAGCCCATCGCGTATGAATGATGACTTGCACGTCAGAAATATCCGGCAATGCGTCGAGCGGTATGCGGCGCAGTGACCAGATTCCCGCGAGCACAAGAAGCAGCGTTCCGGTAAAAACGAGAAAGCGATTTTTCGCACACCAGTCAATCCAGCGGGTAATCATGTTACATTCCTCCCGTGGCGTTGACGCTCAGTTGCTTGCTGGCGACGGTTTGGCCGTTCTTTTTCGCGACGACGGTGACCTGCCACGTTCCACCGCTGTCGAGTTGGGCCGATCCTTCATAGAGGCCATTCCCCTTGTCACTCAGCGTGACCGGAGTGCGCATTGCAGCCATGCCCATGGCCGGCATCGCTGGCATAAAGAATGTAACGGAGACTTCCGCACCAGAAATCGGAGCGCCATTCGCGTCGGCGAGCTTCACTCGAATAGCGTTGCTGCCTTTGCGCGGAGGACTGGGTTCGGTCGTAAGTGCCACGTTCGTCTGTGGCGCGTTCATCGCGCCCGCGGAACCTGCGCCGGGCGGAGGGGGCGTGAATGACCCCAGAGCTGCCTGTAACTGGCTCTCGGAGTCGATCAGGAAATTCGCGGACGTGAGGATTTCCTCGGCTTCTTTCAATCCCTTCAAGATGACGAAGTTTTCGCCCGCGCGGGCTCCGAGTTCGACTTCGCGCGGTTCGAGATAGCCGTCGCCGCGATTCACGAAAACGATTTGCCGTGTGCCGGATTGCAGGACGCCACTGGCGGGAATCACGAGCTGCGTTCCGGCACGCACTTGGAGCACAGCGTTTACGAACATTCCCGGCGTGAGTTTCAAGCCTGGATTCGGGAAAATCAGCCGAACGCGTGCCGTGCGTGTCGTCATATCCACTTGCGGATAGATGAAGTTCACACGGCCTTCGAAGTTGCGGCCTGGATAGGTGTCCACGGTGAGGCTTGCCCGGTCGCCAACTTTGATTCTTCCCAGATCGTTCTGAAACACTTCGGCGAAAATCCAAACGGTTGAGAGATCGGCGACGGAATAGAGCCGCGTCTCCGGCTGCACGGTGAGATTCGGCAAAGCGTTCCGCTCGATGATGTAGCCTGAGACGGGAGAATCGACTTGAAGTTCCTGCTGCACTTGGCCCGTGGATTCGAGCCGTACGAGCTCCCGTTGCGGCACACCCCATTGCTTGAGCCGTTCGGAAGCCGCGCTCAATAGCGAGGCCGCACTTTCGGCGACTCCAGGTACGGTGCTTCCCGCGACGCGTTGCTGGTTCTGTTTCGCAACGAGATACTCGCGCTCCGTCGCCGCGAGGTCCGGGCTATAGATCGTGAACAGCGGCTGCCCTTTGCGGAGGTATTGATAGGTCGCGTCGGCAAAGACTTCTTGGATGTATCCCGAATACCGCACCTGCACGTAAGCGAGCTTGGTTTCGTCGACGGCGACATTGCCCGTCGCACGAATTTCATCTCCGACCATCTTGCGTTCCACTCGGCCCATGCGGACGCCGATGCTTTGCATGCGTTCGGGCGAGAATTGCACCGGGACGAGTGAGGTCTCATGCGGCGCCGTCGACGCGCTTTCCGATCCGTTCGGGGCGTTCTGCGCCCCTTCGTCGGAAGCGGATGGCATCGTCGCTTCCGTTTTCTTATGTTGCGCGGATCGCCACCAAAGCCCGCCGAGAATTCCGATCAGGGCAATGTTGCAAGCAACCGCGAAGATGAATGAATTTCGATAGTTTCGCATGGCTCTTTTCCTCTCCTAGCGCAACGCCAATCCGGTGATCTGTTCGAGCCGCGCGATAGCGGTCTCGTATTCGGCGACGTTCTGCCAGTACGCTTCATCGAGGTGCAACACGTCGAGAAAGGCAGTCAGGACCGCTTGGAAATCCTGTTTGTTCGATTGATAGGCCGCGAGACCCGCCTGAAACTCCGAAACCGCTTGAGGAGAAAGACCTTCACGGTGAATCTTGAGGAGTTCCGCGGTTTGCTGCACGACGACGTACTGGGAGCGGAGTTCCGATGCTACTTGCTGGGACTGTGCCTCGAGCTCACTGCGAGCACGCAACTCCTCGGATTGTGCTTGCGCCAATTCCGGTTTCTGTTTGCGGCTCCGATAGATAGGTACGCGTACGCCGAAGGACAGCATGTAGTAGGCGCGGAACTGCGTCGGATCGGTCCGCTGCCACATGTATTGCACGTTGAAATCAGGATAGAAGTCCTTGCGCGCCAGATCCACCTGCAGCGATTGCTTTTCGATCATCTTCTGCGCGCCGGCCAGCTCCGGGTTCTGCGCTTTTGCGGCAATGAGAAGTTCGTCGTATGACTGAAGCAGAGGAGTTTCCGTGAGATCGGTCGGCTCGATGTCCGGCGAATCCTGGGGTCGGTTGAGAAACTGTTTCAACTGGGCTTCGACCTTCCCAACCTCCAGATGGTGCATGGCAATTTCGCGAACCAGTTTCGTCTTTTGCAGTTGGGCTTGCAGCACATCCTGCTGATTCCCCTTTCCGGAACGATAGCGAGCGTCGGCGGCTTGTTCCACTTGCTTCAGGAGTTCCCCGTCGCTTTCGAGAATCGTCAGTGTTTTGGATAGGTACGCCAATTGGAAATAGGAAGCTTTGACTTCGGCCAGCACCGCTCGGCGAACGGACTCGACCTGTTGCTGCGACACGTCCGCTTCGCGTTTCGCAATCTCACCTTTCAGGCGCAGCTTGCCTGGATACGGAATGTCCTGCGTGACACCGAGCCCGATATAGGCGAAGTCGCTGTTGGTGTACCCCGCGAACGGCCGCGGACTTCCGACGCTCAAGTGCTGCCATGTGAACTGCGGGTCGGGCAGCGTCGACACTTGGGTGGGAACTTGTTTGGCCGCTTGCCAGCCCTGCCGTGCGGCTTCGATTTGCGGATTGTTTTTCTCCGCTTCCTGCAGCAAGTCGGCCAGTGGAGTCCCAACGTGATCGTGCTGCGGTGAAACCTCTTGCGCAAAAGCGTGCTTCACAAGAGCCGATAAGAGCAGCAGGGCACACAGAGTCCGTGGCAATCCATTTCCCGAACGGCGCGGGGTAATCTTCGATTTCGCAAGCAAAGACATTTTCCTTCTCCTGGACGTGCGTATAGAACGATCGCCGGTCGTCGCTTCGGTTTGCGGACCCGCAACCGAAAGCGACTCGGCAGATGAAAGGAACAATCGAGACGGAAAAAGAGACACCCGTGCACAGCCGCACGGTTCAAGAGCGGATCAGATCAGGAACGAGGAATGAAGCGTGTAGAGTTCGGGAGGAGAATGTTGGGGAGCCGCGAATTTAGTAAGGGGCGCTTGGGAAAGCTCCAAAACCCGCGGTGTCGGCAAGGTATTCGCCACGTCCATCACTGGCGGATGGAGTGTGACGTGAGCCACAGGAAGCACACTCGGAGATTGCGAGGAAGCCATCAATTTGCAGCAGTCGTGAGTCTGGTTCGATGGGTCACAGGGCATGGAACCGCAACACTGCATGCTCTGCTGATCCATGGTCATGGCGGACATACAGTCGGCGAACTGCAAAAGCAGGATCGCGGCGACCGCCAGCACTAAGAATGTAGTCCTACGTACCATCTCTTTAGACTCTAGGGTGATTAGACGGCCGGAGTCAAGAAATGGGATGCGCGGCTAACCCAATAGTTAGGCGAACTTTATGGAAGTGCTTGAAAACAAAGCGGGACCGCCGGGAATTGTAGTTAGCGCGCCGTGACAGTGTAGGACTCTAACCAACGACAGGGCAGCGTTCTAACCAACTGAACTACGTCCCCAGCCGTGGAATCAACAACTTGCCGTAAAGCCTTAAGAAATAAGGTTGTTGCAGGTTTTGCATACAGCGCACGTTTCGCTTGCGGTGCATACGGTAGCAGCTGTCCCTGCCAAAACCGCCAATAAACCGCTAATAAAAACTTGGGTGCTCATCCGGAATTCATACTAACACAGATACACGCGATGGGCGAAGGAAGCATTCCAGCGCAGGGCTCGACGGATCGAAGCAGTGGATTTGCAGTCGAAACTACTCTCTCACTCATCGGGATAATCTGCGCGCTTGCTGGACAGAAGTTTGCGTCCCCACGGAATACGTTTTAGGAGACTACAACGGTCTTGTAAACCGTTGTCTGACAACGATAGGACTGCTCACCGCTGCTGCTTACGACGTCTCAGTAGTAACTCTGTTTCGACATGCTGACATTAGGCCGACACCAAGTGTGAGCAACAAGCAAAGGTTTTGGAAGCCCTTAGCCGGAGCCGCACTGGTCCCCAACCATCTCCCCTTGCTTACCGAGGGCAGAGATGCTAGGCTCGGTTACCGAGGACATAGACATGAGCAAACCTTCCGATCTCGTGCAGGGCACGTTGGACATGTTGCTGCTGAAAATTCTGGCGCTTGAGCCGATGAACGGCTTCGCCGTCAGTCAGCGGTTAAAGCAAGTGTCCGGCGACGTGTTGCAGGTGAGCGACGGATCGCTCTACCCGGCTTTGCACAAGCTGGAACAAGAGGGCTGGATTACAGCCGAGTGGAAAACATCCGAGTATGGGCGGCGCGCGAAATATTATTCGCTCACACGGCTCGGGCGGCGACAACTCGAGAAAGAAGCAGACAACTGGGGCAGGCTTTCGAGCGCCATTTCGCGGGTTATTAAACTGAAAGAGGCTTGAGTGTCGCGCGGCGCGAAACGGAGGTTGGATATGCGACCGGAGCATTGGCTGTACACAATTCCGCTACGGTTACGGTCGTTGTTTCGCTGGGCCCAGGCGGACCAGGAATTGGACGACGAGCTGCGCGATCACCTCGACCGAAAAACCGAGGAATACGTCGCGCAAGGGATGGCGCCGGAGGAAGCGCGGCGGCGGGCGCGGCTAGAACTGGGCGGCGTGGAGAAGGTAAAAGAGGAGTGCCGTGACGCCCGCCGCGTCACGTGGACTCAGGACCTTTCCCAAGACATTCGCTACGGCTTGCGTATGCTAGCCAAGAATCCCGGTTTCACAGCGATTGCCGTGCTGACGCTGGCGCTTGGGATCGGGGCGAACACGGCAATTTTCAGCGTGGTTGACTCTGTGCTGCTCCGCCCAGCGTCCTACGCGAAGCCCTCTGAGCTGGTGGACATCAATGAAGTGGGCCCCGAGACGGCAGCGGGCGCGATTAATGAGGTTTCTCCCGGAGACTTCATCGAATGGGAAAAGCAAGCGCAGGCCTTCCAGGGAATGGCCGCTTATCAGCGGTGGGAATTTCACGCCTTGACCGGTAGTGGCGAACCGGACGAAGTGTGGGCGGTCCCAGTCACCACAAATCTATTTAGCATTCTGGGCGTAAATACCATCCGCGGGCGCACGTTTGCCGAGAACGAAACCCAGGCTGTGGTCCTGAGCTACCAATACTGGGAGAGCCACTTCTCGTCGGATCCCAACATCATTGGGAAGGCGGTTGCGCTCGATGGCAAATCGTACACCGTGCTCGGCGTTGCTCCTGCTGACTTTGAGTTCCCGAGGGCCAACACGCAAATATGGGTCCCTCTAACGTTCAGTGCCGCTGAAAGCGCCAATCACAAGGACCGCAGACTCAGCGTCATCGCGCGGCTGAAATCAGGGGTCACTCTCAGACAAGCTCAGGCGGTAATGGACATCGTGTCACGTCGCCTGGCCGCGCAGTTTCCGAAGACGAACGCTGGATGGAGCGCTCCGGTCAGTCCCTTCAAAGGCCCCGTGGCGGAAGACGTCCTGCGTACGGCCATTTTCGCGCTCCTGGGGGCAGTGACTTTTGTACTGCTGATCGTCGGCGCGAACGTGGCCAGCATGCTGCTCGCTCGTGGCACAACACGGCAGAGCGAGATGGCCATCCGTGCTGCGCTGGGCGCCGGCCGTCTGAGGTTGATCCGGCAGTTGGTGGTCGAAAGCGTACTTCTGGCAGGTGCAGGCGGAGTGGGCGGCCTTATGCTGGCACGTTGGGGCCTGCGCACGATCGTCAGTCTGGTGCCCAAGTACAACCTCGTTGAAACCGAGAGCGTACATCATATTTCGATGAACCTCACCGTGTTCGCCTTCACGGCAGCTCTGTGCCTCCTGACCGGAGCAGCGGTTGGACTACTGCCCGCCTTGCGGGTCTCGAGCCTGAATCCCATTGAGTCCTTCAAAGGGCAAGGACGGACTTCAGCGGCAGGGGCCGGCGGCTCGCGCCTGCAGCGCGTGCTGGTTGTTTCCGAGGTCGCGCTTGCCTTGGTGCTCCTGGTCGGTGCCGGCTTGATGATTCAAAGCTTCGAACACCTGGAAACGGCTCCTACCGGATTCAATCCCGACCATCTCTTGACGGTGCGCGTGCCGTTGATGAGTTACAAGTACTCCCGTCCCCAGTCGGCGGATTTTTACCGCGAAGTGCTGGACCGTATCCAAGCCATTCCCGGCGTGAAATCAGTGGGGATGGCGAATAACCTGCCCTTCATGGGATTTCATCTCTCCCTCGATTTCCCCGCCCCACCGAACTCGCCGGGCGGCTCAGGGCCCGTCATGGTTGCTGGGCGCAGTGTGAGTCCAGGTTACTTCCGGGCTATGCAGATACCACTCATCAGCGGGCGTGATTTCACCGAAGCGGAAAACCAGAAAGATGCTCCCTGTGTCCGGATCGTCAATCGTGCGATGGCCCGACTCTACTGGCCGGGAGAAGACCCCGTTGGCAAGCAATTGCCGGGCGCCTGCCCGAATGCTGCGCCCGCGACAGTCGTGGGTCTAGTTGCGGATTCCAAGCAGGACTCCGTGGATTCCGAGCCCCACCCGGAGCTGTACGAGCCTTACGCCCAGCACCCATTTGCATCCTTCCTGGTTACGTTGGTCATTCGCACTGCCTCAAACCCGACGGGCGCTGCCGCCGCCGTGCGTGACGCCGTGCGGCAGGTGGACAGCGAACAGCCAGTGATCCAGATGCGCACCATGCAAGACGTAGTCTCTGAGTCGATCTGGCGGCAGCACGTCTCAGCTTCCATGCTGGGCCTGTTCGCTGCAATCGCTCTGGTGCTGTCCGCCGTAGGTATCTATGGAGTGCTTTCCTATTCTGTCAGCCGCCGCAGGCATGAGATTGGCATTCGCTCAGCTCTCGGAGCCACTCGGCGGGACATCTTGCGGATGGTGGTCGGGGAAGGGCTCCTTCTCACTCTGATGGGCGTCGGCGTCGGGGTAGCTGTCGCCCTCGGACTCACGCGGGTTCTTACTGGCTTGCTATACGGTGTCCGACCGAGAGACCCGCTGACCTTCGTTGCCTTGGCCCTGCTGCTGATAATAGTGGCTCTGCTGGCCGTGTATGTGCCCGCCCGCCGGGCGACCAGCGTCGATCCGATGGTTGCCCTGAGATACGAGTGAGGGAGGTCGGAGAATGCGACCGGAGCATTGGATATACACGATTCCGCTACAGTTACGGTCGTTGTTTCGTTGGCCGAAGGCGGACCAGGAATTGGACGACGAGTTGCGCGATCACCTCGACCTAAAAACGGAGCAATACGTCGCTCAAGGGATGACGCAAGAAGAAGCGCACCGCCGCGCGCGACTCGACCTGGGTGGTATCGAGCAAACCAAAGAGAAATGCCGCGACGCCCGCCGCGTAAATTGGATTCAGGATTTCGTTCAGGATTTGCGCCTCAGCCTGCGCATGCTGCGCAAATCCCCAGGATTCACTGGCGTTGCGATTTTCACCCTCGCGCTTGGCATTGGCGCAACGACCGCAATATTCAGTGTTGTCGATTCTCTCTTGCTGCGACCACTTCCTTATCGAAATTCCCATCGGGTCGTCAGGATTTGGAACACGTTCCCACCCAGGGGAATGACCGAACTCGCGGCGTCGGAGCCGGAATTCCTTGAATATCGTCAGAGCCAAACTTTGGCCCACGTCGCTGGATTTGCTCTCGGTTCAACTACCTTAACCGGACGTGGAGACCCGGCGCGACTCTCCGTCAGTTGGGGGACAGCGGATTTCCTTGCCGTCCTCGGAACACAGCCCGTACTTGGCAGATCATTCTCACCCGAAGAACATGAGCCGGGGCACGATCAAGTTGTAATTCTCAGTCACCATTTATGGCGAGACCGCTTTGGATCGAATCCCGCGATCATCGGTCAATCTGTAATCCTGAATGGCAAAAGCTCAATCGTTATAGGAGTTATGCCCCCGAGTTTTAGGTTTCCGAGCGGCGACGTAGATTTGTGGCAGTCATTGCCCATTGCAGCGAATAGTTCGAACCTCGGCAACCATTATTTGAATCTTGTCGGAGACCTTAAACCGGAAGTCAGTCTTCAACAATCCAACTCCGAGATGAAAACAATACTCGCCCGTATTGAGCAAAAATATCCCGTCTATTACAGCGGAGCTGTCGGTCTTGGCGTGAATCTTGTCCCTCTTCGCGAGCAGATGGTTGGCAATGTACGGCCAACAGTATTGGTCTTGATGGTCGGCGTGGGCTTTATGCTTTTAATTGCCTGTACGAATATCGGCGGTCTGCTTTTGGCACGCGGAGAAGTCCGAAAGAAAGAAATTGCCACAAGAATAGCCATCGGTGCCGGTCGAGCACGTATCATTCGGCAGCTATTAGCGGAAAATCTGGTCCTATTTCTCGCGGGCGGAGCTGCAGGGTTGGCGGTAGCATACTTGGGCTTGAAACTTGTGACATTGGAGCAGTCTCTCCCGCTCCAGCAGGTAGGAACGCCCTCACTCGATTTTCGTGTTTTATCATTCGCAGTAATCATCTGCGTGTCGACTGGTTTGCTTTTCGGTCTGATGCCAGCTCTTAAAACGTCCCATCCGCAGTTGAACGAAATCCTGAAAGAGAATGGACGGGATGCGATGGGAAGCCGCCATCATACGCGCACTCGCAGTTTATTGGTCATGTCTGAAATTGCGTTCTCTGTAGTCCTACTTGCAGGAGCAGGACTCATGATCGCGAGCTTGATGCGACTGCTCGGAGTTCAACTCGGATTCGATTCGGCAAACGTCGTCACGATGCGATTGTCTCTGCCAGAGTTGCGGTATCCCAACGGCAGAGTCGCAACCTTCTATAAGGACTTCCAAGAGAAGGTCCGTAGCATACCGAGCGTACAAGCGGTTGCAATCGTCAATCAGCTGCCCATGAGCGAAGTCTTCGGGAATTCCTCCTTTGAAGTCGAAGGACGACAACTGAAAACAGGCACGAACATCGGTAACACACAAGTGATCGGCCCCTACTACTTCAGCGTGATGCGAATTCCGTTGATCCGTGGCCGAGCTTTGGATGAGCGCGACCTTAATCCGATGCCTTCAACTGTCGTTGCGAACCAAACCCTTGCCCGCAAAATTTGGCCGGACGAAGACGCGATCGGCAAGCGGCTGAGGCTCAAATCAGACGCTCCTTGGCTTACAGTTGTTGGAATTGTGGGCGACATTAAGAACCAAGGTTCGAGTAAACCGACAAAGCCTGAACTGTACTTCCTCCACACAGAGCAGTCGTTCGGGTTGTGGGCCGACCTCCGTTCGATGACTTTGGTCGTTCGTACAAGTTCTGAACCTGAGCAACTCGTGAATGCAATCCGTGGGGAGCTCAACAGTCTCGACCCTGACCTTCCGATTTACAAAGTTCAGACGTTGGAAGAAATCGCTTCTGCGTCCACCTCCCAGACTCGACTGCCCGCCGTACTCCTGTCTGTGTTTGCGGGAATCGCGCTTCTCCTAGCTGCGGTAGGAGTTTATGGCGTATCGGCGTACACAGTCGCGCAGAGCAGGCACGAAATTGGTGTACGGATGGCTCTTGGGGCCCCGCGTCAACGCATCCTGAAGTCATTCCTGGGCTACGGAATTAAATGGGCAGCAGTTGGCGGCGGCGTGGGACTAGTGGCCGCATTCATACTCGTGCGATTCATGCGCAGCATGTTATTTGAGGTCGGACCATACGATCCGACAATATTTCTCAGTGTCGCGGGAGTGCTGGGAATTGTTGTGCTTATGGCCTGCTATCTGCCTGCGCGTCGAGCCACGCACGTCGATCCGATGGTCGCTCTGAGATACGAATAGAGGAGGGCCGGAGAATGCGACCGGAGCATTGGCTGTTCACGATTCCACTGCGGCTGCGGTCGTTGTTTCGCTGGGCGCAGGCGGACCAGGAATTGGACGACGAGCTGCGCGACCACCTCGAACGAAAAACCGAGGAATATGTCGCACAAGGGATGACACAAGAGGAGGCGCGCCGCAGCGCGCGACTTGACCTGGGCGGTATCGAGCAGACCAAAGAGAAATGCCGCGACGCGCGACGCGTGAACTGGATTCAGGACTCTGCGCAAGATGTGCGCTACGGGCTGCGGATGCTGCGCAGATCTCCCGGGTTCACCGCCGTTGCCGTCCTAACACTTTCCATTGGCATCGGCGCTAACACGGCCGTTTTCACTGTCGTTAGCGGCGTGTTGTTGCGGCCCATGCCGTTCCCGGAACCGGATCGTCTGTTCCTGGTTTCGCTGGTGCCGCGAGTTGGCCCTTTCGGATGGGAACCCGGCGTTTCCGATCGCGATTACCTCGCGTTTCGTGGTCAGGATCAGGTGTTCGAGCGCACAGCGATGTTTACCAGAGGAGATAGGGCAAATCTTACTGACGCGGGTGATCCGGTCCAAATTCCCGTCTCG
>WNEV01000581.1_pt1 | contig 17725 bp, 20 predicted proteins | sample 5399861 | NCBI WGS metagenome assembly WNEV01 (sample SAMN13153335, study PRJNA577476) | soil metagenome | isolation source: 40 cm grassland meadow soil 2 days after 3rd rain plot 2 | place: USA:California | collected 2015-11-11 | reverse complement strand
TGTCGCGTCCAGATAAGCTGCACCGGACCTACGGGTGAGAGTCCCGTCTGAGTAAGCGCCGATGCGCTCAGTAGCAGGCCCCGGTCGTGGTGTGAGAGCGCCACGGCTGAGCGGGGCGTCAAGAGCCTCTACGGAGGGAGCGAGGGCGCGGGCCGCAACGTCACGTGAATCCTACCGCCTCGTCAGATTATCAGCCGAAAGGCAGAGGGAGCCGAGCCGGGCATGCCACGGCGAAGGCCACAGACAGCGCGGAGACATCGGAGCAGCGCTGGATCCCTCCGGGGTACGGGGAGCGGCACGTGTCCACGGCCCGGTGCGGAACTGGAGAGGCCCTACCCGGCGGCTCACGTCAGAGCACGGCTGCGTCGATAAGGCGAGTCCGAAACGGCGCGGTGTCGGGAGGGAGTCCGAGGGGGTCGTAGTACCGGTGAAGGGCAGGACAACTGCCTGGAGGGAAGGGCCCCTACTTTGGTCACGCGTTCGCGTGGGGGTAAGCGCGAGGGCATGAGCGCAAGCTCCAACCACCCGGAGTGCAAAGTGCGAGAACTCCAGCGGACGCTGTGGCGGGCGGCCAAGCGGAGTCGGGAGCGCCGCTTCCACGCGCTGTACGACCGGATCTACAGGGGCGACGTTCTGTGGGAAGCGTGGCAGCGGGTACGAAGCAATCGTGGGGCTGCGGGGGTGGATGGCGAGACGATCGCCGCCATTGAGCAGCAGGGGGTCGAGGCGTTTCTGCTGGGTATCCAGCACGATCTCCAGGCCGGGCAGTATCGGCCGCAACCGGTGCGGCGCCGGTACATTCCGAAGGCGGACGGGCGGCAGCGGCCGTTGGGCATTCCGACGGTACGGGACCGAGTGGTTCAGATGGCGACGAAGCTCGTGGTGGAGCCCGTCTTCGAGGCGGACTTTCTGCCGGTGTCCTATGGATTCCGGCCGAAACGGAGCGCCACGGAGGCGTTGGAGGCCATTCGCGTGGCGGCCAACCAGGGCTACAACCACGTGGTGGACGTCGATATCAAAGACTACTTTGGGAGTATCGACCATCACCGCCTGGTGGCGGAGGTGAGTCGGCGGGTGTCGGACCGGCGAGTGCTCAAGCTGATTCGGGGGTGGCTAAAGGCTGGGGTGCTGGAGGAGGGGCGACGAGAGGAGACGGTGAGGGGCACGCCGCAAGGCGGGGTCATTTCCCCGCTGCTCTCGAACATCTATCGTAGTGCTCTGTCGCGGCCGGGCCGACGCGAAAGAGGCCCGGAGACGGGTGGAGCTCACGCTACAGTACCTCGGACTGGAGGCGCATCCGGAGAAGACGCGGCTGGTGGATCTTGGGTGGGGCAGGGAGAGCTTTGAGTTTCTCGGGTGTCGGCTCAGGAAGTGTCGGTCGGTGCGGTATCCCGGCCGGATGTTCTTGCAGCGGTGGCCGTCGCCGAGGAGCATGGGGCGCCTTCGGGCTCGCATTCGGGAGCTCACCGATGCGCGGCGCAACGGGGTGAAAGACGTGCGAGTCTTGATCGCCCGACTGAATCCCGTGTTGCGGGGCTGGGGGAACTACTTTCGGACCGGGAACGCCACCCGGAAGTTCACCCAGATCGACCACTACGTGTGGCAACGGCTCGGGCTCTTTCTCGCTCGACGCCGCGGCGTGCGGCGGCATCGGCACGGAGCGGTCACCCGCTGGTCGTTCGCCTGGTTTTGGGGGCTCGGACTCTATCGCACGCTATCCTGACCCTGCGCATGTCTGACGCCGAGAGACCATCGGTAAGCCGTGTGCCCGAAACGGGCACGCACGGTTTGAAAGGGGGGTGCTGGAGACGGGCCCGCTAACGGGTACCGCGCCAGCGTTCTACCAATGGGAGTCCGGGCCCTCGCGCTCGTCGCGCTCCTCCTCGCGCTCGCCGCCTGCGCGGCCACCGCGCGGGAGCAGCGGACGCTCCATGGCCCGACGGCGCTGGAGGTGTGGACCGCGAGCGTCATACTGCGGACGGGCCGGGAGCCGACCTTCGACGAGCGACACCAGTGGAACAGCCAGCTGGAGCGGCAGATCTCGAAATACCTCAGCGGGCATCCGGAGGTCGCGAACTCGCCCGAGGTGTCGAACTTCACCTTCCTCCGCCAGGTGGCGGTGGGCATGTCGAAGGAACAGGTCCTGCTCCTGCTGGGACCGCCGGCGGGCACGGCGACCGATCCCGCCGCGCTCGAGACGCTCGGGCGGGCCTACTGGCCGGCGATCAAGGCGGGCAACGCGACCGAGGCGTGGGTCTATCCCCTCGGCTGGCGGCTGTTCTTCGACGGGGTCCGCGTCGTCGACATCACGCAGTACCTGGAGACCCGCTGACGGAGTCCCGCCGTACCATGATCCAGTCCGAGCTCGTCGTGACCAAGCAGACGCCGCTCGCCCCGCGGGGCCTCGTGGTCGCCGAGCATCCCCTCGGCGCCCGCGTGGGCGCCACGATCCTCGAGGACGGCGGCAACGCCGTGGACGCGGCCGTGGCGACCGCATTCGCGATGACCGTCGTCGAGCCCTTCATGTCCACGCTCGCCGGCTCGGGCACGATGCTCGTCCATCTCGCGAAGCGCGGCGAGACCGTGGCGATCGACTTCAACGGCCAGGCGCCGGCGCGCGCCGACGCGACCATGTTCCGGCTGATCGACGGGATCTCGGACGGGCTCTTCGCGTGGCCGCGCGTCGAGCACGCGGCGAACGAGTACGGCCATCGGTCGGTGGCCGTGCCCGGGTCGGTCGCCGGGCTCGCCCTGGCGCTGGAGCGGTACGGCACGCTGGAGCTCGCCGACGTGCTGACGCCGGCGATCGCGCTCGCGCGCGACGGCTTCGTCCCCGACTGGTACCAGGCGCTGACGACCGCGCGCTCCCTCGAGGAGCTGGGCGCCTTTCCCGAGACGGCGCGCGTCTATCTGAGGAACGGCCGCGCGATCCACCGGCCGCCCTCGCTCGAGCCGGGCGAGCGCGTGACGTACCCGGACCTGGCGCGGAGCCTCGCCCTGATCGCGCGCGAGGGACCGGACGCCTTCTATCGGGGCGCGATCGCCCAGGCGATCCACGACGAGATGACCGCGGGCGGCGGCCTCCTGACGAAGGACGACTTCGCCGGGTACGAGGTGCGCGTGAGCCCGCCACTCACCGGACGTTACCGCGACCTCGATCTCGCCCTGGCCCCGGGCGCGACGGGCGGGATTACCGCGCTCGAGATCCTCAACATCCTCGACGACTTCGCCCCGCACTCCGTCGGGTGGCAGACGACGGGCGGCCTGCACGTTCGCGCCGAAGCGAGCCGGCGGGCCTTTCGCGACCGCTTCGCGCACCTGGGCGATCCGGCGGTCGTCAAAGCGCCTTGGGGGGAGCTCGCGTCGAAAGCCTACGCGCAGGCCGTCGCCGCCGACCTCCGCAAGCGCGGGGCGGGGGGCGGGGGCACGCCTGCCGTCAGCCCGCAGCGGAAGAGGCCCAGCGGAGGGCGGGTGGAACGAGGACGGACGGCGGGCATGCCGCAGAGAGGACCCGCCGCTCCAGACTGCACGACGCACATCGGCGTCATCGACCGGGGCCGCAACATGGTCTCGCTGACTCACACGGCCGTGTCGCTCTTTGGTTCGCGGGTGGTCGTCACGGGCACCGGGATCCTGCTCAACAACGGCATGATCTGGTTCGACCCCGAGCCGGGCAAGCCGAACTCGATCGCGCCCGGCAAGCGCGCGCTCGTCAACATGGTGCCCGTGCTGGCCTTCAAGCGCGGCGAGCCGTACCTCACGCTCGGCGCGCCCGGCGGTCGCCGGATCGTCTCGGCGATCCCGCAGGTGATCGCGACCCTCGTCGACGCGCGCGGCTCGCTCCAGGCGGCGATCGAGGCGCCGCGCCTGCACACCGAAGGGGGCGAGCTCTTCGTGGACACGCGCGTCGGCGACAAGGCGCTCGAGGGGCTCCGACGCCTCGGGCACACGGTCGTTCCGCGGGAGGAGACTTACGCGACGCTGAACTTCGCCAAGCCCGTCGGGATCCGGGTCGGGAAGAAGGGGCTCGAGGCGGGACTGGACCACCTGCGGCCGGCGGCGGCCGCCGGGTACTAGCACCCACGCCCCAGGAGGGGATGACGATGGCGACGCTCGAAGAAAAGGTCATCGCGAGCTGGAAGTACAAGAAGGGGGCGCTCGACCCCAAGACCGCGTACCTCTGCTACCTCGCGGCGAACCTCGCCGTGGGCAACACCCACTGAGCGAAGCGCGACCTGGCAGGTGCCAGGGCATCGGGCGCCAGCGAGGACGAAGTGCGCGAGGCGATCAGCTTCGCTATTCGCGCGAACGCGGCGAAGGCGCACGCGGACATCCTGAAGGTGTGGACCGATGGCGGAGGTTAGCCTGACGGCGGCGTTCTCCACGGTGCCGACGGCGGAGGCCGAGGAGATCAAGCGTGTCATCGTCGAGACCGTGCAGCAGATCGCCCAGGACGACGGCACGTTCAAGCGGGCGAAGCTCGTCTTCACCGAATCGGACGAGCGGTGCGGGTTGACGGCGGAGCTCGACGGGGTGAAGAAGGAGGGCGTGCCGCTCCAGCTCGACCTCGAGCAGCTCGAGGACGCGAAGACGGGTGCCGGCGCGCGCGCTCAGCTCAAGGAAGCCCTTCGCCTCTACTTCCGGAAGGTTCTTGGAAGGTAACGACGCGGGGCTGCTCCTCTTCACCTGGCGCGGCTCCGTGTTCCGGGTCGCGGGCGGAGTCCAGCCGCCGAAGGCGGGGTCGTTGTTCTTCTGCCGGCACCTCGCCGTTCGTTCCGGTGAGCGCGTGCTCGAGATCGGGAGCGGGCTCGGGCTCGCGGCGGTCCTGGCGGCCAGGGCCGGCGCCCGCGTGGTGGCCACCGACATCGTCCCCCAGGCCGTCGAGCTGATCCGGGCGAACGCCCTGGTGAACGGCGTGCGCGTGGACGCGCGGCTCGGCGACTGCTACGCGCCCGTCGAGGGCGAGCGGTTCGACCTGATCTGCACGAACCCGCCGCAGATGCCCACGCCGCCCGGCCGCGCGCGAGACGATCCCGTGGCCGCCGCCGACAACGGCGGCGTCGACGGCTGGGAGATCCTCGACCGCGTGATCCACGGTGCGCCCGCCCACCTCACGGCCGGCGGCCGGCTCGTCTTCACGATCTTCGCCTTCCTCGGCAGGAAGACCGCGTTCGCCAAGCTCGAGGCGGCCGGCCTCACGCCGTCCATCGTCGCGAGCGAGACACAGGAGTTCCCACGGATCGGCTACGAGCGTCTCGACCACATCCGCGCCCTCGACGTCGAGGCGACCCTGGGGCCGAGCGTGCCGACGACGGTCGAGCGGTTCGTGGTCCAGGGCGCGCGCGGGGGCTCGGCGGACCGATGACGCGCCGGCTGATCGTGAACGCCGACGACTTCGGTCTCACGCGAGGCGTGTCCGCCGGCATCCTCGCCGCGCACCGCCACGGGATCGTCACGAGCACGACCGTGCTCGTGACGGCGGACGTGGACAAGGAGACACTCGCCGCGGCGCGCGCCGCGGGACTCGGGCTGGGCCTCCACGTCAATCTGACGCTCGGCCGTCCGCTCACGGGCGCGCGCTCGCTGGTCGACGCGACCGGCCGACTCATCCGTGACGCGCGCCGCGCGGCGCAGCGCGCGGCGGTGAAGGACGTCGAGCGCGAGGTGGGGGCGCAGATCGAGAAGTTCCTGGCGCTCGTGAAACGCGCACCGACCCACCTCGACACGCACCACCACGTGGGCCTCTACGCGCCGGTGAGCGGCGTCGTCCTCGCCGCGGCGAAGCGGCTCGGCGTCCCGGTACGGAGCCAGAATGTGGCCGCGCGGGCCCGCGCGCGCGCGGCCGGCCTCAGGACGCCCGACCACTTCTTCGGCGAATCGGGCCCCGGCGCGTACTGGACTCTCGCGACGACCCTGGCGCGGCTGCGCGACCTCCCGCCCGGCGTCTCGGAGTTCATGGCGCACCCCGGCGTGTTCGACGACGCGCTCGCGCAGAGCCGGTACGCGCGCCAGCGCGAGACCGAGCTCGTCGGCGTCGGCACGGCGGCGGCGCGCTCCGCCGCCATGGCGCTCGGGATCACGCTCTGCGACTTCGGCCGTCTCTGACCGCCCATGACGCGGGACGCGGTCCTGCTCGGCGTGGACGTCGGCGGCACGACGACGGCCGCGGGCGCCGTCACGCGGGAGGGCGCGGTGCTCGTCGAGCAGCGCGTGCTGACCCACCGTGACGGCAGGGGGCGCGCGCCGGAGACGATCATCGAGCTGCTCGGCTCCGTCCGTGAGCAGGCGGAGCGCCGGGGGCACGCGGTCGAGGCCATCGGCGTCGGCGTGCCCGGGCCCGTCGACCCGACCGTCGGCCGGATCGGCGAGCACGTGCCCCACGTGCCGGAGCTCGCCGGCCGCGCGCTCGCCGCCGAGCTCGCCGAGCGGTTCGGTCGGCCGGCGTTCGTGGACAACGATGTCAACGCGCTCGCGCTCGGCGAATGGATGTTCGGCGCCGGCCGGGGCACCCGCTCGCTGGTGGTGCTGGCGCCCGGGACCGGCTTCGGCGCCGGGATCGTGCTCGAGAGCCGCCTCGTGCGCGGCGCGGCGGGGTTCGGCGGGGAGCTGGGCCACACGCCCGTGAAGTTCGACGGCCCGCCGTGCTGGTGCGGCGGGCGTGGCTGCCTCGCCCTTTACGCGAGCGGCCGGGGAATCGCCGAGGCGGCGCGGGCGCGCGTCGCCGGGCTGCCGGACGCGCCGTTGCTCACGGCGGCGGGCGGCGACCCGCGCGCGATCACGGCGCCGCTCGTCTTCCGGGCGGCGCGGGAGGGCGACGCGGTGGCGTCCGCGGTCGTCGACGAGGCGTGCCGCGCCCTCGGCGCGATGCTCGGCGCGGTCGTGAACGGCCTGAACCCGGAGCTCATCGTCCTGACCGGCGGCGTCGCGGAGTCGCTCGTGCCCCTCGAAGCGCAGATCCTCCAGCGGGCCGCCGAGTACGCGTTCCGCGCGGCGCTCGCCAGAACGCGGGTGACGATCGTGCCGGGCGACAAGCGAACGAGCATGCGCGGCGCCGCGGCGCTCGCGATCTACGAGATCGCCCGCGCCGGCGGGGGAACGCCATGATCACGGTGACGCGCCGGCCACGGAGGGTGTTCCGACGAGGCTGTCGAGGAGACGGGGCAGGCGTCTCACGACGGACTCGCCGTGGAGCTGCGCGGCCATCTCGCCTCGGCGGTCGACGACAACGGTGTAGGGTGTCCCCTTGAAGCCGAAGCGGTTCGCGAGCGTGAGCCGCGGGTCGAGCGCGACGGGGTAGGCGACCTTCTGCTCGAGAACGAAGCGCTGCGCGTCCACGGCGGTGTCCTGGACGTGGATCGCCAGGATCTCGACGCCGCGCGCGCGGTAGCGCGCCGCGACACGCGCCAGCGCCGCCGACTCTTTCACGCACGGCTTGCACCACGACGCCTGGAAGCGGAGGACCAGGACCTTCTTTCCGATCAGATCGCGCGAGTCGAGCACGCGCTGGCTGCCGAGGAGGCGCACCGTGAAGCCCGGTGCCGCGGGCGCGGCGGCGAGAGGCGCGACGACGCACAACAGGAGCAGGAGGGCCGGCAGGGCGCGCGCGACCACGAGGGTATAATAGCCCGCGTGAACGACCTCGAGCACGAACTTCGCAAGGTCGTCGCCGGCGACGTGCGCTTCGATCCGGTCTCCCGCCTGCTGTACTCCACCGACGCGTCCATGTATCAGGTCGAGCCGATCGGCGTCGTGATGCCGCGCGACGCCGACGACGTCCAGGCGGCCGTGGAGGTGGCGCGGAGGCACGAGGTGGCGCTCCTCCCGCGTGGCGGCGGGACCTCGCTCACGGGCCAGACCGTCAACCGCGCGCTCGTCCTCGACTTCTCCCGCCACATGAACCGCGTGCTCGAGGTCGACACCGAGGCGCAGTGGGCGAGGGTCGAGCCCGGGCTCGTCCAGGACGAGCTGAATCACCACGTGCGGCCGATGGGGTTGCTGTTCGGCCCGGACACGTCGACCTCGAATCGGGCGACGCTCGGCGGAATGCTCGGCAACAACTCGGGGGGCTCGCACTCGATCGCCTACGGGCTGACGGTCGACCACGTCGTCGAGGTCACGGCGCTCCTGGCCGACGGCACGCGCGTGGTCTTCGGCGACGTCACGCCCGAGGAGCTCGCGCGGCGGGGCCGGCTGCCCGGCCTCGAGGGGCAGATCTACCGCGAGGTCGGGCGGATCCGCGACGCGTACGCCGACGAGATCCGCGCGCGCTACCCGCATCACTGGCGACGGGTGGCCGGCTACAACCTGAACGAGCTCGTGGGCGTCGGGGTCAAGCCGGGGTCCCTGGCGGGCGGCGGCGGAGTCGCCTCCGACCCGAAAGGATCCGCGCGCGGCCTCAGCATGGCGCGCCTGATCGTCGGCTCCGAGGGCACGCTCCTGACGCTCGTCGAGGCGAAGGTGCGCCTGGTGCGACGGCCCAGGACGACCGCGCTCGACGTCATCCACTATCGCGACCTCCAGGAGGCGCTCGAGTCCTCGCAGTCCATCCTCGAGACGGGCCCGTACGCGGTCGAGCTCACCGACAAGCTGATCCTCGATCTCGCGCGTGACAACATCGAGCAGGCCCAGCGGATGGGCTTCGTCCAGGGCGATCCCGCCGCGATCCTCATCGTGGAGTACGCCGGGGACAGCGACGCGGAGGTCCGCGCCAAAGTCGCCGAGCTCGAGGCGCGGCGTGCGCGCGAGCGCTTCGGCTACGCCGCGACGCTCGCCTTCGATCCCGCCGAGCAGCAGTCGATCTGGAAGCTCCGCAAGGCGGGGCTCGGGCTCCTGCTCGGGATGAAGGGCGACAAGAAGCCCATCGCCTTCGTCGAGGACACGGCGGTCCACCCCAAGCACCTGGCGGAGTTCGTGCCGCGCTTCCGCGAGATCTTCGCCAAGCACGACGTCGTGGGCGCCTACTACGGCCACTGCTCGGTCGGGTGCCTGCACATCCGGCCGGTGATCGACCTCAAGACCCCGCGCGGGCTCGAGCAGGTGCGCGCGATCGCGGACGAGATCACGAGCCTCGTGCTCGAGTTCGGCGGGACGATCTCGAGCGAGCACGGCGACGGCCGGGCCCGGAGCCCGTTCCTCGCGCGCATGTACGGGCCACGGCTGATGCGAGCGTTCCGTGAGCTCAAGCGCGCGTTCGACCCCGAGAACCGCCTGAACCCGGGCAACATCGTCGACGCGCCCGGGATCCTCGAGAACCTCCGCTACGGCGTCGGCGAGCGGGCCTGGGAGCCGACCACCCTCCTCGACTTCTCCGGCCAGGGCGGCTTCGCCGCGGCGGTGGAGCTCTGCAACGGCGTCGGCGTCTGCCGCAAGAAGCTCGAGGGCACGATGTGCCCCTCGTACATGGCGACGAAGGACGAAGAGCATTCGACGCGCGGGCGCGCGAACGCGCTCCGGGCCGTGCTCTCCGGGCGGCTCCCGCCGTCGGAGTTCACCGGGCACCGCCTCTACGAAGTCATGGACCTCTGCCTCGAGTGCAAGGGGTGCAAGGCCGAGTGCCCGGCGAACGTGGACATGGCGAAGCTCAAGTACGAGTTCCTGCACCACTACTACGCCGCGAACGGGCTCCCCCTGCGCAACCGCCTCTTCGGGCGGATCGAGCGGCTGCACCGACTGGGCGCGCACCTGCCGGCCCTCGTCAACTGGGCCTCGGCCCTCGCGCCGAGCCGCTGGCTGATCGAGAAGCTCGTCGGCATCGACCGCCGCCGGCCGCTCCCGACGCTCGCCGCGAAACCATTCACCGCCTGGTTCGCGCGCCACGCGCCGCCGGTCGCGAGCCCGCGCGGCGAGGTCGTGCTCTTCCACGACACGTTCGTGACCTACAACACGCCCGAGATCGGTCGCGCCGCGGTGGAGCTGCTCGAGACCGCCGGGTACCGTGTGGTGCTCGTGGACAAGAAGTGCTGCGGCCGGCCGCTGATCTCGAAGGGCATGCTCACCGAGGCGCGCGCGCACGCGGCGTGGAACGTGGACCGGCTCGCCCCCCACGCGCGACGGGGCGTGCCGATCGTGGGGCTCGAGCCCTCGTGCCTCCTGACGTTGCGCGACGAGTCGGTGGATCTCCTCCGCACCGACGACGCGCGGACCGTGGCGCGGCACGCCGTCCTGCTCGAAGAGTTCCTCACGCGCGAGCGCGGGCGCGGCCTCGAGCTCCGGTTCACCGGCGACGGCCGGACGGCGCTCCTGCATGGGCACTGCCACCAGAAAGCGCTCGTCGGCACGGCCCCGACGGTCGCGGCCCTCCGGTGGGCCGGCTTCCGGGTGGAAGAGGTCGATTCCGGGTGCTGCGGGATGGCGGGCTCGTTCGGCTTCGAGCGCGAGCACTACGACATCTCCGTCGCGCTCGGCAATCGCCGCCTGGTGCCCGCCGTGAAGGCGGCGCCCGCGGACACCGTGATCGTGGCGCCCGGCGTCTCGTGCCGCCAGCAGATCGCGCACCTCGCCGGGCGCCGCGCGTTCCACCCCGCCGAAGTCCTCCGGGCCGCGCTATCGCCCTCCTCCTAGGCTCCGCCCTCGCCGTTCTCGTCGCCGCGTTCGTGAAGGGGGCCATCGGCTTCGGCTTTCCCACGCTCGGCACGCCGCTCCTGGCGCTCTTCCTCGACGTGAAGACGGCGGTCGCGGTCCTGGTCGTCCCGAACCTCGTGATGGACGGGATCCAGGCGCGTCGGCGGGGCGGGCTCGCGGCGACGGTCCGGCGCCTGCGGCCGTTGCTCCTCTCCGGCGCCGCCGGGACCGTCCTCGGCACGGCGGCGCTGGCGGAGCTCGGTGCGCAGACCGTGACGCTCGCGCTCGGCGGCTTCGTGGTGCTGTTCGTGATCCTGAACGCGATGCGCGTGTCGCCGCGGGTGGCGCCGTCGTGGGAGCGATGGCTGTCGGCGCCCGTCGGGCTCGTCGCGGGCGTCGTGGGCGGCGTCACGAACGTCCCGAGCCTGCCGCTGATCCTCTACTTCTACGCGCTCGGCATGGAGAAGGACGAGTTCGTCCGCTCGATCGCCGTGACGTTCCTCGCCTACAAGCTCGTCCAGCTCGTCTCGCTCGTGACGGTCGGCCTCCTCGACGGGCGGCTCTTCGGCGCCTCGCTCGCGCTCACGGCGGTGGCCGTGGGCGCGTTTGCGCTCGGGCTCCGGGTGCAGGACCGGCTCGACGCGCGCGCGTTCAACCGTGCCGTGCTCGTGTTCCTGAGCGCGATCGGCGTGTGGCTGGTGGTCCGCGCGCTGCGCTGACCCGCGTGACGCCCGGGCGCGCTGCGCCGGCGCGCGCTATACCGTCGCGCCGGAGAGGAGGGTGAAGATGCGCCGGATCAGCTGCTCGTGGTCCTCGATGTTGTGGCGGAAGATCCGGAGCTCCTTGAGCTCGGCGATGTCCACCGTGCGGATGGGCTCGCCGGTGCGGAGCGCCGCGAGGGAGAGGGCCTGGAAGCACGAGCGGCCCGTCTCCGGGCGCTCGGTGACGAGCACGAAGTAGAGCGTGGGCCAGTGGCGTCGGGCCATGAAGAACGCCGAGCGCTCGCCCCGCTGATTCTCGACGGAGACGAACTGCTCGATGGATGGCCGGTACTTCACCTCGACGAGGAACTCGCCGTCGGAGGCGCGCCCCGGCGCCGGCGACACGAGGAAGTCGGGCGAGAAGTCCTCACGGCCGAAGCGGAGCGGCAGCGCCTCCTGGCGGTACGGGCGCACCTCGTAGCGCGCGCGGCGGAAAATGGACTCGACGAGGGCCTCGGCGATCCGGCTCTTCGCCTCGAGTAGATCCACTGTTTTGCCTCCGGTGCACGCGACCTCACGTCGATGCGACGCACGCTCATCATACTATAGCGAGGAACCGGGCCGGCGCGCCCTCCGTGCCCGCGATCTTGTAGAAGGGGGCCGCGAACTCGACCCGTCGGCGTGGGAGCGCGCCGAGGTTCGTCAAGCCCTCCATGATGACCACCCCCGCGCCGAGGATCACGCGGTGCATCGGGAAGTCCTCGGAGGTGAAGTCGGGCAGACGCGCGCAGTACTCCTCGAAGAAGTCGAAGCCGATGGTCTTCGCCCCCCTGGCGACGAGCCACTCCGCCGACTCGGGCGGGAACCAGGGTGACTCGACGAAGTAGTCGGGCCACCTCCCGTACATCCGGTCGGTCCAGTCGGTGCGGAGCAGGACGATGTCGCCCCGCCGCACGTCGTCGGCGCCGCCGCGCCGGAGATCGTCGATCGTGATCGCGTGGTTCGGGCCGACGAAGGAGAGGTCGACGACGATCGCCTCGCCCATCACCTGGTCGAGGGAGATCTCCGCCGTGGTGATCCCATCCTTGAAGACGTGCAGGGGCGAGTCGATGTGGGCGCCCGTGTGCAGGCTCTGCCGCACGCTCGAGACCTGCCAGAAGCCGGGGCCGCGGCGGTGGGGCGTGATCTCGAGCCGCAGGTTGGTGGACGGCGGGCTGAGCGTCCGATCGTCCACGGTCACGGAGAGGTCGATGTAGCGCTTCATGGGCGCGGGTCCTCCTGGCGGCCCAGCCGCCGTGCGTGCATGCGCGCTCGGCTCGAAGGCCCTAGGCTAGCATTGGCCGGAGCACCTGTGCTATGTCTCTCGCGTCCGCGCTCCGTCGCGCAAGCGAACCTTCCCCAGGCCACCGGCGCCTGAGCCCTGGGAGACGAGGAGATCACGATGCGAATGAGACTCGGGATGGTGGTCGTCGCGCTGACCGCTCAGGCGCTGCTCCTCGCTGGCGAGCGCCCGACGTGGGCGCAGCGGGGCCCCATCAAAGTCGCGCTCCTGGTGCCCACGACCGGGCCGCTCTCCGCCAACGGCAAGGATATGGTCAACGGCCTCGAGCTCTTCTTCGAGGAGCAGAAGTACCGGCTGGCCGGACGGGAGATCAAGCTCATCGTCGAGGACGACGAGGGCAAGCCCGCCACTGGCCTCACCAAGGCGCGCGGCCTCGTCGAGGGGCAGGCCGTGCACTTGCTCATGGGCCCGCTGAGCGCCGCCGTCGGCTACGCCATAGCGCCCTACCTGGACGGCAAGAAGGTCCCGACGATCTTTCCGATCGTCTCGTCAGAAGACATCACCCAGCGAAAGCGTAGCCCCTACATCGTGCGCACCGGCTGGACGAGCGCCCAGCCGATGCACCCGTTCGGCACGTGGGTCTACGAGAACCTCAAGTACCGAAAGATCGCGATGATCGGCTACGACTTCGCCTTCGGCTGGGAGGTCGCGGCGGGCTTCCACCGGACCTTCGAGGACGCGGGCGGCCAGATCGTCCAGAAGCTCTGGCCACCGCTCAACACGCCCGACTTCGCCCCGTACATCGCCCAGCTCCGCCGCGACGTGGACGCCGTGTGGTGCGTGTTCTCCGGCGCCGACGCCCTGCGCTTCAGCAAGCAGTACGCCGAGGCCGGCCTCAGGGAGCGGCTGCCGCTCATCGGCAACGGAACGTTCACCGACGAGCACGTGCTCCGAACGATGGGCGACGAGGTGCTTGGCGTGATCACCGCCCATCAGTACTCGGCGGCGCTCCAGACCCCGGCCAACAGGAAATTCGTCGCCGCCTACGAGGCTAAGTTCAGGCAGGTGCCCTCGTACTACTCGGAGGGCACGTACGTGGCGGGCATCGCGCTGAAGGCGGCGCTGGAGGCCACCGGAGGCGACATCGAGAACGTCGACAAGTTCCTCGGGGCGCTTCGCCGCGCGGATCTCTCCGACGCCCCGCGCGGCGCCGTCCGGTTCGACGACTTCGGCAACCCGATTCAGAACATCTACGTGCGCAGGGTCGAGAAGGCGGGCGGCCGCCTCCAGAACACGGTGATCCACACCTTCCCGAGCGTCTCCCAGTTCTGGACGTACAAGCCCGAGGAGTACCTGAAAAATCCCGTGTACTCGCGCGACTACCCGCCGTGCAGGCACTGCTGATGGTCGTGCGAGCCGAGCGGCGGCCGCGGAGGCTCGGCGACGCGCGCCGCGAGGCGAGTCTGTGAACCTGTCCGTGCGGGAGGGAGCGCTCGAGGGATGACGACGGTCGGCGTCGTCGGGCTGGGCCTGCTCGGCTCGGCGGTGGCGGCGCGCCTGCGCGCCGGCGGCCACGTCGTCGTCGGCTACGACGTCGTCGCCGAGAAGGTGCAGGCGCTCGTGGCGGTGGGCGGGCGCGCCGCGCCGACTGCCGAAGCGGTCGCGGAGGCGGCGGAGGCGGTGTGCGTCGTCCTTCCGTCCCTCGCGTCGGTCGACGAGGTCGTGCTCGGGTCGCGCGGCCTCGCGGCGTCGGGCCCGCCCGGGCGGACCATCATCCAGATGAGCACCATCTCGCCCGCGCTCACCGAACGCCTGGCGCGCGAGGTCACCGCGAAGGGGCTCGCGTTCCTGGACGCTCCGATCAGCGGGACGAGCGCGATGGTGGCGCGCGGCGAGGGGATCGTGTTGGTCGGCGGCGAGCGCGGCGTGTTCGACCGCTGGCGCCCCCTGCTCGAGACCATCCTGCCGCACGCCGTCTTCATCGGTCGCGCGGGGCAGGCGATGGTCCTCAAGCTCGTGGCGAACCTCCTGGTCGCGCTCCACAGCGCGGCCGCGGCCGAGGCGCTCCTGATGGCTCGGGCGGCCGGGCTCGACCTCGGGCTCGTGCTCGACGTGCTCTGCCGGAGCGCCGCGAGCTCGCGCATGCTCGAGGTGCGCGGCCCGCTGATCGCGCGGGCGGAGTTCCCGCCCCAGATGAAGCTCGACCTCTTCATGAAGGACCTGCACCTCATCCAGGAGGCCGCCCGGCGCGTCGGCGCCCCGCTCCCGCTGACCGACGTCGCCGAGCGCCTCTATGCCGTCGCGATGGAGGCGGGACACGGCGGCGCGGATCTCAGTGTGGTCGTCAAGGCCTTCGAGGGGCTCAGGCGGATCTGACCGCGAGGTCGCGCGTCAGCCGGAGCTCGCCCAGATGGAGCGCGGCGTGCCGGATGCTCTCCACCAGGGCGTCACGGCGGGAGATCTCGTGCGGCGGGCCCGTGCCCCAGAGCGCTTGCGGCGGCACGAACCGCCGGTCGAGCTCCGAGGGTCCCAGCGTGGCGAGCGCCGCGCTGATCTCGCGCGAGAGCTGCTGTACGGCGGCGATGAGGGCGACGGCGTCGGCGTCGGAGACGGCAAACTCCGCCGCCCGGTTGCGCTCGACCTCCCGGCCGCACCCGAACCCGAGCGCGTACACGCGCGTGCTCCCCAGCACGTGGCCGGCGACGGCGGCCAGGCTGTTCGACGCCTCGGTCGCGGGACGCCACGTGAGCTGCGCCGCGGTCAGGCCGTCGAGGGCGGCGCAGACCTGGTCGAGGATCCAGCCGAGCTCGCGCGCGTAGGTCTCGATCTCCCCGTGCACGCGTGCGGTCACCGGATGAGGCCGGCGCGCCGGGGCAGCACGAGCGTGATCTCCGGGAACACGATGAGGAGGAGCAGGCCGGCGAACAGCGCGATGAGGTAGGGCCAGTAGGCCCCGAAGTGCCGGCCGACAGAGACCCGCGCGAAGCGGATCGCCATCAGGAGCCCCACGCCCATCGGGGGCAGGAAGAGGCCGATCCCCACGGCGGCGGTCAGCACGATGTCGAAGTGGATCGGATGGATGCCGATCCGCTTGGCCGTCGGGAAGACGACCGGGATCAGCACGACGGCGGCCGGCAGGCCCTCCATCACCATGCCGAACCCCATCACGAGCAGCGCGATGGCGACGAGGAAGAGCCCCGGGGTGCCCTCGAGCGGCTGGAGGATCTCGCCGAGCATCGCGGGCACACCGAGCATCCCCAAGAGGAACTGGTACACGCTCGCCACCGCGAGGAGGAACATCACGGCGGCGGTCAGGAGCGCGCTCTCGTAGACGAGCCCCAGCATCTCGCGAAGCGTGACGTTGCGGTAGTAGAAGAGGGCGGCGACGATCGCGTAAAAGGCGACGAGCGCGCCGGCTTCGGTGGCGGTGAAGACGCCGAAGTAGAAGCCCGCCACGATGACGACGGGCACCACCATGGGGACCAGCGACTCGCGGAACGCCGCCCAGAACGCGCGCCAGCTCGGACGCCCGTCCTTCGGCCAGCCGAGCCGGTGCGCCTGGACGATGATCACGACGAAGAGGCAGAGGGCGGTGACGGCCGCCGGGATGAAGCCGGCGAGAAAGATGCCCACGACCGACGTGTCGGTGATTTGCCCGAGGACGATCATGAAGATCGCCGGTGGGACGAGGATGCCCATCGCGGTCGCGGAGGCGACGAGCGAGGCGGCCTGCTCGGGCTTGTAGCCGGCGCGCAGCATGGGTGGCGTGAGCATCGCGCCGATCGCCGACACGTCGGCGATCGTCGAGCCCGAGATGCCCGAGAAGAAGTACTCGGCGACGACGACCGACACGCCGAGCCCGCCGCGGAGCCAGCCGACCAGCACGCGCGCCAGGTTCACGAGCGCGTAGGACATCCCGCAGCGCTCCATGAGGCTGCCGGCGAAGACGAACGTCGGGATCGCGAGGAGGACCCAGCTCTGCGAGCCCGCGACGAGACTCGACGGCAGCTTCTGGAGGGAGAAGTTGCCGAGGACGAGCCCGAGGAAGCCGGAGACGCCGAGGGCGAAGACGATCGGCATCGAGAGCGCCACGAGCACGGCGAAGAGGATCGCGACGGCGGCGAAGAACACGGCTCAGACGTCCTCGGCCACGCCGAGCCCTGGCGCGCGGCCCCGCCAGGCGTTCCGCAGCGCGACGAGGCTGTAGACGCTCATGAGCGCACCGCCCACGACCGCCGACAGGTAGATCCAGCGGAGGTTCAGGCCGAGGGCCGGGGAGGCGGACTGGCTGTTCAGCTCCGCGACCTGCCAGCCGAACACCGCGATGACCAGGCCGAACGCCGCGATCGTCGCGTAGTGGGCCGCGAAGACCCACCGGCGCACGCCGGGCGGGAACCGCTCGATCAGCAGGTGGACCGCGAAGTGCGTGCCGCGCGGGATCCCGAGCGCGGCACCGATGAAGGTCATCCAGCTGAGCGCGTACTCGCCGACTTCCTCCACCCAGAAGAAATCGACGCGGGGCAGGTCGAAGCGCGCGGTCAGCTGCGTCATCACGTAGCGCAGGAAGACGCCCGCCAGCATGTCGATCATCGCGACGAGCATGAGGACGGTGACGACGAGCTCGGGGACCCTGGCGATCCAGCGGAGACGCGTCAACGCGCGGATCGTACGGGCGCGCGCTGCGCGTTGTCAAGCCGCGCGCCGCTTGACATCGTACGCCAAAAGGCGCGGGATAGACGCCGCTGGCGCGTGCCAGGCGAGAGGAGGGGCTATGGTCCGAGTCGTCGCTGTGGGCGTGGCACTCGTGGTGAGCCTGCTCGCCGCCGGCAGCGGGACTCCGGTCCTCGCCCAGGCGAAGCCCCAGAAGCTCGATTTCGCCTACATTCTCGCGCCGCCCGAGTCCGGCGCGGTCGCGTTCAAGTGGATGGCCGAGGAGGTCACGCGGCGCTCGCACGCCACGCTGACCGTGGTGTTCCACGGCGGTACGCTCCTCAACAAGGAGCTCGAGATCATGGACGCGGTGAAGTCGGGAAACGTCGCGATCGGCAGCCCCTCGGGCGCGGCGTCCACCGTCTTCCCCGAGCTGGGCGTGTTCCTCGTGCCGTACCTCGTCCGCGACTACGCGCACGCCTACAAGATGTTCATCGGTTAGATCGGCAAGAGCCTCGACGAGCAGTTCCAG
>WNEV01000482.1_pt1 | contig 17882 bp, 20 predicted proteins | sample 5399861 | NCBI WGS metagenome assembly WNEV01 (sample SAMN13153335, study PRJNA577476) | soil metagenome | isolation source: 40 cm grassland meadow soil 2 days after 3rd rain plot 2 | place: USA:California | collected 2015-11-11 | reverse complement strand
GTAGCACGGCGGGAAAGAATTCCCGCGCCGCCAGGTGAGGCTCGACGATCACCTCGGCCGGCCGCAGCACCGGCGCGCACGGGATGCGCGCCACAGAGAGGGCCTTGAGCGCGTCCTCAGCGGTGCGAAACCTCGCAAGCCACGACTCGACGATGGGCCGCAGCTCACGCCAGTTCGAGCGTCGCTTTTCGCTGGTGTCGAAGCGCGGGTCGCGATCCAGCTCCGGACGTCCCATCACGGACAGCAAGCGCGGCCATAGCTGTGGCGAGCCGGTGAATTGCATGGCGAGGTAGCGATCTCCGATTGGGGCCACGATCATGCCCGGACGCGGATTGCCGTACTCCTCGCCGCCATTGAGCACGGCTGCATACGTCACGCTATCCGCAGCGATGAGTGCTTCCAGCATGGACACGTCGAGATACGCGCCCTTACCAGTGCGGCTCTTGCGTACGATCGCGCTCACGATCGCGGTCGCGGCATGAGTGGCCGCCAGAACGTCGGCGGCTTGGAGGTTGGACGCCCGCGGCGCTGGCTCGTCCCCCTGCTCGAGGTGCATGAGGCCTGAGACGGCGTTGATGATGTGGGCGAAGGCAGGGCGCGCGCGCCAGGGGCCGGTCTGGCCGAAGCCCGAGATGGAGCAGTAGATGATGTCCGGTTTCACGATACAGAGCGACTCGTAGTCGCAACGCAGCTTGGTGACGACGCCGGGCATGAAGTTCTCCACGACGACGTCGGCGACCTTCGCAAGGTCACGGATGATCGCCTGGCCCTCGGGCTGTGACAGGTCCACGCCGACGCTCTCTTTGCCCGCGTTCACACGGGTGAAGTAGCTGCTCTGGTCGCTGCGGCCGGCCTCCAGTTGGAGGTAGTTGCGTCGCATCTCATCGCCTTCGCCCGGACGCTCGATTTTGATCACGCGGGCGCCCAGATCGCTCAGTAAGCGCGTGCAGTACGGCCCAGCGAGGACGCGGGTCAGATCCAGGATGGTGACGCCGATCAGGGGCAGAGCTTTGGCCTGCACGGCTCAACCAATATACGCGGCCAGCGTTGACGCGCCAATCGCCTTCAAGGTAGTTCTCCCACGATATTTTGCCATCGCGGCCGAGACGACTCGCCATAGGGTGCGAGGCGCCGTGGTAGGCTACGAGCCTCCAGTGACCGCACGAACCGAGTGACGGCGATCGCAAATCGCCTACTCGCGCGTTTGCCTTCTCCGGCGATCAGGGTAGCTCTATCGGCTCGTCCACAAGCATGGTGTACTGGCGGGGCTTCCCGCGGGTCGCATCGGTGGGGTTGACGTACACGATTGAGCTCTTCCCCTTGATGGCCCTCGGCAGGATCGCGCACCGGATAAAGCTGGTCGGGACGTCGCGTGAGGCGGCAGCGTAGACCGGCTCCCGGCCGCTCTCGAACCACGCCTGGCCGGCGCCGACGATGCGCGGGGGTTCGTCGCCCACCCGAAGCTCAAGAGTCCCGCTGATGAGGCACCGGATCCCGCCGCCTTTGTGACAGTGCGGGAGCGCCTCGCCCCCGAGTTCGAAATCCACGCGGTCGCAGCGCATGAGGTACTGCTCGGCGGGGTCGAGCAGGATCGGATGTTCGAGGAGGAGCCTCGACTCCACGCCGGGTGCCGACGTAGCCGGCGTGCCGGCGCGCACGAGCTCGTAGCGGAGCACGGTCGCCCCGTCCGGACTTGCCGTCGCTGGGCACTCCCCGACCCCGTGCCAGGCGCTGTTGGGTCTGACCTGAGTTACCCTTCCGCCGCTGCCCACAGCGAGCTCGCCCCTGAGCAAGTAGAGGACTCGGTTCACCGCTGGGAGCAGCCGACCGTACCGGCCGTTTACGCCGAACCGATCCTCGGTCAGCCGAAGCACAGCGCCCTTCATCGTTTCCGTCCCTCGCCAAAATCGCGGGCGACCCGCTCGCGTGTAAGACGCCACCAGGGTCAGAGCGGTGGAAGTCTATCGAGCGCGGCCACGACCGCCTTGCACGCCGTGATTAGGTCTGTCACCAGACGCTCGTCGGCGTAGAGATGGCCCTCATATTCGCCGCGGTTACGAACCTCATGGCCCTTTGCGAGCACTCGCCAGATCTCGGGACCGAGACCAAGTGTGTGCGGAAGCACCTGGAACACCAGGTATCGATTCGTCGGACGATAGCCAGCGTGCCGCAACGCCGCGAGGCAGAGGGCGTGGGCAGCGTTGTAGACGAGATCGAAGCGACTCTCCAGAGAATTTGTTGGCTTCGCCGCGTCCGCGAGTCGTCTGAGACCGGACTGCTTGAGCCCGGCAAACTCCTTCGCGTCCGGCGGCTCCTTGCGGAGGGGATTGCCGGGCCCGGACAGATTTTCAAGCGGCGAGGGCACTCTCGTCGCCGATCAGCCAGAGCTTGGGCTGCGCCAGCAGGCGGGTCACGAACGCGTTGCCCTGCTTCACTCGTCTTGACAGCTCCTTCGAGGAATAGACCGTCGGCGAGACCTTCCGTCCGAGTCGTCGAGCGGCGTCCTCCAGCGCGGTGAAGAGATCGGCGTAGGTAAGACGGTCGCTGACCACCATCAGGTCGATGTCGCTCATCGCGGTGTCCTGGCCCTTGGCGATCGATCCGTAGACGAAGGCCGCCCGGATGCCCGACGAGACCGGCTCCAGCGCCGCGCGGAGCACCTCGGCGAGCCCGAACGTCTTGAGGATCAGCGCACGTAGCTCCTCGAACACGGGTGAGCTGGCGTTGGCCTGGTAGTGCTTCTGCTTCCCCATGCGGGTGACGGTGACGAGACCGGCGGCCTCGAGCCGCGCCAGCTCACGCTGCACCGCACCTGTCCCGGAGTTCGCGAGCCCAATCACCTCGTTGGCATAGAAGGTTCGGCGCGGATTGCCGAAGAGCACACCGAGCACGCGCTGCTGCACCTTCGCGAACAGCGCATCGCCAAGGCCCGGCGCCGCGGTCCTGGAATCCGAGCGTTTCCGCGCCGTGCGCTTCATTCCCATGATGGGTATGATAAACCCCTTTCTGGGTATGGCCAACGTCTCGGGGCTGTCTCGCTTGAAGTTGCCCCCACAGGAACAGCCGGGCGTGAGCCGCGAACGGCTTCGAGAGGACACGTGGCGTCGGCCGGCGAGAGACTTTCGCGACCATCCGAACCAGAGGCGTGGCGACGCCGGCAGTGGCCGGACCCCTGCTCCCATTTTGCTCCCGTAACACCCGTAACACCCGTAACACCCGAAACAGGCCGAAACGGGAGCAAGAATGAAGCATCAACAAGAAACGTGGAACTGCGTGCCGCAACATGCTTTTCCCGCGAGATCAGAGGGTTACTGGTCATGGCCGTTTTGTACTCATAACCCAAGGGTCGTCAGTTCACCCATCTACTCAGAATCGCCGAGTGGTTCTCCTGGTGGGTACCGCGGATGGCGGCCGCCGAGCGCAGGGACCGAGATTTCGTGATCGCACGCGATGTGATGACGGGGGAGATCATGAACTGAGGGAGAATTCCGCGTCTCAAGTGGCACCGGGCCGTGGCACCGGGCAGGGAAGTTGGGGAAATCACTGCCCATGGGCTCGCCCTCTCAAGGCTGAAACACGGGTTGGAGCGTCGCGAGGGGCCAAAGGAAGTTCGTTCGTCTCTACGCCGCCAGAGCTTCTCCAGCGATTCGAAACGCGAGGTGATTGCTCCAGCCCTCGATAGAACCCGCCGTGGTTTCACACCCGCGACGAGGCAACTTCGGGAAGCGGAGAGTCGCATGCGGGGAGCCGGAGAAGGCGAGGGGATTGCTCACCGGCGGATCAAGGACCGCCGGCCTTTATTTCGGTAGGTGGCGCCCATCACCGACCACCCTTTCCCAACCAGGAAGACGTGGAGGGTCGGCTACCACGTCCTAGAGATCGGCGTCTCGGTCCACACAGTAGTGTGCTTCGCCTGCCGGACAACGGCAGAAACCTGGTTGCGCCGGGTTGCGTAGAGTGCCGTGCTCTGCCGCATTTTGCACTCTGGTGTGCTGCAAAAGTGCGCGATTATTGGAGAGGTGGCCTACGAATCCCTACCCTCCACCATAAATACTTTTTAGATATTATTTATGCATCATAGGTGTTAGTCGCACGCGATCCCCCGGGATCGGCTCGAATATCGTTTCTTGCGCGGACAAGAGATGAAAGCGGTCGCGTCTCAATTACGGATTTGGACCCCGATCGTCCCTTCGGGACGCCGGGTTTACATATCGATCTCGATCCAGGCGCGGCGCTGGAGGCGCCCAGCGAACCACGACAACAGGTCGGTCAGCCACATCTGCCAGCCGTACTTCGCTCGCAACGCCACGCGCGCCCGCTCTATCGATTGGGGCTCGGTCACGATGCGGGCGATAGCGTCCCGCCACACACCACGAATGCGCCCGCGCACATCGGAGGGGGCAACGCGCGCTCGCGGCGAATGGCGCAATCGCTTGATCTTGCCCGACTCCCCCGCCGTAAAGATGTAAAGCTTTCCATCCCGCGCCGCAAACCAGACAGGCGTCCTCACCTCGACCCCGCTTCGACGGAAGGTCGTGAGGCTTATATAGCGATGCCGATCGAACTGAGCGATGTCGTCCACGCGCAGATTCTACGATCGAAAAGGACGGCCGCTACGGTGAGTCATGTTCCAATCTACAATGCCGAGAACTCCAAGGCGCTGGAACCTCTGCACGGCGTGCGAACAACCTTTAAACGCTGATGCGTCATCGCTGACCTCCCAGCGGAGGGACGACACCGAGCTGCTGCATCAGGTCGAGCAGCGTCGCGACGCCCCAGTGCTCGGTGATCTTGCCGTCGACGACCCGCATGGCGTCGACGGTGTAGAAACTGACCTTCTTCCCGGTGGCCGGGATATCGAGGAACTCTCCCTGGTGGGTGCCGTGATAGGTCTTGTAGGTGGTCACGAGGTCGCCGGCGGCCACCTGCCAGTGGATCTCGGGGCGGAAGTCGGGGAACGCCGCCCGCAGGCCCTTGTACAGCACTCGCACCCCGTCCTTATCGGGTGTCGTGCCCGGCTGCGGCGTGTGGTCGATAAAATCATCGGCGAATAGTTCCTCGTACAGGTCCCAGTTGCCTCTGCCTTGTACTTCCTCGGTGTTCCGACGAACTACGGCAATCGCCGCGTCGCCGACGGTTGAGTTGCGCATTTTCCTGTCTCCTTTGAGCTAAACGCACCAACTATTCCGCGCATGTGTTAGCGAGGTGGCGTCCCGAATGATGTGGAAATTGGAGGGCGCACCTTCCGGCATTTCTGCGACGGATTCGTTGCAGTCCGTCATTCGAAGATCGCTGCTCCTGCTGCACGCAGTCTCGATCACGCCGGTGGTCTGCGCTACGAGCGGCGGCGCTGCGGCGCTTGATCATTTCCGAGCCGCATTCCCTGTACCGGACGCCTGATCGATCCAGGCGGTGATCGTGCGGATGGCCAGGGGGAGATTCCCGACCTGACAGTGACCTTCCGCGTGCTCGGCGCGGGTGAACATGCGGGTCGTCACCGAGCGGGCGCTGGAAAGCCACGCGGCCTGATCGTAGATCTGGTGGGTCGGCACATAGTGGTCCTCGGCCCCGGCCAGGAGCAGCACGTCCTGCCGGACGAGCGGCGAAGCCTCCTCGGTGCGGTACGTCGCGGCAGCCCGCAGCATGGCCGAGCGCGAACCGACGCCGAAGATGTGCATCCCCTGGGCGATGCCCCACTCGCGAACGGGCTCGCGCGCGGCACGGCCCGGGAGCGCATCGATCAACCGATCAGCCCGTGCCGCCAGGAGCGCGCGCACCAGCCGCCGCGGGGCCCGTGGAAGCGGGCCAAGCATGCATTCCAGGAGGTCCGTCATCGCGTCGAAGGCGACCACACACCTGACCCGCGGCTCGTGGGCGGCGGCGCGGATCGCCAGGCACCCGCCGAGCGAGATGCCCACCAGGGTCACGCCGGACAGGGACAGGTGGTCGAGAATCGCGCCGACGGGGCGATGCCAGTCGGGGGTCATGGGAATGCCGCTGTCCTCGAGCGCGCCGCCCTGACCCGGACCCTCGAACGCGACGACGTCGAAGCCACGATCCCGCATCGTCGTCAGGATAGGGAGAAAGTCTTCGACGTAGCTATCGAACCCGCCGAACATGACCACCGTGGCGCGCGGCGCAGGTGGAACGAATCGATGGAAGGGCAGATACCCGCCGGCGAACGGCACGCGCTCGGGAGGGCCCACGCCGTAGGCTTGGCGCATCAGCGCCAGGAACCGTTCCCGCGAGGGGCGCTTGCGCGGGTCGGCCGAGGTCATGAAGAACTCGGCGCTGCGCAGGAGAATGGCGGCATCGTGCGTACGCCCGGCGGCCAAGGCCCGCTCCGCGGAGGTCAGGAATTCGTTGCGCCAGGCGTCCAGCGAGACCAGCCGCGGCGCCATCGCCTGGATCTCGCGCAGCACGCGTTCGCCGCCAAGAGCCACCCAGCGGTTGATCTGGAAGTTGAGGCTGCGGTCGAGCACGACATCGTAGGTGCCGACATGGACGGGCTCGGGAGCGGACGGACCGTCTCGTGACCAGGCGATGCGAGTACAAGGCCTACCGCCGCGATCGATCCGCAGGCGCCGAGCAAGAAGCGGCGCCGTGTGATCATGACGCGAGCGCGGGGCGAATGATCGTCATGCGGCAACCACTGTGTGCTGGCTGAGCACCGCGGCAATCTTCCGCCAGCCGTCGATCCTGCGCAACCTGATCTGCTCGCGCGCCACGAGGCTAAAGAGCAGGATCAGAGCCGCCTCTTCGCCCGGCAGCGAGCCCTGCGCCTTCACGCGGCGGCGGAACTCTTCGTGCAGCCGTTCGATCACGTTTGTCGTGCGCTGCGTCTTCCACTGTGCCTTGGGAAATCGGGAAAACGTCAGGAGCTGGTCGCCGCCCTCGCGCAGGCTCGTCACGACGCCGGGGCAGGGCTTGGCCCACGTGCGCTCGAAGGCGGTGGACGCGCCACGGGCCGCGTCGGCATTGGCCGCGTAGACGATTCGCTGGAAGTCGTCGCGGATCGCCGCGAGGGCGTGCTTCGGCGCTTTGCGCTCGAGGTTGCGCAGCTTGTGGGCGCAGCAGCGTGGCACCGCGGCCTGCGGCCACACCAGGCCGACGCCCCGGCGGAGGCCCGCATTCCCACCGACGATGCAGAGCACGGGACTGCGCAACCCGCGCGCCACGACAGATCCGGTCGACCGATCCTGACCTCCCGGTCATCATCATGACGGGTCTGGCCAAGCCAAGTGAAGTCGCTGAAGCTCGTCGTCTCGGCGTCACCGAGATCATCGAGAAACCCGAGGTCTTGAGGCACTTCAGCGAGGCGCGCGCCCGCGTGGTGAATCGCGGTCAACCTTAGAATAGAATGTAGAGCCGGCTACCGCCTTCTGTCTTGGCCGTTCGATCGATCCTCGGTTCCCCAACCCGCGGGCCGCGGGTCCAGAAGAACCACAGTGACGCCGACTAAGCGGCGACGCCAACGAGTAGGAGGGCCTCCAGATGGCTGCGCTCACCGATGTGGCGATCGCTCAAGCGATGGTGGCCAACGGTCGATGGTCGGCGCGCCTCGGCTGGGATCGCTACGTGGACGCGATTGACGTCTTGCTGGGCGCGGCACCCGGCACCCCGGCGGCCGCGGCCGTGTTTTCGTCGGCCCTCGCTGACTGGCAGGCGGCGCACCAATTGGACGTCGATGGTATCCTCGGCCCCGAGACGTGGGCCGCCATGCGGCGTGCCTTGGCTCCCCCTGACTCGCTCACCGGGGTGGTGCCGGCGACGATGCCCGCCGTGCCCAATGGCTTCAGCGAGATCATCGCCACGTTCGGGGATCCGCGCCCCCTCCTTGAACCGAACGGGACCATCACCCCGACGAACCTGGCGCGCTGGGAACGGCAGATCCTCGCAGCGTGTTCGGTCCCATTCGAATTGACAGTCGGTGGCGGGGATGGGGAGATGATTCGCTCGTTCCAGTGCCATCGGCTCCTCGCCAGCGTGTTTGAGGCCGTCTTCGATGAGCTCGATCGACGCGGGCTACGGAGTGCGATCAAGACCTGGGACGGAACCTTCGCGTTCCGCGCGATCCGTGGCGAGACCCACCTCTCCGTGCACGCCTTTGGCGCGGCCATCGACCTCAACGCCGGCACGAATCCCCTCGGCGGGCCAGGGGACATGAGTCCCGACGTCATCGCCGTGTTCCAACACTTTGGCTTCCTGTGGGGCGGGGACTTCCACGTGCGCAAGGATCCCATGCACTTCCAGTACGCGACAGGGTATTGACGGATGTGGGGATAGCGATGTCAAAGAAGCGTCTCATCATTTGTTGCGACGGCACGTGGAACACGCCGGACGAGGCGAACGAAGGTCAGTCCGCGCCAACAAATGTGACGAAGGTCGCCCTCTGTGTCGCGCCACAGGACGGCTCCGGCATGCGTGCGACGTCCGCGGGCTCTGCTCACGTTAGGAGCCCTCGGGTGTTAGGAGTAACGCGCAGGGATCGGCCGCACGGTCTCGCAATCAAGGCGTCGCCCGCTGCGCAGCGCGAGAGGAAGTGAAGTTGGTCCATAGGCGACGGATCGAACGGTTGGAAGTGGAAATGAAAGACCTGAAGGATCTCCTCGCAGTGAACAGGAACTGGCACTGTCTTCGACGGAGGTGGCTCACATGCGATCCCTGTTCGTCACGTTCCTCATCGTCCTCGTGACCGGCGGCGAGAGCTGACCTCGGGCCTATTCGAGGCTGAACCACTTGGCGACTTCGCTGTAAAAGCGGAGGCGCGGCTTCTGCGCCGCGGGAGCATGTTCACGGAGCTCCGATCAGCCTGCACGCACTGCGGCGGCAGCTAGAAATCAGAGTTCGCTCCACAGGCGGGCGGCCGTCTCTGGAGGGTGCGACGAAGATCCAGAAGATTCCCCTGAAGCCCGAGGACTGGTCTCGGCTCGAAGAGTTGGCCTGCGCAGCTCTCGCAGCAGGGGGTCTCAGCGACGGCTGGCCAAGTCGCGAGCGTGATGGTTCACAAGCAGCTCGAACTCCTCGGGTCAGCAACTGCAGGCCATAGGCGACTGTCGCGGCGAATGATGAAGCGTGCGACTCGGTCTTGAGCAACGGAGTCCCAGGAGAAGCGCGCCGGTCACGTCCGGTCCCTTCCTCATCCTCCATTCGATCCTCACGCGGGCGCAGGCGCGGTTCGCGGCCACGCTCGATGCGCGCGCGGCCGAGCTGCTCGGTGAGGTCCGTCGGATCGAAACCATGCTGCACCCTAGTGCCTCTGGGCGAGCGGCAGCGAGGAATGAATCTGAGCCGGATAGGATCGCGCGCTGTAACGCCGCCATGATAAGGCGGTTGACGACTCGTCAACCGGACGGAAAGACGAGCCGCTGGTCGTGGAGCGACGGCGCCACGAGCGAAGAGATTAGCGCTCGGGGAAGACTATTCGCCGCCCAGCCAGTGGCGGTAGGCGTCGATCTATTCTGCTCCAGCCGGTGGCGGCGACGGCAAGCGTAGATCGATGATCGGGACGGTCTGTCGCACGCCAGCGCGCCGGCAGACTGCGACGATCTCCTCCCGTTGTGTCAGGTCGACGCGCTCCACGGTGACGGGCACTCCGAGCACAGTCGTCTCGAACGGCAGCGCAAGGTTGTCTCCGATCATCGTGTACAGGCCCGTGACTTGTTCGGATTCGTTTTAGCAGTCGACGATTGCCTCTTCGACCAACCGATCGAGCCGCGCTTTGCTGAGTCGCGTGCGGCCGCGCTTGGCCTTCCGCTTCCGTATCCTTCTCATTCAGCGCCAGCTGGCGTGTCGAGGGACTCAAGGGCTTCGTTATCTTCTTCCTCGCGTGTGATTGATCCCGAGCCGCGGGCATAGCCTACGGCACGATATCCACGCAGGCGCTTCGCGAACATCCTGGCGAGCATGGGCACGCTGCGGTCGACGTAGTCGTAGATGCGAACCTCGGTCTTACCGGGATACAGGCGGTGGAGTCGGCCCGCATATTGCACCAGGGTACCCTTCCACGAGACGGGCATCGCGAGGAAGAGCGTATCGAGCCTGGCGTCGTCGAATCCTTCGCCGATGTAACGGCCGGTCGCGATGATGAGTCGTGCCTCGGCGTCCGGGATGGCCGCCAGGGTTGCCGCCCCGGCGTGTCGCTCGGTCGGCGTCATGCCCCCGCGGAGCACGACGAGATGGCGGGCGGCGCCCCGAAGGCTGGCGGCGAGGAATTCAAGATGGTCCTTGCGCTCGGTCAGCAGAATCGGAGAGCGGCCTTCTGCCAGCGCAGTCGTGACGTCGTCCAGAATGAGGCGGTTGCGCTGCTCGTCGGCCGCCAACGCGGCGTAGAGCGCCTGGATGCTGTCCACAGACACCGTGCGATCATGACCGAACGCGGTCTCGCGGACGATCAGCCGGTGATCGAACGGCCGTTGCGCCGCCTGGCTCCTGGCGTCGACGGCGAAACGCACCGGGCCAAGTTGCATCTCGGTGATCGGGTGAAGGCCGTCTCTCCGGCGAGGCGTGGCCGTCAGCCCGGTGACGAAGCGCGCCTTCACCTCGGACAGTACTCGCTCGAAAGACACGGCCGGGATATGGTGGCACTCGTCGACGATCACATGGCCGTACGTCGCGACGAGGTCGTCGACGCCCCCCAAGCGCACGAGACTCTGGATCATCGCCACATCCAGGCGCCCAGTGGGTGCATGCTTGCCGGCGCCGATCTGGCCGATAGTCTTGGGGGCGAGGCCGAGGAACATGGACAGCTGGGCAATCCACTGATCGAGGAGCGGCTGACGGTGGACCAGCACGAGGGTGCTTCGGGATCGCGCTGCGATCAGGTACGTGCCGATCACGGTCTTGCCTACGCCCGGAGGCGCTACGAGCACACCGATGTCCTCGCGAAGGAGAGCACGTGCTGCCCTCTTCTGAATCGCCGTGAGCCGGCCTTCGAACGCGACGTCCAACGCCTTCCCTTCGCACCGCTGATCCTCCACCAGAAGCGCGCTTCCATGTTCCCGCAGGATCTGCTCGAGTTCGCTTCGGCAACCGCGGGGCAGCGCGACGTGCTCGTGTAACTCCTCGGCGCAGGCAACGACGCGAGGAGTCAGTGCCGTGGAGAGCCGCAGGCTTTGCTTCTTGTAGAACTCTGGATTCTGAAACGCCGCAAGGCGCTTGATCTGGTTCAAGTGGGTCGGCGCCAGTCCGGCCTTCGCCACGAAGAGCCGCTGCGCCATGACCGCGCGCACCTCTCGAGGAAGCGGCGCACTGAACCGGACACGCGGTTGCCCGGACGGCAGCCGCGTCCAGGGCTCTGAGCTATCGGTGTCCGTTGTGTCGCTCAGCCGGGCGCCGACGACCAGTCCCTTCCGCGTCGCCTCGCGCGCGACACTGTCCACCGTCGCCGGCTCGACGCGAGGGTGCTCGGAGAGGAACTTCCACTGATCGGGATGCGGAACAAACTGGTCATCCACGAAGACGGTATTTCCCCTCTGGCGCGGGCCGTGTTGAAGCGGGAGAGCGATGAGGTTGCCAAATCCGCCGCGAGGAAGCGTGTCCTGATTGGGAAAGAGGCGGTCGTACGACTCCATGCTCAGTTGGTGGCGCCGGCTCATCGTCTCGGTAATGAGATAGCAGCCCATCTTGCGGGCGGTGGTCGCGGGCACCGGTGCCGAGAAGAAGAACCAGACGTGGGCCCCGTTGCCGGAGCGGGACCGCTCGACGGCGCCGGGGAGACCAGCGACGCGACAGGTTTCAACGAAGGCCGCCACGTCATCGGTCCAGGACGTCTTGTCGAAGTCTGCCGCCAGGAACCAACACCTCTCATCGGTGAGCAGTGGGTAAACGCCAACGACGTGACGCCCCTGGAGGTGGTCGAGGATCACCTGGTCTTCGACCGGGAGGAATGCCTGGTTTGGACACTCGCCGCACTTCACCCGGGGCTTCTCGCAGACGCCGCGGACCCACTCGTTCCCACAGGCCGGCGCGTACCCCTGGCGCCCCGTCCTTGCGTTGCTCCAGAACCTGGGGTAGACATCCTCCCGGCCTCGAAAGCGTGAGCGGAAGAGCGCGATCTTCTCGACGGCGGTCGAGGACGCTGACAGACCGGAGTTTCCCGACAACGAGATCTCAGTCGAGTCGCTCTGCGCGGCGAGCGCGGCCTCGAGCGACAGCAGCCGAGCCTGCGCCTCGGTGCGTTCCTCTTCGAGGCGCAGGAGTCGAGATTCCTCGCGGGCGATCGCGTCGCGGATCGACTGTTGGTCGGGAGGCGGCAGAGTCATCCCGGCTCGAACGCGGGCTCTACTCTAGCACCGGCGCGGAGCGGAGGATACCGGGCGGGCAAGTGGTCCGCGGTCCCAGAAAACGCTTGCGCCAAGTCGTCAGGATGCCGTAAGCAGAGAGGGGCCGCTGGTCCTCAGCCGGTGGGACCTCGTGGAGAATCGGGAGAGCTTCGGGAAGTTGACAGAGACGGACCAGGTGGATCATTGGAGTGGGCATGGAGATCGACATCGATAAGCTGACCGAAGCAGAACTGACCGACCTTGCGCGGCTTCGGTTCTTGAGTCAGATGCGTGCGCACGCCCAGATGCTTGAGTTCAAGATAGGCGATCGTGTCTCGTTTCAACCAGAGGGACATCGCCGTGTTGTGGGCATGCTGACCCGCTATAACCGGAAGACCGTTACGGTCATCAGCGACGACGGCCAGCGTTGGAATGTCTCGCCCACCCTTTTGCGCCGAGCAGATGACGGTCGCGGTTTCGAGGACACCATTCCAAACGTGGTCCCGTTGCGCAGGAAGTGATCAAGATGCTGCTGCGGCGGATAACCTCGACTCGCGCTCTCCAACGTCCGCTCGCGGGCGCAAGTGCGTCCGGCGTCGAGAACGTACTGGCTCGTGGCGCTACCGTCGCTGACTGAGGACGGTGAGTTACCCCTCGGTGTGTATGCCGCATCGCTGCACGAGGTTCTCAACCAGTTCGGCGTCGGCTCAGCTCAGCGAAAGGCGCTGACCCTCCGCCTCGCGCGCGTCTACCGTGTAGCTCAAGCGACCGGTCACTTGGCGCGGTTCGTGGTATTTGGGTCGTTCGTCACCGACAAGCTGGAACCACAGGACGTGGACGTGTTCCTGGTGATGGCTGACACGTTCGACGCGTCCCATCTGAGGGGCGACGCCCGCCTACTCTTCGACCACGACGCCGCGCAGGCACACTTCGGCGCGAGCGTGTTTTGGGTCCGGCATCTGGCCGCGTGGCAAAACGACCAAGCCGCGGTAGAATTCTGGCAAGTGAAGCGGGGTGGCGGCCGGCGTGGCATCGTCGAAATCATCTCGGAGGCGTCATGATTGCCAACGACCATGAGCTTACTGCGAGCCTTGAGCGGATTCGCCATCTTCAGAACCAGGTGACCTATCTGCGCCAGGTAGAGACGAATCCGGCAAACTACCACCTATCGGCAGCCGGGTTTCTGGCAGAGATCGATCGAATGCAGTTGGAGGTGCGTGAGTACCTCTCGCTTCATCCTGGCGAGTTGAAAACCCGCGCCTGAGATAGCGAGCGGATGGGCTCTGCGTTGATGTGCGCTGAACGACCGCTCGAATCGTTGTGACTTCGGGCCCGCGCCTGTCACGAGAGTGCGCTTGTGCCGCGATCGATCAGGCGACGATTGCGTCGACATATCCGTGCCTCTGAAGGTCGTTGGCCCTTAGAGACGAGAACTCGAGGAAGCTCGGCGGAACAGGAAATAGTGCCAGCGGCGGCTTGTTGAAAGTGGGGACGTATGGGGACGCGAAACCGTTCCAGGGGGCACTCCAGTGCCGTCTGGCGCCGCGAGTTCTCGGCCAAATACGCGGAAAGTCGTGACGGCGAGGGTCTGAATCCCTTACCCTCCACCAATAAATCCTTTTGCTAAATTATTTATGCATTATAGGTTCTTATCGACAACGCACCCTATATTATTATGATGATCTGGAAAAGCGGTCGGGTGCCGCGAGGCTCAGGGACAGGATCAGCGCTGGGCCGAAGCGCCAGGCCAGAGCTACGAGGACCGCCGCGAGGATCAGGCCTGCGATGTTAGGTCAGCCGCCGCTGCATCAAGTCTGGTAGCGTAGCAGCGCGCAGTCATCGGAGCCTCCCCGTGCCCTCAAAGGTCCTACAGGGCTCGACCTCGTTGCCGAACCCCATCCACTGGACTGTTCCGCGAGGACCACCGCGGAGTCTCGCCGAGTTGATCGGGCAGCTCTAATGAAGTCCTGCGCCAGCACTATGGCGACGGGGGAAGAGCGCGAAAGCGACGTGCTTGCGCCGTCAGCGGATGCCGGCGTTCGCCGCATTCATTCCGCCTGAATGCCTCCTCCTTCAGCGCCTACGCCCGTGCCCGGACACTGTAGAGACGAAGCGCCTCGATCTTGCCGCGCAGCTCCTGCTCCCCCATGTCCTCGAGCTCGAGCTCCTCGGGCACCCGGCAGCGGCGCAACAGCGCCTCTGACACGAGCACGCGACGCTCCAGCGGGCGACACTTCGCCTCTACCCGGGCCGCGGTGTTGACCGTGTCGCCGCTGTGGACGATGTCCTTCTTGATGTCGCCGATCTCTGCGGTCACGACGGGTCCGCCGTGGAGGCCGGCCTTGAACTCGGGGACGATTCCATACCGCGTGAGATAGCGCTCCTTCCGCTCGTGGATGCGCTCGGACACGAGAAAGACACAGCGGAGACAGTTGCCCTGACGGAGTCCCCTCTCAGCCGTCCACGTCACTACCGCCTCGTCGCCGACGTACTGGTAGATTTGGCCGCGCGTCGCGAGCACGGGCTCGGCGATGTCGTAGAAGAAGTCGTTCTTGAAATCGTTGAAGCGCAAGGGCCCCAACGCCTCGGCGATCGCGGTGGAGTCGTTCAGATCCAGGAACATGAAAATGCGGTCCTCCGCGACGGGCCGATGATATCGGCCCAATAGGAGGTTCACCAGCGTGCCCGGGCCGAGCATCCGGTTGAGCTGCCGGGCGAAGTTGATCAGGAAGCTCACCAGTGTGAGGGTCGCCAGCGCCACCACGAAGCGCCCGCCCAGCGTGAAGTCCCGATATTGCTCGGACTTGTAATACTCCAACAGGCCCCCATGCTCGAAGAGCCCCAGCAGGCTCATCGTCACGGCGTGGATGACGACAGCGCACAGGGTGACGTAGAAGAAGGTCCGGACGAGGAGGAGACCGCCCACTGTCAGCGAACGCACGTACCGGGGGATCAGGCGCAGCTCGAACCAGGCGCTGCCGGCCCCGATGACAGCTCCGGTCGCCGCTGCAGTGAGCTCCCGGGCGAGGTGCGTGGGCACCCGCCGCACGATCCAGTGCACGAGCAAGGCCGCTCCGATCCAGCCGCACGTGATCCAGAGGGTGGTCCTTGCCGTGTAAAAGGTCCGCCGCGAGAGCACGGCTCATCTTAACGTCTAAGGGTGAAATTCCAAGCGGCGAGGTGTTCGTGGTCGGCATCGGAAACAACGGCGGAGCGAATGTGGCCGAGCGCGTTCAACACCGCGAGCGTTTCTGGGTAGAGTTCGACCTGCGTTGTCACCTGAAAGAAAAGATCCACATACGGGGCCGCATCAGCGCCCACACCAAACCGTCGCAAGACGTGCGGCAGGATCTGTCCCTGAATCTCCCTTAGCGTCCGGAACGGCGGCAGTTGCGTCGCCTCGGAGTAGAGGTCGATCCACACTCGCCAGACGTCGTCAATGGGCACAGACAACCCGTGATCCGCCACGATACGTCGAGGGATCAGCATTAAAGGCCGATCGTCGAGGCCACTCGGGTGCACGGAAGAATCGGGCACCGGCCGCTGTCACTGGTGAGCGCACGGACACGATGCAGCCACGAGAGTGGTTGCGAGAGCGTGGCCCGAGAGTCTAGTTCGTGAGCAGGACTCTGGCGCCGGCGCCAGATCTATGGCGTGAGCGCTCTGGCCGGGGTGCCATAACGACCAGGTAAACTCCCGATCCGCGAGTTCTGCTCTAGAGCCGTATTTATCAGGGCTCACGGGCTCACCGTGCAACGGCAACCCATATGCAGTAGGTAATACCGATCCCGCCTTGACGGGCAGAAGACTTTCTCACTCGGCCCCTAGGCAGCGTCTGCCTCGAGGGGTTGGGCCGTCAGGGAGACAGGCGAGAAAGAAGGGAGGTGACAACCATGAAGAAGCTGCTATTGATCCTGCTCCTGGTCGCATTCGTCACGCCGATGTTCGGGAGCGTCCTGCCTGGGCTCGGACTAGCCACCGCTTACGCGCAGGACGACGACGACCAAGGTGAGGACAACGACGACCAGTAAGGCGTTGGACTGATCACGCATACGAGCGTCGGGGTCACCCTCGGCGCTCGTATTGCTTTGTGAGGCTTCTGTAGGTCAATCACCGCCTTGAAAGCTGGCGGGCGCACGCACAGATTCGAGCCACCGTAGCAAACGTGTTCAGGTCAGACGCCCACTGGCCGTCGTCTTCGGCGGTACGACTCTCTCTCAACTAAGATCGAAAATCTCGAGATCGCCCAAAAAGGTCAGGTCCTGAGTCTGTGGGACAATCCGCGCAACCAAGCGCTCGAGTCGGAGCTCCGGCACTGGCTCGGCTACTTCGAGCGGCACCCCGGCGAGCGGTTCGTGAGCGACGGTGACCCGTCCGTCGTGACGGTGCCGGCCGCGCTGCGGTCCCAGGTGCGGAGCGACCTCCGGAGCCTTCGTGTCGTCGCGCGCTGACCCGGACCCGGGTGGTCGAGAAGAACGCCAGGCACAGGTCGTCCTTCCGCAGGCGCATGGTGTCCCTTCTAAAAACTCGTCCGTCGCGATTCTCTTGCGTTTTGCGGACTGATCAGGCTATTTGGCCAGTCATGGTCAGATGGCTTGGGATCCTCCTTGGGACACTGCGATCCACGGTTCGCACGCACCGGGAGTTGGCGCTGGAGAACCTCGCGCTTCGGCAGCAACTCGCCGTGTGGAAGGCGCGCCAGCCGCGGCCGCAGCTCACGGCGATGGACCGGATGTTCTGGGTCGTGCTGTCGAGGCTCTGGAAGAGCTGGCGGAATTCGCTGCAGATGGTGGGGCCCGAGACCGTGGTCGGCTGGCACCGGCAGGGGTTCAGGCGCTACTGGGCGTGGAAGAGTCAACGCCGACGCGGTCGGCCCGCGATCAGGACGGAGCTCCGAGACCTGATTCGGCGGATCAGCCGCGCCAATCCTCTCTGGGGTGCGCCGAGGATTCACGGGGAGCTGCTGAAGCTGGGCTTGACGGTCTCGCAGGCGACGGTGTCGAAGTATATGCTCCGGCCGCGGCGGCCGCCGTCGCAGGCGTGGCGCACGTTTTTGGCGAATCACGCCAAGGATCTGATCGGGTTGGATTTCTTCACGGTGCCCACGGCGACTTTTCGGGTCCTGTTCGCGCTCGTGGTGCTGAGCCACGACCGGCGCCGGCTGGTGCATTTCAATGTCACGGAACATCCGACCGCGGATTGGACTGGGCGACAGCTGATCGAGGCGTGCGGGCTGGAGGAGCCACGGCATCTGATCCGTGACCGAGACCAAGTGTATGGAGAACGATTTTCGCGTCAGGCCAGGACGTTGGGCATCCGGGAAGTGGTCATTGCGCCGCGCTCGCCCTGGCAAACGCCTATGCCGAGCGCGTGATTGGATCGATTCGACGGGAATGCCTTGACCATGTCGTGGTGATCGGCGAACGGCATCTGCTGGGGATCCTGTCGAAGTACGTGGACTACTACAACGGGACCCGGACCCACTTATCGTTGGCCAAGGACGCACCCGAGCCACGGAGTGTGCAGCCGCCGAGCCAGGGCAGGGTGGTGGAGGTGCCCCGCGTGGGTGGGCTCCATCACGAATACCTCCGGCGAGCGGCGTGAGCCAATGGGGCGAAT
>WNEV01000476.1_pt1 | contig 18073 bp, 17 predicted proteins | sample 5399861 | NCBI WGS metagenome assembly WNEV01 (sample SAMN13153335, study PRJNA577476) | soil metagenome | isolation source: 40 cm grassland meadow soil 2 days after 3rd rain plot 2 | place: USA:California | collected 2015-11-11 | reverse complement strand
CGCGCACGCCTTACGGCAAGCCTTCCGGCGCGCTCGCGTTCGGCTGCATCGCCGATTGCGACGTGGTATTCCTGGCGCGCCACGGCGACGGCCACAGCATCGCGCCGCATGAGGTCAACTACCGCGCCAACCTGTGGGCACTCAAGGACGCTGGGGCGAGCGAGGTTGTCGCGGTGGCAGCGGTAGGCGCCATTCGCAGGGACCTGGAGCCTGGCGCGCTGCTGCTGCCGCATCAGGTCATCGACTATACCTGGGGCCGCCGCTCGACCTATTTCGAGGGACCGGGAACGCCGGTGAATCACATCGATTTCACCGAGCCGTATTCGCGCGAACTGCGTGCGCGGCTGTTGAGCGCGGCGCTCGCCTGCGGCGAGCAGGTGCTCGACGGCGGCATCTACGCCGCGACCCAGGGTCCCCGGCTCGAGACCGCGGCGGAAATCGACCGGCTCGAGCGCGACGGCGCCGACATGGTCGGCATGACCGGCATGCCCGAGGCCGCGCTGGCGCGCGAGATCAGCCTCCAATACGCCGCCATCACGGTAGTGGCGAACTATGCGGCCGGGCGCGGCGACAGCCGGCGCTCGGTGCCGCTCGAGCGCATCGGCGCGGTGCTGGAGGAAGCGATGGGGCGAGTGCGAAAAATCATCGACCAGCTTTGCCGCGAATGATCCGCGAAGTATTGCGCATGGGAGATCCACGGCTGTGGCAGAAGTCGGTGCCGGTGGCGCGCTTCAACACAGAGGAACTGAATGAACTGCTGAAAGACATGCACGACACGATGGCGCACCTGAATGGCGCCGGGCTCGCCGCGCCGCAGATCGGCGTCGGGTTGCGCGTCGTGATTTTCGGAGTTCACGCCAACCCGCGCTACCCGGACGCGGAGGAAGTGCCCGATACGGTGCTGATCAACCCGGTGCTCGAGCAGCTCTCGGCCGAAGTGGAGGAAGCCTGGGAAGGTTGCCTCTCGGTGCCGGGGATGCGCGGCTGGGTGCCGCGCTGGCGCACGCTGCGCTACTAGGGGTTTGACGAAAAAGGAAACTTTTTCGAACGCGAGGTGGAGGGTTTTCACGCCCGGGTGGTGCAGCACGAATGCGACCACCTCGACGGCATCCTCTACCCGATGCGGATCCGCGACTTCACCCGCTTCGGCTTCAACGAAGCGCTGTTTCCGGGGCAGGAGCTGCCTGCTGAAGAGTAAGCCCCTTGAGCAGATCCTGCTCCAGCTGCAGCACGGTCTTGGGATGCGCGAGCGCCTCGCCCGAGACCAGGAACACGTCTTCCGCGCGATCACCCAGGGTGTTGATCCGGGCCGTCTGCAGGTTGACGTGATAGCCGGCGAGGGTGCGGGCGATCGCGTAGAGCAGGCCCGGCCGGTCGCTCGCCACGATCGACAGCACGTGGTACGCGCCGCGCTCGTCCGGGCGGATGTCGACCACCGGCGAGATGGGAAAATGGCGCACGCGGCGCGACACCCGTCCGCCGCGCGGCGGCGGCAGCGGCGCCTGCGACTGCACCTCCTCGGCGAGCTCGGCTTCGAGCATGCTGATCAGGTCGCGGTAATGCGACCCGCGGCCCTGGCCCATGACGGCGAACGTGTCGAGCGCATAGCCGTGGCGCGTGGTGTGGACCTTCGCCTCGGCGATGTCGAAGCCGGCGCGCTCGAAGTAGCCCGAGATGCGGGCGAACAGCGCTTCCCGGTCGCGCGTGTAGATCATGACCTGCAGGCCTTCGCCGAAGGGCGCGAGGCGGGCCTTGACGACCGGCCGCTCGGTCTCCACGCGGTAGTGAAGATTGCGCGTATGCCAGGCGATTTCCTGGGCGTCATGCCGAAGGAAATAAGCGATGTCGAGCTGCGCCCACAACCGGTCCTTGACGTTGTCGGACAGCGCGTAGAGCCGCAGCAACCGCGCCGCTTCCGCCTGCTTCTCGGCCAGGGCGGCGTCCCTGGCGAGCGGCTCGCCCGTGAGCACTCGCCGGGTGGCTCGAAACAGGTCTTCCAGCAGCTTGGCTTTCCAGGCGTTCCACACCTTCGGGCTGGTGCCGCGCACATCGGCGACCGTCAAAAGGTAGAGCGCCACCAGGCGCCGCTCGCTGCCCACCCGCTCTGCGAACGCGCGCACCATCTCCGGGTCGTGCACGTCCTGCTTTTGCGCCGCGCTGGACATCGCAAGGTGATGCTCGACCAGGAAGGCGACGAGGTCCGTATCCTGGGAGGAAAGTCCGTGCGCGCGGCAGAAGCTGCGCACGTCGCGCGCGCCGAGCTCCGAATGATCTCCGCCTCGACCCTTGGCGATGTCGTGGTACAGCGCCGCCACATAGAGCAGCCAGCGCCGCTCGAACCCGCTCATCAGCTCGCTGCAAAGGGGAAATTCGTGCGCCAGCTCGGGCATGGTGAAGCGGCGCAGGTTCCTGATCACCATCAGGATGTGCTGGTCGACCGTATAGACGTGGAACAGGTCGTGCTGCATCTGCCCGACGATGCTGCCGAACTCGGGCAGGTAGCGCCCCAGGATGCCGTACTGGTTCATGCGCCGGAACTCGTGCACGATGCCGCGCGGCTGCTGCAGGAGATGAAGAAACAGCAGCCGCGCCCGCGGATCGCGGCGGAATTTCGCGTCGATGCGGCGCCGCGCCCGCCACAGCGCACGCAGCGTCGGCGCGGTCATGCCGCGCAGCTCCGGGTGTTGCATCATCATCAGGAAGCTCTCGAGGATGCTGGCCGGTTCCCGCTCGAACAGCTCTTCGTCGACGATTTCCAGCAGCTCGCCGCGCACCCGGAAGCGCTCGTTCAGCCTGCGCGGCGCGTGCTCCGGCTCGGGCAGCAGGCGCGCTTCGAGGTTCTGCAGCAGGATCGTGTTCAGCTGCGTCACCGCTTTCGCCGTGCGGTAATAGCCCTGCATCATCGCCTCGCTCGCCCGGCGATGGGGCGTGTCCTGGTAGCCGAGCTGAGCGGCGAGCACCGCCTGAAAGTCGAACACGATGCGGTCCTCGCGCCGGCTGGCGAGGTAATGCAGCCGGATCCTCAGATCCTGCAGCAGCGCTTCGTGGCGCTCGAGCTGGCGGGCTTCCTCGCGCTCGATCAGGCCGTGGGCCACCAGATCGCTCCAGCGGCGGCCCATGCCGGAAGCGCGCGCAATCCACTGGATGACCTGCAGGTCGCGCATCCCGCCCGGCGCCTCCTTCAAATTGGGCTCGAGCGAGTAGGGGGAGTCGTGATGCTTCGCGTGGCGTTGTTCCTGCTCGAGCTTCTTCGCCTTCAGGAAAGACGCAGGATCCGCCACGCGGCCCAGCGCCGCCTGCATGTCGCCGAACAGGCGCCGGCTCCCGGCGAGGAAGCGCGATTCGAGCAAGGTCGTATTGACGGTGATGTCGCTCGCCGCGGCCTGGACGCAATCGCGGACGGTGCGCACGCTGTGGCCGATCTCGAGCCCGATGTCCCAGAAGCTGTGGATCAGCCGTTCCAGGCGCTCCTGCTCGGCTGCGCGCGGCTCTTCCGGCAGAAGAACCAGCAGGTCGATGTCCGAGCACGGATAAAGCTCGCCGCGCCCATAGCCGCCGGTCGCCACCAGCGCGGCATCGGCTGACATGCCGGCGTGCTGCCAGAGCAGCTTCACCGTGCGGTCGATCAGCTGCGCGTGCTGCCGCAACAGGGCGCGCGGGTTGGGCCGCTTCAGATACGCCTCGCGCAGCGCGGCGCGCTCGGCGAGCAGATCGTTTTTACTGGGCAATGGCCGGCGGCGGCTGGCTGCCCGCCGAGCGCGTCAGCACTTCGCGACCCGACGGCGTCACCAGCACGGTGTGCTCCCATTGCGCCGACAGGCTGTGGTCCTTGGTCACGATGGTCCAGCCGTCGGCCAGCTCGCGGATCGCCGGCTTGCCGGCATTGATCATCGGCTCGATGGTGAAGGTCATGCCAGGTTCCAACGGCAGCCCGGTCGCGGGCTTGCCGTAATGCAGGACCTGCGGCTCCTCATGGAACTTGCGGCCGATTCCATGGCCGCAGAACTCGCGCACCACCGAGTAGCCGTGCTTCTCGGCGTGCTGCTGGATGGCGGACCCGACATCGCCAAGGCGGGCGCCGGGCCGCACCTGGCGGATGCCGATCCACATGCACTCGTACGTGACCTCCACCAGCCTGCGCGCCTGGATGCTCGGCTCGCCGACGAAGAACATGCGGCTGCAGTCGCCGTGAAAGCCGTCCTTGATGACGGTCACGTCGATATTCAGCACGTCCCCCGGCTTCAGCAGCCGATCGCCCGGCACGCCGTGGCAAACCTGGTGGTTCACGGAGGTGCAGATCGACTTCGGAAACGGGCGGTAGCCCGGCGGCGCATAGTTGAGCGGCGCAGGGACGGTGTGCTGCACGTCGACCATGTAATCGTGGCACAGGTCGTTCAGCTTCCCGGTGGTAACGCCGGGACGCACGTGCGGCGCGATGAAATCGAGCACCTCGGAGGCGAGGCGACCGGCGACGCGCATCCGCTCGATCTCCTCGGCGGTCTTCAGCACAACAGGCATTGATGACTGATTATGCTAGAATTTTGGGCTGACTTGCGGGATTGCAAGTCAAAATTCCCGCCTGGTCGATTAGGGTGCCCGAAGCTGGCTGATCCGGGTTCTGGACGCAGGCGGCAGACCTTAACCCTAGGAGCGATATCGTGTCAGTAACGATGCGTCAAATGCTGGAGGCGGGCGTCCATTTCGGACATCAGACCCGGTACTGGAACCCGAAGATGGCGCCGTACATCTTCGGCCACCGCAACAAGATCCACATCATCAATCTCGAGCGCACCCTGGCGATGTACCAGGAAGCGCTCAGGTTCGCGCGCCAGCTGGCCGCCAACAGAGGAACACTTCTGTTCGTGGGCACCAAGCGGCAGGCGCGCGACATCCTGCGCGAGGAGGCCCAGCGCTGCGCGATGCCCTACGTCGACCATCGCTGGCTCGGCGGCATGCTGACCAACTTCAAGACAGTGAAGCAGTCCATCAAGCGCCTCAAGGAGATGGAACAGATGGCGCAGGACGGCAGCCTCGAGCGCATCTCGAAAAAGGAGGCGCTCGGGCTGCAGCGCGAGCTGGCGAAGTTGCAGCGCTCGCTCGGCGGCATCAAGGAGCTCGGCAGCCTGCCGGACGCCCTGTTCGTCATCGACGTCGGCTACCAGAAAGGCGCGGTGGCCGAAGCCAACAAGCTCGGCGTGCCGGTGATCGGGGTCGTCGACACGAACCACACTCCCGAGGGCATCAGCTACGTGATTCCGGGCAACGACGACTCGAGCCGCGCGATTCGTCTCTACGCGCGCGGCATCGCCGACGCCGTGCTCGAAGGGCGCACGCAATCGCTCGAGGAGGTCGTCGCCGCTTCGCGCGACGAGTTCGTCGAGGTGGAGGAAGGCGAGGGCGCCGAGTAGGCGCTCGCCATGTGAACGAAAAGGGGCCGAGCGCCCCTTTTTTTCAACCTGGATTCTGCAAGGAGCAAGGCATGACGGAAATCAGCGCGGGCATGGTCAAGGAGCTTCGCGAGATGACCGGCCTAGGCATGATGGAATGCAAGAAGGCCCTGGCCGAGGCGGGCGGCGACCTCAGGAAAGCCGAGGAGCTGCTGCGCATCAAGAGCGGCGCGAAGGCAAGCAAGGCCGCGGGGCGCGTCGCCGCCGAAGGCGTGATCGGCGCGTGGTTGTCAGCTGACGGCAAAGTTGGCGCGCTCGTAGAGCTCAATTGCGAGACGGATTTCGTTGCCAAGAACGACGACTTCGTGGGGTTTGCGAAATCTCTTGCAGAGATCGTTGCTGCGCGCAATCCAAAAGACGTACAAGAGCTTTCGTCTCTTGATCTGCTCGGCGCGAAGGTCGAGCACAGGCGGCAAGCCCTGATCCAGAAAATCAGCGAAAACATTTCGATCCGGCACTTCCGGCGCCTGCAAGCAGTCGGCAAGCTTGCGTTGTATCTACACGGAACCAAGATCGGCGTGCTGGTGGATTTCGAAGGCCCGGATGAGCTAGGCAAGGATATCGCCATGCATGTCGCGTTCCACAAACCGGCTTACCTGACCAAAAGGGATGTTCCGGCCGACATCCTGACGCGCGAGCGCGACATCCAGACGGCGCGGGCGCGAGAATCCGGCAAGCCTGCCGAGATCGCCGCCAAGATGGTCGAGGGTGCGCTCAACAAGTTTCTCGCCGAAATCACTCTGCTCGGCCAGCCATTCGTCAAGGACGACAAGCAGTCCGTCGAGAAAGTGCTCGCCGGCAAGAAGGCCAAGGTCAACGGATACGCCTTCATCGTCGTTGGCGAAGGCATCGAGAAGAAGTCGGGTGACTTTGCGGCCGAGGTAATGGCCCAGGCGGGCAAGGCACGCTAAGCGGAGATATCTTGACGCCGAAGTACAAGCGCATCCTCCTTAAGCTGTCGGGCGAAGCCTTGATGGGGGACGATCCGTTCGGCATCAACCGGCAGACCATCGAGACCATCGTCGCCGAGGTGGCGCAGGTGGCGCGGCTGGGGGTCGAGATCGGCGTGGTGATCGGCGGCGGCAATATTTTTCGCGGCCTGGCGCCGGGCGCGGCCGGCATGGACCGCGCGACGGCCGACTACATGGGAATGCTCGCCACCGTCATGAACGCCCTCGCGCTGCAGGACGCCATGCGGCAGGCGGGAATCGCCAGCCGGGTGCAGTCGGCCCTCAACATCGAGCAGGTGGTCGAGCCGTATATCCGCGGCAAGGCAATCCGCTATCTGGAGGAGGGCAAGATCGTGATCTTCGCCGCCGGCACCGGCAACCCGTTCTTCACCACCGATACCGCAGCCGCCCTGCGCGGCAGCGAGGTCGGCGCCGAGATCGTGATCAAGGCGACCAAGGTCGACGGGGTCTACACGGCGGACCCGCAGCGCGACCCCCGCGCCCAGCGCTACTCCCGCATCAGCTTCGACGAGGCGATCCACCGCAACCTGAAGGTGATGGACGCCACCGCGCTCACGCTGTGCCGGGATCAGAAGCTGCCGATCAACGTGTTCAGCATCTTCAAGAAGGATGCCTTGCGGCGCGTGGTCCTCGGCGAGGACGAGGGCACCCTGGTTCACGTATGATTTGCAGCGGAGGCGGCCATGGTGATTGCCGAGGTTAGGAAAAGCACCGAGCAGAAGATGCACAAGAGCGTCGAGGCCTTCAAGGCTGACCTGGCGAAGGTGCGGACCGGACGCGCCCATACCGGCCTGCTCGACCACGTCATGGTCGACTACTACGGCACGCCGACGCCGCTCAACCAGATTGCGAAAGTGATCCTCATCGACGCCCGCACCATCGGCGTCACGCCCTTCGAGAAGAAAATGATCCAGGCGGTCGACAAGGCGATCCGCGAGGCGGATCTGGGCCTGAATCCCGCCACGACGGGCGATACCGTGCGAGTGCCGATGCCGCCGCTCACCGAAGAGCGCCGCAAGGAGCTGATCAAGGTGGTGAAGCACGAGGCCGAGAACGCGCGGGTGGCCGTGCGCAACCTGCGCCGCGATGCGATCCATTCGCTGAAAGAGGGGCTGAAGAAGAAGGAAGTCTCCGAGAATGACGAGCGCCGCGCCCAGGACGAGGTGCAGAAGATGACCGACCGGAGTATCGCCGAGATAGACAAGCTGCTGCAGCAGAAAGAAACCGAGCTTCTGGCGGTATGACGCACTCGAGCTCGACGCAAGAGATCCCCGCGCACGGCGCAGTGCCACGCCATGTGGCGATCATCATGGACGGCAACGGGCGCTGGGCGAAGAGCCGGCGGCTGCCGCGCATCGCGGGGCACCGGCGCGGCGTGGAGGCGGTGCGCGAAACCGTGCGCGCCTGCGTCGAGCGGGGCGTCGAATACCTGACGCTGTTCGCATTCAGCTCCGAGAACTGGCGGCGTCCGGCCGACGAGGTGGCGCTGCTGATGCAGCTGTTCCAGGTCGCGCTCGCGAACGAGGTCGACAAGCTGCACCGCAACGGCGTGCGGCTGAAAGTGGTCGGCGATACCGGGCGCTTCGATCCCGCCATCGGGCGGCTGATCGAGCAGGGCGAAAGGCTCACCGCCGAAAATCGACGCCTGACTCTCACCGTCGCGGCCAACTACGGCGGCCGGTGGGACATTCTGCAGGCGCTGTCGCGACTGCTGGCGCAGTACCCCGCGGCGGCTGATTCGGTGCTCGACGAGTCGGCGCTCGCGCCCTACCTGGCGATGAGCTACGCGCCCGAGCCGGACCTGTTCATCCGCACCGGAGGGGAACGGCGCATCAGCAATTTTCTCCTCTGGCAGCTGGCGTATGCGGAGCTCTATTTCACCGACACGCTGTGGCCCGACTTCGATGCTGCGGCGCTCGACGCGGCGTTTGCCTCCTACCGGCAGCGCGAGCGCCGCTTTGGACGCACCGGCGAGCAGGCCGCGGCAGCGAAACGCGCTGAGGTCGCCTGACGGCGTGCTGGCTGCGCGGCTCGCGACGGCGGCGGTGCTCATCGCCGGCCTGCTGGGGGCGCTGTTCTACCTTCCATCGCTCTGGTTGAAGCTCGTGACCGGCGCGGTGGTCGCGCTCGCCGCGTTCGAATGGGGCCGCCTTTGCCGCCTCGATGCCTATCTGTATGCAGTGCTCCTGGTTGGCGCCTACGGTATCGCCCTGTGGATCCGTTCTGATGTCGTATTCGCGCTGGCTGCGGTCTTCTGGGTGGCGGCGGTGCCGTTCTGGCTGTGGCGCGGCGTGGAAGCGCGGCACGCGGGGCCGCTCGCCGCGGCGGGATTCTTCGTGCTGATTCCCGCTGGCCTGGCGCTGGTCGCGCTGCCTGCGCAGCAGGTCCTGCTCGTGCTCGGGCTGACCTGGGTTGCCGATACGGCGGCTTACTTCGTCGGCAGCCGCTTCGGACGCCGCAAGCTCGCGCCGTCCATCAGCCCGTCAAAAACATGGGAGGGCGCTGCCGGCGGGCTGCTCGGGACCCTGAGCTACGCTATCATCTGCGCAGCATTCGTGCCGCAATGGGGTGCGAGCTTCACCGGCACGCAGTGGGCCGTTTACCTAGCCGGCACCGCGCTGCTGTGCGCCGCGAGCATCGTCGGCGACCTGTTCGAGTCGGCGGCAAAGAGGCAGGCAGGAGTAAAGGACAGCGGAGAAGCCTTGCCCGGACATGGGGGCATTCTGGACCGTATTGACAGCGCAACTTCCACCTTGCCGCTCGCGGCGGCGCTCCTGCCCCTGATGGCCGGTCATTGACCCCGTGAATCTGACCGTTCTCGGCGCGACCGGCTCCATCGGCGCAAGCACGCTCGACGTGGTCGCGCGCCATCCCGACCGGTACCGGATCCTGGCGCTGACGGCGCACGCCGCCGCGGAGCCGCTGCTTGCGCTGTGCCGCAGCCACCGGCCGCGATACGCGGTGCTGTCTGGGGTCGGCGAGGATCGCGATTTGCAAAGAACATTTTCTGAAACGGGGACCGAACTCCTGTTCGGGGCGGGCGCGCTCGAGGAGGTCGTCACGCACGATGATTGCCAGGCGGTCATGGCGGCGATCGTCGGCGCCGCCGGCCTCCCGGCCACGCTGGCCGCCGCAGCGGCGGGAAGGCGCGTGCTTCTGGCGAACAAGGAAGCGCTGGTCATGGCGGGACCGCTGTTCATGCGGGCGGCGCACGCAGCGGGCGCCAAGCTGCTGCCCATCGACAGCGAGCACAACGCCGTATTTCAGTGCCTGTCGGGCAACCCGCTGCGCTCCGTGCGGCGCATCGTGCTGACCGCCTCAGGCGGGCCGTTCCGCGCGCTTCCGCTCGACGGGCTCGACGGCGTGACCCCCGAGCAGGCCTGCGCCCACCCGAACTGGGTGATGGGACGCAAGATCTCCGTGGACTCGGCCACCATGATGAACAAGGGCCTGGAGGTGATCGAGGCGCGCTGGCTGTTCGACGTGCCTCCCGAGCGCATCGAGGTGGTGATCCACCCGCAAAGCATCGTTCATTCGCTGGTGGAGTACGTCGACGGCTCGGTCATCGCCCAGCTCTCCAACCCCGACATGCGGGTCCCCATCGCGCACGCGCTGGGATTTCCCGAGCGCATCGCCTCGGGCGCCACGCCGCTCGACCTCGGCGCGATCGGCCAGCTGTCCTTCGAGCGCCCCGACCACGCTCGTTTTCCCTGCCTGCAGCTTGCCTACGCCGCGTTGCGCGCCGGCGGCACGGCGCCGACGCTGCTGAACGCCGCCAACGAAGTGGCCGTCGCCGCTTTCCTCGCCGGCCGCCTGCCGTTCACCGGCATCGCGCGGGTGATCGACGAGACCTTGAACGACCTGGCCGCCGCTCCGGCCGACGACCTGGCTGCAGTGCTGGCGGCGGATGCACAGGCAAGGCGCGCAGCGAGCGCGCTGGTGATGGCCCGGGCAGCATGACTCTCCTGCAGACCGTCGTCGCATTCGTCGTCGCGCTCGGCGTGCTGATCGTGGTCCACGAGTATGGACACTACCTCGCCGCGCGCTTGTGCAATGTGAAGGTGTTGCGCTTTTCGGTGGGTTTCGGCCGCCCCATGATCGCATGGCGCCGCGGTACGGACCGCACCGAATGGGTCATCGCCGCGGTTCCGCTCGGCGGCTACGTCAAGATGCTCGATGAAAGAGAGGGACCGGTGGAACCGCACGAAGCGGCGCGGGCCTTCAACCGCCAAAACGTGTGGCAGCGGTTCTGCATCGTGATGGCGGGCCCGCTTTTCAATTTCCTGTTCGCGGTCCTGGTGTATGCCGGGCTGTTCATGTATGGCCTGCCGGAGGCGAGGCCGGTCCTCGCGGCACCGCCCTCCGGCACGCTCGCGGCGAGCGTCGGCCTGCGCGCGGGGGCTACGGTCCGGTCGATCGATGGAGAACCCGTTACGACCTGGCAGGAGCTGCGCTGGCGCTTGCTGCAGGCCGCGCTCCAGCGTTCGCCGGTCAGGCTCGAGACCGTGGACGAACGCGGCCATCTCGCGGTCGCGACGCTGGACTTGAGCGGATTCCCCGCCGCCGATGTCGAGAGCGACGTGCTCGAGCGGATCGGCCTGCGGCTGTACCGGCCGCCGCTCGAACCGGTCCTTGGCCAGGTCGTTGCCGGCGGGCCTGCCGAGCGCGCCGGTCTCGCGCCCGGCGACCGCATCGCTCGCGTCGACGGCAGGCCGATCGACTCGTGGGAGTCGCTGGTCGCGGCGGTGCGCTCGCGCCCCGGCACAGCGCTGCAGCTGACCGTCGAGCGCGGCGACACGACCCGCACGCTCGAAGTCGTGCCCGACAGCGTGAGCGCCGGCGAGATGCGCGTCGGGCGCATCGGCGCCGCGCCGTTCATCCCGCCCTCGCACGCCGAAAAAATGCTGGTGCGCGTGCAGTACGGTCCGCTCGAGAGCCTCGGCAAGGCGCTTGCCAAGACCGCCGATATCGCGCTCTTCAGCCTGCGCATGCTCGGCAAGATGCTGCTGGGCGAAGTGTCCTGGAGGAATCTGTCGGGCCCGGTCACGATCGCCGATTTCGCCGGCCAGTCGGCGCAGATGGGCTGGGTCTCTTATCTCACTTTCCTCGCGCTCATCAGCATCAGCCTTGGCGTGCTGAACCTGCTGCCGATTCCGCTGCTCGACGGCGGGCACCTGATGTACTATGCGATCGAGATCATCAAAGGCAGGCCGGTCTCCGAGCGCGCGATGGAGCTCGGGCAGCGTGTCGGTCTTGCGCTGCTTCTGGTCATGATGGCCTTCGCTTTCTACAACGACCTCAATCGCCTGCTGACCGGCTGAATGATTCGCAGAGCGATCGCCGCGGTGCTCGCCGCGTTTCTGCTCGGGGCGGCCGCAGGCGCCGCCGCGCAGTCGTTCAAGCCCTTCGTGGTGAAGGACATCCGCGCCGAGGGTCTGCAGCGCACCGAGCCCGGCACGGTGTTCAGCTACCTGCCGGTCAAGGTCGGCGAAACCATGAACGAGGAAAAGGCGCAGCAGGCGTTGCGCGCCCTGTACGCCACCGGCTTCTTCACTGACGTGCGCCTGGAGGTGGAGAACGACGTGCTCGTGGTCTACGTCCAGGAGCGGCCGGCCATCGCGCAAATCGATTTCTCCGGCATCAAGGAGTTCGAGAACGAGCAGTTGCGCAAGGCCTTGCGCGAGCTGGGCATGGCGGAAGCGCGCATCTTCGACCGCTCGATGCTCGACCTCGCCGAGCAGGAGATCAAGCGCCAGTACCTGTCGCACGGCTACTACGCAGCTGCGGTCCAGACCACCGTCACTCCGCTGGAGCGCAACCGCGTCGGCATCAACATCACGGTCACCGAGGGCGAGGTGGCGAAAATCGGCGGCATCAACATCGTCGGCGCGCAGGCGTTCCCGGAGCGCGAGCTGGTGGACCTTTTCGTGCTGCGCACTCCGGGCTGGCTCACCTGGTACACGAAGCACGACCGCTACGCGCGCGAGAAGCTCTCCGCGGATCTCGAAACGCTGCGCTCGTACTACCAGAACCGCGGCTACCTCGACTTCAACATCGAATCCACGCAGGTCTCGATCACGCCCGACCGGCGCCAGATCTACATCACCGTCAATATCATCGAGGGCGAGAAATACACCGTCTCGGACGTCCAGCTGAGCGGGCAGATGCTGCTGCCCAGGGACCAGCTGGAAAAGCTGGTGCTGCTCAAGCCGGGGGACGTGTTCTCGCGCGAGAAGCTGGCCGCCAGCACCAAGGCGATCAGCGACCGGCTCGGCAACGAGGGCTATGCATTCGCCAACACCAACGCCATCCCCAACGTCGACAAGGAAAAGCGCAGCGTAGCGTTCAACATCGTCATCGACCCCGGGCGGCGGGTCTACGTGCGGCGCATCGAGGTCGCCGGCAACACCAAGACCCGCGACGAGGTGATCCGCAGGGAGATGCGGCAGCTCGAAGGCGCTTATTACGATGCCTCGAAGATCCAGCTTTCCCGCCGGCGCATCGAGCGCACCGGGTACTTCACCGAGGCGACGGTCGAAACGCGCCCGGTGGAGACAAGCAACGACCAGGTCGACGTCCTGTACAGCGTAAAGGAGAGACCCACCGGCGCGCTGCTGGTCGGGGTCGGGTTCTCCAGCGTCGAGAAGCTCGCTTTCTCGACATCGATCCAGCAATCGAACGCCTTCGGCACCGGAAAGTTCATCGCCGCGACGATCAACAGCGGCAGCGTCAACAAGGTCTACTCGCTGTCCTATCTCGATCCGTATTACACGATCGACGGCGTCAGCCAGGGCTTCGATGCCTACAAGCGCCGCACCGACGCGTCCAACCTGACGGTCGCCCCCTACGTCACCGATTCCATCGGCGGCGGCGTGAAGTTCGGCTATCCCACCTCGGAGATCACGGCGATCGATTTCGGGGTGAACTTCGAATCGGTGAATCTGCAGACCTTCGACACCAGCCCGCTGCAATACCTCAATTTTGTCAGCCAGTTCGGTAATACCTATCGGTACGCCGCCGCAACCGCCGGCTGGGCGCGCGACACGCGCGACAATATCCTGCAGCCTAAATCGGGTGCCCTGTCGCGCGTGAGCAGCGAGTTTGCGGGCGGCGACCTGCAATACTACCGCCTGGGATTCCAGCAGCAATGGCTGCATCCCTTGACTCGCGACTACACCCTTTTCTTGCGCGGCGACCTCGGCTACGCAGCCGGACTGGGGGGCAAGCCGCTGCCCTTCTTCAAAGCCTACTTTCTTGGCGGCCCCGACTCGGTGCGCGGCTACGCCGGCTTCTCGCTGGGCCCGCAGGATATCAACGGCAACGCCGTGGGCGGCAACCGCAGGGTCAACGGCACGGCCGAGTTCCAGTTCCCGATGCCGGGCGCCACCCGGGAGCAGTCGTTAAGGCTCGGGCTATTTCTGGACGCAGGGCAGGTCTATGCGCAAGGTCAAAAGCTCGCTCTGGCCGATCTGCGGTACTCCACCGGTCTGGGATTGCAGTGGATATCGCCGTTCGGACCGCTGCGCTTCTCGATCGCCCAGCCGCTCAGGAGCCGGCCCGAAGACCACATCCAGAGGATACAATTCACTTTCGGCACCGGATTCTGAGGGGCCGTTCGAAGCAGCCAATATGAAACTGCAAACCATCCTGCTTAGCGCGGCGCTCCTGATCGCCGCTACCCCGGCCGCTGCGCAGGACAAGCCGCCGCCCCTCACCGGGAAATTCGGCTTCGTCAACACCGAGCGCATCCTGCGCGACGCCGCGCCGGCGGTCAAGGCGCAGAAGAAAATCGAGGCCGAGTTCCAGAAGCGCGACCAGGAGCTGGCGCACGCGGCGGGCGAGCTGAAGAAGATGCAGGACGAGCTGGAGAAGAACTCGGTGACCATGAGCGAGATCCAGCGGCGCACCAAGGAGCGCGAATTCGGCGACCTGAACCGCGATTTCCAGCGCAGGCAGCGCGAATTCCGCGAGGATCTGAACCAGCGCCGCAACGAGGAGCTCGCCCAGGTGGTGGAGCAGGCGAACCGCGTCATCCGCCAGATCGCCGAGCAGGAAAAGTACGACATCATCTTCCAGGACGCCGTCTTCGCGAGCCCGCGCATCGACATCACCGACAAGGTGATCAAGGCGCTGGAAGGCAAGCCGCCCGCGAAATGACATGCCGGGGCCGCTGACGCTCGGCGAGATTGCCTCGCGACTCGGCGGGCGCGTCGCGGGCGATCCGCGGACCCCGATCAGCCAGGTCGGCTCCCTGGAGCGCGCCGGGGCCGGCCAGATCACCTTTGTTTCCAGCCCGCGCTACAAGACGAAGCTCGCGACGACGCGCGCCGCGGCCGTGATCCTGGGACCCGAGATGGAAGGCCTCACCACGCTGCCGCGCATCGTCTGCGAGCATCCGTACGCCTACTTCGCGCGCCTGTCGCAGCTCTTCAATCCGCTCACCGTCCAGGCCCCGGGCGTGCACCCGTCGGCCGTCGTGGCGCCGACGGCGCGGCTCGGTGAGCGAATCTCGATCGGGCCCCGTTGCGTCGTCGGCGACGGCGCGGCGATCGGCGACGACAGCTGCCTCTATCCCGGCGTCACCGTCTATCCGGGTTGCCTGATCGGCGCGCGGGCGATCGTGCATTCAGGGGCGGTGATCGGCGCCGACGGCTTCGGCATCGCCCGCGAAGGCGAGGGCTGGGTCAAGATCCCCCAGATCGGGCGGGTGGTGATCGGCGACGACGTGGAGATCGGCGCGAACACCACCATCGATCGCGGCGCGCTCGACGACACCGTGCTCGAGGAGGGAGTGAAGCTCGACAACCAGATCCAGATCGGCCATAACGTGCGCGTCGGCGCGCACACCGCCATGGCCGGCTGCGTCGCCGTGGCCGGCAGCGCGGACATCGGTAAGCGCTGCACGCTCGGCGCGGCGGCAGTGATCCTGGGCCACCTCAGCATTGCCGATGACGTCCATGTCTCGGCCGGCACCGTGATCTCGCGCTCGATTCACAGGGCCGGCACCTACACCGGCATGTTCCCGTTCGACGAGAACGCGTCCTGGGCGCGCAACACCGCTCTGGTGCGCCATCTCGCCGAGCTGGCGGAGCGGTTGCGCGCGCTGGAGCGAAAGGGAAAAGACCATGGCTGAGATGGACATCCTGCAGGTCCTCGAGCACCTGCCGCAGCGCTTCCCGATGCTGATGATCGACCGGGTGAAGGAATGCGAGGCCGGCAAGCGCATCGTGGCGGTGAAAAGCGTGTCGGCGAATGAGCCCTACTTCCAGGGACATTTTCCGCACCGCCCGATCATGCCCGGCGTGCTGATTCTCGAAGCCATGGCCCAGGCCGCCGGCGTGCTGGTGTTCCGCACGCAGGGCACCAAGCCCGACCATAAGTCGGTCTACTATTACGTCGGCATCGATGACGCCCGGTTCAAGAAGCCGGTCGTGCCCGGGGATCAGCTCGAGATCGAGGTCACTTTCGAGCGCCAGCTGCGCGGCATCAGCAAGTTCAACTGCGCAGCCCGCGTCGCCGGAGAGCTCGTCGCTGCAGCGACCATCCTGTGCTCGGTCAGGCCGATCTGAGGCGCATGCCGGCGATTCACCCCACTGCCATCGTCCATGACGGTGCGCAGCTGGCGGCGGAGGTCGCGGTCGGGCCGTACTCGATCGTCGGTCCCGGAGTCGAATTGGGCGAGGGCACCTGGATCGGCGCGCACGTCGTGCTCGACGGCCGTGCTCGGATCGGCCGGCGCAACCGCATCTTCCATTTCGCCTCGATCGGCGCGCCGCCTCAGGACAAGAAATACGCCGGCGAGGACACGGCGGTCGAGATCGGCGACGGCAACGTCATCCGCGAGTACGTCACCATCAACCGCGGCACCGCGCTCGACGCCGGAGTGACCCGCGTCGGCAGCGACAACTGGATCATGGCGTACGTGCATTTCGCGCATGACTGCCAGATCGGCAGCCACAGCATCTTCGCCAATGCCTGCCAGCTCGCGGGCCATGTCACGGTCGGTGACTGGGCGATCTTCGGCGCCACGACGCTGGTGCACCAGTTCGTGCACATCGGCGCGCACGCCTTTACCGGGATGGGGACGTACCTGCCGCAGGATCTGCCGCCCTTCGTCACCGCCGCGGGCAACATGGCGCGGCCCTACGGAATCAACAGCGAGGGCTTGAAGCGCCGCGGCTTTTCGCCGGAGACGATCAACGGGCTGAAGCAGGCGTATCGCACGCTCTATCGGCGCGGCCTGGGGCTCGAGGAAGCGCGCCGCGAGCTCGAGTCCCAGGCCGAGGATTGCCCGCCGGTGCGCGAGATCCTGGATTTCCTCGCCAGAACCAAACGCGGCATCATCCGCTAGGGAAGCTCTGAATAAGCGATGAAACGGCGACTCGATACGCGGTTTCTGCTCGGCAGTCCGGTCATCGGCGTGTTGGGCCGTGGTTTTGTTGCCTTTCGGACTCGATATCGAGCGTCCGAGAGGCGGTTTGTTCGATTACAAGGCGCAATTTGCCCTCGGAGGCATGAGTTTGCGTCTCACCATGTACAGATTGGCCAACGCGAATATCGCGAAGGCGCGCGCTGCGTTCTTGACGATGCCGCGATAGCGGACCTTGGCAAAGCCCCACAGGCACTTAACGACATGGAACGCGTGTTCACCGCGCGCCCGCGTTCGCGAACGGCTGCGGTTGATTGCTCTCTGGCGCTCGTTGAGCTTGCGCGAATGAGAGGGGCGACGATTCACCCGGTAGCGCAGGCCGGCATATTTGCACTGCAGCCGGTGGTCCTCGCTCCAGTAAACCTGGTCGCCGTAGATCTCGGATTCCTCGCCGTGCAGCAGCTCGTCCATGCGGCTGATGTCGGCTTCGTTCGCCGCACCGGCCGCAACGCTATGGACCAGGCCACGCTTATCGGTGCCCACGTGCACCTTCATGCCGAAGTGCCAGCCCTTGCCCTTGAAGGTCTGATGCATCTCCGGATCGCGTTCGCCCTTCTCATTTTTGGTCGAGCTGGGAGCAGAGATGATCGTCGCATCGACGATCGTGCCGGATTTGAGCAGCAACCCACGCTTCTCGAGCAAGCTGCGCACCTCGGTGAAGATCGCCTCGGTGAGCCGGTGCTGCTCCAGCAGATGCCGGAAGCGCAGGATCGTCGTCTCGTCAGGGATGATGTCCTCGGCCAGCTCGATCCCGGCAAAGCGGCGCATCGGCTCGATATCGTAGAGCGCGTCTTCGGCCTGGGGATCGGACAGGTTGAACCATTGCTGCATGAAGTAAATCCGCAGCATGCGTTCCAAGGGAAGCGGCGGTCGCCCACTTCCTGCCTTCGGATAGTGCGGCTCAATCAGCACCGTCAGTCTTGCCCACGGCATCACCGCATTCATCTCCGCCAGAAAACGCTCTCTGCGAGTCGTCCTTCCCTTGGCGGCCCAGGCCATCGAAGCGAATGTCGTTTGTTTCATCTTCTTGTCCCCCGTTATCGCGCCGAAGCGCTTTTGCTTATGACTCGATTCACGGGGACTTGTTCAGAGCTTCCCTAGTGGATTTCCGGCTCGGGAATCGGCGCGGTGCCCTCGAGGAAATCAAAATCGCAGCCCTCGTCGGCCTGCCGGATGTGCTGCGAGAAAACGGCGCCGTATCCGCGCGCGTACTTGCGGGCAGGGGG
>WNEV01000468.1_pt1 | contig 18258 bp, 9 predicted proteins | sample 5399861 | NCBI WGS metagenome assembly WNEV01 (sample SAMN13153335, study PRJNA577476) | soil metagenome | isolation source: 40 cm grassland meadow soil 2 days after 3rd rain plot 2 | place: USA:California | collected 2015-11-11 | reverse complement strand
ATGGCCACGACGTGGGCCGGCCGTAATCGCCATCGCCGGAGAGCAAACAGCCAATGCGCCCGACGGCGTAGCCAACCGCTGCTGCCGGGGAGCACAAGTCCATGAATTCCAGCGCCGGAATCCCAAATCGACGCGCGAGGAAAAGAAGCGCCACAAATCCACCAAGAAAGCCTCCGAACCACGCGAATCCAAAACGGCTGATGAGCAATGACGGATCGGCCACCAACTCGCGGGGGCTTTCCAGAACGTGATAGAGACGCGCTCCCACCAAGCCAGCAAGACCCGCAATGCCAATGATGAGAAATCCTTCATCGTGATGGCCTGGCTGGCCGCTACCCTTCAGATAGCCGCGCCTGAGGAATTGCTCGCGGCGGCGGTCAAAGTCTGCCTGCAGGAGGTACGCCGCGGCCAACAGGCCGGTGGCGACCATCAGGCCAAACGTTGGGATTGTCAGCGGCCCAAGGTGGAGAAAAGGGATCATCGACGGGTTGAGTTAGGCTCCCCTGTGAGTATACCTAACGGCTTGCTCTCGCTCGAATGCCATGCCCATTTGTGAGCTGATTTCACCGCTGTCATTGCTGACTCCGGCGAATCATCTTGCGCTTCACTTCCGGGCGCGAAGGACGAAGCCGAGGCCGACCCAGATACCGAATGCAGTCCATTCGGCTGGAGAAAAATGTCCCGGGAATGCTGGCAGAACTTTCATCAAGAAGAGCAGCAACGAAACGGCAATCCCCAGCCCAGTCACGATGCGCATCGAGGCTCGCTTTTCCATGAACCAGAAGGAGAGGCAGGCGGCGAACCACCCCAGGGCGGAGGCCATCGAGCCGACTTCCGTTACCGGAACAAGCAGCGCATCACCAAGAAAGAGTCCGACGATCGTCGCCACAGTAATCCCTACTACTGCAATGGAGGGCGTCAGAAAGACAGGATGAACCGTTCCAAAGCTTTCATGAATGGTCCGGCGACGGCCGTAGGCGAATAGCAGGCGGCTGGACGCAACGAAATTGCCGTTGAAGCATTGGAACAGTCCAAAGAGGGCCATGATCACAATCAACCGCACGGGCCACTGTGCTCCCAGGGCCTGTTCGAACGCGATCGCAGTTGCGAATCGTTTTCCCACTAGACTTTGCCAGGGTGCAACGTAAGCCACTGCCGCCACAGCAAGCACGTAAAAACCCGCGCCGACTAGCAGCGCCATCACGATCGCGCGAAAAAATCCCACCGAACGGAAGCCCGCATGGGCCTCTTCCGCCACCTTGGGCACGGATTCGAATCCAGTCATGAAATACGGCACGATCTGAAGCGTCAGCAGAATCGAAACGAAGGGAGTCGTGCGGAATGCTGGGCTAAAGTTGCCAGGAACGCCGCGAATGGCGCTGATGCCCAAGAGAATCACGAAGAGAAGAAGTACGATCCCAGTCGTCCAGTTTTGAAAAGTGGCGCTCCAGCGGATTCCCCGGTAATTCAGCACGGCAAGAAACGCCGTTAGCGCCACGCCCAACAGCAAACGCGGAAGAAAAACGGCTTGCCCCGCCACTCTGTACAATTCGAACGAATTCAACGAGGGAAAAATGTACGCCGCAAGTTTTCCCACCGCCACTGCTTCCCACGGGCACACGATGAAGTACGCCAGCAACATCATCCAGCCGGTGAAATAACTCACGATAGGCGGAAAGACTTGGGCCGTGTAGGCAGCTTCGCCGGCGGCGTCCGGAAGCCGCTGCACCCATTGGCCATAAACATAGCCGACGGGCAGCAGTAGAAGGCCGCCGATTGCAAAACCAAGAATCGCGCCGAGCGGTCCGCTGCGTCCGAGCCAGTCGTCCATTAGTACTAGCCATCCGGCACCGATCATCGTTCCAAATGCCAGGGCAAAATAATCGGTGATGCGGAGTTGGCGGGCGAGTGTGGTCATGGCTCCAGGAGCGCGCCCCGATTCTATACAGCTTCTCCCTTTGCGCCACCAGTTTTGATGCGGCGTTAACGTACTGCTAACAAATCGGGCTTAGAACTTCATGCGCAGGAAAATGGCCGAGACGGCTTCGAGTCAGCGCCTCCCCGCGGCGTGTCCGGCCTGGGTATTTCAATTTGCGGTTCAAGACTGAGAATTCCAAGGAGAGATTTTCTATGCATCAGTGCCTCACTAGCTAAGGGTCTGGCGATTTTGGCCGCTTCGGCCATGACGCTCTTGCGCGTGTACCCCGCATCGGCACAAGACAAAGACGGTTCCTCAACGAAGACGCCAATCAAACACGTCGTTGTTATTTTTCAGGAGAACGTTTCGTTCGACCATTATTTTGGAACTTATCCGCACGCCAAGGAAAACAATGACGGCTCGAAGTATTTCAAAGGTGCGACGTGCGACGAAGATCACAGCTACAGTGACGAGCAGTTTGCCTTTGACGGCGGTTTGATGGACCGCTTCGCAAAGGTTAGCTGCAAAGACCCTAATATAGGGCCCTTCAGCACGATGGGCTACTACGACGGCAACACCGCCACGGCGCTGTGGAACTACGCTCAACATTTCGCGATGAGCGACAATTCCTTTGGCACCACCTTCGGTCCTTCGACGCCCGGCCTCTTGAATCTGGTCGCAGGCAATACGTTCGAGGGGACAATCATGAACGGAAAATCGGGCAAGGGTAATATCGCGGGAGGCCGAGACGCCGGGGCGGTAATCGGCGATCCGGATCCCTTTGGCGATGCCTGCTCAGCTCCGGGACGCGCCCAAATTTCTATGTCCGGACAGAACGTAGGGGATCTGCTTAACAAAGCCGGAGTCACATGGGGCTCCTTCATGGGCGGGTTCGGAAACTGTGCTGCGGTGTCAACAGGAACGACCGGTTTGACAACCAGTGACTACATTCCCCATCATGCCTTCTTTCAATACTGGCAATCCACGCTGAATGCCAAGCACACACCGAGAACCTCGGTTGACATGATCGGCCATCAAGGTGACGCTGCGAACCACGAGTATGACCTCGCGGATTTTTGGGACGCGCTCAAAGCCCACAACATGCCGGCCGTGAGCTTTCTTAAGGCCAAGGCCATTCAGGACGGCCACGCCGGTTATTCCAATCCTCTAGACGAACAGATTTTCCTCGTCAACACTATCAACGCGCTGGAAAAGACCGACGAATGGAACGAAACCGCCGTAATCATCGCGTATGATGATTCCGACGGCTGGTACGACCACCAGATGGGAACCATAGTGACTCAGTCGAATGTGTCGGACGACCAGTTGCTCGGTCCCGGCAATTGCGGCTCGCCAAAAGCGAATGACGTGAGCGGCGGGACCCAGAACGGCCGCTGCGGCTTTGGTCCGCGGTTACCGCTCCTGGTGGTTTCCCCGTGGGCAAAACAGAACTTCATCGACGACACCATCACGGATCAGTCTTCTATTCTCCGCTTCATCGAAGACAATTGGGACCTCGGCCGAATCGGCGGCGGTTCAACGGATGTCATCGCGGGCACGTTGAACAACATGTTCGACTTCAGCGGCGGCCCGAAAGCCGGAAGACTTATTCTTGATCAAGCTACCGGAATAGTTGTATCTCAATAACCTAGCGTTGAGCGGAAGAGTTCTGCGCCAATCCTTTAATTCCATTCCCCGGAGCGCCTTTGTTCGTAGAAGGCGATCCGGGGAGTTTCTTTTGCCCGCGCTTCACAAAAGCCTCTTTAGACCCGGACAACCCCGTCGCCATCCGTGCCATCCGTTCACTCATCCTCCTGGGTACAAGGAGCGATTCTAGTGACGCGCCTCAAGACAGCGATTTGCCTCGGGACGCTCTTGGTGTCCGCGACGCGAGTCTTGCCGCAGACCAAGGACCTTCCTGCCGAACCGTCTCCCGCCCTTTTGAAATCATTCGAAGGCGCCGTGCTTGACGAGATTCGCTTCACCGGACTGCGCCGCATTTCTCCAGCGGCGGTCGCCGCCCAACTTGCTTCTCATCAAGGCGATCGATTTAATCTAGCGAGGATTGATAAAGACGTACGGGCTCTTGCGCGGTTGGGATGGTTCGAAACGATTCAAGTTGGGGCAACGCCCGCAGCGGAATCTTTGCCGCAATCGCCTGAAAACTCTAAATGCGTAACTCTGATTTTTCAAGTCAGCGAATCTCCATTTCTTTCCAAAGCGGCGTATTCAGGCTCGCGGCTGCTCTCGCAGAAACAAATCGAAAAATTACTACAAGACAAGAAACTCACACCCGGCTTGGGAAAACCAGCCGATCCCGCGGCACTTCAACGAATCGCTTTTGCAATTCGCAACGGTCTAAACGAACTCGGCCATCCGGAGGCAAGCGTTCGAATCGCCCGTGAGGAAGCGAGCAACGCAACGGTCACCGTTCGATTTGAGATTACTGACGGTCCCTTGCTGCGAGTGCGGCGAGTCAATTTCGATGGCCATCCTCATGTCCCCGCCAAGGTCTTGCGCGCACAGATGCACAACATCGCGCCGTGGAAACGACTCGCCTCCTGGCGCGATAAAAATGCATACACCCGTGAAGCGTTTGACGAAGATCGTCGGCGCATCGTCACCTATTACCAGAACCATGGCTTTCCGGAAGCGCGAGTCGGCAGCGCGTTGGTCGCTCAGTCCAACGAACGATCACGGCATTGGCTTCCGTGGCCGCATGAGTCGGCGCAGGAGGGCCTTTCCATATCTATTCCGATCGAGGCGGGTCCTTATTATCGGTTCGGATCCATGACACTGACCGACGCACTCCGGCAGATCACGAAGGAGCAAGGTCGCGAGCCCATCACGGTTCTCGGAACAGACAGAGGGGATGCTTATTCCGAGCAAGAGATAGAAAAATTGCGACGGTCGTGGACGGCGCGGATTCGATCCAAGAATTCCGAGCTTGATCGCCTTCCTTCCCATTCCGTGGACGTGGTGCGAACTTTCGACCCGGAAAATCACACTGCGCGCATTACCTTCGATCTGAGTAACTCCCCGCCTTATCGCGTGCAGCGAATCGAATTTCTTGGCTTGCACAAATTTAGCGACCGCTACGTTCGCCGCAAAATTCTCTTGCGCGAGGGCCGTCCAATCGATGAGCACGCACTCGAAGTCGGCCTGTTGCGCTTGGCAAGAACCGGCTACTTTAAGCCAATCCAAAAAGAAGATATTCGGGTCCAGCTCGATGAAACTACTCACACCGCCAACGTTTCGATCCGCCTCGAGGAAATTGGCCAACAGCGCGCCTCGCTGTCGGGAGGCACCGGCCAATTCGGGAGCACGCTGGGCGTCGTCTACACTGTCTTCGACCTGTTGAATCGCGAGGAACTTCTTTCCGCGCAGCTCGATGGCGGTCCGGAAACTCTTCAGGTCATGCTTGGCATAGCAAAGGAAGGAATTTTCGGGACGCGCGCCTCGCTGACTTTTTCGGTTTTTAACAATATGATTCGCCCGCGGTTCGCCAGCAGCGCACAAGGCCCGTTCTTCTCCTCTCACAGCGAAGGGATCAATATTCCCTGGACCTATCCGTTGAGCAGCGCTGACTCGCTCAGCGTCAACTACACCTTGTCGCGAGCAACCACCGAATATCCGCCGGCTTCTATCTCACCCATGTCCGGTGTGACGCTCGGCGAGGTTCGATCAAGAGTTTCCAGCCATTCGCTGGGCGTGGGTTGGAGCCGCGACGAAAGAACTGAGCGCATTCAGTTTGCGAACTCCGCTTCCGGAGGATGGCTCGGCGGCGGTGAAAACATGGTCCGTTCCTCCGCTGAGTATAGTCGGATCTTCCGCGACCCGATTTTCACTCCGCACGGCGCATGGGCCTTTCGAACCACATTCTGCGGTGCAGGAAGTTATCGCGGCGACATGCCATTTTATGCGCGACTGTTCTCAGGGGACGAACTTGTGCGGGGGCTTCGTCCCGGCGAGCTTGGCCCTGACGCAGTAACAGTCACCACTTCGGCGAGCAGCGGTCTGACTTATTCCGCGGCGCCTGCCGGCGCAAATCTTGTCACCACATCTAGCGCCGAATATCGCTTCCCTCTCGCAGGTGGCACGGAAGCCGCCGGCTTCTTTGACTTCGGCTCCGGCTGGCTGCTTCCCAACTGGCTCGGCCCCGCCAAGCCGCTTCTTCTAAGTGCAACAAATGGCGTGCTACACGCCTCCACCGGAATCGAGGTCCGCTGGACTGTGCCTGGCGTCCAGGTCCCCGTTCGCACTTATTACGCGCTGAACGTTCTGCGATTGAATCGCGTCATTCCCCTGTCCAGCACATCCAGCTTCGCCGCCCACAACCGTTTCTCCGCCTTCGGATGGGGCCTCGGCTCGCTGTTCTGAACCATATGTCTGTACTACACTTCCGAGACCATGAAACACAGGAAACAGCTGAAGGAAGCGTCTCGGATCGTCGAAAAATACTGCATCATAAAAGGGGAAAAATTCCGGCTGAAGGACTACGACCCCGCCGACACCAATGGGGTCAAGAGCAAACAGCATGCTGAAAACATCCTGGAGAGACGCATAGGCCTGCTCAGTGACATGCAGGAAAAGCTTTACGCGCAGGACCGGTGGGCGCTCCTGCTGATTTTTCAGGCGATGGACGCCGCCGGAAAAGACGGCGCCATCAAGCACGTGATGTCCGGCGTCAATCCCCAGGGTTGCGACGTCCATGCGTTCAAGGCACCCAGCAACGAAGAACTGGACCACGACTATCTCTGGCGCACCCATAAGTGCATTCCCTCTCGCGGCAAAATTGGCATCTTCAATCGCTCCTATTACGAAGAAGTTCTCGTCGTCCGTGTGCATACGACGTTTTTGAGGGCGCAGAAGCTTCCCGACGATTTGATCAGCAAACACATTTGGGACCAGCGCTTCGAAGACATCAACGCTTTTGAACGCTACTTGACGCGCAATGGAGTTGTGGTGCGTAAATTCTTCCTCCACGTTTCAAGAAAGGAGCAAAAAAAAAGATTCCTGGAACGCCTGGAAGACTCGAAAAAGAACTGGAAGTTCTCCATGGCCGACGTCCAGGAGCGCGCCTTTTGGAAGGATTATCAGGGAGCCTACGAAGAGATGATTCAGCGCACCGCGACGAAGCACGCGCCCTGGTACGTCATCCCCGCGGACAACAAGTGGTTTACGCGCCTGGCCGTCGCTTCGGCAATCATCGAGGCGCTGAATGGACTCAATCTCGCCTTCCCGGATGTAGATAAGGCAAAGAAAAAGGAATTGGAGGCCGTCCGCGCCTCGCTTCTTGCCCAGAAGGACTAGTTCTGCCATCGCCTTTGTGCAGGCGGCTTTACATCGCCAACTTTCACCTGGCGCCCAGGAAACTGGCAGAAGTTTGGAGCGGGCTACCCACACTCTTCCGAGGGCAGGCGTCCCGCTCCACCACAGAACGCACGAATCGCCGCAAAGCGGTGGCCACTTCCTTGTGCTCTGTGCAGAACGTCAAGTCGTTGCATCGAAATCAATTAAATGCTCCCCGTGAAGCTCGCTCGCATCAAGTCGTATAAATTATTGAAAACTATGGAGCTTTCATATGGAAATCGGTCGGGAGCGTCGGCCTCCTAAAGCGCGCAATCGACGCCTAGGTACCGCCACAACCATGCAGACAGCCTGTAGAAAATCACGGTACGCCAAAGCTTCCTTCGAGAAAGCTTCGGCGAAAAAACTGCCCCTCAATTCGGGAGGAAATACCGGTAGCGCAAGCTTGGAGGCATGCGTTCCGAACGCGCCCTCGTGTTGTACTCCAGTTGGTAGCCCAGATGCTCCGCATCGGCGGGATAATCTCTGCCTTCGGGATACGGATACGGCAGCAGCGAATGTCGCGGCAGGGGCTCGACAGTAAACGCGTGCGCTGCGTAGAAATCGAGATCCTTTTCAAAGCCGTCGGCGTAAAAGAAATAATCGCGAGTCCACCCGGCAGGCAAAGGAGGGAGCTGCCGCGGATCAAAATCAAGCTTTAGTCCTTCACCCGAACCAAAAACTACGAAGCGATCATCGGGGGTTTGCAACAAATCGATCACGTCGCCGTATCGCGTGTAATTTCCTGCTGCGCGCGCATAGGGGCCGGTCATGCTCCGATGCGAATACGAGTAGATCGTGTCGCTCGCCGGCTTCAGCCGAATTTCGCGCGGATAGCCGAGGAAATCCAACGCTGCTTTTGCGAGAGGCACTTCAGTCACCTGAACATCATGCGCATCGGGTGTCTGGTCGATTCGAATCGTGTCCCAGTAGATTTTCAGATTATTGACGATGCGAATCTGCCGCGTGCCTGCGGGAAGCTTGCCGGTCAAATCTGCAACCATGGTTCGTTCGAGTCCTGCTGGAAAACCCATATCGTTCACGACGCGCACCCACTTGCCTTGCGCGTCGAGTGCTTCCACATAAGGTGGAATCACTTTGATTCCCGCCTGATCCGCCGCGTACAACGAGGTCGCGGTGAAGTAGTCCGTGTAGCCATCGATGATCAATCGCAAGGGCTTTTGCGCGTCCCATTCCCCGAGATCAAGCTCAATCCAATGCAGCTTGGCAAATCCTGTGAAAGGCAACTCTTCAAAATCCCTGACGTACTTGCGATTGCGCCTGGAAATCAACGGCAGCACGTCATTTCCCTTGTCGTCCCACGCACCTGTGGGCACATGAGCGTCACGGCTTCCGATCATGCGGAATTCCGGAAATGGCGGCGCGCTGACGAATCGCTCATTCGGAAAAACCTCGTATGTCGTTGGATGATCGATGGCCAGCAACCGCACCTGGTCCAGATACACCGTTTCTTCCATCGGCTCCATAAAGCGGAAGCTGAGCAGGCCGTTCCGGGGCTTCACGCTTTGCGCAGCCACCTTCAAGTACTCGTCGGGATCGGGAACGTCTCTTTCTCCAGGTGCGACCCAGTGACCGACGACGCCGGGTCCGATCATGTCCGCGATGAATTCGTACTCGCGGCCATTCCATGAAAACAAAACGGGGCACGAACTTCCTCGCCGGTCAAGTTCCGCGATGCTGTGCACTTTTTTCGCGGCCAGGTTGATTTCGTCCTGCGGAACGCCGGTCGGCCATAATAGCCGAACAACTTCGGCGTTGCGTTCTGAACCAAGTCCCGCAAGGATCGGTGATGCGCTCTGTCCTAGGTAACCGGACGCACCAACCACTTCCCACTTTTGATACTGCATGCCCGCGTAGAGCTCGACCTTCGTTCCGATTCCGTTCTTGTTGTCGTTCAGTGCCTTGAGGTCGATGCTCATCCAGTTGTGCTGATTGCCGCCTTCATTGCGCAGAATGAGCGGTGCGCCACCGAGTTGCGTTACGACCAGATCCGCGTCGCCATTTCCATCGATATCTGCGACCGCGATCGCACGCGGCCGATTCAGCTTGACCTCATCGAGGTGCACATCCTTGGTGACGTCGGCCCAACCCTTGCTCCCCAGATTCCGCAACAGTCGCAGTTCCCCTCCGTTGCCGGACTCGCCCGCAGCAACGAGATCAATCCAGCCGTCATTGTCGTAATCGAGCGCGGCAATTCCCCAGCCTTTCTGCCAGCCCAAATCGGGGAGCGCAACGCGCTCCACGCGCTTCCCTTCCACATTCCGCCACAGGCTGATCCCTGGAGCGCCTGCATGCGTGAACGCCAAATCCATCCATCCGTCCTTGTTGAAGTCGAACGCGACCACTCCCACCGCAGGCGGCAACTTCTCTTTGCTGAAATCGATGTTGCCCAGCGGCGTAAATTTCCCTTCGCGCGGATTGAGGTAGATGGAAGCACCGGCCTGACCGCCGGCGATGACGAAATCCACCGCTCGGTCATTATTAAAGTCGGTAGTGACAACTCCAGAGCCAGTGGCCGCAAAACCGAGCGCCGTTTCCGCAGACACGTCAGTGAACGTGCTGTTCCCATTGTTGCGCCAAAGCACATTGTGCGGCGGCGTACCAACGGCAGTGACATCCGGAGCCGTTGTTACATATAAGTCCAAGTCGCCGTCGTGGTCATAGTCCACGAGCGTCAATCCAACGCAGCCTTTTTCCCTGCGAATGCCCGCCGATTGAGTCACATCCTCGAACTTGCCATCTCCCTTGTTGCGTAACAGCCGCACGCCGTCACTCAGGCACACCGCCAAATCCGTATGACCGTCGTTGTCGAAATCGCCGGCCGCGCATCCTAAGCCACTCCCTGTTAGCTGAATTCCCGCTGCCCGCGTCACATCTTCAAATCGGCGGTCGCCCAAATTGCGCAGCAAGTGGCTGGCGCCGTCCGCCATTCCGCTCACCAGAAAAAGATCCGGCTTCCCGTCGCCATCGAAGTCAAAGAAACATGCCCCTGTGCTCGGCCCAATCTCGGTGTGAATTGCATCCGCGCTTTTCGAAACAAACGCGTTCCCATCCGGCACAAACCGCACGGGAATCGCCGCGGGCACGTCCACAACTGAATTCAGTGGCAACTCCGCGAGCGAATAACGGCCTTGGTCGCCGTAGCCCGCGCCAAACGGCGCTCCGAGATGCTCCGTGGTGATTTTCTGGAAGCGCGCCAGATGTTCGCGTGCGGCGGCAGCATCGCCTTTCCGCTGCAACGCGCGCGCCAGCCCGAATTCCGAAGATGCATGAAAGGCGTTCAGTGCCAGCCCTTTCTGAAACGCCGCGATGGCTTGGTCATACTCTTGCGACTGCGAGTACAGGTAGCCGGCAAAATAATAGGCGTCAGCTTCTTTGGGAGAGATCTCCGTGACGTGCAGAAAAGCGGCAATCCCCTTCTCCGTCTCTCCAAGGTCCTTGTACACAAGTCCGAGGTTGTACCAGGCATAAGCATCGTTGGGAATCTGCTGCGTCGCCGCTTCGAGCGCCGCGCGCGCAGGCTCCAGCTTCTGCTGCGCGAGCAGAGAGATACCCAGATTCATACGGGCCACCGCAAACTTGGGGGCGGCTTCCAGCGCTTGATCAAAATATTTTTGCGCGTCCGCGGGGCGCTGCTGGTTCATGTACGCCGCACCTAGCGTGTTGAGGCGATAGGCATCGGCGGTACCATCGTTCGATGGCCCAGACTTCTTCGTGGCCGCGGTTTTCTCCTGACCAGAGCGCGCGCTGGAACGCACCAATACTGACGCGCAACAGATCAAAATGGAGCAAGCAAAAATCAATCCCACTGCCCGGAGATTACCTGAGCGCATCAAATCGTTTTCTTCCTGTCTGTGCGGGATACCCCAAATTCCACAAGCAATCCATCCCGTCGCAATTGGAATTCTCACGGCTGCCCCGCACATCGTCAACCGTTATTATGCGCGTTGCTCGCGCCTCGTCGCTTGACCTTCGCGGTCCGCGCGCTTACTCTCGCGCATCAAGTCATGAGCTTCCTCCTCCACGCCACTTCGGCGGAAATCGCAGAACGAATCCGCTCCAGAAAAATCTCTCCCGTCGAAATCGTTGAACTCCATCTCAAACGCATTGAGAAGCTGCAGCCGAAACTGAACGCGTTTGTCCATCTGGACGTCGAGGGAGCCCGCCAACAAGCTCGCGCTGCGGAAGGTCTCGTAGCACAAGGCGCACAAGTCGGCCCTTTCCATGGCGTGCCGCTCAGCCTCAAGAGCTGCATCGATGTCGCCGGTTGGCCCTGTCCCGGGGGTTCTCTTCTCCGTAAAGACTACGTTTCGAAACAGGACGCTCCGCTCGTTTCGCGATTAAAGTCGGCTGGCGCCATCCTTCTCGGGAATACCAACACTCCCGAATTTTTGATGGCGTACGAAACCAACAACCTGCTCAGCGGAAGAACCAGCAATCCGTGGAATTTGGCGCACTCCTCGGGCGGCTCAAGCGGTGGCGAAGCCGCAGCAATCGCGGCAGGCTGCTCAGCGGGCGGCGTCGGCAGCGATGGCGGAGGCTCGATCCGTGTCCCCGCGCATTTTTGCGGAATTTGCGGACTGAAGCCCACTCCTGGCCGTGTTCCTGCTACGGGACATTTCCCCCCGGGTGCTGGCGCTTTCTCCTGGATCGGAGTTGTCGGCCCCATGGCCCGCACGATCGCGGATGTGCGTGCCCTCTTCGAAGTGATGGCTAGACCGGACGTAGGTGATGCGCTCTCCGCTCCTGTCCCATTGCGCTCTTACCGTGAGGGCGAACTGCTTAGTATATGCATCGGGATTCTCGAGAGCGACGCCCTCGGTGTGCCAACTCCGGAGACGCGCGCTGCCGTCGAGCGAGCAGCAAAACTACTGGGCGACCGCGGGTTCGCCGTCGAACCCTTCCGCTTGCATGGCCTCGATCGCGCACTCGATCTGTGGTGGTTTTTCTTTGGGCCGGTAATCGGTAATCTGATTCAGCACAGCATCGCGGGCCAGGAAGATCAAATCAGCCCGATGCTGCGCGAATACCTTGCATTCGCAACTTCCGGAAATCCAATCTCCCTCGAAAAATTCATGAAAGCCTGCGCGGAGCGCGATCTTCTCCGCGCCGAAATTCTCCGCCAAATGCAGGACACGCGCATTTTGCTCTCCCCGGTTTCCGCAAGCCCGGCCTTCCGTCACGGCCAGGGAAATTACCTCCCCGGGACGGGATACCGCGAGACCATGCGCTTTTCGCAGTGGCTGAACTTGACCGGTTTTCCCGCCGTGTCCCTCCCCATTGCCGTCTCGAACGAGGGTCTACCCATCGGTGTTCAAGTCATCGGCAAGCCATTTGAGGACGAGTTGGTCCTGGCGGTCGCAGAAGCCATTGAGCAATTGCGCGGCCCCTGGAAACCGCCAATGCTGAAAAATGTTTGAACCAGAGTTTGATCTAACTCATCGCCTTACGGCTCAGGCTCGCGCGTCAACTCCGGATTCGGCACGCGATTTTTTCCCCGCGACTCCCGCTCCTTATCTAATTGAGTATCCAGTTTCTTCTGCGCCATGGCGAGTTCCACCCGCGCTTCTTTCTCCCGCCCCAATTGCATCAGTATCCTCCCTCGCAAATAATGCGCACCCTCGAATTCCGGAGAAATCCGCAGCGTCGTGTCCGCCATCTTCAATGCTGGCTCCAACTTTTGCTGCTTCTGGTAAAGCTTCGCTAGTCCGGCGTACGCGCTAGCCATTTTGGAATCCCGCTTCAGGGCTTCGCGGAAGGATTTCTCCGCATCCTCATCCTTGCCCAAGCGCGCGTATAGCACGCCGAGTTGGTCGTAGTTGTCCGCCAAGTCTGGTTCCAATGCGATATCCCGTCGAAATTCCGCTTCTGCCCGTTCGTCAGCTCCTGCCCGCATGTACGCAACTCCGAGGTTCATATGAATAAAAGGAAGGTTGGGATTCAGCGCCGCGGCTTGCTCTAACTCTGACGTTGCCTCTGGGATTTCATCCCGGTTCAAATAGGCCTTTCCCAGTATCAAGTGAAATTCTGCCGTCCCACCGCCCACGGCGATCATGCGGCTAAGGATTTTCTCGTCGAGGCTCTTTTGGCCGGATTCCACAGCGCCGATATCGAGCAAGTATAAGTACAGCACGTCATTGGACTTTTTCGGCCACAGCGGTTCGAGCACTGTGACCGCCTCTGCGTATTTCTTGGTGAGAACCCGGCAGAGCCCCAGAAGGTATCGCGCCTGTTCCGAGTCCGGCTGGTCTCGCAAAACCGAAGAGAACGGGGCGATCGCCGCGGCGTAATTGCCGCGCCGATACTCGACCAGGCCAATGTTCAGACGGATTCCCGCCATCTTTGGTTCGAGCCGCTCCGCCCTTCGCAACAGCGCAATCGCGCGATCCCAGTCCTTGCGCCGCATAGCGATTACGCCAAGATTCGCATATGCGGAACCCGCGCGCGGGTCGACCGACAGCACCTGACGAAAGGCCGCTTCTGCCGCGTCGAGGTCGCCGTTTTGGAGCGCCATTTGCCCTTTCGCAAACCAGGCCTGCGGACCCGAGCGCTGCTCCGAAACAGCGGTGGAGGACTGCAGCTCTGAGGCCGCGTCTGCATTAGGCCCCCAACAAGTGGGCTGCGCCGCACCCACGGGCAAACTGATCGCCAGAGCGTATACCGCGGTGTGCCAATTCAAGAATCGCGCGCGCATCGGCATTCAGTGTCCGGCAGTCCCAGGGGGATTTCAAGAAGCCTCTGTAGTCTGGCCTCGTGGGCTATTCATATTCCCGATTCTGCCTCCGCGGGGATATAACTCACCTGGTCCTGCATTTCTCCCTTGACACCAACCGTTAAATGCACTATTAACTCGTTTTAATAGATATTTTTGGTGCGTTGCTTGCAGTCGTCGAGTGGTGGAGGCTGTGTCCGATCAGGGGTGCTTTTCGTGCGGATGACTTCAGGGTTGCCACTTCAGCCCTCCGCACTAGCCCATGCATCTCACGTCTCCCCAAGTTCGAATCTCGCTTGGAGGTCTTAACGTGAAGAGAAACTCAGACTTTTCCAATCCTCGAAAGAACATGTTGGGAACTGCGTGGCTTGCGTTCGTCGGTCTAATTATTGCGCTGGCCCTCCCCCTCGCCTCGCACGCCCAGGACACCGGCTACATCAGCGGCACCGTCACCGACAAGTCCGGCTCCGCCGTCGTTGGCGCCGAGGTTGTGATTACCAACACCGCCGGCAGTCTGACTCGAACGACCACTACAAACGCTGACGGCGCTTACGTGGTCGCCGGTTTGCCCGGCGCTAGCTACAACATTTCCGTGACTGCAAAGGGCTTCCAAAAATATTCGGCTACCAATGTCGTGCTGGACGTCGCCCAGAAGATCCGCGTCGACGTGCAGTTGACAGTGGGTGCTGTTACCGAAGTAGTGGAAGTGACCGGCGAAAGCGTCGCTCAGGTGGAAACCACGTCTTCGGACCTCACCAGCACCATCACCGGCAAGCAAATCGACCAGTTGGTTTTGAACGGTCGCAACTTCACCCAGTTGGTCAATCTCGCCCCCGGCGTGGTAAATCAGACAGGCCAGGACGAGGGCACTGTCGGCGTCTATGGCAACGTTGCTTACAGCATGAACGGTGGACGCACCGAGTACAACAACTGGGAGCTCGATGGTGGCGACAACATGGATAACGGCAGCAATGCCACCCTCAACGTTTATCCCAACCCGGAGGCCATCGCCGAATTTAAAGTTCTCACCTCCAACTACGGAGCGCAGTACGGCCGCAATGGCTCGGGCACTGTTGAAGTCGAGACCAAATCCGGGGGCGCTTCGTTCCACGGCAGCGCGTTCGAATACCTTCGCAACGAGTTCTTCAATGCCAAGTCTTGGGATCAAGGTATCGACCCTACCCAGCCAAAAGCTCCTTACAAGAAACATGATTTTGGCTACACCGCCGGCGGACCCGTCTACGTTCCCAACCACTACAACGCAGACAAGAAAAAGACCTTCTTCTTTTTTTCCGAGGAATGGCGCCGCGAAAAGAACCCTTCCACGATTACCCAAAACGTTCCCTCGGATTTAGAACGCAGCGGAAATTTCTCCGCTCTCTGCATTCACGAGCCAACGGATTGTCCGACTGGCCCCCAAGTCTCCGGCAGCCACACCGTCGTGCCGACTGGAGTTGGCACGGCGCTTCTTAGCCTCATCCCCCATGCTAACACTACGAACGGCACTTTTTCTGACGGCACGCCGATTCCCGCCGTCACGCAGACCGTCTCCACGCCGACGACCTGGCGCGAGGAACTTGTTCGGGTCGATCACAACATCACCAACAACTACCGCCTGACGTTTCGCTATATTCATGATTCCTGGCAAACTGTCGTTCCTAATCCCCTCTGGGGCACAGGTACTTCCAATTTCCAGGACATACAAACCAAATTCGTAGGGCCGGGGTCGAGCTTTGTCGCCCGCTTGAACGCCAACATTTCGCCGACTTTGCTTAATGAGTTCGTAGCTAGCTACACTGCCGATCATATTTTTCTCACCGCCCTCAACAACCCAGCTCTTCCTTCTCCGTTCCCTATGGGGGCGATTTTTAATAATGGCTTCGGCGGAAAACTTCCATCGATTTCCCTCGCGAGTAACATCGCTTATGGTGGAGGTGGAGGGCTCGCCCAAGACACCGGATACTTCCCTTGGAATAACGCCAACCCTGTCTACACCTATCGGGACAACATGACCAAGATTTTGGGCACGCACACTTTTCAGTTCGGGGTCTACTTTGCAGCGGCGCAAAAGAACGAGGAAAATTCTCCGGACGTCCAGGGCATTCTGACCTTTGATTCAAGCAATACTGTCATCCCTAGCACGGGAAACTCTCTGGCAGATCTCCTGGTCGGCAATATTGCCAGCTACCATCAGTGGAACCTGGAGGCCAAATACTACAACCGCTATAAGATCGTGGAACCCTATTTCCAGGATGACTGGCGGGCTAACAAGCGCTTGACGCTCAATCTTGGTCTCCGCTTGAGTTTGTTTGGAACGTACCGCGAGCGCTATAGGCAAGCCTTCAGCTTCAATCCCAGCGCCTTCGTCCCGGCGAATGAGCCGACCTTCAATTCTGATGGTTCGCTGGCCCAGAACGCCGGGAACACTGGAAATCCGCTTAACGGCATTGTTCAGTGTGGCGCAGCAGGAGGGACTTTCCCTCTCGTCCCGGGATCAGCATTCCCCACAGTTAAAGTCGGATCTTCTTCGAATGCTGGCTGCCTCAAGGGACATCTCTTTAATCCGGCCCCGCGCTTTGGATTTGCCTTCGACCCCAAGGGAGACGGCAAAATGGCCATACGTGGTGGATACGGCGTCTTCTTTGAGCACACCAACGGCAACGAAGGCAACACAGAGTCACTCGAAGGCTCCGCTCCGCTTGCGCTCAACGCTACGCAGTCCAATATCACTGGCTACCAAAATATCGGCGCCGGTGCACTCGTGCCGCTGTTCCCGCTCGGCGTCAATTCCATTCCCAACAAGTCGATATGGCCATATGTTCAGCAGTGGCACCTTGACGTTCAAAGAGAACTTCCATCGCACATCGTAGCTACCGCTTCTTACGTCGGTAGCAAAGGCACGCACCTGACGTTGCAGCGCAATCTAAACCAGCTGCAGTCAGTGCCCGCCTCGGCGAATCCGTACAAACCTGGCGAAGCTATCGGCGCTAACGGCCACGATGACTGCGGAACGCTGACTACGCCAAGTGGTGTGGCCGTCTCCGGGCAGGCAGCGAACAATCTGGGCGTCGCCTGCGGGGATGATCCAAATCCGCTGCGTCCACTTCTCGGTTTTGGGAACATCACTCGATTGGAGGATATGGCCAATTCCAGTTACCATGCTCTTCAAACCACGGCGCGACGCACTGTGGGTGATCTGACTCTCAGCCTTTCCTACACATACAGCCACTCTATCGACGATTCCTCGGATCGTTTTGACGGCGCCTTCGTCGATTCCTACAACATTCCCAGGAATCGCGCTAGTTCCAGCTTTGACCAGCGTCACAGTCTGGCTATCAGCTATGTTTATCTCCTGCCGTTCTTCAAGGGCGCCGGCATGGTGCACCATGCTCTTGGCGGCTGGCAGGTCTCCGGTATCACAATCGCACAGACTGGCAATCCTTTCAGCGTTACTAACGGCACCGACTTTGGCGATAGCGCTGGCGTGGCCAACGGCGTGGGCACAGGCTCTCGCCCCGATCTCGTGAGTAATCCTCACTCTGGTTTCACGTCAAACCAGGAACCGGGCACGTTCGGGCCGCTCGCGTTCAACCCAGCGGCATTCGCCATTCCCAGAGGGCTCACATTTGGCGATGTCGGACGTGACACCCTATACTTGCCCGGGCGTGTTAACTTCGATTTCGGCGTCTTCAAAAGGTTCTCCATCAATGAAAAAACCGGCTTCGATTTCCGCTGGGAGAACTTTAACCTCTTCAACCATACACAGTTCGGCAATGGAACAGGCTCTATCAGTTCCAGTCTTGGCAGCTCAGACTTCGGGCATTTGACCAGCGCTCACGCCCCGCGCCGTATGCAGTTCGGTCTGCGGTTCTACTTCTAAATCAAACTACTTTCAGAGGGCGGTCCGGCCGGTCGGACCGCCCTTTTTTTTAGCCGAATCCCGGTTCCCTTTTCTCTCGGATGGAGTAAAATGCGGCCCATGAATCGACGAACTTTTATCGGTACTTCCATCGCAGCATCTTTGGCAGCCGCCGCCAAGCCAGCCTGGGCTGCGGACACCGCACATTCAGCCGGCCGTTCTATGGCCGCACACTCCGCCGGTCGCTTTGCGGCCGCGCACTCCATTGACCGCGTCGGTCTCCAGCTCTACACCGTCCGCGGCGCCATGAAGACTGACTTCGAAGGCACCATCGCCAAAGTCGCTGCCGTCGGTTACAAGGAAGTCGAATTCGCCGGATACTTCGATCATTCTCCAAAG
>WNEV01000467.1_pt1 | contig 18267 bp, 19 predicted proteins | sample 5399861 | NCBI WGS metagenome assembly WNEV01 (sample SAMN13153335, study PRJNA577476) | soil metagenome | isolation source: 40 cm grassland meadow soil 2 days after 3rd rain plot 2 | place: USA:California | collected 2015-11-11 | reverse complement strand
CTCGACGGCGTCGTAGGGGACCGGCTCGGCGTTGGTCTGTCCGCCCGGCGCCGGGTCGTCGAGGCCGAACGGGTTGTTGAAGTACGACCCGTCCAGGGAAATGTTGTTGTACAGCCAGTTGCGCCCCGCGAAGGCGTAGTTGCCGTCGTTGCGGGGATCCACCCGGATCAGGTCGCGGGTGCTGCGCCTGACCGAGGGGAGCTGCTCCACCTTGTCGGATCGACGAAGGTAGCGGCGCCCGTGCGTCCCGGGTTCAGCACCTCGTCCCGCTGTCCCGCCGCCTCGATCGCCTCCAGCTCGATCGCCTGTGCCTCGAGACGGAAATCGACGGGGACCTCCTGCCCGAGAGGTAAGAAAACGTTCTCCTGGGTGTGGGCGCGAAACCCGATACGGGTGGCCGTGACCCGATACGGCCCGCCCACCCTCATGTTGGGCACGTGGTACGTTCCCCCGGCGTGCGTGACCGCGCGGTACTGCGTGCCGCTCGGAACGTGCACGGCGACGACGTTCGCATCGGCGAGCGGGGAACCGGCTTGGTCGGTGACCAGGCCGCTCATCGCCGCCGTGGTCACACCCTGTCCCACCACCACCGATGGGACGCACAGGAACGCGCACAGCGCCAGCACGCTCCCGGCCGGGAGCAGCAGAATGGTGCGCTTCACACAGTCCTCGACACTTGGCAGGGACTTACAAGGGCGCGCCAGAATTAGCACCGGAATGGAAGGGCCGCAAGGAGACGGCGAGGCGGATAGGCGGATAGACGGATAGACGATAGCTTATCTAACCGACTATCCGCCTATCCGGCTATCCGCCTGACCGCCCATGCAGAATCCCGACATCGCCCGGCTGTTCGACGAGGTCGCCGACCTCCTCGAGATCCAGGACGCCAACCCGTTCCGGGTGCGCGCCTACCGCAACGCCGCCCGCACGATTCGGGACTTCCCCGAGTCCCTCGCCGACCTGGTCCGGGCGGGCACGAAAGACCTGACCGAGATCCCCGGGATCGGGGAGGACCTGGCCGAGAAGATCGCCGAGATCGTCGGCACGGGCGCGCTGAAACTCCACCGCCAGCTCGCCGCCAAGCTCCCCGCGGGCCTGCTCGACCTGCTGCGGATCCCGGGGCTCGGCCCCAAGCGGGTGAAGCTGCTCCACAAGAAGCTCAAGGTGAAGTCCGGCACCGATCTCGCCAAGGCGCTCGACGCCGGCCGCGTGCGGAAGCTCAAGGGCTTCGGCGCCAAGATGGAGGAGAAGATCCGCGCCGGGCTGGGCCAGGCCCAGGTGACCGAGCACCGACTCCTCTTGAACGAGGCCGAGACGCAGGCCAACGCGCTCGTCGAGTACCTGAAGGCGGGCGGCGAGGTGCACGAGATCGCGGTGGCGGGGAGCTACCGCCGGCGGCGCGAGACGATCGGGGACCTGGATGTGCTGGTGACCAGCGACGACAGCGCGAAGGTGATGGACCGGTTCGTTCGGTATCCCGAAGTCGCGAAGGTCCTCTCTCAGGGTGAGACGCGCGCGACGGTGAAGCTCCGCGGCGGGCTGCAGGTGGACCTGCGCGCCGTCGAGCCGGCGGCCTACGGCGCCGCCCTGCTGTACTTCACCGGTTCCAAGGCGCACAACATCGAGCTCCGCACCATCGCCCAGGAACAGAGCTACAAGCTGAACGAGTACGGCCTGTTCAAGGGCACGCGGCGCGTGGCCGGTAAGACCGAGGCGGAGATCTACGCCAAGCTCGGCCTCGACATGATGCCGCCGGAGCTGCGGGAGGCGCGCGGGGAGATCGCCCTGGCGCGCGAGCACCGGTTACCCCAGCTGGTCGAGCTCGAGGACATCCGCGGCGATCTCCAGATGCACACCAACGCCACCGACGGGCAGGCGACGATCGACGACATGGCCCACGCGGCCCGGGCGCTCGGCTATCAATACATCGCCATCACCGACCACTCGAAGCGCGTGACGATGGCGCATGGCCTCGACGCGAAGCGGTTACGGGAGCAGTGGCGGGGGATCGACGAACGGAACGGCGCGAACCCGGGGGGCGGGGGGGGGCGGGGGGGGCGGTTCACCATCCTGAAGAGCATCGAGCTCGACATCCTCGAGACCGGCAAGCTCGACCTGCCCGACGACGTGCTCGCCGAGGCGGACTACGTCGTCGCCACGATCCACTACGGCACGAACCAGCCGAAAGAGGAGCTGACGCGCCGGCTGGTGGGTGCGGCAGAGCACCGCTGGATCGACGCCATCGGCCACCCCACCGGCCGCCTGCTCGGCAAGCGCGAGCCTTATCCCCTCGACTTCGACGCGCTGTGCCGCGCCTGCGCAGGCGCCGGGTGCCTGCTCGAGCTGAACGGCCACCCAGAGCGGATGGATCTGCCCGACACCCTGACGGCCGCGGCGCAGCGGCAGGGCGTCCGCTTCGTGCTCTCGACCGACAGCCACCAGCCGAACAACCTGGTGTTCATGAAGTACGCGGTGGATCTGGCGCGGCGGGCGGGACTGGAGGCGCGCGATATCCTGAATACGCGGCCGCTGGAGGAGTTCCGAAAGGGATTGAAACGGGCGGCGCGATGAGCTCGAGCTGCACCACCGGCGCGAAGCTGCGGCGGTGGTGCCACGTGAAGCCGAACGCCGCCAACGCGGCGAGGTGCTCCGGCGTCCCGTAGCCCTTGTTGCTCGCCCAGCCGTAGATCGGGTGGCGCCGTCCCAGCAGCTCCATCAGATAGTCGCGCACGGTCTTCGCCACCACGGAGGCGGCGGCGATCGAGTGGCAGTGCACGTCGCCGTCCACGATCGCCTCGTGCGGGCACCCCAGCTCGGGAGCCGGCAGCCCGTCCACCAGTACGTGCGCCGGCTGGACGGCCAGCCGCGCCAGGGCGCGCCGCATCGCGAGGATGCTCGCGCGCCGGATGTTCAGCCGGTCGATCTCGCGCACGCTCGCGGCGCCCACGGCGACGGCGAGCGCCCGCGCGCGGATGACGGCCGCCAGCCGCGCCCGCTTCGGGGCCGACAGCATCTTGGAATCACGCAGGCCGCGGATGATCTTGCAGAACGGCGGAAACACGACGGCCGCGGCCACCACCGGACCGGCCAGTGGACCGCGGCCTGCTTCGTCGAGACCGGCGACGAGTCCTTCTCCTCCACCCCGCGCCTCCCAGAACGCGATCTCGCGCTCCAGCGTGGGGCGGGGGCCTCTCACGCCTCTTGCTTCTCCACCGTCTCGGGGACCGTCAACCCACGCTTCTCCCGGATGCGCGCCGCCTTGCCGGCGAGGCGCCGCAGGAAATACAGCTTGGCGCGCCGCACTCGCCCCTTGCGGACCAACTCGATCTCCGCGATGGACGGCGAGTGCGACGGGAAGATGCGCTCCACGCCGACGCCGGCGGAGATCTTCCGCACCGTGAAGGTCGCGTTGATCCCGGCGCCCCGCCGGGCGATGCACACGCCCTCGAACGCCTGCAGCCGCTCCTTGTCGCCCTCGCGCACCCGCACCATCACGCGCACGGTGTCGCCCGGATCGAACGCGGGCAGGTTGGTCCTCAGGCCTTCCCGCTCGATCGCTCTCAGTCGGTCCATACCCTCATCCTCGTTCCTGAAATCGCGCCCAAAGATCGGGCCGCCGCTCGCGCGTCAGCTGCTCGGCCGCCGCCGCGCGCCACGCCGCGATCTGCGCGTGGTCGCCGCTCAACAATACCGCCGGCACATCCAATCCGCGATAGCTCGGCGGGCGGGTGTAGCTCGGCGGGGCGAGCAACCCGTCGTAGTGCGAGTCCGTGGCGGCCGACTCGTGGTCCCCAAGCGCGCCCGGCAGCAGCCGCACGACCGCGTCGATCACGCACAGCGCCGCCGGCTCGCCCCCGGACAGCACGAAATCGCCGAGCGACAGCTCCTCCGCCCCCAACCCGTCCGCCACCCGCTGATCCACGTCCTTGTAGTGGCCGCACAACAGCGTCAACTCCCGGCCCACCGCGAACCGCACCGCGTCGCGGTGCCCGAAGGGCCGACCGCGCGCCGAGAGCAGCACGATCGGCGGCCCCGCGCGCAGGTCCTCCACCGCTTCGAAAAACGGCTCGGGCTTGAGGACCATCCCCGCGCCCCCGCCGTAGGGATAGTCGTCCACCGTCTTGTGCCGGTCGTGCGTGTAGTCGCGCAGCTGCACGACCCGGTAGCGCACCAGCCCCTGCTCGGCCGCGCGCCCCACGATGCTCGCCGCGAGCGGCGCCGGGAACACCTCCGGGAAGAGCGTCACGACGTTAATCGTCAGCATCGGCCTCTTCCACCGCGACGAAATGATCGCGCCACGGCTCCACCACGGCGCGCGACGTGACGCCCAGGAACCCGAGCAACCACTCGCGGTGGTAGGCGCGCCGCCGCGCCACCACCAGCGGCCCCGCCACCACCTGCCGCTCCGCGTTCACCACGTACAACCGGGCCTTCGGCACGAACACGGCCCCCGGGTTCTCCACCAGAGGGATGACCGCGACTTCCCCCCGTTGACCGTGCGGCTTGCGGAGCCGCCCGACTAGGCGGGCCGTTGGCCCAGCACGCCCGCCTGCTTCAGCAGCGAGCGCACCGTGTCGGTCGGCAGCGCGCCCTTCTCGAGCCAGGCGCGCGTCTGTTCCGCGTCGACCTGGATGCGCGCCGGATTGGTGCGCGGGTTGTAGTTCCCGAGCGTCGCGACGAACCGGCCGTCCCGGGGAGACCGCGAGTCCGCGACGACGATCCGGAAGTAGCTCTGCCCCTTCCGTCCCACGCGCCGCAGTCGAATGCGAGTAGCCATAGCGTCCGTCAGGTCCTTTTCGAGGGCGTTGCCGACAGGGCCGTAAACATAAGCCCACAAAACTACTTAGCGAGTTGCCGGAATCCAAGTGGGGTGTGTTTATTTCTGCCGATGCCGCAAGCCGCGTGGCTGCAAGGGCTCATCACCGTAGGGGTTGGCGCCGTGTCGGGCGGGATCACGAACGCCGTCGCGGTCTGGATGCTGTTTCACCCCTACGAGGCGCGGGGGGTCGGCCCGCTCAAGCTGCACGGCGCGATTCCCAAGAACAAGGCGCGGCTCGCGAAGAGCATCGGGAAGACCGTGGGCCAGCGCCTCCTGACCGAAGAGGACCTGGCCCGCCAGCTCAGCGCGCCCGGCCTGCGGGAGGCGTTCGACCGCGCGATCGCCGTCTTCCTCGACCAGATGCTCAACACGTCGCGCGGTACGTTGCGCGCCGAGCTGCCGCCGGCCGTCGTGGCCGAGCTCGAGCGCTCGCTCGAGCCGCTCGCCGAGCGGCTGGCCGAGAAGCTCGCCGACTTCGTGGAGGGGCCGGGGTTCGAGGCGGCGGTCGAGAAGTACGTGACGCTCGAGCGCTGGGTGGAGGACGGGCTCGCGCATCCGGAACTCGAGCGTGGGGTGCGGGAGTTCGTGGCCGGACAGCGGGCGCGCCTGCTGCGCGACGACCGCCCGCTGCTCGAGCGGTTGCCGCCGGGCCTCGTCGCGGCGCTGGAACAGGCGATCGCCGATTACCTCCCGGTGGCGGTGGAGCGGCTGGGCGACCTGCTCACCGATCCCGCGGCGCGCGCGCGCGTGCGCGACGCCCTGAAGCGGTTCCTCGACCGCGCGATCAGGAGCCTCCTCGTGCACGAGCGGCTGATGGCGAAGCTCGTGGTCACGGAAGCGCGCATCGACCGGGTGCTCGACGGGCTGGAAGACGGCGGGCTCACGGAGCTCGCCGAGGTGATGGGCTCGGCCGACTTCCGGGCGCAGGCGGCGCGCGCCGTGAACGACGCGGTGGTGCGGTTCCTGCGCACCCCGCTCGCCGAGCGGCTCTGGGCCCTCGGTCCGGACCGCCTGGACGGGCTCGAGCGGGCGGCCGCGGACTACATCGTCGCCGCGCTGCGGGCGCCCGCCACGCGCAAGTGGGCCGCGCGCCGGGCCCGCGAGGCGATCGAGCTGGGCCGCCGGGCGCTCGCAGGGGACGCGGGCCGGCAGCGGGTGGCCGAGGCGGCCCACGCGGCCGTCACGGCGCTGCTCGAGAAGCCGATCGGCCGGCCGGCGGACCTCCTGCCCGCGGACGCCGAGGCGCGCCTCCGGAGCATCCTCACCGACCCGCTGTGGGAGTGGATGCAGCGGCAGGTCCCCGCGATCGTGTCGCAGCTGTCGGTACAGGAGCTGGTCGAGCAGAAGGTGCTGGGCTTCTCGACGGCGCGCATGGAGGAGCTGATCCGCAACGTCACGCAGCGCGAGCTGACGCTGATCGTGCAGCTCGGCTACGTCCTGGGGGCGATCGTGGGTCTCGTAGCCTGGGGAATCAACGCGCTATTCGGATAGCCGGGAGGCGCTTCCAGCCTGGCCACTTCGCCGGAGCGTCCACCAGTCGCACCACGGGCACACGCTCGACGGTTAGCTGCCGGATTTCGAACCGCCGGTCCGCCGGTCCGCCCACGCGGCGTCGCGCCCACGCACGCCCCAACCCCTTGAAGAACCGCGCCGCCGACGGGCGATCCTCCCACAGCGTGTACCAGACCAGGACGTCGTCTCCTCTGTCGGTCACCACCAGGTAGCGATCGCCGGCCCAGCCGGATGCCAGCAGCGCCGCCGCGCGTTCATCGCCCAACAGCTGCTCGAACAACAACCGGATCTCGAACTCGCCCAGCCCGTCCTCGTAGCGCACCGAGTCCGGGCCGCGCGATCCGAACGCCAGGGGCCGCGGCTTATCGCCTGCCACGTAGCGGTCGGGGTGGAGGATCTGCGACGTGGAGACGGGCATCAGGGGGCCGTACGGCTGTTTGCCGGGATACGCGTGCTCGAACCAGCGCACGAACTCGGCACCGCCCAGGTAGGGGAAGATCAGGCTCTCGCGCAGCCACAGCGGCGCGCTCGAAAACACCTTCATCTGCTCCTGCTGCTTGCCGAGCGCGCCGCGCAGGTCCCAGAAATTCGGGAGGCTCTCGAGCTTCTGCTCCGGCATCAGCACCAGGATCTGCGCCAGCGTGGCCTGCCCCTCGAGGATCGACTGCGCCGCGGTGCGCCGGTCGTTCTGCCGCTTCAGTTCGACCAGCGAGTCGAGATTGACATACTGATCCTGCAGCGCGTGCACCAGCTCGTGGGAGATCACGAGCCGCGCCTGGCTGGGGTCGATGTCGGTGGGCAGGTAGAGCGCGTTGGAGTCGGGATCGAAGTACCCCGCGACCTGCTCAGTGAGGAGATCGATCATCATATGCCGCAGGTCGAGGGAGTCGGGAATCAGGCCGAACAGGCGGTAGGCGGCCTCGGCACCGGCGAGCTCGGCCGGCGGCAGGTCGTCGTCGAACTTGTGGATGACGTAGTCGCGCACCTGCGTGCGGCTGCGGCGCAGCACCACGGGACGGTGCTTGAAGGCGAGGCCCGTGGCCCGCTCCACGGCGGGCATCATCTGCTGCACCGCCAGCTTCAGCTCGGCTTCGCTCTGGACCTGCTGCGCCCTCTGCTCGCATCCCACCAAGGCGCCAAGCAGCGCCGCCAGCGCGCCTGCGGGCCGCCACCGTCTCACTCCTGCCACTCGATCCCCTTCCCGGCCGCGACCCCTACGACGCGCGCGATATCCTGACCCTTCACCACGATCCCCTGATGCTCCAGCTCGCGCCGCAGCAGCTCGTCGAGCTCGGCGCGCCGCTCCGCGAGCGACGGCGTCGGACGGTCGGACGGTCGGACGGTGGTCTCGGTGCCTTGCCGTGCGACGGTCCGACTGTCCGACGGTCCGCCGAGCATCTTTTCGATCTCCGCCCCGATCCGCTCCAGCATCGGGAAGATCTCCGCCACGAGGTCGTCCGCCGGCTCCTGCTGCGGCTTTTCGTGCGTCAGCCCGCGCCGGATCATCGCGTCCACCTTGCGCCGCTCCCGGATCAGGCGGTCGAGCTCCGGCGAGACGCGCGCCGTCGCCTGGGCGTGGGCGCACGCCTCGTCCAGCACGTCGATCGCCTTGTCGGGGCGCGCCCGTTCGGGAACGAAGCGGTCGGTGAGGACGATCGCGGCCTTGAGCGCGTCGTCCGTGATGGCCACGGCGTGGTGCCGCTCGAGGCGCGGCCGGCGCGCGACGAGCACTTCCCACGTCTGGATCGCGTCCAGCTCCTCGACCAGCACCGGCTGGAACCGCCGCTCCAGCGCGGGGTCGCCCCGAATCCACTTGTCGTACTCCCCGCCCGTCGTCGCCCCGATCACGCGAATGTCGCCCCGTACCAGCGCCGGCTTCAGCATGTTCGCCGCGTCCATCGCCGCGCCGAGGGCCGTCCCCTGGCCGATGAGGTTGTGCAGCTCGTCCACGAACAGGATGAGGTCGGGGTCGGCGGACAGCTCCCGCACGAGCTTGCGGATCCGCTCCTCGTACTGGCCGCGGAAGGCGGTCCCCGCGAGCAGCGCCACGTGATCGAGCGCCACGACGTGCGCGTCCTTCAGCGCCGGCGGCACGTCCGCCGCGGCGATGCGCTGCGCCAGCCCCTCCACGATCGCCGTCTTGCCGACGCCCGCCTTGCCGATCAGCGCTGGGTTGTTCTTGTTGTGTCGCAACAGGATGTCCACCACGCGCGCGATCTCGGCATCGCGGCAGCGCACCGGCTCCAGATCGCCGCGGCGCGCCTGGGCGGTGAGGTCCACCCCGACGCGCTCCAGCACCGTCCCGGAATCGAACAGGCCCTCGAACGGATCGCCCATCACCTCACCCCGCCCGCAGGAACCGCACGTACCAGTCGATGATCGTCGCGCCGAACACGAACACCACGGCCGCCCCCATGGCGAGGAATACCCCGAACGGGACGTGACGCTTCCGGCGGTGCAGCAGCAACAGCGGGACGTACACCAGGCTGCCGAACACCGACCCGGCGAACACGGTCAGCAACACGCCCTTCCACCCGACGAAGGCTCCCACCATCGCCATCATCTTGATGTCGCCGCCGCCCATCGCCTCTTCCTTGAACACCCATCCGCCCACCATGCCGACCGCGTACAGCAAGGCGAAGCCCGCAGCCGCCCCGAGCACCTTGTCGATGAAGCCCGGCACGCCGGCCGTCAGCGACAGGCCGAGACCGAGCACGAGGCCGGTCCAGTTGTACTCGTCCGGAATCAGGTAGTGGCGCGCGTCGGTCACGGCGATGCCGAGCAGGATCGTCCCCAGCACTCCGGCGGTGAGGAAGCGGACGGTCGGCCCGTAGGCCAGCAGGGCGGCGATCCACAGGACGCCCACCACCGCCTCGATGATCGGGTACTGCATGGAGATCGGCTTGCCGCACGAGCGGCAGCGGCCCCGCAGCACGAGCCACGAGACGATCGGAATATTGTCCCGCCATGCGATGCGGCGGCCGCAACGGGGGCAGGTGGAGGGAGGATGGAAGAGGGAGCGCTGTTTCTTGTCTTCGTTGGCGAGCCGCAGGATGCACACGTTGAGAAAGCTCCCGAGACACAGTCCCCAGAGCCCCGCGGCGACCACCAGGATCGGGTCAACGGCCACGCGCCACCTCGTAGAGCAGGATCCCCGCCGCCACGGCGACGTTAAGCGACTCGGCGCCCTGCGCGAGCGGGATCGCCACGCGCTGCGCCGAGACGGCGTTGAGCTGCGGGCGGATGCCCGCGCCTTCGTTGCCCACGATCACGGCGATCGGCCCCTCCCGCTTCCCTCTTCCCTCGTCCCCCAAGGCGCGATGCAACGGGACGCCGTCCGCGGCGGCGGCCCAGAGCGTCACGTCGTGCTTCCGCGCCCAGGCGATGAAGCCGGCGTCGTCGAGCACCACGACCGGATGCCGGAACGTCGCCCCCATCGCGGCGCGCAGCGCCTTGGGACTCGTCGGGTCCGCCGTGCCGCGCAGCACGATCGTTCCGACGGCGCCGAGGGCGTGCGCCGTGCGGATCAGCGTGCCGACGTTCCCGGGATCCTGAACGGCGTCGATCACCAGCGCCACCCCGCCCCCCCGGAGCGCCAGATCGTCCTCGCTCCAGCGGCGTGGCTCGATCACGCCGAGAATCCCCTGCGGCGTGTCGGTATCGGCGAGCTGCAGGAAGGTGCGCGCCCCCACCTCTTCGACCGGCACGGCGTGCCGCTGCAGCTCGGCGACGAGCGCCGTCCCGCGGGCGGTGCGCGCGAGGTCGGGCGCCACGAGGGCGCCCCGGAACGCGAGCCCCGCCGCGAGCGCCTCCTCCACCAGCCGGACGCCCTCGATGAGCGCGAGTCCCCGCCGCCCTCGGGCCTTGCGGCGTTGAAGATCGCGGATCGTCGATTGCAGATTACTGGCTATGGGTTCCCTCGCGCCGTGGCGGCCCCGTGCGGGTCTTCAATATGCGAAGGACCGCGGCATGGGCGCTACGTGAAGATCGCGCTCACCATCGCCGGCTCCGATTCGGGAGGCGGGGCGGGCATCCAGGCGGACCTGAAGACCTTCCATCAGTTCGGCGTGTTCGGGACCAGCGTGGTCACCGCGGTCACCGCGCAGAACACCGTGGGCGTGCGGGCCTGGGAAGCCGTCCCGGTCGCGCTCGTGACCAAGCAGCTCGACGCCGTGGCCGACGATCTGCCCCCGCTGGCGGTGAAGAGCGGCATGCTCGGCTCGGCGGCGGTGGCCGAGGCGGTCGCCGCGGGGATCACCCAGCGCCGCCTCCCGAACTACGTGCTCGACCCCGTGATGGTGGCGACCTCGGGCGACCGGCTGCTCGATCGGGACGCCGAGCACATCATCAGGCGGGACCTGGTCCCGCTCGCGACGCTGGTCACCCCCAATCTCGACGAGGCGGCGATCCTCGCGGGCGAGCCGGTGGAGAGCCCCGCGGCGATGGAGCGCGCCGCACGCGCCCTCGTGCAGCTCGGGGCGCGCGCGGCGCTCGTGAAGGGCGGACACCTGACGGGCGACGCGGTGGTGGACGTGTTGGTCGCGGGCGGTACGGTGCAGCGGTTCACACGGCCGCGGATCGACACCACCTCCACCCACGGAACGGGCTGCACCTTGTCCGCCGCCGTCGCGGCGGGCTTGGCCCACGGCCGGCCGCTCGAGCGCGCGGTGGCGGACGCGCTCGACTTCGTGCAGCGCGCGATGGCGGCCGCGCCGGGGCTGGGTCGCGGCCACGGACCGCTCAATCACTTCGTGCCCGGCCCGCCGCGACCGCCCACGGAAGGGTTGTAGGGGCACGGCAGTGCGTTGTAGGGGCACGGCAGTAGGGGCACGGCAGTGCGTTGTAGGGGCACGGCAGTGCGTTGTAGGGGCACGGCAGTGCGTTGTAGGGGCACGGCAGTGCGTTGTAGGGGCACGGCATTGCCGTGCCCCTACTGGGCCCACCAACCAAACCCACCAGCGACGAAATGGTCACCATGGCATGCAATTGGGTTATGCGGCCTGGGCGGACCTGTTCTACCGTCCGGCCATGTCACGACCGCCTCGGGAGGCGTTCCCATGGAGCGTGAGGGGGCGTCGCTCAATGCGCCTCCCCGACCGCGACTACCGCCAGCCCGGGGCCTATTTCATCACGATCTGCACCAAGAATCGAGCGCGGACCTTCGGAGCGGTGATCTCAGGGACTGTCCATCTCAGCCCAGAGGGGGAAATCGCGCAGGACCTTTGGCTCGCCATTCCCCGACACTTTCCAAACGCGCAGCTGGATACGTTCGTCGTCATGCCAGACCACATCCACGGCATCCTGATCCTACTCTCACACCCGGATGCTCAGCCGAGACCTCGACGCTTCGCCGATGCCGTGCCCGCATCCATTTCGACGATCCTCGGCGCATATAAGGCTGAGGTGACGAAGCGCGTGAAGGCGCTCCATGATCGAGCAGGGGTACGGCAACGCCCTGTCGGCACTGTGTGGCAGCGGAACTTCTACGAGCGGGTCATCCGGGGTGCGAACGAGCTGCAGGCGGTCCGTGCATACATCCGCGACAACCCCGGTCGCTGGGCGTTGCGAACCCCGCGTGACAGATGACGCGTACCGATCCACGAGCGGCGTCTCGCCTCGTGTAGGGGCACGGCAATGCCGTGCCCCTACAAATGTCGGGACGTGGCTAGAGCTGCGGCAGCACCCCCCGGATGAGCCGCTCGAGCTGACCCGCGAGCTGCTGGCCCGCCGCGAGAACCTCTTGATGGGACAGCTGTTGCGGGCTCCCGGAGAGGCCGGCCGCCACGTTGGTGATGCTCGAAAACCCGAGGCAGGAGAGCCCGCGGGCCCGCCCCGCGATCACCTCCGGCACGGTCGACATCCCGACGGCGTCCGCGCCGAGCCTCGCGAGCATGCGCACCTCGGCCGGCGTCTCGAACGACGGGCCGAGCAGCGCCGCGTACACGCCTTCCTCGAGGGCGATCCGCTGCGAGCGCGCGACGTCGCGCGCCACCGCGCGCAGCTCGGGGTCGTAGGGGTCGCTCATGTCGGGGAAGCGTTCCTCGCCTTCCGCGACCGGACCCACCAGCGGGTTGCGGAACATCAGGTTGATGTGGTCCGCGATGAGCATCAGCGTGGGCGGTCGAAAGGTGTGGCGGATCCCGCCGGCTGCGTTCGTCACGATCAGCGTGCGCACGCCCAACCGCGCGAACATGCGGGTGGGGAGCGCCGCCACAGCGGGTGCGTGGCCTTCATATAGATGAAAGCGGCCGCTCTGCACGACCACGGGGACGCCCTCGAGCGTGCCGCCCACGAGGTCACCCTTGTGCCCGGGCGCCCCGGGCTCGGGGAACCCGGGGATCTCGCGGTATGGGACGCGCACGGCACGTTGGACCGAATCCGCGACCCCTCCCAGCCCCGAGCCGAGCACGATCGCGACGCGCGGCTCGAGCTTCCCGAGTCGCCGCGCCACGACGTCGGTCGCCTCCTCGATCGTACCGCTCCCCGCTCCCCGCTCCCTGCTGCTCACAGCAGCATCCCCGCCAGCGTCGCCGACAGGAAGTTCGCGAGCGTCCCCGCGATCATGGCGCGGAACCCGAGCCGCGCCAGGTCGTGCTTGCGGTCGGGCGCGAGCGCGCCGATGCCGCCGATCTGGATGCCGACCGAACTGACGTTGGCGAACCCGCACAGCGCGAAGGTGGCGATGGTGAACGATACGGGGTCGAGCTGCCCGCGGAGCGGTCCGAGATCCTTGTACGCGATGAACTCGTTCAGCACCATGCGCTCGCCCAGCAGGCTGCCGATCGTGCCGCTGTCGTGCCACGGCACGCCCATGACCCAGGCGATCGGCCGGAAGATCCAGCCGAGCACCGTCTGGATGCTCTCCGGGAACCACGTCACGTAGCCGTGGACCCAGCCGAAGGCGCCGTTGAGCAGCGCGACGAGCGCGATGAACGAGACGAGCATCGCGATCACGTTGAGCATCAAGTGGAGCCCATCGGTCGTGCCACGAGCCGCCGCGTCCACCACGTTCACGTCGGTGCGCGGGATCTCGACCTTCACGCCCCCGAGGGTCTCCGGCGTCTCGGTCTCGGGCTCGATGATCTTGGCCATCATGATCGTGCCGGGCGCGGTCATGATCACCGCGGTCAGCAGGTGGCGCGCCTCGATCCCGAACGCGATGTAGGCCGCCATGATCGACCCCGACACGTGCGCCATGCCGGCCGTCATCACGGTCATCAGCTCGGACCGCGTCATGCGCGGCAGGAACGGACGAATCGTGAGCGGCGCTTCGGTCTGCCCCATGAAGATCGACGCCGCGACGTTCAGGCTTTCCGCGCCGCTCGCGCCCATCACCTTGTTCATCACGATCGCGAACGCCTTCACGACGAGCTCCATCACGCCCAGGTAATACAGGATCGCGAACAGCGCCGAAACGAAGATGATGGCCGGCAGGACCTGGAATGCGAAGATGATCCCGAGACTCGAGTGCTGTTTGCCGATCTCGCCGAACACGAACTCGGACCCGACGTAGGAGAAGCCCAGGATCGTCTTCACCGCGTCGCCCAGGGCGCTGAACAGCTGCTGGCCGACGGTGACCTGCAGCACGAAAATGGCGAACGCCAGCTGCAGCCCGACCCCCCAGGCCACCACCCGCCAACTGATCGCGCGGCGGTGGCGCGAGAGCGCGATGCCGAGCCCGAGGATAAACGCGATGCCGAAGACGCCGGTGAGCCGCTGCCCCAGCGACCGGGGAGCAGCCTGGGGTGACCGGGTTGGGGCGCTGGGCGCGGGAGTCCGGGAAACGCTGTCGGCCGCGAGGGGCTGCTGTCCGAGCGCGGCCTGCGCCGTGTTCCAGACGAATCGCGGCAGCGTGAACACCGCCAGCGCACACACGAAGGTGACGGCGCAGGCCAGCACGGTTCGGCGCAGGGACATTTAGAGTGCCTCCAGTTCGCTCTGCACCCGCGAAACCAACGCGACCTTCTCGTACTCGGGGAGAAACGCGCTCTCACACGCGTTCAACACCACGCGCGCGAGATCCTGTTTGGTGAGGCCGAAGCTGCTCTGCGCGAGGAAATACTCGTCGGTGAGCGAGATGCCGTCCACCAGCCGGCCGTCGGTGTTGAGAGTGACGACGACGCCCTGCTCGAGATAGCGCTTGAAGGGATGCTCAGCGATGGAGCCGACGGTGTGGGTGTGGAGGTTGCTGGTAAGGCACATCTCGAGGGGGATGTTGCGCGCGATGACGTCCGCGAGCAGGGCGGCGTCCTCACCCAGCCGCGTGCCGTGGCCGATGCGCCGGGCGCCGCAGTCGTGCAACGCCTGATGGATCGAGTCCGGCCCGTCTCCCTCGCCGGCATGGCAGGTGCACGCCATCCCGTGCCCGGCCGCGTACTCGAACGCCGCCCGGTGATCGCGCGCGGGGTACCCTCGCTCCGCGCCGGCGAGGTCGAACGCCACGACGCCCGCCGTGCGGTAGTCCGCCGCCGCGCGCGCCAGCTCGAGCGACTCGGCCGCCGGACGCGTGCGGATCCCGCACACGATCAGCCCGACTTTGATAGCACCCCGCAGCTCCGTCTCCCCGCGCTTGATCCCCGCGAGCGGCGCCTCGATCGCCTGCGCCAGCGTCAGCGACGGCCGGTGGAGCAAGGGCGAGTAGCGCACCTCGACGTAGCGCACGCCGTCGGCTGCAGCGTCGAGCACGAACTCGTACGCGATGCGCTCGAGCGCCGGCGCCGTCTGCATGACGGAGAGGGTGATCTCGTACTTCGTGAGATATTCTTCGAGGCTCTTGGCGTGCTTTACGTGCAGCGCTTCGGCCAGCGCGTCCGGCGTGTCCGCCGGCAGCCGGATCCCCTGGGCGCGCGCCAGCTCGAGCATCGTCTGCGGCCGCAGGCAGCCGTCGAGGTGGACATGCAACTCCGCCTTGGGCCAGCGCCGCAGCACGTCCTTGGAGAGACGCGGCGGGCCCTTGCGGGCGCTGACGACCACCCTGAGGATGGCCCCGCCCTCTCCCACCGCATCGCCCCCGTCCACCGGGCGCCCGACGCCGTCCGTGACGTACGCCGCTCCGCTGCCGAGCAGCTCCGCGAGCTCGCGGTCGAGGACGGCGACGGCGTCCCGCACCGTCGCGCCGCGGGCCACGCTCACCGCTCGATCGTTCACGAAGATGCGGATCATCGGTGCAGCCGCGCGTCGGTTGGCGCCGCGATCGGCTGCCGCAGGTCGCCGAGATACTGCACGAGCGCGTCCAGGTCGGTCATGCCGACGTCGTCCTGGCGGGCGTTCCGCAGCATCGCGTACCCGCTGCCGCCCGCGGCGAGGAAGTCGCTCACCGCGAGCGTGTAGGTGTGGGCGTCGTCCACGGCCGCGCCGTCCGCAAGCCGCAGCCGGGTGATGCGGCGGCCGGCGGGCCGCGCCGGATCGTACCACGCCTCGAGCCCCGCGACGTGCGCGTCGGCGCGCCCGTCCGGTCGGGCGAGGGCGTGCTCCACGGCATCCCGCAGCACGCTGCCGGTCACGGCGAGCCGCACCAGTCGGTTCTGAAACGGCTGCACCCGGTAGAGATCGCCGTACGTGACCGCCCCCGCCGGGACGTCGGCCCGGATCCCGCCGTTGTTGACGAGGGCGACGTCGCTCCGGGCGATGCGGCGCTGCGCATCCGCGATGAGGCGCCCCAGCCCGTATTCGTCGCCCACGCGCCGCAGCTCCTGCTCGAAGCGCGCCACCGGGCGACGCGTGAGTGCGGCGACCGCGCCTGCGTACGCCCGCACCGAGTCCGCCACGCCGTCGTCGGGGTGAACCAGATCCGCGAACGGCGTCTCGATGCGGGCGCGGACCTGGCGGCCCCGGAGGAAATCCACCACGGCGATCCCGGCGCCGGACGAGCGCGCCTGCACGATCGGGATCCCGTTCACGACGGTGTTCACAAGCGAATGCGTGTGCCCGCTCACGATCAGGTCCACGGATCCCGAGTCGAGCCCCCGCGCCAGGTCCACGATCTCGCCGTGGCAGGCCGCATCGCAGAATGCCCCTTCGTGCGCCACCACGATCACGTAATCCGCGCCGGCACGGGCCCGGGGCAGGACGCGCCGCACCGCCGCGGCCCCGTCGCCGAACGCGAGCCCGCGCACGTTGCGCGGCGCCGTGTTCACGGGGGTCTCGGGCAGCGCGAGCCCGATGACGGCGACCCTGACGCCGCCGCGCTCGATCACGGTCCACGGCTCGGCCCAGGCCGGCGTCACCGTCGTGGCGGAGTCGCTGATGTTCGCCGCGAGGAAGCGGTAGTGGGCCCCTGCCATGCGGGCCCGCAGCGTGTCCACCGACCAGTCGAACTCGTGGTTCCCGATCGCGGCGGCGTCGATCCCGAACGCATTCATCGCCGCGATCGCCGGGCGGCCGAAGCTGTAGTTGGAGATCAGCGTCCCCTGCATCTCGTCGCCGGCGTCGAGCCGGATGGTGGCACACTCGCACGTCCGGGTGAGGCTGTCGAGCCACGATTTGAGCGCCGCCGCGCCGCCCACCGCCCGCCCGCCCGACCACAGCCACACCTGCGGCTCGAGCGCGCCGTGAAAGTCGTTGATCGCGAGCACGCGGAGCAGCGGGCGGTCGCGCGCGGTGTCGGGGTGCTGGGAAACGGGAACGGAGACGAGGGAAGCGTGGGCCCAAACGAGCCCGGCCAGGAGGTGCATAGTGCGCTGAAAATTGCCAACGCCGAGCGGGTTGCGCTACCTTGAGCGCGCATGCTGGCAGCCTTGCTGTGCGCGGCGCTGTGCACCCTGTCGCAGGATCCGGCCGTCCTCCTCGTGCGCGTGCTCGACGTGAGCGACGCCCGCATGGGAGGGGACGCGATTCTCGTCACCGACTCGGCCGCCGGCCGCGCGCGCCACGTGCTGATCGACGCGAGCGACCGCGGCCGGACCGTCGTGGCCCGGCTCGCCGCCTTCCGCGTCGATACGCTCGCCCTGGTCATCCTGTCGCACCCGCACGCGGACCATTACGGGGGACTGTCGGCCGTGCTGCGTCGCTTCCCCGTGCGACGTTTCGTGTACGGCGGCACGCCACGCACCGCGGTGAGCTACCGCGCGCTGCTGCACCAGATCGACAGCCTGCGCATTCCCGTGGTGACCGCCGACACGGGCGTCCGGCGCCTCACGCTGGTGACGCGTCGTGACACCGTCGCGCTCGCCCTGCTCGCGCCCCCGCGCCACTGTCGCACGCTCGCGCCGGCGGAGGGCGGCGACGAGGTCAACAACTGCTCGGTGGGCGTGCGCCTTACGCGAGGCGACTTCACGATGCTCTTTCCCGGCGACGCGGAGCAGCAGGAGCTCGGCTGGTGGATGGCGACCGCGCCCGGGCTGCTCCGCGCGGCCGTGCTGAAGGCGGGGCACCACGGCTCGGACAACTCGACCAGCGCGGACGTGCTCGACGTCGTCCAGCCGCGGGCGGTGATCATCAGCGCCAACGGCCGCCAGCATCCGTTCGCGGACGTGCTGGCGCTGCTCGACGCCCGGGGCATTCCGACCTACTGCACCGCCGACGCGGGGACGGTTACCGTACGCGTGCCGCGTGGCAGGCAGTGGACGATCACGACGCAGCGGCAGGGGACGTGTCACGCGCGGACGACGGCACATTGAGGGCAGACGCACCTGTTATCCCCGCCCTGAAGGGCGGGCTCGGCACCGCGCTGTCCTGAAGGACACGGTCGTGCTTCAGCGCAGCGTTGTGCCGAGCCCAGGCTTCAGCCTGGGAAATCACGGGAGGGCGGTCTATGGTCGAAACGCACCGCTTGATTGTAGATAGACACGAAGACGATCTGGTAGTCGTCGAAGTCGACGGGCGGGGATTCGTCGATCTCCCGCGCTGGCTCCTGCCCGCGAGCGCGCGGGCCGACGACGTGCTCGCGGTGACGGTCGACGCCGGCCCCGAGCGGGCGACCATCACGATCGTGCGCG
>WNEV01000435.1_pt1 | contig 19233 bp, 10 predicted proteins | sample 5399861 | NCBI WGS metagenome assembly WNEV01 (sample SAMN13153335, study PRJNA577476) | soil metagenome | isolation source: 40 cm grassland meadow soil 2 days after 3rd rain plot 2 | place: USA:California | collected 2015-11-11 | reverse complement strand
CGACCTCGCGCTCTACAGCGGGCGCTGCACGCTCGCCTATTGGCACGAGCCCAGGTTCGTCTCCGGCGTCAACATCACCAGCAACCCGAAGTATCAGACGCTGTGGGACACCCTGTACGCGTACGGCGCGGACGTTGTGGTAAACGGTCACAAGCACAGTTATGAGCGTCTCGCGCCGCAGAGCCCGGCCGCCGTGCTCGACACGATCTACGGCATCCGCGCGTTCGTCGTGGGGACCGGTGGCACCGGCCTCGACGGTGGTAGTCCTCCGCCGGTGGCGAACAGCCAGGTGCGGAATACCACCACGTGGGGAGTGCTCAAGTTCACCCTGAATTCGGGCTCGTACACCTGGCAGTTCGTCCCCGTCGCCGGGCAGACGTTCGCCGACGCCGGGAGCGGCCTGTGCCACGACGCCCCGACGGCCACGAACCACGCACCGATCGCCGCACCGGGCGGATCCTATAGCGGTACCGAGGGCAGCGCCGTCGGCTTCGACGGCAGCGCCTCCTCGGACTCGGACCGTGATGCCATCACGTACGCCTGGAATTTCGGTGATGGGACCAGCGGCACCGGCGTGAGGCCTAGCCACGCGTACGCCGATAACGGCGCCTACACGGTGACCCTCACGGTCACCGACCAGCGGGGCCTCGCGAGCGCGCCGGCGACCACTACCGCCACCATTGCGAACGTCCCGCCCGCGGTGACCGCGGCTGCCCAAACGGCGAGCGCCGGGACCAGCTTCACGTTCAGCGCCACGTTCTCGGACGCCGGGGTGAACGACGGCCCGTGGTCGTACACGATCGATTGGGGCGACGGCTCGCCCCCGACAACGGGGAGCACCACCAGTCAGTCGAGCGCGATCACGGCCGCGCACATCTACGTCGCCGCCGGCACCGATTCCGTTCAGACCACGGTGACGGACAAGGACGGCGGGGTCGGGTCCGCGAGGACGGCCGTCACCGTCACGGCGACGAACCATCCGCCGACGGCCGCTCCCGGAGGGCCATACTCCGGCGCCGAGGGTACCGCCGTGAGCTTCACCGGCACCGGCTCGTCCGATCCGGACGGGGATGCGCTGACGTACGCCTGGAGCTTCGGCGACGGCGGCACGGGCACCGGCGCCGCGCCGAGTCACACCTACGTGGACAACGGCAACTATGTCGTAACCCTCACGGTTACCGACGCGCGCGGGGCGGCGAGCGCGCCCGTCCCCACCGCGGCGACCATCGGCAACGTAGCGCCCACGGTGAACGCCGGAGCCAACCAGTCGGCCACGGTGGGCAGCCCCGTCACGCTCAGCGCCAGCTTCAGCGATCCGGGCGTCAACGATCGTCCGTGGGCGTACTCCATCGATTGGGGGGACGGCACGTCCCCCGGCACTGGCAGCACGACCAGCCAGGCGAGCCCCGTCACGGCCACCCACACCTACGCGGCGGCGGGGACCAGCACGGTGGCGGTTACGGTCACGGATAAGGACGGCGCCGCCGGATCGGGAACGCTCAGTGTGACCGTCACGCAGCCGGTGGCTTCCGTGACGCTCGTCGGGTCCGGCAACATCGCCCGCTGCGACCGCACCAACGACGAGGCCACGGCGGCCGTGCTCGACGGCATTCCGGGCACCGTCTTCGCCCTGGGCGACGCGGCCTATCCCAACGGGACGGCGACGAACTATGCCAACTGCTACAATGCCAGTTGGGGTCGCCACTTGGCCCGCACCTACCCGGCGACGGGTAACCACGACTACGACTCGAGCGCCACGGCCGCCGCCTACTTCAACTATTTCGGCGCCGCGGCCGGCGACCCGACCAAGGGCTACTACAGCTACGACCTCGGGGCCTGGCACATCGTCGTGCTGAACAGCAACTCGAGCTTCGTCGCGACGGCGGCGGGCTCGCCGCAGGAGACCTGGCTCAGGGCCGACCTCGCGGCCACCACGAAACAGTGCGTGCTCGCGCTGTGGCACACCCCGCGGTTCTACTCGACGACGTCGACCTCGTTCTCCCCGACGTCGACGGTCAAGCCGTTCTGGGACGACCTCTACGCCGCCCATGCGGACCTGATCATCAACGCGCACATGCGCGACTACGAGCGGTTCGGACCCCAGACGCCCGCCGGCGTCGCCGACCCGGCGAACGGGATCCGCGAGATCATCGTCGGCACCGGGGGCGAGGGGCTCGATAGCCCCAACACCCTGATCACCGCCAACAGCGAGATGCGGATCAGCGGTGTGTACGGCGTGCTGAAGCTCACGCTGTACGACGGTTCCTACAGCTGGCAGTTCGTCCCGGTGGCGGGTCAGACGGCGACGGACTCGGGGAGCGGCTCGTGTCATTGAGGCGCGAGCGTGGCATTCAGGCCACGGCGCTGTAAGGGAGCTGCTGCAAGACCCGACTGATCGTTCACGTCGGTTCCCGCAACATCATATGCGAGCGTCACGTGGCTCGCGGCCTCGGGGCACGCCTCATGCTTCGGGGGGCGCCATGCGTCGGCTCAGCGGGTCCCTCCTCGTTCTCGGCGCCGTCCTGGTCGTCGTCACGACCTGCCGCGACGACCGAGGGCCCGCTGCGCCGACTGAAGTGACGATGCAATCCGCAACGAGTGTCGCCGCGGCGTCGGGCCCGGTAACCCTCGTCGGCGCCGGCAACATCGCGAAGTGCAACGCGACAGGAGACGACGCCACGGCGGTGCTGCTCGACGGCATCCCCGGCACCGTGTTCGCGGCCGGCGACGCCGCCTACGACAACGGCACCCTTACCCAGTACAACACCTGCTACCACCTGAGCTGGGGACGGCACAAGGCACGAACCCAGCCGACCCCAGGAGAGCGGGACTATAAGACGGCAAACGCCGCCGGATACTTCACGTATTTCGGAGCGGCGGCGGGAGATCCCAAGCAGGGTTACTACAGCTACGACCTCGGCGCCTGGCACATCGTCGTGCTGAACAGCGGCAGTAGCAGCCTGGTGCCGACCACGGCCACGTCGCCGCAGGTGCAGTGGCTGCGTGCCGACCTGGCTGCTCACCCCGCGCACTGCACGCTCGCTTACTGGCACAACCCCCTGTTCGATTCCAAGGACGCCCCCAACGCGAACATCCGTCCCCTGTGGGACGCGTTGTACGCGGGCGGCGTGGACGTCGTCGTGAACGCGCACTACGCGTTCTACGAGCGGTTCGCGCCCCAGACGTCGGCCGGCGTGGCCGACCCTGTGCTGGGCATCCGGGAATTCATCGTGGGCACCGGGGGAGCGGAAGTGGGGTCGTTCGGCACGGTGCGGGCGAACAGCCAGGTCCGAAACAGCGGTACCTTCGGCGTCCTCAGGCTCACGCTCGACGACGCGCGCTACAGCTGGCAGTTCGTGCCGGTCGCGGGGAAGACCTTCAGCGACTCAGGCTCCACCAGCTGTCATGGCGCGCCGCCCACCGTGAGCGCCGGCCCCGACATCACCACCAATCCGGGAGACACGGTCCACCTGTCTGCGACGTTCAGCGATCCCGACCCGAGCGACGCGCCCTGGACCTACACGATCGCCTGGGGCGACAACACGTCGACCACGGGCAGCACGGCGAGTCAGACGGCGCCGATCAGCGCCCCCCATGTCTACTCGGCGCTGGGCACGTACAGCGCACGTGTGAGCGTGACGAACAGCGGCGGCGCGTCGGACGTGGACACGGCGGCCGTGAAGGTGGTCGCGCCCAACGTGCTGGTTGGCGCTGGAGATATCGCGGACTGTGCCAAGACCGGGGATTCCCTCACCGCGAACCTGATGGACACCATTCCCGGCACGGTGTTCGCGGCGGGCGACAACGCCTATCCGAACGGCTCGAGCAGCGACTACAAGAACTGCTACAATCCGACCTGGGGCCGGTTCAAGTCGCGCACCAAGCCGGTCCCCGGCAACCACGACTACCTCACCGCCGGCGCCGCCGGGTACTTCAACTACTTCGGCGCGGCCGCCGGCGCGTCGGGCAAAGGCTACTACAGCTACGACCTCGGCAACTGGCACGTCGTGGCGCTGAACTCGAACATCGCGATGAACGTCGGCTCACCCCAGGAGGTGTGGCTCAAGGCCGATCTCGCGAACAGCACCAAGCGGTGTACGGTCGCCTACTGGCACCACCCGCTCTTCAGCTCCGGCAACGAGGGACCCCACGCCGAGACGAAACCGCTGTACCAGGATCTGTATGACGCGGGGGCGGAACTGGTCATCGTCGGGCACGACCACGACTACGAGCGCTTCGCCCCGCAGACGCCGGACGGCGTGGCGGACTCGCAGCACGGCATCCGTGAGATCGTCGCCGGCACCGGCGGCGGCGGTCTGTTCGTCGTCTATCCCCCGGTGCCGAACTCCGAGGTGCTGAACAACAACACCCTCGGCGTGCTGAAGGTGACGCTGCACTCGGCCGGCTACACCTGGAAGTTCCTCCCCATCGCCGGCAAGACGTTCACGGACTCGGGGAGCACCGCGTGCCATGACGCCCCATTGTCGGTAAACGCCGGCCCCGATCTCCTGACGCACGTGGGCGACACGCTCGGGCTCTCCGTGACGTTCAGCGATCCCGTGTCGAACAGCGCACCCTGGCAGTACACGATCGGCTGGGGCGACGGCAGCTCGAGCACCGGCAGCACCACGACCGCGCCGATCACCGCCAGCCATGTCTATGGAGCGGTTGGCACGGACAGCGTGCGTGTCACAGTCACCGACAACGCCGGCCGGTTCGGGTCCGACTCGCTCGCCGTGCAAGTCATCTCGGCGAACGCCGCGGTCCTGGCCGGCGCCGGGGATATCGCCGACTGCAAGAGCGGCGCTACCCTGACGGCGAGCCTGCTGGACAACATCGGGGGGACGGTTATGACGGTGGGCGATAACGCCTACCCCGATGGCTCCAGCACCGCCTTCACGAATTGCTACAACCCGACGTGGGGGCGACACAAGCTCCGCACCCGCCCGGTCCCCGGCAACCACGACTACGAAACCTCGGGCGCCAGCGGCTACTTTAACTACTTCGGAGCGGCGGCGGGCCCGTCCGGCACGGGCTACTACAGCTACGACCTGGGCACCTGGCACATCATCGCGCTCAACAGCGAGCTCGACGTGTCGCCGGGCTCCGCGGAGGTGCAGTGGCTGCGCGCCGATCTCGCCGCCCATCCGGCACGTTGCACCCTCGCGTATTGGCACGAGCCCCGATTCGTCTCCGGGACCGTCATCGCCAGCGACCCAACGTATCAGACGTTGTGGGACACCCTCTACCGGTATGGCGCGGACGTCGTGGTGAACGGTCACAGGCATAGCTACGAGCGCTTCGCACCGCAGTCGCCGGCTGCCGTGGCCGACCCGACGTACGGGATGCGCGAGTTCGTGGTGGGCACCGGCGGCGCGTCCCTCGACGGCGACAGCCCTACAACGGAGGCGAACAGCGAGGTGCGGAACGGCGACACGTGGGGTGTGCTAAAGCTCACGCTGAATGAGGGCTCGTATGCCTGGCAGTTCGTGCCCGTGGCCGACCAGACCTTCACCGACGCGGGCAGCGGCTCGTGCCATGACGCCCCGCCGTCAGGCGTGAATCACCCTCCCACCGCCGCGCCGGGCGGCCCCTACAGCGGTACGGAGGGCGCAACCGTCGGCTTCGACGGGAGCGGCTCCTCCGATCCGGACGGCGACCCATTGGGCTACGCCTGGAGCTTCGGCGACGGCAGCAGCGCCACCGGAGTCGCGCCGAGTCACACGTACGTCGGCGCGGGCAGCTACACCGTCACGCTCACGGTCACCGACACGCACGGAGCGTCCGGCTCGGCGACCACCACGGCAACGATTGCGAACGTATCGCCCGTGGTGAACGCCGGCCCCAATCAGGTCGTCGCTGCGGGCAGCCCCGTCACGCTCCGCGCCACCTTCAGCGACGGTGCGAACGATGGGCCTTGGTCGTACGCCGTCGACTGGGGGGACGGCTCGCCGCAGACGAGCGGCTCCGCGACCCCGTCGACGTCCATCACGCCATCGCATGTGTATGCCTCGGGCGGGCAGTTCGCGGTGCGGGTCACGGTGACGGACAAGTTCGGCGCCGCAGGCTCCGGCACGCTGACCGTAACCGCCGCACAGCAGCTGGTCACGCTCGTGGGCGCCGGTAACATCTCGCGCTGCGGCCGCACCGGCGACGACGCCACGGCCGCGGTCCTCGACACGATCGCGGGCACCGTGTTCACCGCCGGCAGCGGGGAGTTCGAGGGAACGCCCACGGCGTACCAGACCTGCTACGACCCGACGTGGGGACGGCACAAGGCGCGGACCTTCCCCGTGCCGGGGAAGCATGACTACGACTCGAGCGCGACGGCGGCCGGTTACTTCGGCTACTATGGGACCGTCGCCGGCGATCCCACCCAGGGCTATTACAGCTTCGACCTGGGGGCGTGGCACATCATCATGCTGAACAGCAACAACGCGTTCGTTTCGACGGCCGTGGGCTCGCCGCAGGAGACCTGGCTCCGGAACGACCTCACCGCCACGACGCAGCAGTGCGTGCTGGCGATCTGGCACCACCCGCGGTTCTACTCGACCACCTCGAGCACGGTCTCGCCGAACGGGACGGTGAAGCCGTTCTGGGACGACCTGTATGCGGCGCACGCCGAGCTGATCGTCAACGCGCAAATGCGCGACTACGAGCGGTTCACGCCGCAAACGTCCACCGGCATCGCCGATTCGACTAACGGGATCCGCCAGTTCATCGTCGGCACGGGAGGCGAGGGACTCGACAGTCCAAACACGCTCTTCGCGCCAAACAGCGCCGTGAACATCAGTCAGGCCTTCGGCGTGCTCAAGCTGACCCTGGGGGACGGGTCGTACTCGTGGCAGTTCATCCCGGCGGCGGGGTCGACCGGCACGGACTCGGGCACCGGCTCGTGCCATTGAGCAGGCGCAACGTAGCGACCACGTAGCTGTAAGGAGGCTGCAACACCGCGACCGAGCCCGCTACCTCCCGCATGACTAACGTGCTGTGCCACAATAGCTTACACGTGATTCCCCGGGCACGGCTTCTGCCTCTGCCAAGCCTGATGACGAGCGCACAACCCCCGCGCGGACCTCCCGATGCTTGATACGCACGCCCCTAAGCTCGCCGCCGACCGCCGCGAGGGGCAGGCGCGGTCGCTCGTGGTCGAGCTGGGGGAGGCGCTGGAGCGGCGCGGGGTGATGTACTGCTGCCAGTGGAAGGGTAGCTGGAAGAAGCATCGCTGGATGATGGGGGAAGGCGACATCGACCTCCTGGTGGAGCGCGCCACGGAGCCCCAGTTCACCGCGGTGCTCGAAGAGCTCGGCTTCCGCCGCGCGACTCCTCCCTCGGGGTCTCGGGTGGCGGGCATGGAGAGCTGCTTCGGGCTCGATCGGGCCACGGGGCGGCTGATTCACGTGCACGTGCACTATCAGCTGCTCACCGGCGGGTTCTGGACGACGATCTACCGTCTCCCGTTCGAGCGGGCGCTGCTCGACTCCACGGTTCACCGCAACGTGTTCCGCACGCCGGCGCCGGAGTTCGAGCTGCTGGTGTTCGCGATCCGCATGGTCCAGCGGTTTCGGCCGCGCGACGTGCTGAGCGGGCAGCCGGGATGGCTCAAGTCGATTCAAGGAGAGCTGGATGCGCTGCTCAAGCAAGCGGAATTGCACCGCCTGGGGGACGTCCTGGCGCAACACCTCCCGACCATGGATCTCGCCTTCGTGGACGAATGCCTCGCCTCGCTGCGACCGGGCTACTCCCGCTGGCACCGCTTCGCCCTGCGACGGGAGCTGCACGAGCGCCTGCGGGCGCACGCCAAGACACCGCCCGTGACCATGAAGCTGTCCCGTCTCGCCTGGTCCATACTCACGTTGCGCGGCCGGCTCGACTGGCGCCGCACGCCCAAGAAGCGGCTGTCCCACGGAGGCACCGTGATCGCGCTGGTCGGGGGCGACGGCGCCGGAAAATCCACTTGCGTCCAGGAGCTCGCCCGCTGGCTCGGGGGCGAGCTCGACGTGATGACGGCCCACCTGGGACGCCCGCCCCGGTCGCTCTTCACGCTCGCCGTCGGCGCGTTGTTGAAGGTGCGGCAGCGCATCTTCGGCGAGCCGGGCGGCGCCGACGGCACGCAGTTTCCGGGCTACGTGCAGTGTCTGCGCGACGTCTGCACGGCCCGCGACCGCTACTTGCTGTACCTCAAGGCGCGTCGCTTCGCGCTCACCGGTGGACTCGCGCTGTGCGAGCGCTACCCCGTCCCCCAGAATTACGAGCTTGCGGGCCCGCGCCTCGATCCGTTCGCGCCGCGACTGTCGCGCAATGTGCTGGGCCGCCTGATGCTCGCGGCGGAGCGCCGCTATTACCAGCACATCCTCGCTCCCGACGTCCTGATCGTGCTCGGGGTCGATCCCGAGACCGCCGTACAGCGTAAGACCACGGAACCCGCCGACTACGTGCGCCACCGCAACCGGGTGGTCCGGAACGTCGACTGGATCGGCAGCGGCGCGCACTTCGTGGAAGCCGGGCGGCCGCTGGCCCAGGTCGTCGAGGATCTCAAGGTCCTCATCTGGGCGGAGCTGTAACCCGCATGGCCCTGGTCGTGGAGCTGGTCGGCCCCGCCGGCGCCGGAAAGAGCGCGCTGAGTGAGTACCTCGCCCGCCGCACGGGCGTGATGCGGGCCAGCATCTGGAATCTTCCCCGTGGCGCGTGGCTCCTGAACGCCGTACGGTCGCTGCCGACCCTCCTGGCCGTGGGCGTCCGGACGCGCCCCTTCCCTTGGGAGGACATGCGGCACCTCGTTCGCCTGCGCACGCTGCGTCAGGTGCTCGCGCGCCGGCGGGCGCAGCAGGTGCCGTTGGTCGTGCTCGATGAAGGCCCCGTGTACGCACTCGCCTGGCTGCGCCTGTTCGGGCACCAGCGCCGCCGGGGCGACGCGCTGGCGCCGTGGCGGCAGCGGGCGCTCGAGGAATGGGCCGGGGCGCTGGACCTGGTGGTGCTCGTGAACGCTCCGGCCGCGGTGCTCATGGAACGGATCCGTGCGCGCGACAAGCCCCATCGCGTGAAGCACCGAACCGATGAAGAGATCGGTGCCTTCCTCGCCGCTTACCGCGGGGCCTTCGACGAGGTGATCGCGGCGCTCACGGCCAAGCAGGGCGTGCAGGTGGTGACGCTCGACAGCGACGCCGAAGCGATCGATCGCACCGCAGCGCGCCTGCTGGAGTTGCTGGAGGGACAGGTCCATGTCGCGTGACGTGGCGATCCCCGACCAGGCTCCGGCCCGCGCCCGGCCGCGACCCGCCGCGAACCTGACACAGCGCGCCTCGCTCAACGTCGTCGCGTCGCTGCTCGATTACGGGGCGAAGATCGCCGTCAATTTCCTCGTCATCCCGATTCTCGTCACAGGCCTCGGGCGGTCGCTGTACGGCGTGTGGGAGATGCTCGGGCGGCTGGTGGGTTATCTCACAGCCGGAGACGGGCGCCCCACGCAGGCGTTGCGCCTCGTGGTCGCGACCATGCAGGCCAGCGACGACAACGCCGCCAAGCGCCGGTACGTGGGCGCGGCCTTCGTGGTCTGGATCCTGTTCCTGCCGGTCATCCTCGCGGCCGGTGCCGTCCTGGTTTGGGCGGCGCCGACGATCACCCAGGCGCCGCCCGAGCTGCAGGCCCCCGTGCGGCTCGGGGTCGCCCTGCTCGTCGGCGGGCTGCTGTTCGCCAACCTCGCGTCGCTCCCCGAATCCGTGCTGCGCGGGATGAACCTCGGGTACAAGCGCATGGGCCTCCAGGCCGCGCTCGAGATCGTGGGCGGCGCATTGACGGCGGGTGCGATTGCGGCAGGGCTCGGGATCGCGGGCGCCGCGGGTTCCCAGATCGTGTTCGCGGCGCTCCTCGGCGCCACGTTCTGGATCGTGGTGAAAAAGTACGTTCCCTGGTTCGGGGTCGAGCGCCCCACCCGGGCCGATGTCCGCTCGCTGCTCGGCCTCTCCGCCTGGTACTCGGCCGGCGAGGCCATCGCCAAGGTCTTGCTGGCCAGCGACGTCATTATCCTGGGCATTCTCGTCTCTCCTACCGCCGTCGCGTCGTACGTGCTCACCGGCTACGCGGCGCGCCTGGCGGTGAACATCCACGTGCTCGCGGCGGGTGGCGCCATTCCGGGGATCGGGGGCGTGATCGGCCGGCGGCAATACGACAAGGCCGCCGGGTTGCGTTACGAGCTGCTCGCGGTGACGTGGCTGTTCGCGACCGCGGTGGGTGGGACGATCCTGCTCTGGAATCGCTCGTTCCTTGGCCTGTGGGTTGGAAGTGAGAACTACGCCGGGCCCGTCATCGACCTGCTGATCGTCCTGGTGATGACGCAAACGACGATCATTCGCAGCGACGCCTTTGTGATCGACTCCGCGCTGCAGCCGCGAGCGCGGGTCTTCGTCGCGGGGGCGACCGTCGCCATCACCATCGCGCTCGCCACGCTCCTCACGTGGAAGTTCGGCATGCTGGGTCTCTGCATCGGGGTGTTCATCGGACGCCTGACCCAGAGCATCGCCTACCCGGTGCTCGCGCACACCTGCCTCGGGAGCCAACCCGCTCCGCCGCCCGCGACCTTCGTGCGGCCCCTGGCCGTGATGGCGGTGCTGTTCGCCGCCTGCGCCTATCTGAGCCGGTTGGTGCTGGTCCAGCATTGGCTGTCCTGGGCGATCGGGGCCGCGGTAACCTTCGCGCTCATCCTCGGCACCGCCATCGTCGCCGGGCTGCCGCCGGACGTCCGCCGGGCCGTGTTCGCGCGCGTGCGCGAAGCGCGTCGCAGCCTGCCGAGCTTGCGCCGATGATCGCGCGCACCGAGGCCGCCCCCGCCCTCCCGCCGAGCCGGATCATCCTGGGCGCGTTCTACCTGTTCGTCTGCTCCATCCCGTTCGAGTTCTCCGATCGGGACGCGCAAAGCCTGCCCATCGAGATTCCGACGGCCGTGGGCGCCCTGTTCCTGCTCACGACCATCCTGCAGCCCCGGGGCAGCTTCGGGCGGCCGGCGCGGCCGGTGTGGTGGTTCATCCTCTACATGTATGCGTTTTTCCTGGCGGCGGCCGTCAACGGGCGGGACCACCTCGCGACCCTCCTGAACGGCGCGGACTACTGGCAGCAGGTCTTGAAGATGGGCTTGTCGCTCATCCAGCTGATCTTGATCTTCTGGGTCGGGCGCAACCTGATGCGGCGGCCCGGGGTCACGGAGCGTGCGCTGATCGCGCTCGCGCTCGCGTGCGTGGTGCGCGCCGCCATGCCGTTCCTCGGGATCGCCACGACCGTGCACTCCGTTCAAACCGGCGGGCAGCGGCTCTCGGCCATGGGACAGAACTCGAACCATGCCGCGATGATCCTGGGCGCCGGGCTGATCGCGCTGGTCGGGCTCACCTACGGTCGCTACAACCGAGGACGGTGGCGCCGGCTCGCGGGCGCCCCGCTCCTGATACTGCTCGCCGTCGCCGTCGCCGACACGGGATCTCGCGGCGGCATCCTCGCGCTGGCCCTCGGGACGATGGCGTTCATGTTCCAGGGCGGGACCCTGGGCCAGCGCATCCGCAATATGGCGCTGACGTTGCTCATCATCGCGGCTATCGGAGTCGCCGCGTTCCAGTCGGAGGTGATGCGCAATCGGTTCATGGACACGCTCGAGACCGGGACGCTGACGGGCCGCGAGCTGATCTATCCCGCGGTGGTGGGGATGATCCGCGACCGCCCGTTGTTCGGGTGGGGTCCCGCGAACAACAAGTACGAGCTGGGGCTGCGACTCGACGAACGAGTGCGCCGGCGCCGCGGGACGCACAACTCTGTCCTCGAGGTGTTGAGCGCGACCGGCGTCTTCGCCACGATCCCCTTCCTGATCGGGATGTGGCTGTGTTTCAGAGCCGCCTGGCGGGCGCGCGAAGGACCCGACGGCAGCCTGCCGCTCGCGCTCATCGTCACCGTGATGGCGTCCAACATGAGCGGGGACTGGTTCATGACACCGCTGTACTGGTTCGCCCTCGCCTACGCCGTGGCGAGCGAAGGGCACACGGTGCAAGCGGCCGCGTCGCACGCACCGGCACGGCCCGCCTCGCACCCGCCGCCGCTGCGGTCCGGCCGTATCGCGACGCCCGCGCAGCTGTAACGCAGCTGCCACAGGGGGGGCGAGGCCCCCCCATGCGACACGACCTAAATACCTATGTGGCATTTGATTACTGCCGACGACCCGCCCGCACGCGTCCTGCTCGGCATTGGGCCGTCGCACCAGGAGGAACGCCGCGGAGCATGCTGATCACCTTTTCGGGCCTGGATGGTGCCGGGAAATCGACGCTGATCGAGTGGTTGCGAACCGCGCTGGAGGAGCAGCAGCAACCCGTGGTCGTGTTGCACCTCGAGCATGACCTCGGAGTGTACGCGTCCGCGCGCTGGCTACGCGACGGCCTGGAGCACCTCGTGCGAGGAGGGCGCTCCAACGGAGCCGGCGGACAGGAAGCGACGTCGGTCGCCGGGCCGCCGGGACGCAGAGCGATGCTGGCGCGCAGGATCCGGCACGCCGTCGTGTGGAGCAAGATCGTTCGGCGACTGATCTACCCGGTGGATGTGCTCGTGTTTCTGTGCTACCGCGCGTACATCGAGGGCATTCAGCGGCGGATTCTGATCATGGATCGGTACTTCTACGACATCCTCGTGGATGTCTCGAGCGGGCGCCGGTGGGGATGGATACGTCTGTTGAAGCTGATCACCCCCACCCCGACGCTGCCGGTGTTGCTCGAGACCAGTCCCGAGGAAGCATACGCGCGAAAGGGCGAGTACTCGGTGGAATACCTGCGAAACCGCTGGGCGGCATACCGCCAGGTGTTCCCCTGGGTCCGCGCCGGCTTCCGGCTGCGGAACGACGATCCCGGCACCGCGCGGGCCGCCCTGCGCCAGGCGGTGCTCGATCGCTTAGGGGCGACGGGGAAACGCTGATGACCACAGGCTCCGCCATCCGGGTGTTGATGATCACGAGCGAATGGCCCGTCCCCGACGGCCGTCCGCGCACGACGTTCTTCATCAAGCGTCAGGCGGAGTTCCTGCAGGCGGCGGGAGTGGACGTGGACGTATTCCACTTCAAAGGCGGCGGCAATCCGTGGAATTACGTCAAGGCCTGGGTCCGCGCGCGGCGCCGCCTCGCGGGGGGGCGCTACGATCTCGTGCATGCCCAGTTCGGTCAGAGCGGCGTGCTCGCGCTTCCCAAACGGCTGCCGCTCGTCGTGACGTTCCGGGGCGATGATATCCAGGGCATCGAAGATGCCGACGGGCACCTCACGCTGGGCGGCCGGTTGCTGAAGCTCGCGTCCCAGGCCGTCGCTCGCCAGGCCGACGCGTGCATCGTCGTGTCGGCGCACATGCGGGACTTCGTCCCTCCATCCGTCCGCGTGCATGTGATCCCCTCGGGCCTGGACCTGAGTCTGTTCCGCCTCATCCCCCAGGACGAAGCGCGGCGTCATCTCGGTGCGTCGCCCGAGGCGCGCATGGTCCTGTTCGCCGGAGAGCCCGCCCTGCCACGTAAGCGATACGGCCTGGCGCGAGCCGCGGTAGACATCCTCAATCGCTCGCTCCCCACCGAGCTGATCGTCGCCTGGGGCGCACCCCACACCGAGATTCCGTACTTCATGAACGCGTGCGATGCCCTCGTCCTCACGTCGATGCAGGAGGGTTCGCCCAACGTCGTGAAGGAGGCGCTCGCCTGCAATCTCCCGGTGGTATCGGTTCCGGTCGGCGACGTCGCCCTGCGTCTGCGGGGCGTCGAAGGCTGTGAGCTCTGCGCCGATGACCGGCCCGAAACCATCGCGGCGGCGCTCGAGCGTGTGCTGCGCCGCGGCCAGCGGAGCGCCGGCCGCGAGGCGGTGCAAGACCTGGACGAACGGACGCTGACGCAGGAGGTGCTCGCCATCTACCGCTCGGTCGTGACGCAGCGCGACCCGTCCCCGCAAGTCGTGCAGGCGCCCAATGCCGTCTCCTGACCGCGTCCTCGTGCTGGACGGGCACACCACCCAGGCGCTCGCCTGCGTGCGGTCCCTGGGGCGTGCAGGCGTGACGGTCTTCGTGGCGAGCCCGCAGCGCTGGCCGCTGGCGGCGTGGTCCCGCCACTGCCACGCCCGGTTCCATCAGGCGGGAGAGACCGTCGCCGCGTTCGCGGCGCTGCGCGAATGGGCTCGGGCGCGTGGGGTACAGGTCGTGCTCCCCCTGAGAGAGCGTTCCTGCCTGCTGTGCAACGCCGAGCGGGACGCATGGGAGACGCCGGGCATGGCGGTGGGCTGCGGCCCGACCGACATGCTGCTACGGGCCTTCGACAAGGCGCGTACGCTGGAGCTGGCCCAGTCGTGCGATGTGCGGATTCCCCCCACCCACTACCCGTCGTCGCTCGCCGAGTGTCACGCGGCCGCGGCGGCGGTGGGGTACCCCTGTATCGTGAAGCCCCGCTCGAGCGACTTCTGGGATGGCAGCCGGTTTCTCGCCGAGCACGGCGCGCAGTACGTGCAGGACGCCGCCGTCCTCGAGGCGAGTGCGCTCGCCGGACGCCAGGGCGACAGCTGGCCGGTCATCCAGGGCATCGTCCCGGGACGGGGGAAGGGCGTGTTTGCGCTGTACGACCACGGCGCGCCGGTCGTATGGTTCGCGCACGAGCGTCTCCGCGACGTGCGACCGTCGGGATCGGGCAGCAGCCTGCGTCGCTCGATCCCCGTCGATCCGCGGCTGCAACAGCCCGCCAGCCGGTTGCTCTCGGCGATGGCCTGGCATGGGCCGGCGATGGTCGAGTTCCGGGACGACGGCACGGGCCCGCCCTGCCTCATCGAGGTCAACGGGCGGTTCTGGGGCTCGCTCGAGCTGGCCGTCCGGTCCGGCGTCGATTTCCCGAATCTGTGGGCGGGGCTGCTGCACGGCGAGCGAGTCGAAGCGCCCGCGGATTACCAGACCGGAGTGACGCTCCGGTGGCTGTGGGGCGACGTCAAGCGGCTGCTCTACATCCTGGCCGGGCCGCCTCCGGGCTGCCCCGAGCCGTATCCCGGCCTGCTCGAGGGCCTGCGAGAAGTGCTCGGACGACAGCCGGCCGGCACGGCCAGCGAGACGTGGAGCGCGGACGACCCGTGGCCCGCCGCCGGCGAATGGATTCAGGGCATCGGCGAGCTGGCGGGCGTTATGCGATCCCGCGTGACACGCCGGGTCTCGGGAGCCCGAGCGGCGGGTCCGTCGGGCAACTCTGGGGCTCGAGCATCCCGGCCGGCGGAGGCGGTGCACTGATGACCACGCCCACCGGGCGCGTCGCCAGGGTCTCGGTGATCGTGCCGTGCCGGAACGAGGAGCGCTACATTGCGCGCTGCCTCGATTCGATCATGGCCACCGACTACCCCAGTGATCGTCTGGAGGTGCTGGTGGTGGACGGTCAGAGCGAGGACCGCACGCGGGCGATTCTCAATGAGTACGTGGCCCGCTATCCCATCATCCGGGTGCTGGACAATCCCGGTCGCATTCAACCGATCGCGCTGAACGTCGGGATTCGCGCCGCCACGGGCGAGATCCTCATGCGAATGGACGCCCACGCGCTGTACCCGAAGAATTACATCAGCGATCTCGTGGCCGCGCTCCAAACGTCGGGGGCGGACAACGTCGGCGGCGTGTTGATCACGGCACCCGCTCGAGAAACGCCCATCGGGCGGGCGATCGCGATCGCCCTGTCGCAGCCGTTCGGGGTCGGCAACGCCTACTTCCGTATCGGCGTCCGCCAACCGCGCTGGGTCGATACGGTCGCGTTTTTCTGCTGCCGCCGAGAGACGTTCGAGCGCGTCGGGCTGTTCGACGAGCGACAGCGCGATGAGGACAGCGAGTTCAATGCCCGCCTCATCCGGCACGGCGGACGGGTCCTGCTCGTGCCGAACGTCGTGACGCAGTACTATGCCCGCGAGACGGTGCGGCAGCTGGCGCGGATGTACCACCAGTACGGCTACTCCAAGCCGCTCGTGGTTCGGAAGCTGGGCCGGGTGATGACGGTCCGGCAGCTCGTCCCACCCACCTTCCTGCTCGCCCTGGCTGTCTCTGCCATCCTGGGTCCCTGGGTGCACGCGCTGGCCGTCACCTTCGTCGCCACGGCCGCAACCTACGTGCTCGCCGTTTTGGGGTTCTCCGTCATCGCCGGGCGCAAGTCGGGCCCGCCCACCATGGCCGCGCTCGCGGTCGTATTCCCGGTGGTCCACTTCAGCTACGGAGTCGGGTTCCTCAGGTGCGTGGCGGACTTGGCATTCCGGTCCCGCCGTAAGCCCTGGCAAGCCGGCCTGCCGCTGTCGCGCTGACCACCATGCCTGAGCGCGCCGTCGCGGCGTTCGCCTACCACGACGTCACGGACGATCCGCCGGACTCCGGGTTTCGGGGCCCGGGTGCCTTGCCATTCAAGCTCGGGTGGTCGGCCTTCCGGCAGCACCTCGACGCGATGGCTGGGGCGTCAATCGCCCCGCAGCTCGTGACCAGCGTCGATCTGACGGCACCGGGGCGGAGTCTACTCCTGACGTTCGACGACGGCGGTACCAGTGCGCTGCAGGTGGGTGATGAGCTGTGCCGTCGCGGCTGGCTGGGTCACTTCTTCATCGTCACGGACCGCATCGGCCAACGCGGCTTCCTCGATGCCGCCGGGATCCGATACCTGCGGGCGTGCGGGCACGTCGTCGGCAGCCACTCGCATACCCACCCGAACATCTTCCGGGAGCAGACCGCGGACGAGATGGCGGTGGAGTGGCGCACCAGCCGCGATCGACTCGCCGACCTGCTGGGCGAGCCGTGCACCGTCGCCGCGGTCCCGGGAGGTGACATTTCGCCGCTGGTGCTCCAGTCCGCCGGCGCGGCCGGGCTCCGCTATCTGTTCACCTGCGAGCCCACGCTCGGTCCGCTGCTGGTCGAGGGGTGCTGGGTGCTGGGCCGATTCTCCGCGAAGGTCACCACGTCCGCCTCGCGGGTGCGCGAGCTCGCAGGCTTCCACGGCTGGGCTCGGGCGCTGCTGGTGCGGCGGTTCAAGAACCTGGTGCGCGCCATGCTTCCCGGGCCGTACCGGTACTACGTCCGCCGCCAAACCCGGACCTCGAGCGCCTAGTACGAAGTGATGGGAGAAGGCAAAAAGCCCATCCCCGCGTTGGCAGGGATGGGCTTTTCGCGACTCCAACCGGGCGTCAGTTGCTGACGGTCACCGTGACCCCCGCAGACGTGGTCGAGTGGCCGGCCGCGTCTCGCGCGGTCGCCGTCAGGGTATACGTCCCGTTCGCCACACCGTGCGAATCCCACGTCAGCGCATAGTGCGTGGGCCCGAACTGGCCGTCGCCGCTCACGCCGTCCTGCGCCACCTCGGCACCGATGTTCTGGCCGTTCAATTGCAGCTGTACGCCCATCACCGCCCGATCATCCACCGCGGTCGCCACCATGGTAACCGTGCCGGTCAGCGTCGTGCTGCCGGAGATCCCCGGCGAGAACAGCGACACGATCGGCGGCGCCACGTCGGGCAACGGGTCGGGGTGCAGTGCCTGCCACTGCGCCACCGCGTTGTTCCAGTACTGCAGGCCGGCCGCACCCGTCATGATCGTGAAGCACGGCTGGCCATTGAAGGTCGTGGGGAGGGTTTCCGGGTACGATCCAGAGCCGAGCCAGACCATGACGTTGTTCCTGCAGTCGGCCAGCTTCCCGGGCGGCGGCGCCATCCACATCTGCGCGCCGTTCCCCTCCCGTGAGGGTCCGTCGGTCCGGAACACGTTGTTGTAGAGCGCCAGGCTCGGGCCGATCGTGCTCCACTTCCAGAACGCGTTGTGATTCGGCACCGCGCCCCCGTACACCGCATCCATCGACTGCAACCGCAGCAGCGAGTTGCTGATGGTGACGATGTTGTTGTTCCCGTTGGGGCTGCCGGAGTATTCCTGCGCGCTCACGGCGTCATAGCACCCGTCGAGGAACGTCGAGTCGATCGTCCCGGCGTTGAGGAAGTCGTTCTCGATGCAGTCGTCGCGGCTGTACTTGATGTGGACGTTGCGAATGACCCAGTTGGCGTCGCTCTGCACGTCGAAGCTGATCCCGTCCCCGTAGGAGAAGATAGTGACGTTCTGGATCTGGATCCCGTTCGCGCTGCTGCCGCTGCCCGGAATCATGCCGTACTTGTCGTGCATCGTGCTCCACGACGTCGAGGGTGGGAACTGGCCCAGGACCTCGCCCCCCGACCAGCAGATGCCGTTGCCGCCGCCCACGCGCACCGGGACGTTGGTCCCCTGATCGACCAGGAACTGCGCCGTGGTCGCGTCGACCTTGGCGCTGCTTGCGAGACTGCCGGTCTCATACGTCGAGCTGCGCAGCCCGCTCAACGTGACGAGCGGACCGGCCTGCGTGAGGCACGAGCCCGCCGGAGGCGGCGGAGGCGTGGTGACCGTGATGGTCGACGTGCCGCTCTTGCCCTCACTGGTCGCCGTGATCGTCGCTGATCCGACCGCGACGCCCGCCGCGAGCCCGCTCCCGTTCACGCCCGCGATCGACGAGGGGCTGCTCGCCCACGTGATCGTGCGGCCGGTGAGCGTGTTGCCGTTCGCGTCCTTGGGCGTGGCGGTGAGCTGGGTGGTCTGCCCCACGAACACCGCGGCCGTGGCCGGGCTCACCGTCACCGACGCCACCGGCACCGGCGCTGCCGTCACCGTGACGGCCGACGTGCCGCTCTTGCCTTCGGATGTCGCCGTGATCGTCGTCGAGCCGGCCACGACGCCCGTCACCAGGCCGCTCGCGTTGACCGTCCCGACGGAGGTGTTGCTGCTCGCCCACGTGACCGTGCGGCCCGTGAGCGTGTTGCCGTTCGCGTCCTTCGGCGTGGCGGTGAGCTGGACCGTCTGCCCGGCCTGCACCGAGGCGGGCGCCGGGCTCACCGTCACCGATGCGACCGGTACCAGCGTGACCGTAACCACCGACGTACCGCTCTGTCCTTCGGACGTCGCGGTGATCGTCGTCGAGCCGGCCACGACGCCCGTCACCAGGCCGCTCGCGTTCACCGTGCCCACCGAGGTATTGCTGCTCGCCCATGTGACCGTCCGGCCCGTCAACGGATTACCGCTCGCGTCCTTCGGCGTGGCGGTCAGCTGGACCGCCTGCCCGATGGGCACCGATGCGGACGCCGGGCTCACCGTCACCGACGCCACCGGCACCGGCGCTGCCGTCACCGTGACGGCCGACGTGCCGCTCTTGCCTTCGGATGTCGCCGTGATCGTCGTC